>Ga0265780_10000787_pt1 | contig 47443 bp, 42 predicted proteins | sample P1T30metagenome_FD_192432 | JGI IMG/M metagenome (GOLD analysis project Ga0265780, IMG submission 192432) | Plant litter microbial communities from East Loma Ridge, Irvine, California - P1 T30 | ecosystem: Environmental > Terrestrial > Plant litter > Unclassified | place: USA: California... | reverse complement strand
CAACGCCATCACGGGCCGCGCCCATGGTCCCGGTCACGTGCGTGCCGTGGGTGTCGTTATTAGGGTTGATGGCACCCGTGACGCTGAAGGCCGAACCATCCACATAGGTGCCATTGGCCGTTACCGCATGGTAGCGGGATGGGCTGGCTTCGGGATGAGAGGGGTCGAATCCCGAATCCATTGCGCCGATTTTTACGCCGTTGCCGGTGATACCGGCAGCATAGGCGTGGTCTGCCTGGATACGGCCCAATCCCCAGTCGCTCTGGAATTCTTGCGAGCGCCAACTGGCCGCATCGCCCAACTTCCCCTGTTCTGCGTAGTCGGCGTAAGCCGAGCAGCCAAAGGTAAAAGACAACGCGCAAAGTGCGGTCGTGGTTACGGGTTTAACGGAATAACGGACAGCACTGGACGGCTTGAACCTTCGCATCCCTGCACACCTTTTTATTTGATAGCTCCCTATTGAGCGCCGTAAGAAAATAGTCCGCCCGGAACGGGATGGCAACTAATTTGTTTCAAAACTGATACAAAGCTTACTGCAGCAAAAAACCGGGCATCTCAGGGAAAAGGGCACTGTTGTGAGGCATCTCTAACGTTTCCGGCACAACTAAAGCGCATTGCGGAATAGTGGCCTTTTAGTTACTTCGTCAAAAACGACGTAGTTGATCTGCGCACGAGTCCTGCCCCAACCGATACAGTTACGAATCCAAGCGAAACGCATGTTTAGGAGATATTCAGGTAATGAATAACGAAGCTCTGGCCGAGCCACTACTTCGCCATGCCACAGCACCATTTTTGGCCAGTGTGAAGCACTGAGTAAGCCTGACGGCGCAGTCGTGGTACTTGGGAAGGTATGTCGACGCCCTAAAACAATGGGGTGCTTTGAGTGATCATTATTGCTGTATGGGCTATCGTCCTTGTATCGCTATGCCCCCTACTTACGTTATCAGCGGTTATGGGCGTTAAACGCACGGACGCTAAAGGATCAGCTGGCGAAGTTATTATGTTCGCGCAACTTTCCGTAGCGCTGTCGATAATCTCTGGACTTGTGGCTGGCGGGCGAGCCCCTGCGGCAACGCAGCGACCAGCTTGTCCTCGGAGGCCAACAGAACTATCTTGGCTTAGGTCGTCGGAGGCATGAGCTCTCCACCTGTACTCGCCCTGCAACCCATGTGCTCATCCCGAGTAATTGCATCGGGTATGCAAGAAGATGCACGATACCCGTATCGGCGTTTAGCTGGCCGGTTACGTTCGAACACGAGAATGAGACATGGAATATCGGATTCTGATTGCTTCGGACGTGATCTGCGACTAGAGCTTATTAACGCCACCATCAAATATGCGCCGAGGTTTTGAGCCGGGATTCTGATAGCACATTGAAAGTTTCGCTATTCGCTGAGGATCTGCCACTCGTACGGTCGGAAATCTAGTGCTTAACGCCTGAGAAGAATTGGTTCGCTACGAGGATGGCACACCCTTGCCCTCTGCTATCCCTCTCCAAACCTCATTAGACATAAGCCTTCAGACAGTTCTTCCCGTGGTAGCGCTGTGCAGCCCATCTGTAAGTGCTACCTTCACACCTGACCGGAGAAGCTTAGGATTATGGTGTTACCGAAAATCGAACTCAGGGAACTGTCCGTGAAAGCGGAAGCGTACGGCTTGACGCTGGTTGATCTTATTCCCATCTGCGAACGCTTCGGCGTTGCACCGCATGATGTACTGAACGAGCTGTCCATTGCGGTTGCGGAAGCCTATTTACAAGGATATCTGCTCTATGATTTCTGCGACGGGGTTATGAACGGGATAATAACTGATGTTGTTGAAGTCGGTATGACTAACGACATGCCCCAGCCCGCGTTCTCGCTTTGCCAAGCATTCGATCAAGGTGAATGGTTCCGCAGTAACGACCCGCCGGAGACTGACCCCGGCGATAAATACACGAAGCCGGTGGTCGAGGAAATAATGCGCACCCTTAGAGGCTAGCTTTCACAGATGGAGAGGCTTGGCTTTTGTGCTGGACGGCAGGGTATCGAATACCGCTTTTGGCCGATTGTAGCCCTCTAGGCAGGGCAGCTAGGGGTCGAAAGCGGCCGGTCGCGCCTGACCGCTTTCGACCAACAGCAGCCGGTCGTCTCTGACATGGAAACTTAGTGAATATGGCAACATTAGACCAGTGCAAGGCAGCTCTTCGTATATTTGGTGACGAACTGATACCTGAGGAGCTGGGCCGCTTGTTCGACCACTGTTATACGCAAGGGTGGGTCAAGGGCTACGAATATTCAACCTCATCTGGCAAGGTCGTTGTGAAGAAAAGCGGGGCGTGGATACTTGACGCAGAGCCAACCGACAGCGCCGATTTTGATGGCCAGATTCCTCAGCTTCTGGGCTATATCGACGTGAGCCTAGATGACTGGGCTTTGCTTGCAAAACGATTCGAGATGGACATTTTCTGCGGTTGGTTCATGCGTGAATCAAACGAAGGCATTTTTGTTTCGTCGCAAACAATGCGGCTGCTCAGCGAGCGTAATATTGCTCTATCCATAGACATCTATGCTTCGCCAGACGACGAGTGACGTCCGCACTCGGCCGATTTCTGCCGATAGCAAACGGGAGCTTTGGGTCGAAAGCGGCCAGCTACGAAAGGCAGCTTTCGGCCAAAGCCCACACTTCAGTTGAGCACATGATCTCGGCATGAAAAGTCAGCGCCAGAACGGTGCACATGCCATCTGCAATAAACCAAATCTACGCCACCCCGCCGCAGTCTCTAAAAACGGCGCTTCGACCGCTTTACATTCAATTCTTAGGACAAAATGCACAAAACATTTGCACCTCCAATCTTATGGTATACCATCAGACCAAGTACAAACCCACGCACACTCTCTGATGAAGAACCTTGGGAGCACCTCATGAGTTTCGAAATTCGTAAAATCGTCAGCTACATCGAAGAAACCCTGATCGAAGGCGGCAAGCCTACAGATACGCCAGTGACCATGATCGGCCTTGCTGCCGTCATCAAGAACCCGTGGCATGGTCGCGGTTTCGTTGACGACTTGAAACCTGAAATTCGCGCCAATTGCTCTGAGCTAGGTGCGCTGATGGTCGAGCGCCTCGCTGCTCTCATCGGTGGCGCCGACAAGATCGAAGCCTACGGCAAGGCGGCAGTCGTGGGTGCGGACGGTGAAATTGAGCACGCCTCAGCGGTCATTCATACCCTGCGCTTTGGCAACCATTACCGTGAGGCGGTCAAGGCCAAGAGCTACCTGAGCTTTACCAACAAGCGCGGCGGACCGGGCACCTCGATCCAGATCCCTATGATGAACAAGGACGATGAAGGCCTGCGCTCGCACTACATCACGCTGGAAATGCAGATCGAAGACTCGCCGCGCGCTGACGAAATTGTCGTGGTGCTCGGTGCTGCCAACGGCGGCCGGTTGCATCCGCGCATCGGCAACCGTTACATGGACCTGGAAGAACTGGCCGCTGAAAAAGCGCAGTGATTGTCGTCTTGAATACTAATAAGGCTTGTGCAGGAGCGCTCCATGATTCGGCTCACCGCTGAACTCACCCCGGCCGGCACCAGTTACCTGGCGACCGGCCAAGGCCACCCCGTGGTATTGATCCACGGGGTCGGTTTAAACAAAGAGATGTGGGGCGGACAAATCGTCGGCTTGTCCCCCCACTATCGTGTCGTTGCCTATGACATGTTGGGGCATGGCGCCAGTCCACGCCCTGACCCGGACACTGGGTTGTCGGGCTATGCGGAGCAACTGCGCGAACTGCTGGAACACTTGGGCGTGCCAAGCGCCACGGTAATCGGTTTTTCCATGGGCGGCCTAGTGGCGCGGGCATTTGCCCTGCACTTTCCGGAGCGTCTGTCCGGTATGGTCGTTCTCAACAGCGTCTTCAACCGCAGCGCCGAGCAACGTGCGAGCGTCATCGCCCGCACCAGCCAGGCGGCGGAGCATGGTCCGGACGCCAATGCAGCCGAGGCTCTGACCCGCTGGTTCAGTCGCGAATATCAAGCCGCGAACCCGGCGCAGATTGCGGCGATCCGGCAGATCCTCGCGAGCAACGATCCTCAGGGTTACCTGACCACTTACAAGCTGTTCGCCACGCAGGACATGTACCGCGCCGACGATCTGAGCAAGATTCAGGCGCCGGCGCTGATTGCCACCGGCGAGCTTGATCCTGGCTCAACGCCGGACATGGCGCGTCAGTTGGCGATGCGCATTCATGGCGCCGAAGTCGCGATACTTCCCGAGCAGCGGCACATGATGGCAGTGGAGTCGCCGCGACTGGTCAACCAGGTGCTGCTGGACTTCCTTCGCAGAGCGCAGGCTCAACAAAACCCGGCAAAGGAGATCGTTGCATGACCCTCACCCGATTCCAGATGTGCATCGATGGCCAATGGGTCGATGCGCTTTCAGGCAAGACCTTCCAAAGCCTCAACCCTGCGCTGGCGCAGCCTTGGGCCGAACTGCCGGATGCCGACGAAGCGGATGTCGATCGCGCCGTTCAGGCCGCGCAGAAGGCATTCGAAAACCCGGCCTGGCGCAAGCTCACGGCGACCGCACGCGGCAAACTGCTACGCCGGCTGGGCGACCTTATTGGTGACAACAAAGAACAACTCGCGCAGCTGGAAAGCCGCGACAACGGTAAGCTTATTCGCGAAACCCGCGGTCAGGTAAGCTACTTGCCGGAGTTCTTCCACTACACCGCTGGCCTGGCCGACAAGCTCGAAGGCGGGACATTGCCCCTGGACAAGCCCGACCTGTTTGCCTACACGGTGCACGAACCGATGGGCGTGGTGGCCGGGATCATTCCCTGGAACAGCCCGCTTTATCTGACCGCGATCAAGCTCGCGCCAGCCCTGGCCGCCGGCAATACCATCGTGCTCAAGCCTTCGGAACACGCCTCCGCCACCGTACTTGAACTGGCGCGCCTGGCACTGGAAGCAGGCATTCCGCCGGGCGTCGTCAACGTGGTTACCGGTTACGGCCCAAGCACCGGCGCCGCCCTCACCCGCCATCCACTGGTGCGCAAGATTGCCTTCACCGGTGGCGCGACGACTGCTCGCCATGTAGTGCGCAGCAGCGCCGAAAACTTCGCCAGATTGTCGCTGGAACTGGGGGGCAAGTCGCCGAACATCATTTTTGCCGACGCCGACCTCGACAGTGCGATCAATGGCGCCATCGCCGGGATCTACGCGGCCTCCGGCCAGAGCTGCGTATCGGGCTCGCGGTTGCTGGTACAGGATGAAATCTACGACGAATTCGTCGAGCGCCTCGTCCAACGCGCGCAACGCATCCGCATCGGCAACCCACAGGATGAAACCAGCGAAATGGGCCCGATGGCTACCGCTCAGCAATTGGCGGTGGTCGAAGGCCTGGTCGCTGACGCACTGGCTGAAGGCGCGCGCTTGCGCACCGGTGGCAAACGTCCGCAGCTCGACAGCGAAGGCTGGTACTACGAGCCGACGCTGTTCGAGTGCGACCGCAATTCGATGAAGATCATGCAGGAAGAGGTCTTCGGGCCAGTGGCCTCGGTCATTCGCTTCAAGGACGAGGCCGAAGCGCTGGCCATCGCCAATGACTCGCAGTTTGGCTTGGCGGCCGGCATCTGGACTCGCGATCTAGGGCGCGCGCACCGTCTGGCGCGCGACGTACGCTCCGGGATCATCTGGGTTAATACCTACCGCGCAGTCTCGGCCATGGCACCCATCGGCGGTTTCAAGAACAGCGGCTACGGTCGCGAGAGCGGCATCGATTCGGTGCTGGCCTATACCGAGCTGAAAACGGTCTGGATCAACCTCTCGCAAGAACCGATGCCCGACCCTTTTGTGATGCGTTAAACGAGGCTGATGAAATGATCGAACCCGGGATTTACAAAGACGTCATGGCGTCCTTCCCCTCCGGCGTCACCGTGGTCACCACGCTGGACCCGGACGGCGCCCTCGTCGGCATCACGGCCAGCGCATTCAGTGCGTTGTCCATCGACCCCGCGCTGGTGCTGTTCTGCCCCAACTACGCGTCGGACACCTACCCAATCCTGCGCGACAGCAAGCGATTCGCGATTCATTTGCTGTCTGCCGACCAGAAAGCCGAAGCCTACGCCTTCGCCGGTAAAGGCAAGGACAAAGCCAAAGGTATCGAGTGGCATCTCAGCGAACTGGGCAACCCGCTTCTTAATAATGCGACCGCGATCATCGAGTGCGAGCTGTGGCGTGAATACGACGGCGGCGACCACGCGATCATCGTCGGCGCTGTGCGCAACCTGATCCTACCCGCCGAGCCTGTAACGCCGATGGTTTATCACCGTGGCAAACTGGGACCCTTGCCGGTATTTGCCTGACGCAATCGGTGGCGAGAACTATCTTTAACACCGGCGCGGGACCTTCCAGGCGCGCCGGGTGGTGGGGAGCAAGCGGCGTGATAAACTCCGGCACAATTTCGGCCAAGCTCACCAACAGCCCGGCCCCAGCCAACCCGTTGGCTGTCTGACATGACTGCAGACGTGCTGCCCGAGCCGTTTTTGCTGTCCGGACACCCACTTTCAGAGCGGACCCCATGAAACGCCTGCCACTCGACGACAGCTTCAAGGTCAATCGCAACCCCATCACCCTGCGTGAAATCGTGCTGGACAAGCTGCGCAGCGCGATCATGAATTTCCAACTCATGCCCGGTGATCGTCTGGTCGAACGCGACCTGTGCGAACGCCTCGGTGTCAGTCGTACCTCAGTGCGTGAAGCGCTGCGCCACCTGGAATCCGAAGGGCTGGTGGAATTTGCCGACGCCAAAGGCCCGAGCGTCGCCATCATCACCCTCGAAGACGCCTGCGACATCTATGAGCTGCGCTGCGTGCTGGAAGGATTGATCGTTCAGCTGTTCACCCTGCGCGCCAAAGCCAAAGACATTCGCGCCCTGGAAAAAGCCCTCGAAGAGAACCGCAAAGCGCTCGCGGAAGGCGAACTGCAGCAAGTACTGGATTCGGTTCAGGGTTTTTACGACGTGCTGCTGGAGGGTTCGGGCAACCATATCGCCGCGACCCAGTTGCGCCAGTTGCAGGCCCGTATCAGCTACTTGCGTGCGACTTCCGTTTCTCAGGAAAACCGTCGCGGGGCGAGCAATCAGGAAATGGAAAAAATCGTTGCGGCGATCAAGAGCGGCGATCCGCTGGCGGCTCACCAGGCGTCGGTTGACCATGTGCGCAATGCCGCGAAGGTGGCAATGGATTACCTGAAATCCAAACAGGACGATGGCAGCAAGGCCCGCGACATCGTCGTTCCGGTAGCCCTGAAGGAACCCCGCATAGGACGTTGACATGCCTCTTCCGCGCTTTTGTCCGCAATGTGGCAGCACTGACCTGAGTCGGTGCGTGCCAACCGGCGATACCCATGAGCGGCTGACGTGCGGAAGCTGTCAATACGTCCATTACGTCAATCCGAAGATCATCGCCGGGTGCATCATCGAGCAAGAGGGCAAGTATCTGCTGTGCCAGCGTGCCATCCCGCCGCGTCCCGGCACCTGGACCTTGCCGGCCGGGTTTATGGAGAGCGGCGAGACCACCGAGCAGGCGGCGCTACGTGAGGTCTGGGAAGAAAGCGGCGTCAGAGCCGAGATCATCTCGCCTTACTCTGTCTTTAGCGTGCCGCAGATCAGCGAGGTGTACATCGTGTTCCGGGCGATCGCCCTCGAGATCACCGGGCATTTCGGTCCTGAAACCCTCGCCTGTCATTTCTTCCCCCCTGAAGACATCCCGTGGGACGAGATCTACTACCCCGCGATCCGGCAAATCCTCGAACGCTACATCATCGAGCGCCAGGCCGGGGTGTATGGCCTCTACGTCGGCAACGACCATTCCGGGAAAGTGCATTTCATTCGCTGATTGGCCCGCTTTGTAGGAGCGCTTGCCCGCGATAGCGTACGGGCAAGCGACACATTTCAATCGTCTGTGGGATTTTTCGCGGGCAAACGCGCTCCTGCAATTGACCCCGCGCTACTCCTCAAACCCTTCCACAATCAAGATTTGCGCCTGCGCGGCCCCTTGTCGGTGGCTCATCGCTTCCTGATATTGGGGCGAGCGGTAACAGGCGACTGCCTGCTCGTACGACTCAAACTCGATGACCACCGTGCGCTGGGGCGTTTCGCGACCTTCCAGTGCCTGGGAGCGACCGCCCCGGGCGAGGAATTTTCCGCCGTACAGCTTGAACGCTGCTGGCCCGCGCTGGGTGTATTCGCTGTATTGCTGAGGGTCTGTCACGTCTACGTGGGCAATCCAATAGGCTTTCATCGCGATCTCTCCGTTTGATAAGGGTGTTTCAAAAAGGTCGAACCTGTGAAATATTCTGTATTATGGTATACCACAATTTCAATTCCACACCGAGATCCCGCGCATGCCGTTCGACCGCATCGAAGAAATCATCGAAGACTACCGCCAAGGCAAGATGGTTTTGCTGGTCGATGACGAAGACCGAGAAAACGAAGGTGACCTATTGCTCGCCGCAGATCGATGCACAGCTCAGGCCATCAGCTTCATGGCGTGTGAAGCGCGCGGCCTGATTTGTCTCACGCTCACCGATGAGCATTGCCAGCGCCTGGGTCTGGAACAGATGGTCCCGAGCAATGGCAGCGTGTTCGCCACCGCTTTCACCGTGTCCATTGAAGCCGCCAGCGGCGTCACGACCGGCATATCGGCCGCCGACCGGGCCCGCACTGTCGAAGCTGCCGTCGCCGCTGATGCGTGCGCCGATGATCTGGTTCAACCCGGCCACATCTTTCCTTTGCGCGCCCGTGAAGGCGGCGTGTTGACCCGCGCCGGTCATACCGAAGCCGGCTGCGACTTGGCCCGGCTGGCCGGTTTTTCCCCCGCGTCGGTCATCGTCGAAGTCATGAATGACGACGGCACCATGGCCCGGCGGCCGGACCTGGAAGTGTTCGCTGCCAGACACGGCATCCGCATTGGCACCATCGCCGATCTGATCCACTACCGCCTGAGCACCGAGCACACCGTCGTCCGCATCGGGGAACGAGAACTGCCGACGGTACACGGCGCCTTCCGCCTGATCAGCTACGAAGATCGCATCGAAGGAGGCGTCCATATGGCCATGGTCATGGGCGATATCCATCGCGAAAAAGCCACGCTGGTGCGTGTGCATGTGGTTGATCCTCTGCGCGATCTGGTGGGTGCCGAATACAGCGGTCCGGCCAACTGGACGCTGTGGGCTGCGCTACAAAAGGTTGCCGAAGAAGGCTGCGGCGTAGTGGTGGTGCTCGCCAATCATGAATCGTCTCAAGCACTGCTCGAACGCATTCCGCAGCTCACCAAACCGCCTCGCCAGTACACCCGCTCGCAGTCGCGGATTTATTCCGAAGTTGGCACCGGGGCGCAGATACTGCAAGACATTGGCGTCGGGAAATTGCGCCATCTGGGACCGCCGCTTAAGTACGCGGGACTTACTGGATATGATCTAGAAGTCGTTGAAAGCATTCCATTTTCAGGGTGAAGCACCGCGTTTGCCCGAGCGGGCGATTCGCCTGCCAATCCGGTTTTCACCCCGTAAACGCTGGGCTTCGCCAGCTAACAAATTCAGGATTGGAGGCTTTCTCAAGAGGCAAAGTGCTTGCAGAAAGCTTGGAATACCATAATATGACATTCCGTAGGCCGTAGAACTTTGAGTCAGGTGCGCCCGGGAGGGACAGCACAACAACAGCCCCTGACCGGCCCCGTTTTTCATGGTCCCGACGATTGCGTCAAGGACCCACTGCTCCCGACAGGCGGGCAATTGCAGCCCGCTCAAAAACACAACAAATGAGGGCGTGAAAATGGTGTTGATCCAACGTGCAACAGCGGTTCTTACAGCGGGCGTACTAGCGCTCTCATGTCACGCGGCGATCGCCGCTGACAGCGTCAACTTCGTCAGTTGGGGTGGTTCGACCCAGGATGGACAGAAGCAGGCGTGGGCGGCACCTTTCACTAAAGCGTCCGGCATCGCAGTGGTCCAGGACGGTCCGACCGACTACGGCAAACTCAAGGCGATGGTCGAAAGCGGAAACGTGCAGTGGGACGTGGTCGATGTTGAAGCCGACTTCGCCTTGCGTGCCGCCAGCGAAGGCCTGCTCGAGCCGCTCGACTTCAGCGTGATCAAAAAAGACCGCCTCGACCCTCGCTTCGTGTCCGACCATGGCGTCGGCTCCTTCTTCTTCTCGTTCGTCCTCGGCTATAACGAAAGCAAGTTAGGCAAAGCCAAGCCTGAAGACTGGTCCGCCCTCTTCGACACCAAAACCTATCCCGGCAAACGCGCGCTGTACAAATGGCCAAGCCCTGGCGTGCTCGAACTTGCGCTGCTGGCCGATGGCGTGCCCGCCGACAAGCTCTATCCGCTGGACCTCGACCGCGCGTTCAAGAAGCTCGACACGATCAAGAAAGATATTGTCTGGTGGGGAGGCGGTGCGCAGTCGCAACAACTGCTGGCCTCCGGCGAAGCTTCGCTGGGGCAGTTCTGGAACGGTCGTGTCTACGCCCTGCAGCAAGACGCCGCCCCGGTCGGCGTGAGCTGGAAACAGAACCTGGTCATGGCCGATTTCCTGGTCGTGCCCAAAGGCGCGAAGAATAAGGACGCTGCCATGAAGCTGATCGCCGAAGCGTCGAGCGCCAGGGGGCAGGCCGACTTCTCCAGCCTGACCGCCTACGCGCCGGTCAACCTTGACAGCGTTCAGCGCCTTGACTCGACGCTCGCGCCGAACCTGCCGACCGCCTACGCCAAGGATCAAATCACTCTCGACTTCGCGTACTGGGCCAAGAACGGCTCGGCGATCGCGACACGGTGGAACGAATGGCTGGTCAAATAAAAATGACGGCCATCACAGCCCGTCAAACCAACCCTGCCGGGGGGGCGCCGAGCACCGCCGGCGCGGTACCCGCTCAAGCCGTCACGACCCGGTTACCGGTGCCGCTGTCGCAACGCTGGCGCGGCAGTCGCAATCTGCTGCCTGCACTGATCTTTCTCGGGCTGTTCTTCTTCGCGCCATTGATCGGCCTGCTGTTGCGAGGCGTGCTTGAACCGACGCCGGGCTTTGGCAATTACGAGCAACTGTTCGCGAATTCCGCTTACGCCCGCGTACTGTTCAACACCTTTTCGGTGGCAGGCCTGGTGACGCTGTTCAGTTTGTTGCTGGGCTTCCCTCTGGCGTGGGCGATCACCCTGGTGCCTCGCGGCTGGGGGCGCTGGATGCTCAACATCGTGCTGCTGTCGATGTGGACTAGTCTGCTAGCGCGGACCTACTCCTGGCTGGTGCTGCTGCAGGCGTCGGGCGTGATCAATAAGGCGCTGATGGCGTTGGGCATCATCGATCAGCCGCTGGAGATGGTGCACAACCTGACCGGCGTGGTGATCGGCATGAGCTACATCATGATTCCGTTCATCGTGCTGCCGTTGCAGGCCACGATGGCGGCGATCGATCCGATGGTCCTTCAAGCCGGCTCCATCTGTGGCGCGAGCCCCTGGACCAACTTCTTCAAGGTGTTCCTACCGCTGTGCCGCTCGGGTCTGTTTTCGGGTGGCTTGATGGTGTTCGTCATGTCGCTGGGGTACTACGTGACCCCTGCCCTGTTGGGCGGCGCACAAGACATGATGCTGCCCGAATTCATCGTGCAACAAGTGCAGTCATTCCTTAATTGGGGGCTGGCGAGTGCGGCGGCGGCATTGCTGATCGTAATCACGCTGGTGCTGTTCTACTTCTACCTGAAGCTGCAACCGGAATCCCCGGTCGGCGCCAATTCCGCGAGGTAAACCGCCATGCTCCTGACGCCCAATGCCATGAGTCCGCGCTTGCGCTGGGGCCTGTATTCGGTCACCGGACTGATCGCGTTGTTCCTGATCCTGCCAATCGTGTTCATCGTGCTGCTGTCGTTCGGTTCGTCCCAATGGCTGGTGTTCCCGCCGCCCGGCTGGACGCTGAAGTGGTACCAGCAATTCTTCAGTAATCCGGAGTGGATGGACGCGGCGCTCGCCAGCCTCAAGGTCGCGGTACTGACCACGATCTGCGCGGTGGCGCTCGGTGTGCCGACCGCTTTCGCTCTGGTGCGCGGACGCTTTCCGGGACGCGATTTTCTGTACGGCATTTTCACCCTGCCGATGATCGTGCCGCTGGTGATCATTGCTGTCGCGGTGTACGCGCTGTTTCTCAAGCTCGGCCTGACCGGCACTATGTTTTCTTTCGTGGTCAGCCACGTCATCGTTGCGCTGCCGTTCACGATCATCTCGATCATCAACTCGCTGAAGCTGTTCGATCAGTCCATTGAAGACGCCGCCGTGATCTGTGGCGCCTCGCGCATGCAGGCGGTGATGAAGGTGACGTTTCCAGGTATTCGTCCGGGCATGGTCGCCGGCGCGCTGTTTGCGTTTCTGGTGTCATGGGATGAAGTCGTGCTCAGCGTGATGATGGCCAGTCCGAACCTGCAAACCCTACCCGTTAAAATGTGGACCACCCTGCGCCAGGATCTCACCCCGGTCATCGCCGTCGCCTCGACGCTGCTGATCGCCCTGTCGATGCTGGTCATGTTTATCGCCGCGACCTTGCGTCGCCGCAACCAAGCGAGGATTCCTTCATGAGTGCTGTGATCAAAGACCCCCCGCAACAGGATCAGCGAACCCTGGTCAGTCTGCGCAATCTGAACAAGCACTACGGCGACTTTGCGGCCGTCGACAATATTTCCCTGGACATCCAGAATGGTGAATTCCTGACGTTCCTCGGCTCGAGCGGCTCGGGCAAAAGCACCACGCTGTCGATGCTCGCAGGTTTTGAGCAACCCACCTCCGGGGAGATCCTGGTCAACGGAAAGTCGCTGGTCAACGTGCCGCCGCACAAGCGTGACATCGGCATGGTCTTCCAGCGTTATTCGCTTTTCCCCCATCTTTCGGTGCGCGACAACATCGCGTTTCCGCTGGCAATCCGCAAGCTGGCCGCCGCCGAACGCGAGGAGCGCGTAGACGCCATGCTCAAGCTGGTTCAGCTCGAGCAATTCGCTCATCGTCGCCCCGCACAACTATCGGGTGGTCAGCAGCAGCGTGTCGCCATCGCCCGTGCGCTGGTGTACGAGCCACGCATTCTGCTGATGGACGAACCGCTCGGCGCCCTTGATAAGAAGCTGCGCGAAGACCTGCAGGATGAGCTGCGCCAGCTGCACCGCCGCCTGGGCATCACCATCGTGTACGTGACCCATGATCAGGAAGAGGCCATGCGTCTGTCGCAGCGGATCGCGATTTTCAGTCACGGCAAAATCGTCGGACTGGGCAGCGGGTATGACTTGTACCAGAACCCGCCGAACGCCTTTGTGGCGTCGTTTCTCGGCAATTCGAACTTCCTTAAACTCAAGGCCCAAGGCAATGGCGTGGCGACGTTCGAGGGCAAGCCGTTGTCGATTCGACTGACCGCCAATCTGCAGACCGACCAGGACGTGCTGTTAATGATTCGTCCGGAGAAAGCGGTGGCGTTGAGTCCTGACCAAGCGGGCGTCGATCCGCTGGCGACCGGTTGGAACGAAGTGGCGGCGAAGGTGACGGAGACGCTATTTTTGGGCGAAAGCCAGACCTGTGCCGTGGTGACGTCAAGCGGTACTGCGATGACCGTCAAGGCGCTATCCGCCAGCGGCATGCCATTGAAAGCCGGCGACCCGGTTTGCGTCCGCTGGGCAAGCGCCGACGCCTGCGTCTACACGCAATGGAGCGAAAGCGATCTAAACAAAGCCGCCGGCGCGCACTAAGCCGCCGTTGGCTGCAGCCGTAACGATGCCCTCCTGGTGAGGGCATTGTTGTTTCTGCCGGGCGGGCATTCTCCTGATGTGTGCCCTCCGGAGAGAAGCAAGCACCCGCATGAGCATCATGCCGTCTCTGACAAATCACGGCCGCGATCTGCAGGAGACAGCCTGTTGGCGAGAAGGCTCGCTGTGTTCCCTCAGACACACCGCAATCGAAGTGCTCGCGAACAAGTTCGCTCCTACAGCCGTCAGGCAGAGGCGGGGTCATGAGCGAGGGTCGTCATCCCACTGCCCCAAAAAAAACGCCCCGCGTTTTCCACGCGGGGCGTTCGGTTTCAGCGCGATTCGATCAGTCGGTATAACCCAGCTTTGCCGCCCTGACTGCCTGGACTTTACTGCGCGTCGCGAGACAGTAGTACAGCGGGCAGGTCACGGCCAGACCCACCAGCCATGACAGGTCGACGCCGTGAATGTAGTCAGCGTACGGACCCACATACAGCGCGGTATTGGCGAACGGCAGCTGCACGGCGATACCGCTGAAATACGCGATGATCGCGTGGGGATTAAAGCGTCCGTAGATGCCGCCATCGGCCCGGAAAATCGAGGCGATGTCGTAGTTGCCGTGTTTGATCAGGTAGAAATCGATCAGGTTGATCGACGCCCAAGGTACCAACACCAGCAGCAGCGCCAGAATTAGCCCGATGAACTGCGAGATGAAGTCCGCCGACGCGCTCACTGCCACCACGCAACAACCGACGAGGATAATGCCGGACAGGATAACCCGCACCCGGATGCTTGGCGTCCAGCTGCCGGCAAAGGTCTGGATCGAGGTGACGATTGACAGTACCGCGCCATACAGATTGAGTGCGTTGTGACTGATGATGTTGAGCAAGAACAGCACCATCAGTACCGGCCCCAACACGCCGGTGGATTGCTTGACCGCCGCCATCGCTCCGGTGCCTTCAGGCGTTGCCAGCACCGCGACGGCGCCAAAGCTGAACGACAGAATCGTCCCAAGTGTCGCGCCGAAATACGTTGCCCAGAACGGTTTGGCGATGCCGATATCGCACGGCAGATAGCGCGAGTAATCGGAGACGTAGGGCGAAAAACTGATTTGCCAGATTATCCCCAGCGACACCGTGGCCAAGAAACCGGACAGGTTGAAACTGCCCCGACTGAAGAAATCCAGCGGCAGGTCTTGGCTGAGCATCATCACAAAACCGGCCAGCAATGCACCGCCCATCACCCAAGTGCCGATGCGGTTCAACGTATGGATGAAGCGATAGCCGATGACGCCAATCGTGGTGGCGCTCAAGGCACCGATGACGACCCCGACAGGCAATGGCACCCACGGCGCCATGCCGTGGATCGACTGCCCGGCCAGCACGATGTTGGAGATGAAGAAACCGACGTAGATCAGCGCGGCGAAGAACACGATGAGCAGCGCGCCGTAGCGCCCGAACTGCCCCCGGCTTTGGACCATCTGAGGAATCCCCATGCGCGGACCCTGCGCAGAAGCCAGTGCGATGACCACGCCGCCGATCATATGCCCTAAAGCAATCGCGATCAGCCCCCAGAGCAGATCAAGATGAAATACCTGGACCACCATCGCCCCGGTGACGATCGGCAATGGCGCAATATTGGTGCTGAACCACAGCGTGAACAGATCACGTGCCCGGCCATGACGTTCGACTAACGGGACGTAATCGACGGTGTGGTTTTCAATCAGTGGTGTCGATGTGCAGTCGTGCGGATTAGTAGTGGTCATCGTTTCGCCTGAATTCTTGTCGTTGTGCCTAGCTAAAACCATGAAGCGGACCCGACATGCTCAAGGCACCGATCCACGCTTTTATCGATGTCGCCAGTGCTTATAGCCCTCGCTACTGACTCAACCATATTATGGTATGCCAACAACTCACAAGGGTTTCTGCCGCTATTTCTGGTTGGACGTCGCAGCTGGACTACTCAAGGAAAAACGGTTCAGCAGCGTCTAAACCGCCTGTCTAGAGGCGTCTCAACCGATCGACCCCCGCCAACAAGTCTGACGAATGTGGGGAAAAAGCGCTTGCGCTGAAAGTATTACGGTATACCATCATACATACGTAACCTATCGCTTGGACACCGACTGCAGAGGTAGCAAAATGATCGACGCGAACGCCTACAAGAACGTCATGGGGTCCTTCCCTTCCGGCGTCACGGTCATCACCACGCTTAACGATGACGGCGAAGTGGTTGGCCTTACCGCCAGCGCTTTCAGTTCGCTGTCAATGGACCCGCCCTTGGTGCTGTTCTGCCCCAACTACAGCTCGGACTCGTACCCGACGCTGATCAAGAACAAGCGCTTCGCCATCCATTTTCTGTCCGGCACCCAACAGAACGAAGCCTACGCGTTTGCGCGCAAGGGCAAAGACAAGGCAGCCGGGCTGCAATGGACGCTGAGCGAATTAGGCAACCCGCTGCTGGCCAACGCGACCGCGATTATCGAGTGCGAGCTGTGGCGCGAATACGAAGGCGGCGACCACGCGATCATGGTCGGCGCGGTGAAGAATCTGATTGTTCCGGCATCCCCCGCCAGCCCGCTGGTGTATTGCCGCGGCAAGATGGGCGCGTTGCCAGCTTTCGCTTGAAACCCGCAAAAAACTAAACTGCGGTCTACCGAATAATCGCCACGCGAAGCGCACTGGCGACCAGGAAAAATGAGGTAAGCGTCATGAAATTTTCGTTGTTCGTGCACATGGAGCGCTGGGATGAATCCGTCAGCCACCGTCAACTCTTCGAAGACCTCACCGAGTTGACGTTGATGGCCGAAGCCGGCGGATTCAGCACCGTGTGGATCGGCGAACACCATGCCATGGAATACACCATTTCTCCCAGCCCTATGCCGTTGCTGGCTTACCTCGCAGGGAAAACCACCACTATCCACCTCGGCGCCGGTACGATCATCGCTCCATTCTGGCACCCGTTGCGGGTGGCCGGTGAGTGCGCACTGCTCGACGTGATCAGCAACGGCCGGATGGAAGTAGGCCTGGCCCGCGGCGCGTATCAGGTCGAGTTCGATCGCATGGCTGGCGGCATGCCTGCTTCCCAAGGCGGTCAGGCGCTGCGCGAAATGGTCCCGGTGATCAAGGCGTTGTGGAAAGGCGATTACGCCCACGACGGTGAAATCTGGAAATTCCCGACGTCCACCAGCGTGCCGAAACCGATCAAGACGCCCCCCATGTGGATCGCCGCCCGCGACCCGGACTCGCACAATTTTGCCGTGAAAAATGGCTGCAACGTGATGGTCACGCCGCTGATGAAGGGCGACGAGGAAGTGGTCGACCTTAAGAACAAATTTGAAACGGCGCTCGCCAACAATCCCGACGTTCCGCGTCCGCAGTTGATGGTCCTGCGTCACACCCATGTACATGCGGTGAACGATCCCGAAGGCTGGAAAGTCGGAGCTGCCGCGATCGCGAAGTTTTACCGGACATTCGACGCCTGGTTTGGCAATAAGACCACCCCGGTCAATGGCTTCCTGGCACCAAGCCCGGAAGAGAAGTTCAAGGAGCGTCCGGAGTTCGAGCTGGAGAGTCTGCGCAAGACCGCAATGATCGGCACTCCGGAAGAAATCATTCCGCGGATCAAGTACTACCAGGAACTGGGTGTCGATGAGTTCAGCTTCTGGTGCGACAACAGCCTGCCGCACGCGGAAAAGAAGAAGTCACTCGAGCTGTTCATTAAACACGTCGTGCCTGCCTTTCGTTAACTGGAGGAATAAAAGCCCGGAGCCACGAAAGGTTCCGGGCTTTTTTGTGCCTACAGTCTGTGCTTACCGCCGGCCGACCGGTAATCCGCCACAAACTGTAAGCGCGCTAGCCCGCGATGGCTCCGGATCACGCAACATCATCGTTGCAGACCCATCACCATCGCGGGCAAGCGCCCTTGTGCTACGTGAAGCCTTTAGTACTGCGACCCTGGAACCCACGATGTCCCGGCCAATGGCACACGTGCCATCGCTGCGGACTCCACGGTCAGCGCCACCAGATCCTCAGGATCGAGGTTGTGCAGGTGCGACTTGCCGCACGCGCGCGCCATGGTTTGCGCTTCCAGCACCAACACCCGCAGGTAGTTGGCCAGACGGCGACCGCCTTCCACAGGGTCCAGACGCTTGGACAGCTCAGGGTCCTGCGTAGTGATCCCCGCAGGGTCGCGGCCGTTCTGCCAGTCGTCGTAGAAACCAGCCGCTGAGCCAAGCTTCTTCAGCTCTTCATCCAGACGCGGATGGTTGTCGCCCAGCGCAATCAGCGCCGCCGTCCCAATCGCCACCGCATCAGCCCCCAGCGCCATGGCCTTGGCCACGTCGGCACCGTTGCGAATGCCGCCCGATACGATCAGCTGAACCTTGCGGTGCATGCCCATTTCCTGCAGCGCCTGAACCGCTTGCGGAATCGCGCACAGAATCGGCAGACCGACGTGCTCGATGAACACTTCCTGCGTCGCAGCCGTACCGCCCTGCATGCCGTCGAGCACAATCACGTCCGCGCCCGCTTTCACCGCCAGCTTGACGTCGTAATAGGGACGGCTGGCACCGATTTTCACGTAGATCGGCTTTTCCCAATCGGTGATTTCACGGATCTCGGCGATCTTGATGGCCAGGTCATCCGGGCCGGTCCAGTCAGGGTGACGACAGGCCGAACGCTGGTCCACGCCCACCGGCAATGTACGCATGCCGGCCACGCGCTCGGTGACCTTCATGCCCAGCAGCATGCCGCCGCCACCGGGTTTGGCGCCCTGCCCCAGGACGATTTCTATAGCATCGGCCTTGCGCAGATCATCCGGGTTCATGCCGTAGCGCGACGGCAGGTATTGGTACACCAGATGCTGCGACTGGCCGCGTTCTTCCGGGGTCATGCCGCCGTCACCGGTGGTGGTGCTGGTGCCGGCGATGGTCGCGCCACGGCCCAGCGCTTCCTTGGCGTTAGCCGACAGCGCGCCGAAGCTCATGCCAGCGATGGTCACTGGAATTTTCAGATGGATTGGCTTCTTGGCGAAGCGGTTGCCAAGGATCACGTCAGTGCCGCACTTCTCGCGATAGCCTTCCAGCGGGTAACGCGAAACGCTGGCGCCAAGCAGCAACAGGTCATCGAAGTGCGGCAGCTTGCGCTTGGTACCGCCGCCGCGAATGTCGTAGATGCCGGTTTCGGCGGCGCGCTGGATTTCCTGAATCGTCAGGCGATCGAAGGTGGCCGACTCGCGCAGGACCGGAGCTGCTTTTGGGGTATTGGATTCGCTCATGTTCTTGCTCCCGAATCAGTACGCTGAGGCGTTATCGACTTTAAAGTTGTAGAGCTGACGGGCCGAGCCGTAGCGCTTGAAGTCCGACGCTTTTTCATTGAAGCCGGCGCGATTGAGCAGCGCCTGCAGCTCTTCAATGTGCTCGGGGCGCATCTCCTTGGCGATGCAATCGGAGCCCAGAGATTCAACGTTGCCTTTGACGAATATCCTGGTTTCGTAAAGCGAATCGCCCAGCGCATCGCCCGCGTCGCCACAGACCACCAGACGCCCGGCCTGGCCCATGAAGCAGCTCATGTGGCCGATGCTGCCGCCGACTACAATGTCGATGCCTTTCATGGAAATCCCGCAACGCGCGCCGGCGTCGCCTTCGATCACCAGCAAACCGCCGTGGGCCGTTGCGCCAGCCGCCTGAGAAGCGCTGCCCTTGACCCGCACGTAACCCGACATCATGTTTTCCGCACAACCCACGCCTACGTTGCCATGCACGGTGACCGAAGCTTTCTGGTTCATGCCGGCGCAGTAGTAACCCGCGTGGCCCTGGATATCGATGGACACCGCTTCGCTGACGCCGACGGCGAGGTTGTGTGCGCCGTCGGAATGGGTGACCACCCACTCGCGCTCCTGCACGTTGTTGACTTGATCGTGCAGCGCCTGATTAAGCTCACGCACTGTGGATTTGGACAGATCGATAGTTTTCATATGTGCGCTCCTTAAGCCGACTCGCGTTCCCAGATGTACATGGTGGCCGGGACAGGTTCCCAGACCTTGGCGGTCTCGATACCAGGCAAGCTGGAAAGCGCCTGATATTCCGAAGCCATGGCGACGTAATCGTCGGTTTCAGCGAGGATCGCCGGCTTGCAGGCAATCGGGTCGCGGATCACTGCAAAGCCGTTGCGGGTGCCGATGGCGAAGGTGAAAAAGCCATCCAGCGCTTCCAGGGAGCTGTCCAGCGCGGTCTTTAGCGAGTCCCCCTGTTGCAGGCGCCAGGCCAGGTAACCGGCGGCGACTTCGGTGTCATTCTCGGTGTCGAAATGGATGCCTTCGCGGCGCAATTCATGACGAAGACGGAAGTGATTGGACAGCGAACCGTTGTGCACCAGGCACAGGTCGGCGCCGGTTGAAAACGGATGGCTACCTTCCATGGTCACTGCGCTTTCGGTGGCCATGCGGGTGTGACCGATGATGTGGCTGCCTTTCATGCTGCCCAGGCCGAACCGTGCGGAAATTTCTTTCGGCAGGCCCATGCCCTTGAGAATTTCGATGCTTTTGCCCGCGCTCATGATGCGCACAGTGGGCGCCAGCTCACCCAGCACGGCACGCACCACGGCTTCATCGGCCTGGATTTTCAGGACGATCGCGCTGGCGTTCTGAAACCAGTCCAGTGGCAACTGAAGCCTGCTGCGGACCCCGGCGATCAGCGCCTTAAAGTCATAGTCTTCACTGGTCGCCTGCAAGGTCAGCTTGACCCAGCCGTCGCCCACCTCATCACCGTAGATCGCAAAGCCGGCACTGTCGGGACCACGATCGGTCATGGCTTCGAGCATCGGCTCGAAGAGTTCGCCGAGCCGGGATTCCAGCGCCGGATTCTTGAGATAGAGCCCTACAATTCCGCACATATGCCTCACCTTGTTCGGGAGCGGTAAGCTTTTAGCTGCAAGCTGCAAGCTGACCGTATTGATAAAAGAATTTGCGTTCGCCACTTGCAGCTTGTGGCTTGTGGCTTGTGGCTTGTGGCTTGAAGCTGCCGCACTGCAGCCTCAGAAAAACTCTGTATAACGGCGAATCTCCCAATCACTGACATGGCGGCTGTATTCCACCCATTCCATGCGCTTGAGCTTGATGAACTCGCCGACGATTTCCTTGCCCATGACCTCGGCAAACAGCGGGTCGGCTTCGAGGGCATCGCAGGCTTCCTTCAGCGATTGCGGCAAGGTTTTGATCCCCTTCGCGGCGATGGCTTCAAGACTCAGGCTGTAAAGGTTTTCGTTGCAGATCTGCTCAGGCATCAACTGCCGTTCGATGCCATCGAGGCCGGCAGCGATGATTGCGGCGCTGACCAGATAAGGGTTGCAACCGGCATCCGGCAGACGAAATTCCAGGCGACCATAAGGCACACGGACCATGGCCGAGCGGTTGTTGGCGCCGAACGCGATGAAGGCTGGCGCCCAGGTCGCGCCGGACAGCGAATTGCCGACCACCAAGCGTTTGTAGGAATTGACGGTCGGGGCCGCGAAGGCACATAGCGCCGGGCCGTGGGCCAGCAAGCCGGCGGCGAAGTGGTAGGCCAGTTTCGACAGGCCCATGCCGTTCTTGTCTGAGGCGTCGAAGAACAGATTCTTGCTTTCGGCACTGGCGATGGACAGGTGAAAGTGCATACCGTTACCGGCGCGCTTCGGGTCGGGCTTGGGCATGAACGAGCAGATCATGCCCAGGTCGTTGGCGATCTCGCCGGCCGCCATGCGGAAGAAGGTGAAGCGGTCGGCCGACTCCATGGCGTCGCTGTAGGTGTAGTTGATCTCGAACTGGCCGTTGGCGTCCTCGTGATCGATCTGATAGATGTCGAATCCCACCGGCTGCAGCGCTTCGGTAAGCTTTTCCAAAAATTCCCGGGATCGCGACAGGCCTTTGTAGTCGTAGCAAGGCTTGTCCAGAGTGTCACTGGCGTCGACCAGTTGCAGCGTGCCACCGCCGTCGCGGCGCATCAGGTTGAACTCGGGTTCCAGACCGGTATTGAGCGTCCAGCCCTTGTCATTTAGACGCTGCACCTGTTGCTGCAAGACATATCGGCTGTCATAGGGCCAGGGTTCGCCGTTGACGTGCCCGATGCAGACGATCCGGCCGTAGCCCGGCTGCCAGGGCACTGGCGTCAATGTCGACAGATCGCCCTTGGCCATGAAGTCCGGGCCGTGAGGCTCCATGCCCATGCCGCAGATGGCGAAACCGGCAAAACCGGCGCCCTCTTCAGCCACCATGGACAGTCCGGAAACTGGCACCGATTTGGTCTTGGCCGAGCCATGAATATCGACGAACTGCGCCAGCACGTACTTGATGCCGTGCTCCTCGATCAACCGCTGTGTTTCGGGTGGCAACATGAGTCTTCACTCCTGGCGTAAGCAAACGTTGTAGAAAACGTTGAGAGAACCAACCGTCGTCAATCCCCCGTTGAAAGCGTATTCCAAACAGGAAACTTAATTTCTCTACAGGAATGCAATGCGCCTGCCATCTTGGTATGCCAAGGACCAAAAATATCTAAAAGGCGAAATGTCGCTATATATATGGGAAACTGGTTTTCCCAAGGGGAATAATCCTGCCGGTGCACGCAAAGCTCTTCGCCGAACTGCACATTCCCAGTGCGAAAATAGAATTATTGACCGGAAACCGTGCACAACCGATGAATAAGACGACAGACATCCAGCCGAAACTAAAACTCGAGCAATATCTAGGGATACAGATCAAACGCCAGCGTCAGGCGCAAGATTTGAAACTGGCTGACGTTGCCCGCATCGCCGGAATCAGCCAGGGCATGCTCAGCAAGATTGAAAACGCTCAGGTGTCTACTAGCCTCGATAACCTCAGTCGCCTGTGCGATGTACTGGGGATGCCAATGTCGAAGTTGTTCAGCCAATACGATCAGCAAGGCAGCAGCGCGTTATTGGTCAGACAGGACGAGGGGCTGGAGGTGGTGCGCCGTGGTACCGAGAAAGGCCATACCTACCATCTGCTCAACCACACCCGCGGGCCGAAGAAGAGTTTCGAGGCGTACATGGTGACCATGGACGATGCCAGCGAAGAGTTCCCGACCTTCTCCCACCCCGGCACCGAATTCCTGCACCTGCTGGAAGGCGAGCTGGTTTACCGCCACGGCAATCAGCTGTACCACATGGAAGCCGGCGACAGCCTGACGTTCGACGGCGACATCCCTCATGGCCCGGAAGAGCTGGTGCAAGTGCCGATCAAGTTGCTGTCGATTATGAATTACGGCGCGCAGGGGGAGTAATTACTCCCGTCCCTCCCTGCAAATGCGCGCTTGCCCGCGAGGCGTTCACCCTTCAACGATGAAGGCGAGCGGCACCCTCGCGAGCAGCGGGGTTGCTACGGCTTCGCGGCCTAACCTAGCTCCAACAAACACCCTCCTTCCCAACTGGAAAAATTCTCACCAGTTAAGAAAGTTTCCAGATATCTCTGGACGCGTCGATTTCTTTCACCTATAAAACCACCCATAGGAATATTTAATTCCTAAAGAGAATTTTAATTCGCCTATAAAATCGTGTTTCACCCGCCAATTTTGCCTTGAACCGAGCTGCCGCCATCTTCCCGAGGACACGCGATGCAACACGAAAAGAACCACTTCATTCTCAAGATCAGTTGCCCGGCGACCTCCGGAATCGTGGCGGCGGTGACCTCGTACCTGGCCGGCAACAGCTGCTACATCGGCGAGATGGCGCAGTTCGATGACGAGTTCAGCGGCAAATTCTTCATGCGCGCCGTGTTTCGTTTCAACGACGGTCATGATGGCGATATCGCGCAGCTCAAGGCCGGTTTTGGCGACGTTGCCCAAGCGTTCGGCATGCAATGGGAACTGCACGACACTCGCGAGCCGATGCGCGTGCTGCTGATGGTGAGCAAGTTCGATCACTGCCTGACCGATCTACTGTACCGCTATCACAAAGGCGAAATGGACATGACCATCACCGCCATCGTCTCCAATCACCTGGACCTGCGCCCGATGGCAGAGCGCGAGGGGATTCGTTTTATTTACCTGCCTGTGACCAAGGACACCAAGGCGCAGCAGGAAGCCGCGTTGATGAAGGTGGTCGATGAAACCCGCACCGACCTGGTGGTCCTCGCGCGCTACATGCAAATTCTGTCGGACGACCTGTGCAAACAGATTTCCGGCAAGGCGATCAACATTCACCACTCTTTCCTCCCCGGCTTTAAAGGTGCAAAGCCCTATCACCAGGCCTACGAGCGTGGCGTGAAACTGATCGGTGCAACCGCCCATTACGTCACCAGCGACCTGGACGAAGGTCCGATCATCGAGCAGGAGGTGCAGCGCGTCGATCACGCATTCCTGCCTGAGGACCTGGTCAACATCGGGCGCGATACCGAAACCGTCGCCCTGTCCAAAGCAGTCAAATATCACCTGGAACACCGCGTCTTCCTGAACAAGGACCGGACGGTGATCTTCCGATGAACAGTTCGAAGATCATCGACGGCAAGGCCGCGGCGTCGCGTGTCCTGCAACAGGTCAAAACCGATGTGCAGCGGCTGAAAGCGGAGGGTATCGAACCGGCGCTGGCAGTGATTCTGGTGGGTCAGGACCCGGCCAGTCAGGTGTACGTGCGCAACAAGGTACTGCGCGCCGAAGAGGCCGGGATTCGTTCGCTGGAATACCGATTGAGCGTCGACACCGATCAATCTCAGCTGCTTGAACTGATCGCCGAATTGAATGACGACGTCGGCGTCAACGGCATCCTCCTGCAACTGCCACTGCCGGCGAATATTGAAGAGGCCGTCGCCCTGCAAGCCATCTCACCCGGCAAGGACGTCGACGGTTTTCACAGTGAAAACGTCGGCGGCTTGAGTCAGGGTCGCGACGTCTTGACTCCCTGCACACCCAGCGGCTGCATGCAGTTGCTGGAAGAAGCCTGTGGTGACTTGAGCGGCAAACACGCCGTGGTGATCGGCCGCTCGAACATCGTCGGCAAACCCATGGCGGCCTTGCTGCTCAAGGCCCATTGCTCGGTAACCATCGTCCATTCACGCAGCGCCGACGCCAAAGCCCTGTGCCAACTGGCTGACATTGTGGTCGCCGCCGTTGGCCGCCCGAGGATGATCGACGCCAGCTGGCTCAAGCCCGGCGCGGTGGTGATAGACGTCGGCATCAACCGTATAGAAGAGGACGGCCGCACACGGCTGGTCGGCGATGTCAATTTCGACAGCGCCCTACCCCAGGTCTCGGCCATCACGCCGGTGCCCGGTGGCGTCGGCCCCATGACCATCGCCTTCCTGATGAAAAACACCGTGACCGCCGCCATCCAGCAGGCGCATGCGCGGCAGTCCCCACTAAACAGCAGCCCATCGGAGGCTACATGCCTTTCAATCTCCTGAAATACGGGCTCAGCTCGGAGTACCCGGTGGACGTCGATCTGCCTGCGCCCAAAGCACTCAAACCTTCTTACGACGTCGTGATCATTGGGGGTGGCGGGCACGGGCTGGCGACGGCTTACTACCTGTCGAAATACCACGGCATCACCAACATTGCCGTGCTGGAAAAAGGCTATCTGGGTGGCGGTAACACGGCGCGCAATACCGCCGTGATCCGCTCCAATTACTTGACCAGCGAAGGCGTGAAGTTCTACGCCGAGTCGGTGCGGATGTTCGAAGGCCTGTCCAACGAATTCGACTTCAACATCATGTATTCCCATCGCGGCCAGCTGACCCTGGCGCACACTGACGCGACCGTGCGCTCGTTCCGTCAGCGAGCCGAGGTCAACAAGCACTTTGGCGGCCGCACCGAGATGATCGATCGCCAGCAGATTCGTGAGCTGGTGCCGTCGCTCAATCTCGATCCGGGGCACATTCCGGTGCTCGCCGGCCTCTGGCACATGGACGGGGCAACCGCCCGCCACGATGCCGTGGCCTGGGGCTATGCGAAACAGGCAGCGAAACGCGGCGTGGAGATTCATCAGCTCACCGAAGTGCAGGAACTGGTCATCGAGAACGGCACCATCACCGCCGTCAAAACCAACCGCGGCACCATCAAGTGCGGGTGTGCCGTGCAGGCGGTTGCGGGCATGAGCTCGCAATTGATGAAGAAAGCCGGCATTCGCTCGCCGATTCAGACCTTCCCGTTGCAAGCCATGGTGACTCAACCGTTCAAGCCGTTCCTCGACCCGCTGGTGAGTTCGTCCGCCCTGCACTGCTACGTGCAGCAGACGAGCCGTGGCGAAGTGGTGTTCGGCGGTGGATCCGATCCGTATCCGCTGTTCAACACCCGCTCCACGCTTGACCTGAAAGAGAGCCTGCTGGCCCACGCCATCGAGATGTTCCCGTTCCTGGCCAACGCCAAGTTGATGCGCCAATGGGCCGGGATCACCGACATGACGCCCGATTACAGTCCGATCATGGGGCTGTCGCCGGTGAAGAACTACTACCTCGATGCAGGTTGGGGCACGTGGGGTTTCAAGGCCACGCCGATCTGCGGCAAGACCATGGCCGAGCTCGTCGCCAGCGGAGGCAAGGTGCCGGAGCTGATCAAGCCGTTCGGCCTGGAACGCTTTTCGACCTTTCAACAAGTCAACGAAATGGGCGCTACGGCGGCCAGTCATTGACCCGTTTTCGAGTAAGGAACTGACTATGAAAGTCATGACATGCCCGCTCAACGGGCCGCGCAATATCAGCGAGTTCACCTACGGCGGTGAATTGCGGCAGATGCCCGATCCGCAGACCTGCAGCGACACCGAATGGGTCGATTACGTGTTCAACAGCGAAGACATTCTGGGCGTGGTTCGCGAGTGGTGGATGCACAACCCGACGAGCTACTGGTTTCTGGTCGAGCGCCACACCGGCAGCGACGAGATCCTGCGCACCTTCGACCCCGAAGAAGTGTTTACCGCGCGCATTGAGTTCACGGCCGCCGCCAGGGAGACCGCCCAATGAGCCGCCTACCCGCGCCCATGGGCTTGCTGATCGATCGCAATCAGCCGCTGGCTTTCACCTTTGACGGCAAGCCGTATCAGGGCTTTGCCGGTGACAGCATCGCCAGCGCCCTGCTCGCCAACGGACGCTTTTTGCTGTCTCGATCATTCAAGTACCACCGACCGCGCGGTCCCTTGACCATGGCCGGACAGGACGCCAATACCCTGGTGCAATTGCCGAGCGAGCCCAACGTGTTGGCCGACAGTCACCTGCTGGAAAACAACGTGCAGGTCACCGGACAGAACTTCAACGGTTCGCTGGATAACGACAAGGATGCCTACCTCGGCAAGTTCTCCAAATTCATGCCGGTGGGCTTTTACTACCGCTCGTTCTACAAGCCCAAGGGTGCGTGGAAAGTCTGGGAACCGATCATTCGCAAGAAAGCCGGGCTGGGCGTGCTCGACCTGAAATTCCAGCCGGAGTATTACGACAAGGCCTATCTGTTTGCCGACCTCGCTGTGATTGGCGCAGGCCCGGCCGGTTTGCAAGCGGCACTGACGGCCGCCAATGCCGGGGCTAAAGTACTGCTGATCGAGCAACAGCCCGTGCTTGGCGGTTCGCTGACTTACGCTCGCTTCGATGTTGAAGGCCATCGCGCCGAGGTGCTGCGTGCTGAGCTGGTTGATGCCGTCGAAGGTCACGCCAATATTCACGTGCTGAAAAAAGCGACCTGCAACGCCTGGTTCACTGACAACTATTTGCCGGTGATTCAGGGCAAGCGTATGTACAAGGTGCGCGCGACCCAGTGCCTGATCGCTAGCGGTTCGTTCGATCAGCCGGTGATCTTCCGCAACAACGACCTGCCCGGCGTGATGCTCACAAGCGCCGCGCAACGGTTGATGAAACTGTATGCGGTCAAGCCCGGCAACCGCGCAGTGGTACTGACCGGCAACGATGACGGCTATCTAGCCGCGCTGGATCTGCACGATCAGGGCGTCGAGGTCGCCGCGCTGGTGGACATGCGTGCGAATCCCGTGGACCGCGCTTTCCTGCTGGCGCTGGAAAAGCGTGGCATTCCCTGCCACCTCGGCAGCACCGTCTACGAGGCCTTGCACGAGAAAGGCATGCGCCATGTCAGCGGCGCCGACATCCGCCGGATCACCGGGCAAGGTCAGGTCGCCACGGGGGGGCAGACGCTCGGCTGCGACCTGCTGTGCATGTCCGGCGGTTACATGCCGGTTTATCAGTTGCTGTGCCAGGCGGGCGGCAAGCTGGCCTATGACGATGAACTGGCGGAGTTCACGCTGAGCGGCCTGCCGCAGAACCTCACCGTTGCTGGCTCGGCCCACGGATATCACGCGCTGGACAACGTGCTTGCCGATGCCATTCAAGCCGCTGCCGATATAGTCATGGCCCTCGGTCTTGAGTTGACATCCAAGCCGCTGGCGATGCGGCCCGAGGCTCAGGTCAACTTTCCATGGCCGATCTTTCCGCACCCCAAAGGCAAGGATTTCGTCGACTTCGATGAAGACCTGCAAGTGCGCGACATCATCAACGCCACCAAGATCGGCTATCGCGATATCCAGCTGGTGAAGCGTTACTCCACCGTCGGCATGGGCCCGTCGCAGGGGCGTCACTCCGCGCTGCCCACCGCGCGCCTGGTTGCTGCCTCGACCCAGCGCAGCGTCAGTGAAACCGGTGTCACGACCGCGCGTCCGCCATTCGAGGCCGAAAAACTGGCCCACGTCGCCGGTCGTGCATTCGACCCATACCGCCAGACACCCCTGCACCGTCGTCATCTGGATGCCGGCGCGAAGATGATGCCTGCCGGAATCTGGCAGCGTCCGGCGTTTTACGGCAACCCGGGAGATCGTGAACGGTGTATGCAGGAAGAAGCGCTGCACGTGCGCAACAAGGTCGGGATCATCGACGTCTCGACCCTCGGAGGTCTGGACATCCGAGGCCCGGACGCGGCCGAACTGCTTAACCGCATGTACACCTTCGCCTTTATCAAGCAGCCGATCGGCCGCTCGCGTTATGCGTTGATGACCGACGAACACGGTGTGGTGATCGACGACGGCGTCTGTGCGCGCTTCGCCGAGAACCACTTTTACGTCACCGCCACCACCAGCGGCGTGGACCGTATCTACCAGCAGATGCTCAAGTGGAACGCGCAGTGGCGCTTGAATGTCGACATCGCCAACGTCACGGCAGCGATTTCGGCGGTCAACGTCGCAGGTCCCGATTCGCGCAAAGTGCTGGAGAAGTTGTGTGCCGACCTTGATTTGTCGCCTGAGGGTTTCCCGTATCTAGGCGTGCGCCAGGGTACCGTCGCCGGAATCAAGGCTCGCCTGCTGCGGGTCGGTTTTGTCGGCGAGCTCGGCTATGAGATTCACGTTCCGGCGCGTCATGCCGTGAAGTTGTGGGACGCCTTGATGGCCGCAGGCAAGGCGTTCGACATTCGCCCGTTCGGGGTTGAAAGCCAGCGTTTGCTGCGTCTGGAAAAAGGCCACGTCATCATCAGCCAGGACACCGACGGCATGACCCATCCCGGCGAAATCGACATGGGCTGGGCCGTCAGCCGCACCAAGCCGTTTTTCGTCGGTCGGCGCTCGGTGGACATCCTCGAAGCGCAACCGCAAAAACGCAAACTGGTCGGTTTCACGCTGCCAAAGACCAGCCTGCAACCGCTAGAAGGTCATCTGGTACTGAAAGGCCCGGACATCAGCGGCAACGTGAGCTCCTGCGAGTACTCGCAAACCCTGGGTCAGATCATCGGGCTGGCGTATGCCGCGTTCGATCAAAGCCAGCCGGGGCAGCAGATTCCGATCCGTGTCGAGGGCGGCGTGATCGTCCAGGCCACGGTGGTGCAACTGCCCTTCTTCGACCCTAAAAACCAGCGCCAGGAGCTCTGACATGTCCAGCCTCAACGCAGAAAAACACATCGCCCCTGCTCCTCGTCCACTCGACGCGTTGCACGTCTGTGCCCTGATCGACCTGACCGAGGTGGCCAGGGTCGGTTTTCGTGGTGCAGACAGCGCTGCGTATTTGCAGGCGCGAGGGTTTGCCCTGCCAGACGCACCCAATCGCGCCGTGATGCAGGCAGATGGTAGTCATGTCGCACGCCTGTCCCAGACAGAATATCTGTTGCTCGGCAGCCTGCAGGACCGTGGCGAGCGCATTGCCGACGAGGAAGCACGCTGGGAAATGGACCACAGCGCCAATTACCTGCTGCCGCGCGAGGACAGTCATGCGTGGCTGCAACTGAGCGGCATTCACGTGGCCGAGGTCATGGCCAAGCTCTGCGGGGTCGACCTGCGTGCACAGGCATTCGCACCCGGCGCGGTGGCGCAGACCTCGGCGGCGCGCATCAATGTGATTGTGATCAACCTGGGCCCCGAAGCACTGCCGTGCTTTCAGATTCTCTGCGACCGGGCTTCGCTGGCGTATTTCAAAAGCGCGGTGATGGATGCCATGGGTGAGTTCGATGGCCAGGCGCTGGGGATCCGGGTGCTGGGTTGACGTCCTGATCGGCAACCAATGGCCACGGCGCTGAATCAATGCACGCAACACCTGCGCCGGTTCCATGCATCGAGCTTGTGCAACGATCAACACGCGACGGAGCCGCCACCATGACAATGCCAGAAACTACCGACAAGGACACCGACTACAGCGTGCCGGCGCTGGCGCGCGGGCTAAGTGTGCTGGGCATGTTCAACGCCAGAACCCGCAGCCTGAACATCAATGAAATCGCCGAGAAGGTGGGCGTCAGCACCTCGGCCGTGTACCGGATACTATTCACGCTGACCCACATGGGCTACCTGAACAAGCGCAACAATCAATACGAATTGGGCGCGAAGGTCATCAGCAACGGCTTCAGCTATCTCGCCAGCCGCGACATCGTCGAAATCGCGATGCCGCACCTCAATGACCTGCGCGACCGCACCTCGTTGTCCTGTCACCTGAGCATCCGCGAGCACACCGACAGCTTGTATCTGTATCGCGCCTTCGCGGCGCAGCGGCTGTCAGTCAACATCCCCATCGGCACGCGCATCCCCTGCCACTGCACGGCCATGGGCCGCATGCTGCTGACGGCGTTGAGCGATGCCGAACTGGGGACGTTGTACCAGCACATTCGGCTGGACGACTATCCGGCCCCGGCGCCGCGTAATCTGCCCGAACTGACGGCATTGATCGGCTCAGACCGGGAACGCGGCTGGGTGCTGCACAGGTCGGACTATTCGACAGCGATTGCCACCGCAGTGAAAGACCACACTGGAAACGTCACTGCCGCGATCAATCTGTCAGGGCCCGATTCGGTGATGGATTCGGAGGGTGCGAGGGAGCGATTTCTGGCGTTGTTGCTCGATTGCAGCGCCGCGATCAGTCAGGAGCTGGGCTTTAACCCACCGCCGGCGACATCGATTTAGCAAAGTGACGGATCTACCTTCAATAGCCGGCACCTATGGGCAGATGTAGTTGAGGAAGTCGGTGTTTCAAGCTGCCCGGCATCGTGAATGGTGGGAGTTTCAGAACATGTGCAGATCAGGTAACTGCAGCCGCAAGGTATCTAACCAAGCACGGCGTTCATTGGCTTAGGAACTAGGGGCTGCTTTCGGCCAGAGGCAGCCCATCGTTTCGGCATCAATGGGCAAGTGAAATCTGGATTGTATGACCAAGGATCGGGGCGGGTAAGCGGGATCACGTTGCCAATGAGAAACGTAAGCGCTGCCACTCATTCCAGCAGTTCTCGGCAACTAAATCCCGGTAGCCACGTTCGCTCTCCGTCTGTAGGGCGACGTCGAATGGAACTGCAACACACGTCGCATGATCACGGATCTCAAGTACCTCGGACTCTGAAAGTGGAGAGCCTTTGTCAGCCTCCGCGCGTTTCAAAGCCGCCGAAAGCGTCGGAATAAAAACGATGCAAAGCTGTTCGGTCATCTGCTATTGACCTCGGTCATTCGGGATGACCGAAAGGTACGCTGGTTGCAAGAGCGGGGGTATCGGTTGAGAGCATCTAAACCCAGGATGTTTACTGGGGTCCGAGAGCAGGCCGCTGCGGAGGTCTGCTTTGGGGTCGATAGCTGCCTTTCATGAGGACGGAATTCGGCCCACAACTAACGGTAACGACAATCATAAGTCGGCCAACATCAGACAGGCCGTGCTTGCGCTCGTAAAGCGCGGTCTCCTGGTGCCGTTGGCAAAATGGGGCGACTGCGCTGATGCCAGGGTGGAGTCAGAGCCGGTGGAAATCTACGCGTGCGCAACAGAGCGATCTGCCGTTGAATTCAAAGGTGCGCGCGTTATTGAAGTTGTGCCGCAGGCGCTGCAGTTGGGGCTGCTCAGCCCCGAAGGCACAGACAGCCGTCGTCGATGAACTCTACCTGGCAAATCCAGGTTTCGATGCGCAGCTCCTGCGCACACCACTTGCCTGCTGACTGAATTCGCCAAGGCTCATCTATACAAAGACAGATGAGCCTTTCTTACCAATACCGTAGAGAGGCGAACCCAATCTGCCTGCCGATCAGCCCAGATGCTCGCCCCCATGCTCTGCCACGCCGATAAGGCTGATGGCCGTCGCGTCGGTATGGCTGTCTACGGTGCTCAGTAGCGGCGAGGAGGACACAACTTTACTCCCGTCGAAGTCTTTGAATATCAAATGAGCCGGGGTGAGATCCGCGACGTGGTTGCCCTGCAGCAGCAACTCGAAGTGCGCCCCGTCCCGGTCACTGGCGTCCAGTGATTTGAGCGCGGTCAGGGTGCCGGCGGCGTTCACGACCACCTTGAGCGTACCGTTGTGCCCATTGCCCAAGCCAAGAAAACCCGTAGCAGACACATCGATGACGTCGTTTTCGTTCCCGTTGAAGTCAGTGATCGTGTCCCGCTGTGCGGTGCCGTCATTGTCGTAACGCTGGCTGTTTCGAAAGTTGCCGTACACGAAGGTATCGGCGCCCGCGCCCCCCGTCAGGGTATCGCCGCCAGCCCCGCCGTCGAGTCGATCATCGCCGGCGCCCCCATTAAGCGTGTCCCTGCCTGCACCGCCCAGTAAGGTTTCCGCAGCGCTGGTTCCCATGAGCTTGTCACTGCCGTCGGTGCCCTGGATCACGGATTGCAGATTGGCATTGGTGAAGGTATGCAGGAAGTTGCCGTTCAAGGCCAACTCGAACCGTTGCCCCAGCACGTCCGCGTCCAGATTCTTCAGATAAGTGACGTTCTTGGCCTCGTTGTAAGCCAGCAAGAGTGTGTGGTTGTGGCCATTCCCCAGCCCGGTGAAGCCGATACCGGCACCTGCAACGTCGATCTTGTCATGGGCCACGTCGAAATCGGTGATCACATCCGCATATGACTTGGTCGCGGTGCGATAGCTCTCACTGACCGTATCGAAGCGGAAAATATCATTCCCCTCGCCACCGGTGAGCTTGTCTACGCCAGTGCCACCGATCAGGGTGTCGTTGTTGCCCCTGCCGTTGAGGGTGTCATTGCCTGCGCCGCCGTATATCACATCTTGAGTGATGTCACCGTTGAGCCTGTCGTTTGAGCGGGTACCGTAGGTGTAGATAGAGTCGGTATTGTCCGAAACTTCGCTGCTGGCGAGCGCGGCAATGGCGCCCGTTTGGATGTGACTGATGACGTTGTGCGTGTACGAATTGTCAAACACGGCATTGCTTTCGCGGATGCCGTAAGTGGACTGTTCGCTCCCAGTGATGATATTCCCGGTCACCCGAATGTCGTGGGATTCGCTGGAGGTACTGACCTTGGTCACGCCGTATACCTGAATTTCGGCCACGGGGCTGCCTAGAGAATTATTGTGGATTGTGTTTGAAAAGACGTCGCCGTTTACGCTGCTTGCGATGTATATCCCGCTGCCCTTGTTGTCATGAATATCAACGCCCGTGATCTTGAACTGACGGGCGAACGCGGTGTGGATTCCGTCATCGCCATTGCCGTAGACTTCCCCGCCCTTGACGGTAGTGCCGGTGCTTTGCACGAATATTCCGAAGTCGGTATTGCTATAAGCGTCGTTGTCCACTACCTGAACATCGCCGCCGACATTGAAACCAGTCCGGTTTGCGTAGGCGACATTGTCATGCAACAGGCTGGCAGTCATTGCATAGGCGCGCACACCGTAGTCATTGTCATGGGCGACGCTGTTGCTCAGCTCTACCTGCACCAAACCATCGGTGCCCTGCAAATCGAAACCGTTGCCGGCTGCGTTCTTGGCTTCTACGCTATCAATCCTGACATTAGTCCCGCTGCCATTCAGCCAGCCTGAAAAATACCCCGTGTTGTGCTGAAGGTTGCCATCAAGCGTCAGCTTGCTGGCCCCCACATCGTGTGTGCCGTTGGCCGTCAGGATGCCAGTGACAGCGGAAGGCAGGTCGTTCGCCAGCTTGAGTGTCGAGACGCCCATGCCTTGGCCGACCAGTGAAACATTGCTCTTCAGGGCTAGGCAACTGCCAGTCGTTGCGCTGACCATGTAAGTGCCCTCGGGCAAGTACACCTGTCCGCCGCCCGCCGCAGCGGCGGCATCGATGGCTTTTTGGATGGCGAGCGTATCGTCACTGCTGCCATTACCCTTCGCGCCGAAATCTTTAACGTTGAATTTTGCCATGATGACTCTCTGCTGGGGATTGAAGTGTCTCCTTATCCACCAGGGAGCCAATGAGGCGGTGCGATCCCGGACAACGAACAGACTGCATGAGGGTTGGACTGCGCAACAGTGTGGTTGAAATCCAAGGGTTTACCAGTGCGCCGACCGCCGTCTATCGAAATTGGGATCAAAGCGAAAAAATGGTATGAGGGTGTAGCGCACATGGGTCGGGAGCAGCTATCTAGCCCGACTATAGCGGCCCAACGTTCAGCGGGTAGCCGGGCCAATAAGAACCTTTCCTTGAGATGTCAGCGCTCCCGATCAAGGGCTCGGGACTTTGCAGCTTTAGTGGGCAGGATGAGCCTTAAGCCAGTTCTTCATCTGCGCGATTTCCGCGGCCTGCGCCGCCACAATCTTGCGCGCCAGCTCCAGCATCTGCGGATCCTTGCCGTATTTGAGCTCGATCTCCGCCATCTCAACCGCGCCTTCGTGGTGAGGCAGCATGCCTGCCGCGAACGCAACGTCCGGGTCGTCACTCATCATCCCGTGATGCATGTCCTCTTTCATGGCGCCCATTGATTGCCGATAGGCCTCATGCATCTGTTTGATGTCCTCCGTCTGGTCAGCTTTGACGGCTGTGACGGCAAGCAGGGCAATAACGCTGATAAGGGCGGCAATCTTTTTCATGAGGGGGCATCCTGGATGAGGGCAGATACGAAGCCGTCACGCTGGACCTTTCCACCAGGGCAAGGTCAAGCGCATTTTCCAATGCCGTTTCGGGATGTTCCCGTGCTCGGCGCCCTAGACGACCCAGGACGGAATGGTCTTCCAGCCAGGCTCGGCGGATTCTGCCGTTGCTGACAGCTCACCGCACCCTAAGAGGAGGTCCAATAATCGGGGCTGGCTGTGCTGCTGTCGGGGTTGCCGGGGTGCCTGGATCATGCAGGCCGGATAGGCCTCAATAAATGCTGTCGACCACCCCGCCATCCACCCGCAGCGCCGCGCCGGTAGTTGAGGACGCCTGCTCGGAGCTGACGTAAATGATCATGTTAGCGATCTCATCCACATGGGAGGCGCGGCGGATGATCGACGAACCGCGATGGGCTACGACAAAATCCGCCGCCACTTGCTCCAGGCTTTTCCCCGAGCTTACAACTTCAGGCTTCAGCATCTCGGCGACGCCTTCCGACAGCGTCGGCCCGGGGAGCACCGAGTTCACCGTCACGCCGGTGCCAGCCAGCCTTTTGGCAAGACCTCGGGAAATCGCCAGTTGCGCCGTTTTGCTGAAGCCGTAATGGATCATGTCGGACGGAATGTTGATCGCGGACTCGGAAGAGATGAAGACGATGCGCCCCCATTTGCGCTCCACCATACCCGGCGCGTAACCCCGCGAAATCCGCACGCCGGACATCACGTTGGTGTCGAAGAACCGCTGCCATTCACTGTCGGGGATCTCGAAGAAATCCTGGGGATTGAAGATGCCCATGTTGTTGATGACGACGTCAAAGTCAGGGTGTTGCGCCAGCAACTGCTGGCAGGCGGTCTCGTCACTCAAGTCGCCGGCAAAACCCGTGGCCTTCTCCGCCAACGGGCCCAGTCGATGCAATGCAGCGTCGACACTGCCCTGACTCCGGCCGTTGATCACCACCTGGCCGCCGGCCTCAAGAAAGCCCTTGGCGGCAGCGAAGCCGATGCCGCTGGTTGAGCCGGTGACCAAAATATTGCGGCCCGTAAAATCGATTTTCATCTCGTTAACCTCTGCAGTGGACTGAGTGGGAGGGACACTTCTGTTCAACGCCTGATCCAGCAGTAAAGAGGCAAAAGAGAACAACGGCGAGCCGCAGCCCTTCTTGGCGACGGACTGGTTTCAGCTGCCGACGATCAGGCGCCTCTGTCAGTCGACTGGCCGGCGCAATCAAGAGCACAACAAGGGGCTGCTCACGCGCCCCAAGCAACTCAATCTAATCAACGTCGTCGAGCTCAAGCACATCACAGAACAGAGTTCAGACTGCCCGTTTCCCGCCAACGGAATTTCAGGCCGTCGGCTGAACAGACTAAAGGTGCTGTCTGCGTTGCTCAATACTGATGGTGTCTACCAGAAGCAACGGTTTATGACCGGCCGCAGTCGGCCAGAGCGGTCAGTCGACGGACTAGATCGAGAGGGTCAAGCTGGTGACTTTCGACCGGTAAGGATGAGCATATGAAAGAGGTGCATCAGAGAAGCTACATATGCGCATCAGTCGTTTACGAGCTACTTGCCCTGCCGAAAGTAGTCAGCCATTACCACTGCAGCCAATGTCGGAAAGGGGACGGGGCAGCGTTCGCCTCGTACGGCACCGTCCCGCGTAGTACGGTCCAAATTGTTCGCGGCGCCAGCATTAAAACTTATGCTTCTTGCGAGACAATAGTGCGCGAGTTCTGCGCGCAATGCGGATTGACCCTGTTCAGGTCACGATCCCAAGGTGAGTTTGCGACTGGATTTCAATAGCGCTGGGCACGATGGACACGCCATTCGTGCCTCAAAGCAGAAACCGTTTTGAGCGCGACAGCCACGAAGCTTGGACCGGGAATGGTCACTCGGCGCAGTAGACCCAAAACGGCTGTTACTGCGGGCCAATATTGACTGAATCGGTCGCCAGTTTATGAACCGCGGCAATGGACCGTACCTGCCGGGTAATCGCGTCAAGCTCGTCACCATACTGGAGCTCACGGAGCGTGCTAAGCACCAGATTGCCTGCATCAAGTGCGCTGTCGGCAACTTGCTGCGCGTTGGACTGAACGCTCGCGAGTTTGAGGTTCTCGTTTTGCGATTCAACATGCATTGCGCGCAGCGCCAGCTCCTGATTCAACAACAGCGCGTCGATATGAGCAAGGCAGTTGTGCAGCTTGGGCGGAGTAGATTGCGTGAGCATCCTTCGAGGGTCGCAGGTGCGATAGAGCATCTTCACCAGCGAGAACAACCGGTCGGCCATACCGCACAGCAGCGACGAGAACCAGAGAATGACCATGGCAGGCTCTGGGTGCTCGCCCTCGAAATCGAGGGGGAAGCAGCGCTTGGCGAGCACCGCGTTGAGGCTCGCTGGCAACAATGTGCCGCTCTCGTCCTTCCTCCGTCCTGCGCCGTTAACAAGTCCGGCAGACAGTAGAAATATGGCCGGTGTGGACGTTCCCGTTTCGGCGACCAGTAGATAACTCTCCGCGTTGCGATGGTCCTCGAAATCGAGGCAGCTTGCGGTTATCTGCCATCGCCATCCTGACTCGCACGGGGTCGCCCTGATGCTGGGAACCTCGGCGGTTGTCCACAGCAGCGCTGCATCCACGCAGGCACCCAACTCAGAGGGAACGCCCGCAACGCTTTGTGCCGGGCCCAGTTGATGAAGAAGAAAGGCCAACGCTGAACCTGAGCGCTGCCTAGCCATTTGCCTGATGGTGTGGGCGATCGTTAGCCAATGAACCCGGTCATACGAGCTCTCGGCTTTGCCGGTCTTGGCAGTCAAGTGCTGGATGAGCGCGAATCGAGTATCGGCATGACTGCGTCGTCGGTCGACGGCCATGTTGTCAAAAGCCCGGGAAACCGCTTGAGGGCTCAGAAAATAATCCTTCATCACACGTACTCTCCATGAAAAAACCAACGTACCGAAGATGACGCGAACCAGGCAAAGATCATTAAATTATCGCGATATAACCGATCCGCTTATAAGTGCGTTACGCAAGATGGGTCAGGCTGATTCCGCGAAACGCACCTGCCAATATTCGGAGGCTTTCACGGGTGTGCGCATCCATGTGGCGGGAACACATGACCATTTCCACGTTTGGCAAAGGCGGCAGTTGAAACCGCTCCCCTACATCGATCAGCCGCGACGAAGCCAGTCGAATCGGCAGAGGTGCGACTCCGATCCCGGCGGCAGCCGCATAAAGCGCCGTTGATACGCCGCCGCCGATGAAGCTGTCTGCCCATTCGATACCGTCCTGGGCAAGCAGCCGAATCGCATTACTGCGTATTCCGCAAGCATCATCCACTGTGATGAGAGGCATGGGTTCGCCGCGAGTGCGCAAGGACAGGCTGGCAAACCATCCGTAACGATCCTCAAACAGCGGCTCCGCATCGCGGCGGTTTTTTTCGGACCGGACAATGGCTACGTCAATTTCTTCACGATCATATTCGGCCAGCAGTTCAGACGAAGCGCCCACCCTCACGCTGATCGTCAGCCCCGGATCGTAGGATTTTATTTTCTCCAGAACGCCCGGCAGCTCGGGCCCGGCCACATGATCGCTGATGCCCAGGCGCAATTTGCGGGAGGTATGCGCCACTTCAACCAGCGCCAGTTGCTGCGCGGCCAACAGCGTACGGGCACGAGGCAGAAATGCCTCGCCGTCAGGAGAAAGCTGTATCGAACGGGGTGTGCGATTCAACAGCCGCCGGTTAAGCGCTCGTTCAAGGCGCGACACCTTCAAGCTCACTGCCGCCTGGGTCAGCCCGAGCACGTCCGCCGCCTGGGTGAAACTGCGCAAATCGGTGGTAAGCACAAATGCCTCCACGGTAGAAAGATCGAGATGCTGAGTCATTTACGATAACCGTTGGTTATTTCTGAAATAGCCTAGCATAAATTTACATTACCCAACGCGCTTGCCACCATTCGCGTCCAGTGGCCCAACTCCGGGCCTGGACAGGGAGTTTGGACGCGATGCAATGTCTAGAAATGCCGGACCCGATGCAAAACTCGGTTACACATTTGCAGCCACTGAAACAGCAAGCGCTAAGGGTATTGCTCACCAATGTCTCCTCCGACTCACATACCTGGAACCTGGTCTTCATGCAGCTGCTGCTGGAATTCATGGGCCATGACGTCGTCAACCTCGGTGCCTGCAGTCCTGATGAGCTGATTATCGAGCGGTGCGCGACCGGGGACTTCGACCTGCTAGTGGTCAGCACCGTAAACGGCCACGGCAACATTGATGGCGAGCGAATGGTCCGCAAACTCCGGGCTCGAGTTGACTTACCGCAACCGATGGCCGTCATCGGCGGCAAGCTGGGCATTCACGGCGAAGGCGACGACAGCCATTTGCAGCGTCTGTTGGATGCGGGCTTCAACGCCGTATTCAATGCGGCATCCTCGATTCTGCAATTCGAAAGTTTCGTCAGAAATATCAGCGCACGTCCTGCTCTCGCCTCTCCAGTTCCCTGGACGATGGGGGTGGCGTCATGAAATTCAGTCAATTCGTACAGGCTGCGGGCCAGGCAGGACGACTGGTCGTGCAGCCCAGAATGGGTTTTGCGGATATGCAGACCATGCGCCTTGGACTCGACTCCGTTAGCCGTTGCAATGCGCTGGCCGTCGGGACCATTACGCTGGACAGCTATACCCGCGTGGGCGATCACGAGTCTGCGCGCCAGGCGCTGCGCAACGGGCAACACCTCAACGGTTTCCCAATCGTTGCACATGGCAGCGCCGCAACCCGGGGCATGCTGGCGACGCTACCGGCCCGTATGCCCATCCAGGTTCGGCACGGCTCGGCGCAGCCACAGGATATTTTCGCCGTCTTGCGTGACAGCGGAGCCGATGCAACCGAAGGCGGCCCCGTTTCTTACTGTCTTCCTTACGGACGCGTGCCGCTGCGTGATGCGATCGAAGCGTGGAAGCAGTCCTGTCAGATCATTGCGGCGCCCAGAGGCTCGCCGGATGCAATCCATTTGGAAAGTTTCGGCGGCTGCATGCTCGGCCAGCTCTGTCCGCCGAGCATGCTGATCGCTATCTCGATTCTCGAAGGGATGTTTTTCATCGAGCACGGCGTGTATGACATGTCGTTGAGCTACGCCCAGCAGACCAACTTGCATCAAGACATCGCCGCGTTGAATGTGCTCACGCGATTGGCAGAGCGGTTTTTGAGCCCGGCCACCTGGCACATCGTGCTCTACACCTACATGGGCGTGTTTCCGCGAACGCCCGAAGGGGCCGAAGACTTACTCGCGCACAGCGTCAAGCTTGCGTTTCACGGGAAGGCGCAGAGGCTGATTGTAAAAACCACTGCCGAAGCCCACCGCATTCCGACGGTCATCGAAAATATTCACGCGCTGGAGTTCGCTTCCCGTGCTTGGGACGAGCAATTCGCTGCGTCGCAGGCATCCGGGCAGGACGCGGCAATCCAGAATGAAATTTACGACGAGGCCGTGGCGCTGATCGAAGCAGTGCTCAATTGCGGCCCTGACTTGGGCAGTGCCCTGGCGACGGCATTTTCCCAAGGTTACCTGGATGTGCCGTTCTGCCTGCACGTCGATAATCAAGGGCGCTCGCGCAGCTATATTGACGATAACGGCTTGCTGCGCTGGCACGCCACAGGCGCGATGCCGATTGCGGCGCAGCCAGCGCCGGGTCAGAGCAAAAAACTCAATCCTTACGAATTCCTCAACATGCTTTCGTTCGTGGAATCGCGCTTCGATCAGACGCATCTGCCTGGAGACGATCAGACGAGCATCGCGCCAGCCACTACCACAGAGCCCAAAAAAATCGTGATCGTGGGCTCCGGCCCTCGTGCAATCGCAGTACTGGAACGCATCGCGATCGAGCTCGAAGAACATCCGTTTGCCCAGCCGTTGAGCATCACCGTGATAGATGCGGTAGAGCCCGGTGCCGGACGGGTGTGGCGCACTGATCAGTCGCCTCATCTTCTGATGAATACCATTACGTCGCAGATCACCCTGTATTCAGGCCCGTTGCAAAACGGAGCTTGGCGTGCAGGCGCTGGGCCGACATTTCATCAATGGCTGCAGTTGCACACGGATGAACGGCTGTACAGTCTGGGCGCCAATGGCTATGCACCGCGGCGAGCATATGGACAGTACCTGCGTTCATGTTTCTCGGCTATCACCCGCAGTCTGGGCGAGCACGCCAGTGTGACTGTCTTGAAAAATGAAGTGGTCGCCCTTGAGCGCCACGCCGCCGGATGGCGACTGACGATGGGTGACGGTTCGCACCTCGCCTCTGTCGACTCGGTGATCCTTGCCACCGGTCACGCCCGCGTGGCACAGCCTTCCCTCGACGAGGCCAGCGAACAACGTTTGTCTGCACGCTACATCGCTGGAGACTCGGCGGCGGACCTGCCTTTGACGAAGATAGCTCCGGGCCAAAGTGCCGCCATCATAGGTATGGGCCTGGGCTTTTATGACTTGCTCAGCGAGCTTACCGTCGGCCGGGGTGGCCAGTTCATCAGTGACGGCGAGGGGCTGAGATATGAACCTTCCGGAGAAGAGCCGCGCTTGATCGCTGGCACCCGCAGCGGCATGCCCATCCTCGCCCGCGCGACGAATCAAAAACCCGCAGGCGTCAGTTATCACGCGACCTTCATGACAACGCGCAACATCGAGCGCGCCAGGGTTATCAAAGAGAAAGAGACCGGCAGTCGTGCCCTCGATTTCAATAACGACGTACTCGGGCTCATTCAGGCGGAAATGGAGCATGTGTACTACGCCACGGCCTTGCGTAATCGCGACGGTGACGCGGCAGCCCAACGTTTTCTGCTCAGGCACGCGGCAGAACGCGACCCATCTGCACCGATTTCCTCATTGCTGCTCGAAGCCTTCGGACTGACTGAGCTGCCATTGCTTGACCTGCAACAGCTGGCCAGGCCGTTCAGCCGCCGCTCATTCGAGAGCCAGCAACACTTTCACCAAGAACTTGTCAGCCGCCTGCAAGCGGACGCCGCCGAAGCAAGGCTGGGTAACCTGGGCAGTCCGGTCAAGGCGGCGCTGGACGTTCTGCGAGACGTGCGTGACACCCTGCGCCAGACCGTAGAGTTCGATGGACTGACAGCAACGTCGCGGACCAACGACTTTTTTGGCGACTTCGCTCCCGCGTGTGCACTGGTGTCTGCCGGTCCGCCGCTGTTCCGCATTCAGCAACTGGTGGCCTTGCTCGAGGCGGGCGTGGTAACGATTGCTGGTCCTCAGGCGACTTTCAAACCCTACGAAAATGCGCCGGGCTTTCACGTGCAATCCCCCCAGGTGGCTGGCTTTCACGCCCACGCGGACTGGCTTGTCGACAGCCGTATCCGCACGCCGTTGCTAGGAACCGACGGTTCGGCCTTGTTCAAGCAAATGAGCCGCGACGGCTATATCCAGCCTTATCGATACCCCGCAGAAGGCTCCGACCTGGAAGGGCTGGACACCGACCGACACACCTTCGCGGTGATAGGCGCTGACGCCAAGCCTACGCCCGGAGTCTGGGCCATCGGCATCCCTACTGAAGGCGGCCGATGGTTTACACAGGTCGGGAGCGCAACGCCAAGTGTGCACTCTCGCTTCACCAAGGACGCCATGACTGTCGCTCGCGAGGCGATCAAGCATGCGGAGGCCTCGACGCCACAATCGACCAAATACTCTTCCCAATTGGAGCAATCCCTATGAACGCGCCTTCAAGCATTAATCCGCGTTCCAGCGCAGCCACGTTGTTCGGCGCTGCACGGGACCGTCTGCTGTTCCCGGCAAACTCTGACACGGAGGCCGTATCGAACGCTTTCGAATGGCCCGCGCTGAGCCATTTCAACTGGGCCCTGGACTGGTTTGACAGCCTGGCCGGGCGTCACGAGCCCGCGTTGATACTGGTCAGCGAACAAGCCGACATTGCTATCAGCTATGCACAACTGGTCAGCCGCTCCAACCAGATCGCCAATTGGCTGGAGGCCAATGGGGCCAGGCGTGGCGAACGCATCATGATCCTCCTGCCAAATGGCGAAGAGCTTTATGCGCTGTTGCTCGGCGCCATGAAACTAGGGCTGGTCATCATCCCGGGCTATGTGTCGTTGACGAGCGATAACCTTCGCGACCGCTTGGTGCGCAGCAACGCCGAGATTGTCGTCGCTGCTGATTTCATCACCGACAACGTCCCTGCGGTGGACACCGTGCGCCTGCGTATTTCAGTCGGCGGGCGCACCGAAGCGGGCTGGAAACCCTTCACGGAACACCAGCATCATTCACCGCAGTTCACTGCGCGCCGACCCACCTCCGTGGATGAGCCTTTGTTCGGCTATTTCACTTCGGGCACCACCTCCGCACCGAAGCTGGTCTTGCACACTCATCAGAGCTATCCGGTCGGGCACCTTTCCAGCGTCTACTGGAACGGTATTCGTCCCGGTGATGTGCATTTGAACGTCTCCGCGCCGGGCTGGGCCAAGCACTCCTGGAGTTCCTTCTTTGTGCCCTGGACCTGCGAGGCCACAATAGTCAGCTTGCAGGAAGCCGAGACCGCTCCGGCAGTATTACTGGCCACCCTTGATCGACTGGATGTCACCACTCTCTGCGCACCGCCCACAGTGTGGCGTGCGCTGCTGCTGCATGGGATGGGCCCCCGGCCAAGGGCGCTGCGCGAACTGGTAAGCGCTGGCGAACCGCTGGATGCAGGCCTGATAGAGGGCGTGTTTCAAGCATGGGGTCTGTCACTGCGAAACGGTTTTGGCCAGTCCGAAGCCACGGCAATCATCGGCTTTGCGCCAGGCGCAAAAATCAAGGCGGGAGCCCTCGGATATTCGTTACCCGGATACCGCGTCCATCTGCTCAAACAAGACTCCGACGAACCCGATGACGAGGGCGAAATCTGCTTGCCTCTGGGGACTCATCGGCCTATAGGCCTGATGCAAGGCTATGACGCCGATCCGCAACGCACCCTTAAGGCGCTGGGTGGCAGTTTCTACCGCACGGGGGATATCGCGCGTCGCGACGATGACGGTTGCTTGTGGTACCTCGGGCGTACGGATGATCTGTTCAAGTCTTTCGACCACCGGATCTCACCGGTAGAACTTGAAAGCGCATTGCTGCAGCACAGCAGCATTGCGCACGCCGCCATCGTGCCGTTCCCTGACCCGGTTGGGCTGCATGTACCCATGGCATACGTCGTCCTGCGCCCCGGTCAGCAAGCCGACCGTCAATGGGCGGACGATGTCTTTGCCGAGCTTGGCCGGAAACTCCCACCGGAGCTGGCCATTCGGCAACTGGCTGCTGTGGCACATCTGCCCAAGACCATCACCGGCAAAGTCATGCGTGCGCAGCTTCGCCAGTCGCCGCCACACGTCATCGCACATTACAGCCTTGAAATGCCCCGTTCGGCCGAGGCCGATGCGCTGGCGGGCCTCGTGTGGCCGCAACTCCTGGAAGGCGATGCCCAGGGCGTCACGCGACAGCGGATGACGAGCTTTCAGAAAATGAGCAGCCCAGACCGTGCCGGTATCTGGTCGCACACCCTTTACCGCGACGGGCCGCAAGGCTCCGTGGCTTCCCTGGTTCGTTACGAACCTGGCGCTCGCGCTGACGCCCACCTGCACAATGGTTTCGAGCTCATCTATGTGCTTGACGGTGATCTGCAGACCGGGGAGCAAACCCATCCGAAAAACTCGCTGCTGGTGCTGCAGCCCGGTAGCCAGCATGCCCCGTTCAGCAAGAACGGTGCATCACTGCTGGTGATCTGGGAGCGCCCCGTGACACCTCTTCAACGTGATAAGGAAATGTCCATATGAATCCGATTAAAGCTGACCCGATCGAGCTGGTTGCCGAGCAAGCCAACCGCCACCGCTGGATCGTGCTCGCTGTTGGCGTGGCGGCGCAGGCGAGCTTTTCCATGGGCTTTCAGGGGATCCCAGCCACCGGCCCTCTTCTGCAGGATGCTTATCGTCTGACGCTGGATCAGTTGGGGCTGGTGCTTGGCGCGATCGCGCTGGGAATTGCTGCATCGGAGGTTGTCTGGGGCCTGCTGACCGACAAACTCGGTGACCGCTTTGTACTGCTGACAGGCTTGCTCAGTACCAGTCTGATCTTTGCCTTGCTGGCCATGTTCGGTGCGCCGCGTGCAGAGTCGATCCCCGGGGTGATGTTGCTCGGTGCGGGGTTGCTCGCCCTCGGCATATTCGGCGGCAGCATCAATGGCTCAAGCGGCAAGGCTGTCATGACCTGGTTCCAGGACGGTGAGCGCGGCTTTGCCATGAGCATTCGCCAGACCGCAGTACCGGTCGGCGGCGGCATCGGTGCGGCGATCTTGCCGTGGGTTGCCCTGCACATGGGGTTCATCAGCGTTTTCACCACGCTGGCGGTAACCAGCCTGCTCGCCGCTGGAGCCGCCTGGACCTGGCTGACGCCCGCCCCGGTACAATCGGCGCCCAAAATGGGTAGCAACGGGCCGGTGAGCAGTACGTTGCGCGACTGGAACATCTGGCGGCTGTTCGTGGCCAGCGGTCTGTTGACAGTGCCTCAGTTTGCAGTCCTGACCTTCTCGGCGATTTACCTGATCAACGAATACAAGTTCGGCATCGCCATTACCTCAGCCGTGATCTTCACGGTGCAGGTGATTGGAGCTATTGCTCGCGTGTGGAGCGGCCGCTGGACGGACAAACATAAAAATCGTCGCACCGTCGTGCGCGCCATCGCGGTACTGGCGGCGGTGGCGCTGCTGCTGTTGCAGCTCAATATCATGACGATCAACGTCCCGCTGCTCAGCGTGGCGTTGCTGATCGCTGCCGGTGTGTTCGGCTCGGCCTGGCACGGCGTGGCCTACACCGAGATCGCGGTGATGGCGGGCGCGTCGCGGGTCGGCACTGCATTGGGAATCGAAAACACCGCCGTGTTCGCAGCGGCCTTCGCGACGCCAGCGCTGATTCCCTGGTTACTGCGCGTTTGCTCCTGGCCGCAATTGTGGGGAGGCATCGCGGTGCTGTGCCTGATCGCTGCGGCGCTTGCGCCCAAGTCGAAGTCCTGAATCAGACAACCGGCCATCGCTGGCCACTGCATCGAAAAGCACCTGGACACCTGAGCTTGCCTTACAGTGGCTTTTGTTCCCGCCAAGGAATGCTCTACCCAATGATCCTGGAATCACGCGCTGCCACCCTAGGCGCGACGAGGTATCGCCATGTTTGACAGCGCAGCAGTACTAACGGTTTTCTGGGTTTATCTGGCCGGCGTAGTGATTCCAGGGCCTAATTTTGTGGCCGTGGTACACAAGGCAGTCGCCGCGACGCGGGCTGAGGCGCTGGCGTTGGTCGCCGGTATCGTAACTGTGAACCTGGTCTGGTCTACCTTTGCACTCACAGGCCTGAGCCTTGTGTTTGCAGCCTTCCCATGGGCGGCACTGGTTGTGAAACTAATGGGCGCGGCCTACTTGATGTGGTTTGGCGTACGCCTGATCCTCAACGCAGGCAAGCATCCCGCAGTACCGAATGGCAGTGGCTCGGCTGGCAGCATTCGCAATTCTTTTTTCCAGGGCATCGTGACTAACGTCGGGAATCCCAAATCCATGGTGTTTTATGCCGCCGTGTTCTCGGCGGCTGCGCCCTCCTGCGTCTCGGTCAGCAGCTTCGCCTCAATGCTGGCGGTTGTGGTGACCGTTTCGTTGACCTGGTATGGGCTTGTGGCGGTCATGCTGTCGCAATCGAGGATTTCGTCGATGTACCAAAAGGCCCGAAAAGTCATTGATCGCCTTTGCGGTGGTCTGATTCTGGGGCTCGGTGTACGGCAACTCGTCTGAGTGTTGGATCGAATGCGCGGCAATGCGGGTGGCAGCTATCGCCACAGAGCAGGCAGGCGGCCTACAGGCCCGGTTCACTATCGCGCCCCGTTCAATTAAGACTGCCGCAGGTACTCGGACCATGGCTCTGCGCGTCGCGTACCCTCCGTCTCAAGCATCCGCAACTGACACCCGCACTCGGTGACAATCAGCTGCACCGAGGGGTTGGCCGCTCGAAGAAAGCACGACAAGTGGCTTCAACGGCTGACCAGATGCATTGTCCACTAACACTGAGCGCGCCTCTTGCGGCGCAAACAGGTAGCGTTCGCCCCACTGCCTCATGCTGATCACGACGGGGAAAATGGCCCGCCCTTTATCCGTCAGCACGTACTCCTTGTAGGCGCTGCCATCTGACGCGGGTGCGACGTCGAACACTCCTGTCGCCACCAGTGCTTTGAGCCGCGACGTCAGAATGTTCCTGGCAACGCCCAGGTTTTTCTGAAATTCGCTGAACCGGCGCACATCGTCAAACGCTTCGCGGATGATCATCAGCGACCAGCGATCGCCGATGGCTTCCAGCGTTCTGGCTACGGGACATTCATTGCTGGGTAGAGACGCTTCTTCTGCCATTTCTCGTTATTCCGATGTTGATTGGCCGGATCTGTTTCAAGAGCCGGCGAGATACTGGTTGCAATTAGAG
>Ga0265780_10000785_pt1 | contig 47490 bp, 53 predicted proteins | sample P1T30metagenome_FD_192432 | JGI IMG/M metagenome (GOLD analysis project Ga0265780, IMG submission 192432) | Plant litter microbial communities from East Loma Ridge, Irvine, California - P1 T30 | ecosystem: Environmental > Terrestrial > Plant litter > Unclassified | place: USA: California... | reverse complement strand
GCAGTTTGATAACGTAAAGGGCGGGTTTAAGGGTTGAGCTCGCGGAAAAAGTAGTGGACAAATTTCCAGTCCAGTGATGGATGGAGAGGGACGAAATTGGGGCGTCGTGGCGTTCATGCAACCACTGTTGGTGTAGTAATAAATGTTGCGACATATATGGTGCAATTCATGAATCGTTCTGCTGCCAAGCTGAAACGACTCGCGCGAACCATCCGCTCGGACTCTCGGGATTCGGTTCCACTTGTTCTTGTGGCACAAACGTGACACGCGAGCAAGCAGAAAACAACAACGGTTTGAGGTTTCGGGCCTGGGAGCCTAAGGCCATTTCTGTGACGTGGGGCCGTGAAGAGCGTCGCCCCTGCAGAGGACGCGCTGACGGACGATGCATCAAAGACGAAAGTGGGCGGTGGGTTCGGATGCACGTGATGGTGAGCTTGATAACATATCGATGGGCGGGGCAATATATCGGTCCGCCAGGTGATGGTTCAGGATCTCTAATAAGATCCGGCAGACATGTCGTTGAATTTGCGTAGCGTCAGAGCGCATGAGGAGCGTGGGTGATCCCTCGCAGTAAAGTATATACATGCCGAAGCATAGCCGGCACTCGAAAAACCATGCGCCCAGACTCCAATCGCAAACCCCGAAAATCACAGACGGCGCCATGCGCCAAAATGCGCTCATGTCCTACTGCCTTCGCGCTGTATCAGGCGCGCAGGTTTCTGCCGGCGGGAGCAAGCGCTGATACGAGACTTCGCCTGCAAGTTGGGCTTCCCGGTGGTCTAGGAAGGTGCGTATCCGCTCGTCCCGGTCGCCGCCTATGGTGGCATTGTGGCTGCGTTGCAGGGTGGTGCTGGCCTCGCGGTGTATCTGGTCGCGGCGCTCGATGACGGAGCTGTTGAAGGTGCTGAAGCGCGTGCCCTGGACGACGCCGCCGATGCTTATGAAGGCGAAGATGAGCGACACGAAGGCGAAGTTGGACAGCTGTATGGTCCTGCCGTCGGGGTCCGGGCCGCCCTCGTTATCGTGACGCCAGCGCTCCCAGTCCTCCCAGGTGGCATTGCTGCGAGGATCCGTGGCCCAACGGCGGCGGTCAAAGTCCCATTCCGGGGGGGCGGGCGACGCGGGCGTGCGGTGATGGCCAGCCCAGCCGTGGCCCCAGGTGTCGTATGCCTTGCGCTTCTCCATATCAGAGAGAATATCGTGGGCAGCGACCAGCATGCGGTAGCGCTCCAGACGGACGTGCAGCGGCAGATGTGCAATAGGCGAGGCCTGGCATCGGTCGGGGTGGTACAGCTTCACGAGGGCATAAAAGCGCTGCTTCGTATACAGTTCGCCCTGGCGACATTTCAGAATTTGATACGGCGTCGGGGTCCTGTGCGGCTTGACGGCCTCAGGCCACTGCAGCAGCTCAGGGTCCTCGGGGTGGTGCGGAGGGAGGTGGGCGTGGGCGTGGGCGTGGGCATAGCACCGCTTCTGTCTATGACGGCATGACCGAGGTGGAGCAGCGGCGGGCAGCTGGCTATAGTAGAGCGGGCTGAGGCTGGTATACGAGTGCGACGAGAACCACAGCGACGAATGTTTACAGAGCATGGGGTCGTGCGGGTTGGCACATGTTCCGGTGCCAATTCCAGGTTGCAGGTTGCAGGTTGCAGGCGTGAAGGGGCGCACGGAGCGACGTAAAGGAAGACGGCGCGTGGGGTCCACGTCGCGCGCCGGAGATCTGGTGCAGTGGACCCGCTGACTGCCTTCGCGTGCCCAGGTGCCCAGGTGCCCAGGTGCCCCCCGTGCGGCGTGAGCCCCGCCAGCTCGCTAGACTCTGGGCGCTGTTTGCAGTCGTCCTGTAGCGCCCTGCAGCGCCCTGCAGCGCCCTGCAGCGCCGGGCCCAAGAACCATGGTGCAATGGTGAAGGAAACATGGCCTCGCCTACGGAGAAATTATTTGCGGAAGGTGCGCCGCCGTGTCAGCCCTCCGACACTGCCACCTGCGCCCGCTCCTTCCTCCCTGACGCGCAAGACAATTGTTCCAAGCTGTTTGAACTCAACCTTAGCCCTCGCTTGCGCTATCCCTGCAGCTGTCTACTCACCCCTGCCCTTCACGCCCTCCTCTAGTGCTTGCATGAACTGCCATCTCGAAGCAGCTAATGCCTCTCCCATCTCGTCTCTTCACTTGGGATCTGCTGTAGCATTTGCGTAGGGATTTTGACTCCTGCTATCCCCGTCCGATCGTTGTGTCGTTGCCCGCTCCCGTTCATTTACATTACATTGCGGCGTCGACGCTGCCACATCCTCACGGCCTTGCAACCCTTCCTGTGCCTTATCTTGACCGCTTATAATCCCCCCGTCCCCATGTTGGCCACGGCTTCCCTCCACCACCCGACCATGCGAGACCTGGAGCAAGAACTGAGAGACACCCTCGACCGTCTCCACGACAGCAATGGAGACCCCATCGACGGCCTGCATGTTCTCACCAGGCGAATGGACAACGAAGACGAGGAGCAGTTTGATGTCGACCTGACCATCCTCGACTTCCTCGTCTACAAAGCCACCGGCATCGTCTTCGAATGGAGGGCGAGTGTTGATCCGTTTCATTCTGACCTGCCAAGTGCCTTGGTCACCATGACTGGAGGTATGCATCACAGCGGCACAGATACCAAGAACCCCTGCTAAACCTGCACCAGAATGGAGGACCTTTCTCTCTCGCAGACACCATGGCCGTCGTTTGACTCCACCAGCAGCATTCCGCTCAAGGCTGCTTCAGTTCTTGCTTATTTTCACACATCGCCTTCAACACGATGAGACCTGGACTAACGAAGACTCCCTGGGTGAGCTGCGTGACCAGAACAAGAGCCGCGGAGAGTACTGGCAGCAACGGACTGATCACCCTGCTGCTTTGCAGAAGCCTTTCGACTCTGCAAAGGAATTCCCCTTGTCCGATGGAGCTCTCTTCGAGAACAGAAATGACTTGGCTTCTGCCCTGAACATGCCCCGCGACCAGCGGAGATGGGTGACCGACATGGCAGGGACGCCGTCATTGCATTGTCTGCTACCGCTCTTCATTGAGCTGACAGCTGCGCGAGTAAATCTGGACGACGACTGGCTGCCAACCTCGGAGTGGCTGGACCTGGCTGGCCAATTTATGATGCAAGCTGCGATCGATGACTATCTCCGCAATGGTGCATATGGACCCGAGACGTTCAACACAGTCTTCGCCTTTGGCCGCCCCGGCCCGCGATGGGCAGAGGAAGGTTCAGACGTCACGGCCATGCGACGCCTCTTCTGTGACGACAGTGACCCACGCCAGGAAATACGCGGCTGGGCTGACACCAAGCGGCGGTACATCAACGAGGTATGTGTCCGTGTCCGCCAGAACAAAGAACCACACTGACGGCATCATCGTAGCTCTTGCCCCAGAAAACATCGCAGACTTCATTGCAGGCTATACAAGCAGCACAAGCGCGGCATCCATACCGCGCGTTTGAGATGCGTGTACTGTCATTCCTGGAGCATCTTCACCGCGGTCTCGTCAAGCCAGATCTTGCGCAAGTTGAGGAAGGCTGCATCAATATCGACGGCAACGAACTATCAGAAGCCGACTCACGAGAAATGATACGAAGAATGGGACTCTAAGCCAGTCCGACACGCATACCCCTTTGATTTTATCCCCCAATGCTCGATTGGCGCACACCTTGCCTACATGACACTGTCAGTTGCAGTCGGATCTGCCCTTCTTGTTTATAGTTTTGTTGCTGCCCCTGCATGACTGGTCGATCACCTGTACTGTTGTCTGTGGAGTTTCTTTTTGGCACTGTTCCTTTTTTGTTAGTTTTTCCTTGTGCCACTCGACCAAGTTAAAAGTATACCCATTAGCGCTCAAGCTCGGCGACCATTCTCAATAAAACACGACATGACTCAAACTTTGGAAGATGGACATGTCGTGACAAATCATGCCTTGTTTGTGATACTTTACCCAGTGCAATCGGGTTTGAAAAGGACACCAAAGAGGCAAACTGTGCAGATTAGTCTTAGTCTGCGGCATTGCGTTTAGTGACACGCTGCATGATGCACGATGAGCGGCAAGAATAATAAAGGTGAAGTAATGAACCTGAACTCCGTTGAAGCTATGTCGCTATCCAAGCCGTTGGGAAAGAGGAACCCCCCATCATATGCCCCATGTAAAATCATGTCTCTTTTGGTCATATACCTGGGCATATATGAACTTAGCATTCCTGAAGATGCTGGGTACTGGTACATTGCGCCATAACAAATCAAGCAAGTCTGCATTTACAACTCATCGTGGTCCTCAGCATCGACAGCGCTCTTTGCGGCCTTGGCGGCATCGGACGCTACTGATGATGCAGATGCTGCGGCATCCTTTGCGGCGTCCTTTGCAGCATCCGTGGCCTTCTCAGCACCAGACTTGGCGGACTTGGTAGCCTCGTCAGCGACGGAATCGGCCTTCTCGGATGCCTCCTCAGCAGCCTCGGCGACCTTCTCCTTGGCCTCCTCGTAGACAGCGGCGACCTTGTGGGAACCGTTGTCCTTGATGAACTGGACAAGGTCCTCGATGGTCCTCGAGCCAGAGTAGTCGACAGGTGAGTCCTTCTTGCCAGCGGGGAAGAGCTTGATGGTGGGGAAGCCCTGGATCTCGTCGGGAACGTCGTTGGCGGTAGCGTCAACCTTGGCGACGGTGACGAGCTTCTTGAACTCGTCAGAAGAGTACAGCTCACCGAGCTCCTCGTACTTGGGAGCAAGAGCCTTGCAGTGACCGCACCACGGGGCGTAGAACTCGACGAGAACGTCCTTGTCGTTGTCGATGACGATGTCCTGGTAGTTCTTGGCGACGATGACGGAGACAGGGCCGTCGTTTGACTCGGGGATGGGCTCAGACTTGATGCTAGGCTCAACCTTGCCGGCGAGGAAGTCCTCGACGAAGGTGCCAATGTCCTTTTCGGTGATCTTCTTGTCCTGGTCGTAGGGGAACTTCTCGTTCTTGTCGGTGCGCTGGATGGCGAAAGCGGGCCAGGTGCCAGCCTTGAGGTTGAGGTTGGCAGCGTGCTGGCCGAACGACTTGGCGTCGATGGTGGCGAAGCTGACGGCGCCCTTGTGCTTGAGGGCGAGGGGCTTCAGCTGGTTGGCGAAGTCGTCACGCTCCTCCTGGGTCTCAGCGAAGATGTAGGCCAGAGGAATGCCAGCAGCCATGTAGTCGCTGTATGTCTCGGGGCCAACCTCGCCGATGAGGGGGGTGGAGGCGACCTTGGCGAACTCCTTGATGTTCTCGGCGTCGAACTTCTCGGTGAAGACGTCCTTGCCGTCGTCGAAGGTCTTGTAGAGGACCAGGCCGGGCTGGGAGACACCCTCGGCCTTGGCCAGGGCAGCGTCGCTGGTGGCGCCAAAGAGGAAGTTGTTGCGGAGGCCATTGGCAACCTCGGTAAAGGTCTCGTTAGAGGCCTTGTCGTCGGCGGCGAAGTAGGCGACGAGGACGACCTTGTCGGCCGTCTTGAACTCCTCGAGGGTGTCCTTGGTGACGTCGGAGACGGCGGGGAGGGCCTGCTTGGTCATGTACGAGATCAAGCTGTCGGCCTTGCGCTGGCCGCGGTAGGGCGAGATGTTCTCTGGTCCGCGGAAGACCTTGAGGGTGGGGTAGCCCTCGACGCCGTACTCCTGGCACAGATCCTGCTCCTCAGTGCAGTCGATCTTGACCAGCGCAATGTCCTTCTCCTTCAGCGTTGTCGCCGCTGTCTCGTACTCGGGCGCAAGGGCCTTGCAGTGACCGCACCATGGCGCAAAGACTGGGGCGGCAGTTAGTATACTGACAATGGTGGGGGGACACGGTGCCTGGTGTGGCGGTTACTTACACTCGGCGAGGACGAGGTCGTTCTCCTCGACAAAGGCCTTGAACGTGTCCTTGTTAAGCTGCTTGACATCGGATGCCGTGACGGCAGCCGCAAGGAAGGCAGCGCAGATGGTCGAGTACTTCATGGCGAAGTATGCAGCAGTGAATGTGGGGGGTTTAGAAAAAGCTGCGATTGAGATCCTCTGCGCGTGTAGAGAAAGGGCAGAGGAATTGGTTCGAGGGCGGGCTTTCTTATGGGGTCGGGTAGTGGCGTGGACTTCTTTTAGAATACCGTGTCATTAGCAGCACGAGCTAGCCTCACCGCACCCTGCTAGGGGCCACGTTACCGTGAAACCCTGTCTCAGCAGAAATACATACAACACTAATATATCGCCCACAGCCCGCCTTGCCATAGCCCGCCTTGCTCGCCTTGCTCATGCCCACATCTGCGCCGTTCCAGCTAGTCCGCTGCTTCCGCTGCCTCTGTTGCTCTAAACGCATATTACTGATATAGCATCTACCTCGGCGGCCTTTACTCAGGTACCGCACCAGACCCCGCGCAGCGAACCTTACCTGTGCGAGGCCAGGTGTTCACTTTGCGGTGCTTACACATAACTATATTATGTCAGACTCTCACAATGGTGCCGAACCATCACCGTCGTGAGGCGCTACTCACGTGTCGTATACCGATATGGTGCACTAACTGGGCATGCTGACTCGGATTAGGAAGCACTACCTAGCTATCTCTTGCTTTCTCTACGAACTCACTTCAGCGCGGTTGGCCACGTCTCTTTATTGCTTGCCGGGTTCAGGACATCCTCGAATGAGTCGAAGCAATGTTCTAGGCCGCAGTCTTGACCTGTGCCGCCGACCCCAGTCCGGTGCTCTGGCTTTGTCCTTGCTGCAACCTCCTCAGCCTCTCCTCTTCCTTCTTCTTCATCTCCTCCTGTATTCTCACACGCTCCGGCACGACCTTTTGTCGTTCGCCTGTAATCTTCCATCCCTCTAGCCTCTCCTTCCCGAGCGCTGCCAACGTCTTCTTCTCCACGGCACTGTAGTCATCATCCTCCCGGTCAAACCCAAAAGGTTCCTTGACCGAAACGGGTGGGTTTGTGATGACGCGCACTTGACGGAGCTGGTTGTTTGACGCCGAGTGCAACATCAAAGGATGCAGTAGGTAAACGTCTCCAACGACACCGGTAGCCTCGACAAAAGCTTCATCTGGGAAGCCTGCGGCAACGTCGTTGAACCACTTCAGTCCCTTCTCTTGCACAAACTCTAGGTTCTGGGCGCGTGGCGTCATTCGTGGACTAACTCCTTCGGGATTATCTTCAAGCCATCTGGCTACTTTTTCAATCGCGGGTGGACAAATGTAAGTTCCGCCGCCGCCTGGTGCAATGTCAGACCATAGTGGGATGACAAGCAAGCCTTGCTCGGGCGAGTCAAGATAATGTACAAAGAAGTCGCCGTCAACATGCCAGCCGGGGAGCTCTTGCGGTTTGACCACCTTGCCGTGGCCTTCTTGTGTACCAAGATTGACAATAAATCCGTCTTTCCATGTGGATGCGTTCGAGTCGACGCGTTCAGACCCTCCGAGCAGTTCGCATATACCTGCCCAGGCTTTTGGCGCGAAGTCGGACACGTTGAACTCGTTGAAGAAGGGCATATTTGTGCGCTCCGTGTGCCTGGAGAGGGTCAATAACAACTCTTGCGACGAAAATGCGCTCAGGCTGGACCAGAATATTCGCTCTCTATCCTGGAAATGTGCAACCATAGATTCGATGTGTTCCAAATAATGGTGGAATCGCCCAAACAGGAGTAGAATCGAGCTCACCATGTCGACTTGTCATTGGGATCCATACCCAAGCGCGTCCAGAGGTTCTTTTGCAGACCATCAGCTTGTTCTCTTGTGAAGCAGTTTGATAGCTTGATCCATCCATGCTGTACAAAGTGATCGATCTGCTCCTGCGAAAGCTTGTGCTGTTGTTCTGCGTCCGCCATGTCGTCGACTTCCAGTCTTGGTATTATGCGTCAAGTGGGTAAGAATATAGTGCTTAGTTCAGCAAGAGCTATGTAATGCGAGGAAAGGTCCGGCGCAGGAAATATTATTTATCTTCTTGCTGTACCGCCACCACAATTACAGACCGACTCCTATCCTGACGTCCCTGCCGTACATTTGCCAATTTATCCGGTGGCTTCTTAAACGAGTCACACGTGGTTTCGCGGGACGTTGGTGATGCTCTCGACGCACCTTGGGCTAGCTGCTCGCCCAGGTGGGGAAGCCGGCGGGGCTCTGCACTCTGCAGATGTAAGTGGCTGCTGTCAGCCACGGAATGCGCACCCGACGCTTCAGTGATGATTAGCACCAGGACATTCATGATGTGTTAAATTTGTAAGCAGTTTGATGATGCATTGTCTATGTCCTATCTCCTTTGCTATGAATCCCGAAGCATAGAGTATACCCGTAGTGCGTAACTAAGGAGTATAAACGGCTAGGTCATCGGCATCTGAAGTCCGACAACAGACGTCAGAATGCCTTAGAAGCCCGTCCACCACAAGTAGTCGCTGGTCTCCTCTGGCGTGTCGAAGATAAGCTCACTGCTTGAGTTGCGCGGTCGCTCGGGCCACACATTCACACTTCCTAGGTCCCAAGCTGTCATGTCTGATGCAATGACACTTGAATTGTCCCCAACCCAGACGCCAAAGCCTGTACTATCGAGGCGAGCTGGGTATATGCGAGTGGTGAGCCAGAAGCGGTCCTAAATTCTGCATTAGTACAGGTCGCGAAAACGGAAAGGCGGTGTACTTACGTTGACATATATCTCTACAAGGGATCCATCGACGAAGATATCCATGTGCAGAGACTCTTGCGTACCGTTGGCAAAAGTGTATGGGTAGAAGTATCCGAGCATGGTGTAGTTGGCGAACTCATTGATGGTCGATGATTGCGAACGATCAACGTTGATCGTGTAGTTTTCTGGCGAGTACCAGATGACTGTCTTCTCTTCGCCGCCCGGAGACGCAGCAATCGTCACACCAGCTGGACCAGTAGCGTTGCTGAGTGTGACTTTTAGCTCCATGTGACTGCTTCCGTTGCCTGCAAGACGGCTTCCTGTGCAGGTGCCGTTGACATTAATGTCTTTACGGCTAGCGCCCTTGCGGAGACCCTCGACAACATCAGGCAGTGGGCGAGCCCCAAGAGTGTAGCCTGTGAAGGTTCCGTTGCTATGCTCAACAACACGAGTGTTGCCTTTCGTGGTCAAACCTCCGCCCTCATTCACGAGGTTCTTGGTCTTGATGACGTACATCTCTCGAGGCAGGGTGATGGCTCCTTGGTATCCAGCTTGAAGAAGACCAAAGTTGTTGTTCTCTTCGTTTGCCCAACCCCATTGGACGCGGCGGGACGCGTTGTTCTTAGTGTCCAGGAAGCTCGTTACTGCATAAGAGAGGCCAGAATCAATGACACCACCAGAAACGGGCGTGAATTGGGCAGAACCGTTTTCCCTTCTAGTGACTACGCCCTCATTCCACAAGCCCCACTGAGCACGAGGATGCCAGGTTAGGTTTCCACCCTCTGTACCCATCAGTGTGTAGTAGTGAACATCGTCATCGACGTCTGTCAAGGAGAAGAAGTTTGACACCTCAAAGTTGAAGCCGTAAGTTCCTGTTTCGACCAATGATCCGAGAGTCTCATTAGCTTTAGGCTCCCATAGAGCGCCTAGGAAAGTCCAGTCTGTCAAGTTTGATGCTGGAGCGCTGTAAAATGGAATGCGTCCGCCACCGTTGGCGCCCTTTATACCGGAACCCAAAACCATGTACCAATGCGGCTCGTCTTGTCCCAGTATGGCGTCCATTTCAGGCCATGGTTCGACGAAAGGATCACGCCAGCCGGTGACATTCCAGCCCTCTGGCGGGCTAGAGAGGATAGGGTTGCCCTGGTATTGCTCCCATGACTCGCCACCGTCGCTGGAGATTATGATACTCTGCTTTTCGGTCCCTTTGATGTATGGGAGTGCCCAATTCGTCGGCAGATGTTGGACGGAAGTGTAAAAGCTGATTAAAGTGCCATCCTGTTCTCCTTTCAGATTGTAAGGCTGCGCAGAACCGCTGAAGATACCCAGGCCATAGTATGAGCTGTTCCTGGAGTCTGGGTTGGGCCCAGTTCCGACCGATTGGGCTTGGTCGTTTTCCCAGCCTCCTACATCGGTCCAGGTGATCAAGTCGTCAGAGACTGCGTGTCCCCAAGAGATATTGCCCCAGTTGACGTGGTTGGGGTGCCACTGGTAGTGAAGATGATACTGATTCTTCGCAGGATCGTACATCATACCGCAAGGGTCCTAATCAGAGACGTTAGCGTCTGCAAAGCTGAGAGATGTCTTTACGAACATTCATCCACCCTGCCGGGGATATGAAATGGTAGGACGGGCGCCATCGCAAGAACAAGCTGTTGTTGCCCAACGCTTCGATGTAGTCGGCTGTAAGTACAGCAGGAAGCTGGAGCTCCGAACTATTTTGCGCCTTGGCATGCGAGATGGCACCGAGCACGACGCCCAAAAGTGACAATGATCGAATCATGGCTATGGGAAACGCAGAGGCAGACTGATGTTCGATGAGATAAAAGGCATTGAGCGCAGCTGCCTTATATAGACGCAGGGTGAAGCCCCGTAAATCTTCATTCCGATCGAGGACTGATGCCATCATGCTTAGACCCAAGATCTGGGCCTGTATAGTCAACCATGTCCACGACCGGGGTGCAGTAGCTTGCCATAGGAGCCCGCAAACCCCTCACAGTTTCCCCACAACGGAAATGATCTAGTTTGCTCATGAAAGCCACGAGGAAGGCCGGGAGAAGCCTTTTGCGCAATCAGACTTCGTTAATCAACGTTGGGTCGCGATGGAAGCGAATCGCAGATGGCGGAAATCGCGCCCGCTGCAAGTAGGCCAAATTTTCGTGATGGCTCCACTAGATGGCGGCCCCGGTCGATGAGGCTGGTCTAGCAGTCCGGAGAAGGGCCATTGTTGTGGCTTGGGGCCCCAGAGAAACCCAGAGAAACCGAGTATTCCTCCGAGTGAGAGACTCTACTGACGGTGACCAAGTGGCCAAGCCGGCGTCGAAGTGCTGCAGCACACAGGCCGGTCCAGGAGCAGCAAATGGCGCGGTGGCGCAATTCAGCAACAGCAAGACGCATCGTGCGCCAAAGCATTTGTAGTCCAAAGCCTGAAAGCCTGGAGGTTCCGTTGTGGTGAAGGGTACCGGATGAGGCTTGGCGTCTGCCCCCAGACGACGTCATCCCTGGTTGGCGCACGTGCTCTCACGTAAACGTGTTCAGATGTTCACTGAGGCGCGCTGGCCTATGACCACAATTTGCTATTTGCGGACAAACAACGCCGCAGATGGACATAGACAGCCCATAGACAGCCCAACCTGAGCTGCGACACCACAACTCTGCGCCATGAGTCGGCTCAAGCTCTACGTCGCGGTAAGTACACCCACAGTGTGTGTTGGGTGCCGCAGCCTGCTAATCGAGGCAGGGTTCGGCCGTCATGGCCAATGTAGTGCTTCTGCGAGCATACTACGAGCGGCCAAACTTCTACTCGGCGGCCGTCTACATCTCACAGAGCACCGGCTCCTTGATGTTCCTGGTCAACCTGATGCTCATCGTCGCAGCGAGCTTTGGATTCGGCCTCCAGCGACTCTTTTACGGACCGCTGCGCCCTATCGAGACGGAGCAGCTCTACGACAAGGCATGGTTCGCCGTCAGCGAGACGCTGTTGGCCATGACCATCTTTCGCGATGACATAGGCATATGGTTCTTCACCATGTTCCTCTGCCTGCTTGCTGGGAAAGTATGGCAGTGGATAGGTGAGGGCAGAGTCGAGTTTTTGGAGCAGCAACCGCCCGCGAATCCAAAGCTCTTCCACACGCGCCTCATGAGCTCCCTGCTCCTCTCTGTCGCCTTCGACATCTTCATGATGCAATACTGCGTTAATTCCATTCTTTCCGATTCTCGCCCCGGCGTTATGGTCATGTTTGGCTTCGAATACGTCCTACTGGCGATTGCCTCAATATCTACGCTACTCCGATACGCACTTTCGCTCATTGAGCTCGCAATCACAAACCGTCAAGAAATCGCAAGGGAAGAGGCTCGACGGACAGCACGAGAGCAGGCGACACAGCGTGCTGCAGCCGACGGTACGGATATGTCCGCGGTCGAAGAGGATGATGACGACGGTGATGTTCCCGGCTGGGAGGAGAAAGGCCGATGGGTCTTCTACTTGGACCTCGCAACCGACTTCATCAAATCGGTCGTCTACCTAGGCTTCTTCATGATTCTCATGACGTTCTACGGCATCCCAATCCACATTATGAGGGACTTATTCATGACAATCCGTTCGTTTATCAAGAGACTCCACGACTTCGTCCAGTACCGGAATGCGACTCGGGACATGAACACGCGCTACCCAGACGCAACAGCTGAAGAATTAGCGCGCGAAAACACGTGCATCGTCTGTCGCGAGGAGATGCGTCCATGGACACAGCCTGATGCGAACGCCGCCCAAATGGGCCGACGGATGGATGAACGACAACGCGCGAAGAAGCTACCATGTGGACACATTCTGCACTTCAGCTGCCTAAGAAGTTGGTTGGAGCGGCAGCAAGTATGTCCGACTTGTCGACGGCCGGTGCTCGCACAGACAGGCACCCAAGCCACTCAGCAAAATAACGCGGCAGGTCAGAATCAACAGAACCCACAGAACCCTCAGAATCAGCAAGGTCCGAACAACTACCTTCAGGCGCTACTCCAAAGGAACGCGGCGCAAGGAGCTGGAGGAGCTCAGGGCCAGCCGCACCAACCTGCTCCTGCCGGACAGCAGAATGCGCCCCAGGGCAATCTGCGTGTGTTCAACTTGGGTCCCTTTCGAATTGCAATGGGAAATCTCCGCCTTCCCGCTGACCAGCAGGGCAATCCAAACCACATCAGGGATGCTGTTAATCAGATGCGCCAGCAGGCACCAGTGAACAACACCGGACAAAACGTAGCCGCACAGGCTCAGAATCCAGGCACTACCAATCCAAGCCTTGCGCAAAGCCAAGCGAGCAACGTGACAATGGGTGCGATACCAGGTTCGGTTGCTCTACACCCAGCAGATATTCAGTCCGATATCCTGCGCATACAGCAGAATATCATCGAATCGCTGCGGCAGTTAAACGTGCAACACGAGCAGCTCGAGGTCGTCCACAGACTTCTTGGGGAGCTCAATCGCATTCAACAATCCACCGGGGCCTTGTCGGCGACTGGCCAAGAGTTGCCTCCCATTGCGCCTCTCAATGCTCAAAGCCTGAACCCCTTCACACCACAAGCGTATTTTTCCCGGGGTCCGGTCTTAAGGCAGGGTGATGCTGGTGTCCCAAGCGGTTTAACGTTGCCAGAAGGATGGACTTTGAGGCCTATGGCATTGGCGCCTCGATCAGGTCAAGAGATCCGTGCGGAGGTAGCCCCTAGTCAGGCCTCGCCTGGTGCGGATACTTGGAGGGTCCATCAAAGTTCATCGACAACGACGGGACCTTCGGCATCCAACTCGTCAGTGCCAGAGTCTTCAGCATCAGCTCCGGCAGCATCAGGCCCATCCACTCCAGGTCCGCAAGCGAGGTCGTCACCGGAGGTTGCGGAGCCTAGCTCGCTAGCATCGAGTTGGAGCTTTGGCAATGTTCCTGAGAGAACTGAGGCCGTAGGATCCGGATCCGCAGTTGGCGGGAGTAGTTTGGGAGAGCAAAACGTGACGAGGCGGACTGTGACTGTGGAAGACGCTGAGGACCCTGAACCATGAACAACGAACAACGAAGTTTGTACAATTATCTCTAGCATAGCGAGGCGCACGGGTGGATATCAGATGACTCCTTGGGCGATGGCGGTGTACATGAATTGGCGCAAGACCCACCTCACCCGCGCAGGGACAGCTTTGCCCATGCACATGCCATGATGGTGTTCGCGTGTTCATTTGTAGTTGCATAGCACCCTGCATTTGGCGGAAGTCGTCGTGCCCAACCATTGCTGTCGATTGTGGTGTTCGCCAGTAGCGACGCTGCTGCATTTGCCGTGCTCAACCCGCGAACTGGTGCAGTATTGGATCTCCTTCCATGGACGCAGAGTGGACAGCTGGTATGCAGTTTGATGCACCCTCTGAGCCCTAGACCCGAAAGCTTGTGCGTGGAGCTTGTCGAGCCGTCTAGCCCCACGCTAGGCAAGGGCAGCGGGTTGCTATCGCCCAGTCACACGCTGGACGACGTCCAAGACGCGACCTCGGGGCGGCTACACGCAGCTACGCGCAGGAAGGTTGAAACGGTGCCCTTTGCAGATGGGTAGTACCCAGTGAAAGATGCAGGAACAGACTGGGGTGTTGGCCACGCATGAGGCCCGGTCTCCACGCTGGCGGACTACACTGGGCTTGAGGTCAAGTACGAGCATCCACGGACCACGGCTTGAGAATGACTCCTCTGCCTTTCTTGTCTTCGCTAATAATGCTCTAACAGCGCACTTTCTATTTTGATTCCATATCTCGCCGTCTGCTTCCTCTTCTCTCCATTGTCCATTTTTGCTGCGTTTAAGCGATGGCGGTCAAACTCGATGAGAAGTCGCACCAGGTGGAAGAGGCAGAGGTCGAGCACTGTGTCTCAAATCTGATTCACGCGTTCTACAATGGACTGAACATCTTCAAAAAGCTACGCGAACGAAGACGCAAGCGCAAGGGCCGCAAGGAGAATCAGCCCGCAGATGCAGCCGCAAGCGAAGAGAAGCAGTTGTCTAAATCCTTGAAAAGAGGACCACAAGAGCTCGCCGAGACTTACGATGCGTGCTACAAACAGACTGGGCAAAGCTTTGCAAAGGGTGACGGTAAGCTGCACTCCCAAATGCGAAGATTACCACATGTTGTCAACTACAATGGAAAGCGGGCAGCGTACAACACGTACCTAGCAGCCCATCCCGTAGCCTGAAGCTATGCACAGGGGCTTGCCTTCGCAATCAAGGCCTATTAATGTTGTGCATAGCCTCGAGCTACGGAATGCGCATGCTTCCTTTCTGTCGTAGTTGATAACCTGTGTAGATGTCACGGTGCTAATCTTGCCGTCAACAGCCACTGCCCACGCCTCTCTTGCAGAAACACTAGTCAAACTGAATACCGGCCTCGTCGCCATCATTGCTAGCTTTCTAAATCATGATCAAAAAGGCGGAAAGGCCCTCAATATAAACTACCAGTCGCTCACCAACCTGTCTGACGCATCCCGAAAAGAAGCGCTACAAAGCATGACCCAATTATATCAGCGACTAAGCCAATCACAGCTCCAAATCCAACACATTGGCCACCAATCATGCACCAAGTGTGGTAGCAGTAAACATGCTGACTGCTCAACGAGAAGTAGCAGCACGTCGACTTGGACGTCGAGCAAGGAGAAGAAGAAGCAAACAAGCTCACGCCAACGTGTTACTGGACCGACCATAACACGCATGCCAACCAAGTCATCAAGGCAGCCTCAGCTTGTCGTAGTCCGGCCAAGACCCCCCTCCTCCTCCTCTCGAAAGAGCAATTCACGCAGCCCGTCGTCGTCCAAATCACCCTCGCCATCAAGCTCAGCACACACATCGCCTCTAGCATCACCTCTGCCGCTATACATTGCTGAAGAGCCTTTCGAGATTGACACAAATGGCATCATCGCAGGAGTTCTTGGGGCGCCGATGCCACCACTCGCAGGTCATGGGAGACGAAGAAAAGACTCTTTTACCCAACACGATCCACGACAGGGAACATGGCCCGATGTAAACACAACTCCCTCGGGATACCCATACGTCGCGCAGGAGCATCTACACCTTCCTGCACCTAAGCTTCCAAGCTTCTCACACACGCCCCGCAGGCACACGGCACCCCAGCAAAAGACTTGGTCGCCATCACCACGAAGCGAGAAGCACTCGGCCGCGCCACCAGTGTCTTTGCCGGTCAGGCGCCGCGTAGACAAGCTGACGCCGTCGGCGTATACATTCGCGTCGGATAGTACCAAGCTGGGCGAGATCCCGCAACGCAGTTGGACGACACCATGGGACTACGACGAGGCTGATCGACTGAACCACGAGGCCCGCACGGCGGTACCGATAGTAGTAATTGACGAGAAAGTGGGTAGGAAGAAGGGCATCTTCAAGTGGATGAGGAATTGAGGCACGACGAGGTGGGAGGGATATGTCTGCTGTATAAGATGGGTGTTGTTGGGTTCGAGAGCAGGCGCTTGGGCGGATTTGCAGGTTCTTTTCATGGTGCTTACGACTTAGGATGCGCACGAGTAACGACAGTATGACTTGTAATATTTTGTTTTTGCTTTTATATATACCCGGAGTAGTACCATCTCATCTCATATCATTTTTTGATCTCATAGACTTGATAGATGTGATTCGGGGTCTACCGGTAGGCTGTGGAGTCGGATCGGCAGTACTTGGCGGCGGATGGGCGAGTGACTGGGATGGCGTCACGGTTAGCAACCTCGGAGTACATGCCTCGGCTATGATGATGCGGATGAGCGACCTCATGGTGCCGCCCGCTCTGTATTTGCGATAGCAGCGACAATTCTCGATTTGGCTTTGGTTAACCTCTTGTTGTGAGATTTCCCTTGAGCGTGGATTTTCTTTGATACCCCTTATCCAATCGCATTCTTTGCCGTCTTCACCTCTTGTCTCGTTCGGGGCGCCATTCGCGCAAGCTGGGGCTATCTTCACAATGGCCGGACAATCCAAAGTCGAGGTTCTGCCGCCATGGGGCAACGCCGTGGCCGGAGCTGCGGGAGCAGTCATTGCGAACACGCTCGTCTACCCGCTGGACCTGTAAGCCGCCTTTCTCTTGCTCGTTCGCCTTCTCTCTCACAAACTCGGTGTGCATCAGCAGACTAACACGTGCGTAGCATCAAGACACGGCTACAAGTGCAGGTCAAGCGCTCGCCCATGTCCACGTCTGTGAATCCCGCCGACCACGAGCACTACGACAGCGCCGTCGACGCGATAAGGAAGGTGGTCAAGCATGAGGGCATCGCTGGCCTTTACGCCGGCATGGCAGGTTCCCTTCTGGGCGTTGCATCGACAAACTTTGCCTACTTCTACTGGTATACCGTCGTTCGCACACTCTACATGGCGCGACGCGCAGTGGACACGGCACCGGGCACAGCAATCGAGCTGTCGCTCGGCGCCGTAGCAGGAGCCCTGGCCCAGCTGTTCACCATCCCCGTCGCCGTCGTGACAACTCGACAACAGACCATGAGCAAGGATGAGCGCAAGGGAATGCTCGCGACCGCCATGGATGTCATCGAGGGCGAAGACGGCTGGACGGGACTCTGGCGTGGCTTGCGCGCTAGCTTGATCCTCGTCGTGAACCCGGCCATCACATATGGAGCCTACCAGCGGTTACGAGAGGGCATGTATCCTGGCAAGAAGACACTGAAGCCGTGGGAAGCATTTCGTGAGTACAGAGCCCCATCGCAAAAGACACGTCGCTAATAGTCTCAGTCCTCGGGTCGCTATCAAAGATGCTGGCTACCGTTGCCACACAGCCACTCATCGTAGCCAAAGTCGGTCTGCAGTCAAAGCCACCGCCAGCGAGGAACGGCAAGCCTTTCAAGTCCTTCACCGAGGTCATGCAATACATTATCCAGCATGAGGGTCCTATGGCTCTATTCAAGGGCATCGGGCCTCAGATCCTCAAGGGTCTGCTTGTCCAAGGATTCCTCATGATGACCAAGGAAAGGTACCGACACCAATACTTCCTTTGCAGCTTCAAACTGACACCCACCGTAGAATCGAGCTCTCTTTCATCCTGCTCTTCAGATATTTCCGGCAGATTCGGGCCGAAAAGCTACAGAAGCTTGCCGACATTGCTGCACAAAAAGCCGGCGAAGTCGCGCCAGTTCTCGTCAAATAAACTGGCTTACGGGGCCATTTAACTTGTTGTTGGCGTATCTTGTTCCATTTGTGAAGTATTTGCATCTTGGGCATCTTCTTGGTGGACAAACGGAAGCGCTGCGTAAATTCAATGCCAGGGTAATCCCGTCAGTATATACAGCGGAGGATTTTTCATCAGCTTATCGAGACCGTAACTGTACGCCCTAAGACTTGTGTAGTCCATTTCATTTCATCGTAACTAATTCGGTTGTGACGTCATGTAATCCCAATTTCAACCGATGGCATCTAAGTGATCTTGGGCTGCGTGAACATCCTTGTCTCCTCTGACAACTCTACAATCAGCTGAATATCACTTATACAGCCACTATGGCCTCATCGCCTCCTGATCTGCCATGGCACCCTATACCGTCGTCCACCGCAACGTGTAAAGTCCATCTCCTACAGGCAGGAGGTCTTCATATCCCCAATGATATGACCATACTTCCTGGCCCGGATCGGCCCAACGACTCAGTCAAGTCTGGTACTCCGACCAAGGAATCAAAGCCAGAATCATTCTACGCCCCGGACTACGTCTTCTTAATCGAGCATGTATCCACCGGTAACAAATATATCTTCGACCTCGGCATGCGGAAAGATTTGGAAAACCTACCGCCTCTGCTCAAAGAGAACGTACTCCCACAGTTCAAGTGCGAACCTCAATCTCCGGCGGATATACTCAAAGACCATGGCTCGACGGAACAACAGCCAGAGAATATCCAAGCAGTCATATTCTCACACATGCATTTCGACCATGTAGGCGATGGAGCGCAAGCAGGTTTTGGGGCGGCGGAGATGTGGATCGGGCCTACATGCTGCACTTATGCACGTCCTGGTTATCCAGTTGAGCCTAGAGCCCCGACGCTAAGCAACACCTTGCCAGTAGATGGGAGTCGGAAGATTATCGAAGCGTACATCCCAGATGACATGTTAAAGGCAGCAAACGACAACCGAGCGGGCAAAGTCTTGGATGGCATGAAGAAGGGTTTATATGCGGGGACTCATCTCAAGAAACCTGAGTGGATAGGACTCGGTGCTTTCGATCGCGCCTTTGATGTCTGGGGCGATGGGAGCGCGTACCTGATTGATGCGCCGGGTCACTCGGCAGGCCATCAGATGATGCTCATACGCACCAGTTCAGTGTCCAAGACGGAATCTACGCTCGTGCTGTTAGCAGGTGATTGTTTCCACCATCCTATCCTTCTTCAGGATCCCCAACGTACAGCCCGACCACCATATTCCAAGGAGAGTATGCATTCCGAACCGGAGATTGCCATCAATTCGATTTGGCGCGCAAGAAAGTTCGCCAAAAGGGATGAAGTCTGGGTAGTTGCCGCGCATGACTTCAGTGTTGGGGCTGGTATTGAGCAAGGAAAGAAGGTTATTGAGGGATTGGTAGAGATTGGAGGATGGAAGGAAAAAGGCTGGAAGAAGCATCTTGAAGAATGGATATAGAATAGCGGCTCGAGTTTTCGCTATCGTTCTCTTGAGTGACCATCTAGGTGTGGTCATCAGCGGCTGCCTCATACTGCTGCAAACGGGGACCACCCACTTGCCCTGTCAAACACATGGACATACAAGTAGAATACTGGCATCTAGGCATTCCATCTGTCCTCAAGCCCTTCTCTCCATATTTCCGCAACAGTTTGCACGGCTTGTCTGGTCTTGGCTTTGCGACACAAAAGGCTTGACCAGCGTACCAAGCTCCGTCACCCATGTGGCATGAACGACAGGTATTGAGACAGTGTGGCTCCAGACTTCCACAAGCCAGAAAATTATGGAACAAGCTAGCGTTAATGAGTTCCCGGACTCTCGGCACTTCGGAAATGCCACAGTCCGAGTAGGATTTGTGATGAAGCGAAGATCGTCTCGGCGTGTTTGAGCAGCTCTAATGCATAATTCAGTATGATACCATGCCGGCTGTGCGGCCGCGGCTCAGGCACAAAGAACGATATTATCAGGCCATATTTCACTTGGCGAGGTTTTGAAATTTGCCGTCTTTGAATTAATCTACAGTTGGTGTTGCCATACATGCGATAACATGGTATCATAAATGTGCCGAAATCAACTTAGCCCAGCCGCACTCAGTGCGATACTGGTGTATTATCTACGATAGCAAGATGCGTGTGAGAGAGGAATTATGTACAATAGTAGTAGTAGTAGTAGTAGTGTTGACGCTGTATGCAGAAAACGCTCACATATCGGGGGTGCTTCGAAATCTCCTCCTTTACTTCATCCAGGTGACTAGAAATTCTCCTTGCCCCATACGAAATTAAATCCAGGTTGCGAGTACATGTTGCACTTTACGTGCAACGTTGAGCCAAGTCCCTTGGGTCCACAGAAGAAGACACCGGCCTCTGCTGGAGAATGGATCTTGCGGATTGACTTGAAGATCATATCCCAGTTGGGTCGGCCGAAATTGGTGGGAGCGCGCAGACCGGTGATGGCATCCTGTTCGGCGTTGGCATCGTTGATCATGATGTTGGTCGCGTCGTCGGCCTTGATTTTCGCGGTGAGGTACTGGAGATAGATGTCAGATGGTGTGTGATAGCAAGAAAAGAGGGTGGAGACTTACAGTGTGAATCTCAATATGGTCATCGATATCCTGGGCCTCGATGGCTAGCAGCAAAGATCTGAACCATTCAAATGATCCAAAGTCTCTGCAGATCCAAAAGAAGTAGACTTTCCTTAATCGAGTGCGGCCTTGCGGATAGTTCATCCTGTACCAGATACTCTTCAGAATAGAGGCGAATGGCGTAACACCGATACCGGCTCCGACGAGAACAGCAACTTCGAACTTGAAGACGTCCTCGGATGCTGAACCAAAGGGTCCATCAATGTAGACTCTAGGCAGGATTTGACGGAGCGCAATTTCTTCGCTGCTACCACTCTTCTCGCCCTTTTCCCCAGCAGGCTTCTTGTCGATATTGCAGCCGAGTGCTTTTCCAACCGCGCGTGTGAAGTCGCCAACCATGCGCATGTGGATCGAGATGTAGTCCTCCTCGGGCGCGCTAGTAAGTGTGAAGGGGTGGTACTGCCAGATTGATACTTCGGGACAACACATGAAAATGTACTGGGCATGTTAGCACTTGGGGAAGAAGGAGCATGGGAACATGCTTACCTGACCCGCACGAGTCTTAGCGTGCTCCTTCTTGATCTGAATTTCGCAGACATTGCTGGGATGTTGAATGACTTTCGATATGTATGTCTTGTGTCGTCCTCGAACTTCGCGGGCAATGCGCTCGCCAAGGTACGCGAATCCACCATACATCCAGTACTCCCAGAAGACACCGATTCCATCGCAGAAGGGCGCAAAATCGGGTTTGATCATACAGAAGGCGCCGTGAATGGACCAAAAGACGAAGAAGACGATGAATAGATGGTGGGTGTACCAGAAGCGCTCGAAGTTGGCTCGTCGTGCCTTTTCAGCGGCAGTGAAGGCGATTGCCATTAATGAGAGTAGCATGACATATCCACTCCAACCGGGACCAGTGGCGAGGTTGGCCAGAATGAAGCCCATGAAGCCGAGATTGTTTCCAGCAGAAAATCGAGCCAAGTTGTTCCAATGCGCAACCGTGTGCACCCAGGAGAAGAAGACGATGGACCAAGCGACCAGCTTGTGGAAGGTGATGTTCTTGTCGAAAGGAATTACGTCGTTCAATGGCGTTCGACGGGCCATGGAGATTAGGTTCCTGCAAACGGGAAACAGGATGAAGGCTACATCAACGTGTAGTACCAGAGCGGCAGAACGGGCGACTGGGAAAGTGAAGCCGAATTGCGCTCTTGAGCCGATAGAGGTGTCCTACGATATGTGAGCAAGACTAGTCAGTATGCAGAAAGAACATGGCAGCCGTACCTTCAACGAATAATGTATCATTCCAAAGGTAAATACAAAAACGTGCAGTATCATGAATGCAAACACAAAACTATCACGCGTTAGTAGCCGGCCATGGTGGTTCCGCGACCCACGTACAATCTTCTATAGCCCTCGTTGACCATCCAAACATCGAACTTTTCCTTTCGTGTCAAGGCACGGGGTCGCTCGTCGGACATCTCGCCAGACATGAGCATGCGCGTGAGCGGTGGCCATCTTGAGCGCTCTCGGCCGGTGAGACTGGTAGTGAAGGACATGGTTGGATGTGGGATGTTGTAGAGGCGCGATGCCTGGACTTGGTGCCGTCGATCTTCAGACCTGCTGAAAGTGGCCGAAGTGTAAAGATGATTTCAAAAGAATGTCTAGAAGTCTAAAAAGCAGATTAGCATTGAATACAGATGGTCGATCTCGCCATGAGCAGCGACAGCGACAGCGACAGCGACAGCGGCAGCATGGGAGGACATACTAAGAGGTGCCCGCACAAGAGAAGAGAATGTACAGAAGAGAGAAGCTCTCGGTCACCCGGCTAAAGAAGCACCGTCATAAAACGGGACGACGTGCTGTACCAAAGGGGGAAACAAAGTCTATAAGCACACGCAAAGCAGGGCAAGCATGGAAGAAGGGTGGGTGGGCTGCGGTAATAGTGCTTAGGAAATCAGTGGCAGAGCCAAGTGGACGTTGGTTCAGGACGCGTGGAGACAGGTACCCAGGCTTAACGCAGACAGCGAAACGGTAGCAGAAATCGAACCACATTTTCGACTCTGCCATCCCAAGCTGCGACAAGATGGGAAAGCGTCTTTCGCGAGCGCGTCGAAGAGCCGCAGGCTAGCGAATGGGAGGCTGAACATGGGCCCGCAGGGACTAGCCGTTAGCCCAGGCCATGCGCTGAAACCTGAGTGGCCATGGCAGGTCGCCTTTGCTATGCGAACTTGCAGAGGGGCGTGTTTCATAGGCGTTGGAGAGCGGGACTGACACGCGCTACGTCGGAGCGTCGATGGCGCTTATTCATCTGCCGACCACGACGCAATCCGAAAAGACCGAGGGCGAGGAACACAACTGGCGCAGTGGCCCTGTCTTCAGAGCCGCAAATATCGTCCGACCGCCCATCTCCATCCCCCGATGCAGTTTGGGCGCGGGTGCTGCAGATGCGGATTGAGCCGCCTGAGGCTCCACACCAAGGGACAAGCACCGAACGCCATGGGCATGACAGGCCATGTCCTCGCTCATGGTTCTCTACTTTGAGGTGCTACCTCCGAGTTGATGCGCTTCGAAAGCTCCGACTCTTGTCCGTACACACCCGGCGTAGGACAATCACTGCATGTCTGAAATCTTGTCCTCGCTCGCCTTGTTTCAATGCTTCCATCCATCCATCGCGGAGCATCACCATTGTCTATTTACATCGATGGAAACATCTGAAGTCTGGGCATCAAACATGGCCATATAGGTACCTCTTCTCCGAAACGACGACGACGGCATCAGCCACATCTCAGATGATCAAAACCCCCCCAGAGGCGGAAATGCACTGGCCCGATATCCATCGTGCATCCTCGCCAGCCAGCCAGGCAACTACCCTCGCCACATCGTCCACAGTCCCCACACCATGTTTCACTGCCGTCGTTTTGAGCTGATTCTCGACAATGTCCTTAGGCACGTCATCTAGCATCTCTGACTGGCCACCTGTACGTCATTGTACGAAAAAGGTCGGAGAAACATGACAAAAGCCGAATCTTCTCGGAAGCCTTGTTGGATGAGAGCAAAGAGTGTTGGAAGTTATGTACGTATGTATGAATTAAACTGTCGATGATATCAAGGTCGAACTGGAATGGGTCTGCCATGCAACTACGGAGTATGCTCGCTGAAACGACGGAGAAATCGCATGGCATCAGAAAGCTCTTTGCTGCTCGTAAAACTCGCAAATTGGAAGAAAGATTTCTAGTACTCTTGGTGTTTTGTGGGGCGAGAATGTCCAGTTTCAGAAGAAATTTATTTGGCAAGTGAGACAAACGTATTCAGACGAGTGGTCGTGACGATTAGATGGTGGGTATATGCGCAGGCGGCCTGTCCACGGCTGGTTCAGTCGCAAAGGGAACGTTGGGCTGTCGTGTGTTTATTTCTTCATGAAGCCAAGAAGGCCTCCTGCCTTCTTCTTGTTCGGATCGACCTTTTTAGGGTATGCTTTTGATGTTTCGAAGTGGATGTACCAGATCAGAAGGCCGAATATGGAGAGACCGAAGATGACCAGGAACAATGTGATGACTGGGCGGGCATCTGCTTGCACTGAGCGAAGCGCGGTAGGGGTCAGGATCGGCGCGAGCCATTCGAAAGCCATGATGAAGTCGGTGGCCGATGTTGGGATGGGCTAGGGTAAATGGGGTTGGCAGAGTGCACAGCGTAAGGGTGAAGAGCGTGACGCGGAATGTACAATGCAGCCGGCTGCCGATATTGGGTGGTGAAGAAGAAGTGAATGGATGCGACGCTGTCAAAGGCAAGAAACAAAGGCGACCAAGGTCAGTGTCGGGAGTGGCAGTTATTTCTCAAGTGTGGTCTTGTAAGCGCCGCCGGGGGAGGGCGTCTGCAAAACGTCATGAGTTTCGTCAATGACCTGAGCTTTAGTGGATTGCATAATGTTTCCCCCACAGGCCATAGACAAGACAGAAAGAGCCGTCTCGGTGGGCAGAGGCGACTCTTGCGGTGCAGGTGTTTCGAAGCTGAGGCGGCACAGGGGCAGACGTGAGACGTTCCTTCGGATCCTGCGCTGCGTGACTTGGCGACCTGGCGACAAACGCGTCGGGCCTCGAGGAGCGAAGGCGGAGTAATGAAGACTCGGCACGCCAACGTGTAGAGGTAGAGGGCTCTCGAATGGCTCCGAGTCGGAACAGTTGCAAGAGGGCCGACTCTCGGTGGGCTGACCGGCGTCCGGCTCGCGCTGAGGTCAGCCTTGGCTCCGCTGCCATTGGCCACGAAAAACCCTTCCGCAAAGTGGCATCTGGGGACAGTCTTCGTTCACCGACTGTTCCCTCTCCCCCATAGTTCACGCCTGTACCATCCTGTGGAGCTCTTTATATCTGCGGCCGACAGCCTCGACAACTTTGGTGTGTATACAAGCCTGTGAGACCATCCTGACCTCTAGATACCTACCTGCTGCAAGAAGCCGTCCATTACACGGACCCCACCTCGACGACTCAACATAACCTTCAAGAACCGACTGCACTCGGAAGCCACGTGCAAAAGCCCTTCACTCGAGCGCCCATCAGAACCGTCCGAAGATGGCTGGTCCACTCAACCCAGAGTCGCCCACCGAGCGACCATCGTCCCGTGACTCACCAGAGCGGGGCAAGAAGCGCGCAAGTATGTTTCTCGACAGCCCAGCTTACCGCCCAGCCATGTCTCTTGCAAACCACACAGGTGCCGCAGCGCTGACATGACCGTTCAACCGGTAGGGACCCAATCCATGCCTCCGCCAGAGCTGCCCAAGCTGGTCGCCGAGCAGCATGCACCCATCCCCACAAACGACAAAGACACGCAGCGCCTCATTGTCGTGCTGTGCAATGCCACGCTTGAGACGTACAAGGCCTCCCACGGCTCCGGCCGTGGTCCTGGTGCGCGCGAGGACAAGTACAACCTCCTCAACAGCGACGATCACATTGGTGTCATGAGGAAGATGGGCCGCGATATCAGCGAGGCGCGGCCGGATATCACCCATCAGGTGTGTACACGCGGCAATTGCACTGCTGCAGCCTCCATGTCCATGGCCATGGCCATTGCCAGCTAATGTGTCCCCCTTAGTGTCTCCTCACCCTCCTGGATTCGCCTATCAACAAGGCGGGCAGGCTCCAGATCTACGTTCAGACATCCAAGAATGTGCTGATCAAAGTGTCCCCCGGCGTGCGCCTTCCCCGAACTTTCAAGCGATTCGCTGGTTTGATGGTCCAGCTGCTCCACCGCCATCAGATTCGCTCGACACAGTCGCAGGAGAAGCTCATCGAGGTCATCAAGAACCCCATCACCGACCACCTGCCGCCCAACTGCCGCAAGGTCACGCTCAGTTTCAACTCCGACGTCGTGCGTATAAGTGATTACATTGCAGACCTCAACCAGAACGAGAGCATCGCCGTCTTCGTCGGAGCCATGGCAAAGGGCAACGATGATTTTGCCGACCACCTCAAGGACGACAGCATCGCCATCAGCAATTACAACCTTAGTGCCAGCGTTGCATGCAGCAAGTTCTGCCATGCTGCCGAGGACGTTTGGGGCATCTTCTAGTCACCCACCGCCAGCACCCCTCAGGGCCACTTGCGCTCACAGGATACGCCTCTTAGTCAAACGCGACTACTGGCCCGACATGACTGCGCCCTATTTACCAAAGGACCAAAGGAACGAGAGACAGGATCCATTTATGCAGCACACGTAGGCTGGCCTAGATCACAACATCGACAGCCGCCTGCACTACTTTGCTTGATTTTGAGCGTCTGCTTGAGGTTTTTTTTACAACAAAACTATACTCTGGCTCAACGCACAAACATCCTTCTTCATCTTCGAAGAAGTCGTGGGGCATTTCAACCTGCCCCACTCCTCCTGTTTTTTCTTTCTTATCGTTATCATGGCATCGCGTCCCGCCAGTGCGCACAATGTAGGTGTTCTGATCCGACTGGCCGGCCATGCAGGCCTTTTGTCTGCCGTGTCATTAGCCTGCCATACTCGCGAGCAACTAGCTTAATAGGTAACTTGTGCCCTCGACCGAGTAGCGGTCGAGGGAAGACGATCAACGTCTGCGTCCATAGCACCTGACAAAATTCAATCGTTTTGTCGTCCGTCGAATTCATGATCAAGCCTGCGCAACTTGTGAACAAGTATCTTCCTAGCTACTGACCCTCCGCTTTACTTCAATGGGTCAAGTGTGCGGACTCTGTCGCGTGCTGCGCATGCGGCGGGAGAGTGACGTTACGGGCGGAACCGCCGCAGATCTCCCAGCATGAGGAAAAACACCATGAAAAGCGATTGAGCATGCAATTCTACGATGCTTTCGCTACCACAATAGACCCGGGATGGAGGTATCCACAATGTTGGCCTCACTTTTCAAGTCTCACTTGACTTTCTCCATGCCAGCAGCCTCTATTGCGGACGTCACACCATCTCATCGTGCATTTGCGGCGACAGGTGGCCCTCCCAGACCGCAGAATGCCATCGGCTACGCACGGTCAGGAAGAGAAATCAACAAGGGTGAGGCGTCTCTAATTGCTCTTTGTAATGAAGCGTGGTGTACTTGATTCCTTCGCGGGCGCGGCCCGGGGCCTGTCTCCAATGAACCTGGTGCACTGCTCGCTTAGACCTACACCTTTTTAGCTGCATACGCAGGACATGTGGCAGCCCCAGGGAAGAACTTGACAACGGCCTCCCTGATAGCCAGCAGCATCAGCGGGGCGTGCTAGCGAAGACTTTCCCTCAACGGTACATGATGCCTTGCTAGTTATCTGTGCGTTGCATCGAGATGGTCCGGCCACATGGGACCTAGATATAAACCTTCGTGTGGTACTGCTACCTCGACATCTACATCTTCGCTGTGTACTACCCCTCATCCCTCTCGTGTCTCCCGTGTCTGAGCCATTACCCAATCTCATCTGATCTGTTTCCTGTTCACAGCATTCCTTCCGTTCATTTCTTCTGCTCTTCACCGCCATTCGCATAATGCCCGTGTCCCACATCGGTCTCACGGTTTCGCATCTTCCAACATCGTCTTCATTCTTTCTCTCGGCTCTCCAGCCCCTTGGATATCGCTACATTGGACAGTCGGGGCATCAAATTGGGTTTGGTATCCAGGATGCGGATTTCTTCCTATGCCAGGAGACCCCTGGGTAAGAATTGCCGATCGATCTGCAGGTACACCGCAACTGACAGTGCATTTAGTGTAAAGGCGGGTGCTGCTCACATTGCCTTCACCGCTCCTAGTCGGACGGCCGTTCGAGACTTCTACACAGCAGCCTTGACTGCTGGAGGCCGACCAAACGGCGCCCCTGCGACTCGATGCGACGATGACGGCCACTTCAATGCTGCTGTCTTGGATCTTGACGGCAACAGCATCGAAGTAGTTTACAGAAATGGGCCCGATGTCAGGGATGATGGAACTGTCATTGAACACAGCAGAGTCATCACGTGGCAGAGGAGCGTCTACGAAAGCTCAAGCTACCGGGATGATAGAAGTGTCATCAGTTCGCGTACAGCGAAGCCAGCGACCACCGAAGTTGCTTCAAAAGCTGCATCGGTCGTCTCGAAAGCACCAAGCGTGACCAGGAGTATTTCTGAACCTGTCGCTGTTCCACAAGCGACGAGTACTTCGGATAGCGGTGATGGTGCCGCGAAGACGCTCATTGGCACACTGCTCGGGGCTGCGGCAGGCGCCGCTGTTGCATATGCCATGGTCAGGAGCGAGCAAGACAGTGCAAAGAAAGAGTCCGACTTTAGCGCGTACATGGACGCAAAGAATATTGTCAAAGCTGCGGCAGACCACCTCGCTGGGGCCTCGTCCCAGTCCAAGGCACCCTTGCCTGACCCCCAGTCCACCAACGAGGCTGCTCCTGAGCCAGTACACCGCAACATCGATGCCCAATCCTACCACTCGTCTACACCGCCGCAATCACGTAGTGTCTACACTGCTCCTCGGCAGATTGAGGCGGCGCCCACGTACTATGCTGCATCGCAGGTTTCCAAGGCCCCGACGGGTGTCCCTCGACAGATCGAGGCCGCACCGCCTACTTACTACTCTGCATCGCAAGTATCCAAGGCTCCAACGTCTGCACCCAGGGCACTCGAGTATGTGTCAGCTCCCTCAGTTGCACCGTCACAGGCGCGATCCAAGTACAGCCTCGCACGGTCTGTCACAAGCCCCGAGTTGCTGACACTGGAGAATGCACGTAGCCTAGCATCCTCTTCTAAGCCACAAAGTGTCGTCTCTATGTCGAAAGCGCAGAGTGTGGCACACAGCACCGCCCCTAGTACTCTCATTTCATCCTTTGTGGCGGATCATGTGCCACGCCAGACCAGTGAGGGTAGCGTTCATTCGCACCACTCAAGCAGGTCCAAGGCCAGATCATCGCACACAGAGACATCGAGACATACTTCGCACTCCAAGTCAAGTCGCAGCCACCACACCGAAGCGGTCGAGTCTTCTCCATCTCCACCAACCTCCAAGGCGCCTTCCAAGGTTGCTTCGAAAACAGCCTCTGTCATCAGTAGCATTCTAGGTCGCGACTCCAAGTCATCTGCTAGCAAGAACGATGACTTCATAGATGACTTGGACATTGAGGAGTTGACCGAGGACGACATGGACACTGTTGTGCCCAGCGACAGCATCTCTCAAATCGGCTCGACCACCTCCCGCCGGCGCCACAAGTCCAAAAAGCATGCGGATGGCTCCGTCGTCAGCAAACACAGTTCCACTTCCAAGCATTCCCATCGCTCTCACCGCTCCAACAAGACGTCCTCCAAAGACTCTGATAACGAGTCCAACCACTCTTCGGAAAGCAAGTCTCGCCGACGCCACCATCGTCCATCAGTTGTATCTGAACCTAGTGACGCAAGCACCGTCAGGCCTGTCAAGTCTTCTAGTAGAAAGGACTCTGTCACACAAGGCCAGTACGATGGCCTGTTCGATGAGGTCAAGTATGGCACCGGAAGTGTAGCCGTTAGAGGAATCACGCCAAGTATGATTAGTGCGGCAGGAAAGAATAAGACGAGGACTGTCGTTAGACACGATATGGCACAAAAGGCCAAGGTCTTTGAGAATAGTAGCTAAGGGTGCATGATAGAGGCGTGCGGAGTTGGGAGGTATTTGCATTCTCTGGCGTTGACTGCATAGATCGGCGTTAGAGCATTGGCTTTTGCATTGCGTTGCATTTAGGACTCACTTCCGCTTCACGACTTGTATGAGTAGCATGATACTGTAAAGAAATAGAAACTGGGTGGGGTAAACTTGTTGGTCCACGATATGCTCAAAGGTGATCGTATGACGGTTACCTTCAGTTTTAAATGTCTGGAGCGATATCATCCTCTCAGTAGCCGTAATTTTTGAGCGCTCGCGTGGTCAGAGTATTACAACCGCTCATACAGGCTGAGGTCTCATCTGCCTCGCTCATCGTACGAACATCCCATGCCCACGAAGGCATCGTCCACCCACGTCGTCGAACCCTCGGATCCGGTAACTTCGCTGGTGATCACAATAGAAAATGTGTGGCTGTCCTGGTTGACAGTCGCTTTGCCGATAATCTGTAAAGCAGGTCAGTGAACCTGTCACGTAATTACGAGAAGTAGCCCACTTTGATCCATGGATGGGTGCTCAGGGATACTGGAGCGCCGCAGGAAATCTCGTCGATGAAAAGCTGGACGCTTGTGTTGCTTGAATCTCCTGAGTGATTGCTGGCTACCCACACCGAGCAATCCACTGTCGTACCAGCGGGAATGGAAAGCCCTGACTGTGACAATGCAACAGTGCCATGTGAGACCGTGGCGTCGGAATGGGCGAGGTAGAATTGCCTGCTGTTATGGCCACCCTGTGCGGAAGTAAAGACGCCGCGTTTAGCCCAGGGGCCGAAAACAATATCGAGCCATGGAAACAGGCCTGACTCGAAGGAAGGATTCTGTATGATATTGCTGCAACGCTTCTCAATGGAGATGGCGAGTCCAATGGGTGTGGCGTTGATGCAGTGTGCAAAGGCAAAGGCCCAGGATATGAGTGTGAACATGACAGTGACTGCCATTGAGGGTAGAACTGACGAGGGGATTTGTGGTGGACCAGGACTGCGTTCTGTCTCGGGGATTGTAACGTATGGAATCGAACGTGTTGATTGTATAGTTGTTCTGATGCGTGATACGGTCCAGAGCACCTGTCGTGCAATGTTCATCAACGTGAGGTAAGACTGTAGCAAGAAAGAATGACAGCAAGGGTTTGAACACGGTCAATGAAATTGTATCTACATCTACCCCTTTTCAGGGCCACATAAGTTAATGTACAAGCCAACACCGCACACTCCGTTGTGCGGTCTTGTTTCCATTGCAACCATTACGCTCTGTAGGAGCCAGATCGAAAGTAGCAAGACTACCGATATGTTTCACCTCTACATTGTTCACATACAACGACACAGCAAGCATTCTGCTGCTGCCGCGCCAGTCTTTTGTTTGCAGTTCGGTGCCTTGGAACGTTCGTTGGTTCATGGGACGCTGGAAGACCATGACCCAGAATTTTGCAGGGTTCCCGCTGACCCAGCTTAGAGCTATTTCAAGATGGAGGTAGATGATGGCGTAACGATGCCAGGATTCAATGCCAAAGGGAGCCGTGAGTGGTGGCGGCAGAGATGTGCGTTAAGAGCAGTGTAGAGCCCGATTGGTGAGATGGGAAGTTAGCTGCACCGTGCTTTGCCCCAGTCGGATGCGCCGCCGTTGCATTCTGATTACAAGTGTAACTCGAGTGTAGGACTTGCCACCCCCTAAGTCACACATGCCCAGCTACGAAGACTCGAGGACCTTGGGCGCATTGGTGATTGTAGACACCGCCAGGCGCTGGCAAAACTCCCGCCTGCCCTTTCCCGACTAGGAGAGATGGGGAGGTAGCCTGTTATATGTACAATGATGTCTGTAGGATTATATATGGAACTATCAAGCTGCGTATAGATATGGTTCACCAAGAACTTACAATAAGTAATGATTCAAAGACTCACGTCGCGTGGGTGCAGAGCAGACACGAATTTTGCCGCAGTCTAGTGACACTGGCAATCCTTGGAAGCTACAGCAAGAAACGGGATCTGACGGCAACCAATGTAGAAATCATGACTGAACGCGTTAATTCGAAAAATTCATTGCCGCAGATATAGGTATAAATGAAGCCCGTCTTCATTGTCATAGATCTCCCATAGAGGCGTTTGTGACCCTCCTGCAGAAACGCCAGAAACACCACTTCCCAAGGAAACGCCCAAGTGAAGTAAATACGAATACACAGTTGGCGTTTACACTTTCGCGAGACGCGAATAGCCTACGCCTTGCTCTTCTTCTTAGACTTCTTCTCGGATACTTCTTCCTCGTCGGCATGTTTCCGCTTCTTGTCCTTCTTCGACTTCTTCTCTGAGACATCTTGGTCGGCAGTCTTCGATTTTTTGTCCTTCTTCTTGTCCTTCTTTTCTTTGCGGACAGCTTGCTCTGTAGCGGCGGCAGTAACACCGTCAGCCATCTCAACGTCCTCCGTGGCGGTGGCGGTGGGATCTTCGACGCCAATGTCTGTCAAGACCGAGTTCATGGCAGCTTGCATGACTGCGGAGTTCTTCGCGGGTGGCGCACCGGAGGCGTAGAACTCGATGCGCTCGTCGACCTGGCGCTTGAGAGCTTCACCAAACTTGGAGGTCGGTGTATCCGAGAAGTTGTCAATTCTGGATGCGATAGAGCACTTGTTGGCAAGGAAACGTGATATCCTGCCCTTGGACTTGGTGCCAGTTCTGCCAATGAATGAAGAGTGGTAGATAAGACCGTACTTGGGGGTGTTGCCCTTTGTCTTCAGCCTGTGTGGGGGTCAGTCTTGCACACGAGCAACTATTACACCATACTCACGCTCGGAAAAGTGCCTTCTCAGCACCGAGGATCTGCACAGTCGAGGCAGGGTACTTGGACAAGTTGGTCAATGAACCAGCCTTGGAAATGAGGCGGGCTCCGACAGTATCGCCAATGAGGGCGGCCAAGTTGGGGGCAACCTGGTTCATCCTGCTGCCGAGGTAGTTGGAGAGCTGTTTTCTGTAGGCGGCCAGAGACGCTGTGCGCTTGGCAAAGGCCATGACAATCTCCATGTCGGCTTCGGACAGATCGCGACCCATGGACGTGCGGGCAGCCTTGACAATGGCCTGCGCAACTCCCTCGTCGTCGTCGACAACAGCAGCAAGGTCATGGAGATCGTCCTCGGTGAGGCGCGACTTGTCGCCGATTGCGAGCACAAGTTTTGCGTACTGGTCGTTGTTGGAGACGATCTTGGAGAGCTCAGGGAAGTGCCATCCGTAGTTTTCGCGCAGGCGCATGCAGAACTGGTTCAGCTGGGCGGGGTTAGCACACGTGTCAGGGCGGGGTTGACGATATACACACATCCTTGTCAATCTGGTCGAGGGTTGCAATGGCCTGGATGATGTGGTTGTCCTGTTTCTGGACACTGAACTTGACCTTGGCGCGCGAGTAGGCGTGGCCGAGACCGAGAATAGACCTGTCGATGTCGCCGGGCTGCAGCTTCTTGATCAGCTTGCCCGAGTGCTGGCGCAAGCCACGCAGCAGGTCGGCAACGACCTCGGACGTGTCGCTGGTCTCGCAGGAGAGGTTGGGGAAGGCGGCCTTGATGCTTCCGGCCAGGTTCCTCTCGCTGATGCCGAGCGTGACCGTCTTCTTCTTGCCGGCCTTGGGCAGGTTTGTCTCGAGGGTGGCGCGCAGGAAGTCGGACAGGATGCCCTCGCTGATGTCGTTGATCTCCTGCAGCGCATCCTGGGTGCCCTGGAACGGCGCGAGGCCGACAAGCTCTACCGTCTTGCCGAACTTGTCGAGGTCCTGCACAGCTTTCTGGACCTCGGCCAGGCGGTTGCCAATGGTGTCGGGCTGGAGGATGACCTTGAAGACCTAGGCGTGGCACGTTAGCAGCTGGCCGTCTCTGGCTTTGCTCGCCGTGGACATACCGCATAGCCGACGGGGCTCTCGTGGAGCAGGTAGTCAATGGACATGGTGGCTCGTCGTGGGATTGCGACGGTTGACGGTTGACGATTGGTGCTGGAGTCGGACAATGTGCGCTGGGGCAGAGTTGAAAAAAAGCTCAAAGTTCGGCGGCCCGAGCTTTTGGCGCTAGAGAGGAGAGTTCCTCCAAAAGTTTGGACACCCGCGCAGGCACAGGCACACGCGAAATCGACCCCGCGACACGCCCGTGACAAAAACATACACCCGATAACAGACGCCGCCCATCATGTCGGCTGCACAGCTACTCAATCCCAAGGCCGAGTCGAGGGTGCGTTGACCCCCGCCGCCGCTGCCTCCAGTCAGAAATGCTAACAAGCCCACAGAGGCGTGGGGAAGCTCTGAGCGTCAACATCGCCGCAGGAGAGGGCCTGCAACAGGTATGCGACGCCCCTCACAGGCCTGTGGCATTGCATGGTACTAAACCCTCAAAAGGTGCTTGCTTCCAACCTGGGACCCCGCGGTACACTCAAGATGTAAGAAGCCTACGCAACACTGCACACTGCATACAGACGATGTGACTAACACTCCCCAGGCTGGTTGACGGTGCTGGAGGCGTAAGTCTGCCCTCGTAACCCACCCCACCCGCTCTAATCCACGTCTGCAGATCAAGCTCACAAAAGATGGAAGCGTGCTGCTGAAGGAAATGGTGCGTTGCCAGCCCCCACAAGTGCGAGACCACGACTGACTTCCGCCCAGCAAATTCAAAACCCCACCGCCGTATGTCCCTCCTCCAAGCCCCGTCATCTCTCCCGTATTGTATTGAACAAAGCAGGTCATGATCGCACGCGCGGCCACGGCCCAGGACGACATAACTGGCGACGGCACAACCTCGGTAGTCCTGCTCGTAGGAGAGCTGTTGAAGCAGGCAAACAGGTACATCTCCGAGGGCCTTCACCCCCGCGTCATCACCGATGGCTACGACATCGCCAAAACAGAAGCATTAAAAGTGGGTGCCAAGTGACTTGTGCAAAGGAACAGGCGCTGACTTGGACTAGTTCCTCGATGAATTCAAGCTTACAAAAGAGGTCGACCGCGAACTGCTCCTTTCCGTTGCCCGAACGTCGCTATCTACGAAGCTCGACAGCTCGCTTGCTGAACAGCTAACCCCCGACATTGTCGACTCGGTATTGGCCATCTACCAAGCGCCCGCGAAGCCTGACTTGCACATGGTAGAGATCATGACAATGCAGCACCGGACAGCCGCAGACACACAGCTCATCCGTGGCCTGGCTCTGGATCACGGCGCGAGGCATCCAGATATGGCCAAGAGGGTCGAGAACGCCTTCATCCTTACCCTCAACGTCAGTCTGGAGTATGAAAAGTCGGAGATCAACTCCGGATTCTACTATTCGAGTGCCGAGCAGAGGGAAAAGCTTGTCGAGAGCGAGCGGCGATTTGTTGATGACAAGCTGCGAAAGATTGTCGACCTGAAGAAGGAGGTATGCGGCGACGATCCCAAGAAAGGCTTCGTCATCATAAATCAAAAAGGCATTGACCCGCTCAGCCTCGACGTACTTGTCAAGAACGGCATATTCGCGCTCAGGCGGGCCAAGAGGAGGAACATGGAGCGTCTCCAGCTCGTATGTGGTGGCACTTCACAGAACAGCGTTGACGATATGACGCCTGATGTTCTCGGCTGGGCAGGGCTTGTTTACGAGCACCAGCTTGGCGAGGAGAAGTACACATTCATTGAAGACGTCAAGGAGCCCAAGTCAGTCACATTGCTCATCAAGGGCCCGAACGCGCACACGATATCCCAGATCAAGGATGCCGTTCGTGACGGTCTGAGGAGTGTCTACAACATGATTGTCGACAAGAGCGTGGTCCCCGGCGGTGGCTCATTCCAGGTAGCTTGCGCAGCTCACCTACAGAGCGAGCAGTTCAAGAAGACAGTCAAGGGCAAGGCAAAATGGGGAGTAGCGGCTTTTGCCGATGGTCTCTTGATTATTCCAAAGACGCTGGCAGCCAATTCTGGCCATGACATTCAAGATTCTCGTAAGCTGTACTGAACGCATTCACTTACTTAAAACTGACTTTTGGACAGTGGCAGCACTCTGGGACGAACATGCGGAAGGCAATGTTGTGGGTCTCAACCTTGCAACTGGTGAGCCCATGGACCCGACGCAAGAGGGCGTCTACGACTCGTTCCGTGTGTTGCGCAACTGCATAGCATCGGCCACTGGAATCGCTTCTAACCTTTTACTATGCGATGAGATGCTCAAGGCCAGGCAAATGGGACGACAGCCGGAGCCTGGTGAAGGTCAATGATGAGGCGACTTGGTGCCACACTGGTGACAAAACGCGGCGGGAACTACGAGCGATGCAGCCCAGGAATAGCTCGGCGTAGTTGCAGTAGCTCGTTTCTACTCGGCTTGCTCGAAGCACCATATAGTACCGCCCAGATTAAAAAATTAATGAAATGAACAAGCCGTTGTCGGCACACAAGTCTGTATAGACAAAAAGGCGTGGTGCCGCCTTAGTCTGAGAAGGCTTGCACAGGACATTTTCTTCTGTCAATTGGGCATTTCGTAATAACGGCGATAGCTGCCCCTCATGCCAGGATCAATTAAGCTTAAATTTAGAGCCTCCCGCTAGACGGATTGTCCAGGGCCCGGCGGTTGCCCTTGGTGGTGCGACAGGCTTATAGAATGTAGCAAGCGTCGTGACAGGAATGCAATGTGCACGCCCAATAGGTTTCGTGATGATTCTTCTCCGTGGTGTGGACTCTTCAGTCTCTTCTGACGCGAAGAGACCCTGATTATCATTTGGATCGTCGACAGCTTGTGGGGCGTGCTGACCTCGGGACTGCCAACCTTGCAAGGACCTTGCGGGCAGCCAAGCCGGACCGCGAGCACGAACACGAAACAAGTCGCATCTGCTCCTCCTTCTGGCATTCGTTCAACTGTCAACTGTGGCATTTTCCATTTTCCGTTTTCTTCTCGGCGCCTTCTCCTTGTGCGCGTTCTGATGGCAGCGAAAATCTAGCGATCCCCTCCCCCCCTTGGTCCGCCGTCCCGTTGTGCACGCGACGCTTCTTTTCGACAACACTCCTTCTTAGACCATGTTTCGATACCGGAGATATCGTGTTTTCCTGGTGTTTGCCGTTGTTGCGCTTTTTGCCCTGTACAAGTTTGGAGCGTCTGGGACGACATGGCGCGACGCTGCATCGACTGCAGCGGAACTAAAAAATGAGGCCGAGGATGCTCTGGGATTTGGGTTCAAGCCACGCCCTCCCATAGCACACGATACGAAGAAGCTGGAACTGGACATTCCGGTCGCAAGCAGAACGCAAGCGCTGCAGACGCCGCCGCCCGCGAAGACGATTCCATCACTATCGCCCTCGAGTCCTACCGTGACAGAGAAGCCGCTGCAGCAGAAGCCCGCGATCCCACCCCCTCTGCAACCCAAACCACACGGCAACCCTGCGCCGCTCGACGACGCCTCCACAAGCATCGAACCCATCCAGTGGTCCAAGTTGCCCGAGAAGTTCCCTGTCCCCACCCAGTCTATCATCAAACTGCCCACGGGCAAACCTCGCGACATACCCAAGATACAGCACAAGTTCAAGCCTGAAGATGCGGCAGCAAAGGTAGACCGGCTAGCGAAACTGGATCGAATCCGCGCTGTCTTCCAAAAGTCGTGGAGCGGATACAAAAAATTCGCCTGGTTGCACGACGAGTTGAAACCGCAATCGGGCACTTTTAGGGATCCTTTTGCGGGATGGGGCGCAACGCTGGTCGATGCCCTGGACACACTATGGGTCATGGGCATGAAGGACGATTTCAGCGCGGCGGCCCAGGCCGTGGACCAGATCGACTTTACCACGACACCCCGCGCCGACATCCCCCTCTTCGAGACCACCATCCGCTATCTAGGAGGTCTGCTTGCAGCTTATGATCTGAGCGGCAAGAAGCACAAGAACTTGCTGGCCAAGGCAACTGAGCTGGCCGACATCCTACTAAGTGCCTTTGACACTCCAAATCGCATGCCAGAGACGTACTACTATTGGAGGCCCCAGTTCGCTTCACAGAACCACCGCGCCAGCGTACGTGTGGTATTGGCAGAGATTGGATCCCTTTCCATGGAATTCACCCGCCTCGCCCAGCTCACAGGTGACCATAAATATTATGATGCTATAGCGCGCATCACGGATAACCTCGAAGAGTTCCAGAACAATACTAGACTGGCTGGCATGTGGCCCACGTACCTAGACGCTTCGGGATGTGGGAAGGTACCTGCTAATCCACTATCTCAAGCACGGCTCAATGATCATAATAGACCGCTACAACCATCCACTGCTCCGGCACCCACGCAGGGCAAAAAGGAAATTCCTCTCCAGTTGCCAGATCCTGTGGTCCTGGCACCCAATGGCGTAAATCCGACTTATGTAGCATCCCAAGAGGAAGAGACCATCACGCTAGGGAACGCCGGCAAGGGCACAATCCGCAATTGGGATGGCAAGCCTTTGGAGAGGCGACAACTTGACGTCGATGGCGAGGACCCTACAAGGGTCCAAGCAGGTTCCGAGGATGATTCGCTGGCTGAGGCAGTCTCGGCTGAAACTGCTTCACCTACACTACCTGAGTGTGTAGAACAAGGTTTCGTATCATCGTCCGAGTTTGGCCGTGAGGAGTATAGCCTTGGAGGTATGTCAGACTCGACCTACGAATATCTACCCAAACAATACTTGCTCTTGGGGGGTCAAACTGAGAAGTATCGGACCATGTACGAACAGTCCATGGATGTGGTGAAGGAGCATTTGATCTTCAGACCAATGTTGCCGAAAGAGGATGATGTCCTGTTCTGTGGCAAGCTGAATGTGCCATCGCGCGTGAAAGACTTGGTCCCTGGCGATTTGACTGGCGAATATGCACACCTTACATGCTTTGCTGGCGGTATGTTCGGCATGGGCGCTAAATTATTTGATCGACCAGAAGATCTTGAGATTGGGAAGAAGCTGACCGAAGGCTGCGTCTGGGCCTATGACATGACTCAAACTGGTATCATGCCAGAATCCTTCGAAGCTATACCCTGCAAGGATGCACAAGCGTGTGCTTGGAACGAAACAATGTATTTCGAAACAATCGATCCAAATGCGGATCATCGCCTCGAAGCCTACAAGGGACAGATGCAGAATTTCCACTCTCAGGTGGCGTCCGCATCGTCTTGGTATGAGGAACAGCTCGCTGCCATGACCGCGCCTGCGAAGGCGGTAGATCCTTCATACCCAGTTTTAGCAACCCCAACGCCAATATATGCCGACACCTTGGACAAGCGCCAATTGGCTCATTTGGTAGATGATGCGGAGACGGTCGAAGGTGCAGCTGAAGTGCCCCAGCATCTGCCAACGAAAGCCCAGCCTCTACAAGATGATGGGGAAGCCAACCTCGAGCAAAGTCAAACACTGCCTGCATTTCCCTACATCTACACACCCAGTCCACCGTTAAACCATAAGGACTATGTACAGAACCGAATCAAAGAAGAGCGTCTTCCACCAGGTGTCACAAGGATCGTAGCGCGGAACTACATTCTACGGTAAGTGATCTACAACTTGGACGCACCTCGCTAATGATTCGATTGTAGCCCGGAAGCTATTGAATCTGTATGGTACATGTACCGCATCACTGGCGACAACCACTGGCGCGAAGTCGGGTGGCGCATGTTCCTCGCCGTGGACAAACACACTTCAACTGAGTATGGCAATTCTGCCATCGACGATGTTACACAGTTGTCCCCGAGCCTCAATGACGAAATGGAGAGCTTCTGGCTCGCGGAGACGTTGAAGTACTTCTACTTGCTTTTTGAGACAGAGGACGTACTGAGCTTGGACGATTGGGTATTGAATACTGAGGCCCACCCCTTTCGCAGACCTACATAATATGACATCCTTAGATAATATTTGAAATGATACCTGATGCCCGAAGCTGGACAGCGCCATGACACCTTGGACATGTACTGAAGTATATCGGGCACAAGCAATCAACGGAGCTGCATTGTTCATCGGGCCAGGTGCGTGCAGCCGATTTTCATCCAGGTGCAACGACTACAATCATTTTACCAGCTTCATGACGTTGGCTTACGTATCTTCGAGCCGACGGTTTAGGTACATCGCTATTGCCGAGCTGTTTATGCTGACATGGTGATTGCCGGATCGCAACCATATAGCCGATACCACTACGAGACCGAGGTGAAGGACGCAGCGCATACTAGTGTCTAGATCTGCACCCGCTCCGGTGCATGATGACAGTATAGCGAAAAGCGTGATATATCGACCAGTCAGAATGGATCAAATGTTGCTGATTGCAACGGTTGTGCCACAGAGGCAGTTTTCCACTTGTGTACCCGCGATGGTACGATGTTTCGGGCACTGTAACATGGATCTTCAGGTCGATCTTAGTCTGCTATTCATCTACAAATGACGCTCGATTTGGCCACTTTGAAGAATCCGAAAGCTCAGATTCGAAAACATTGGCTTTGGTCATTGTCTTTGACTTGGATGCTCTAGTTACATCGGCCTAGTAGCCGGAGCATGGCTGTGCTACTGTACAGGACCCTGATCAACATCTTGCAGACACTAAGAGAACCCGGGTGAGCCTACGCCCCCCACAAACTTGTGCTAGCTACCACTACATACTACCGTGAGCATGGTTGAATCTGTTGCTCTCTACCTTCCCCGCACTATGCTAAGATCTCTAGGAAGTAGAAATGGCCACTCGCGGCGATGCGATATGATCTACACTTCACGGTGTCCACAAAGAGTAAAGATTTTCGTCTCTAGAAGTCTATATCAGTCGCATTGGTTGCGCACAATAGAGAAGGCGAACAATGTTATAATTCGATCGTAAACATGGTACTTAGATTGACCACTGCACTCCTTGCGCTGTTGCCCCTCGCGGCAGCATGGCCACAAGTTATGGAGATGAACGACAGAATGAAGAAGCGGGAAGAACCTTCTCAACGCGCACCAGTCTTCAAATCCGGGCGGCCAAATACAGGGCTTCCCGCCGTCACATTCAACGCTCAAGAACAATTCATCAACGTCACACAAGGCAGCGGACATGAGTTTGCCTCCCCTGGGTCTGGAGATATCAGGGGCCAATGTCCTGGATTGAATGCTGCTGCCAATCACGGTTTCTTGCCGCGAAACGGCATTGCGAGCACAGAGCAAAGTAGGTTTATCTGGTACCTGCGAAAATACCCATCTAACAATCACAGCCGTATCTGGTCTCGGAGAACTGTATAGCATGTCACCAGATCTCTCATTATTCCTTGCCGTGGTTTCGACTGCTTTGGCAGGCGATCCAGTGACTGGACGATGGTCGATTGATGGGGCATTTCCTGCTACACTACCAATCTTCCCTGCTACAGGTATCGCTGGCACACACAACCAGTACGAGGGCGACGCTTCTATTGTTAGGGGCGATGCCTACCTCAACGGTGGTAGGGTGGGTGTCTTCCAGATGCGATCATGGGAACATCTGTACAGTCTGGCCGAGGAATACACTCTGGACGACATCGCTGCTCAATCGGGTGAATGATACTGCGTCCTTCAAGATGGCTATGTGCTTACTCTTAGTAGATTATAACACGCGATGGAGTGTCGCGAACAACCCGTATTACTTCTCGGGTCCATTTTCCGGCATGGTTGCTCCTGCTGCCCATAATTTCGTTATCCATTTCATGTCGAACCACAGCGGTGAAAAGCCAGGTGGCACGTTAACACGCGAGGTCCTTAAATCTTTCTTTGCGGTTACTGGAGATGGACCCGGCAACTTTATTCACAACCGTGGCCAAGAACGCATCCCAGACAACTGGTATAAACGACCCCTCGCCAACGCGTACAACATACCCGAGGTTCTAGCGGACGTCCAGGTCATGAACGCTGTAAGTATCAACGTAGTAACCTTGGACTCATTACTGACAGTTCGATAGATGTATCCCGGTACCGTACGCGTTGGTGGAAATACTGGTACAACCAACTCTTTCACAGGTGTTAACCTGGGAGACTTGACCGGTGGTGTTTTCAACACAGGCAGCCTCGCGGAGGGAAACAACGGGGCCTGCTTCCTCTTGCAGGCGTCAATGGCCGGACTGCCTGACATATCCAATCCACTACTTGGTGCCGTTGGTTCTGTTTTTGGCTGGGCGAAACAGCAGCTGGGCCCGTTGAGTTCGCAATTTGGCTGCCCGCAGCTCGCCAACTTCGACAACCAGCTGTTTAACCCTTACCCTGGCTACGGCTATAAAGCTTCGGGACTGAGAGTGTAGATGGAATGGTTGTATGTTGAGATCACAACTTGAAGGACTACGCAATAGAAATGTGAGGATTTTGGTATATTCACAGAGAAGACTTGCCGCCCTTGAGAAGAGATTCCTTCGTTTCCAACCATACTGCTTTGATCGTTTCATATGCATCTACTAGTGCAGTTCTCATCATATATCTCTGTCCCAACATATGGCGAGAAGGAAACCAACTCACTACATTTCCAGCATCATCAACCTCGCTATTTCCATATGTCCATATGAATGCTGTATACCCAGGCGATGAAATAAATATGAAGTCATTTGTGAAGGTCCCATGAGCACACACAGACACTTAGCCCGGAGAGTGGTAGCGCCTGTGATATCGGGCACATTTACTAAATATCCTCACGCTTCGCATTGGTCACTGTGCCGGTCTTCAGGAAAACACATGTCTACAAGTTGATAGCCTCAGGCTCTACGCGGAACATCCCGTCTATGTGCACCGTACCCCGCAGTATATGCGTCGCCGGGTCTATCGACGGACATCGTTCCGGAAGATCTGCACGGCGGCTGCCTGACGTGCGCAAATCATTGCTCGGTTATGAACCTTGGTTCAGCTACATGCACACTCATACAACACTCAGCAGCGGTATGGCTTAGTACAGATAGGAAGTCTCATTCAAAGATGCTGTCACTAGGAAGGAGATGAGATTCCAAGCTCGGAACATGCTTCGGAATCCTATAGCTGATATCTGCCAATCCTATTGCGCAATACCTGCGAAAAGTAAATGGCATTGTCTGGCCCCGAGTGGATGGCGATATTCAAGCCCGGTGGTATACCGATTGGCAGCGTGACGCCGTTGTCCGGCATAACAATAATGACAGCCTCATTGTTGGCGTCGAGGTACTGAATACTGTTTGTCGTTGCAGTTGAGTACCAGTACCTTCCCTGTGAGTCTACGGTATTCTCAGTCGGGAAACTCGCCGGTATTGGGGCAGTGAAGACGTCGATTTCCTCGGTCCGCGTGTCGAACCGCACATTCGAATTCGAAAGGAATCCGGTAAACCAAATGTATCTGTTTTCGGTTTCTGCGCGGACCACGACGATCCCGAGTCCAGTCAGTGGCAATGGGTAGCGCGTGAACTGCTTCGTGCGGGGGTCAAACTTTGTGATAGCTTGCCCCAGCATCTCGGCAAGCCAGACGTTGCCGTCAATTTTGGACACGAAGGCACCGACCACGCCATTCAAAGGTGTGGGTAGAGGGTATACGCCATCGAAATCTTCCGTGGCGTAGTCGAAGTGATACAATGTTCCAGCAGTGGTCAAAGTATACCACATCTGCGTGGGAAGTCAGCAAAGAAGTTCCTGAATTACTATTAGGTTCATGCTCTCACCCCGGTTTCTCCAGCCCATAGATCATTGAACGGTTGGATATTTCCCAACAAGGGGACATTGGGTGCAGGAGGAGTGAAGACCTTGATGAACCCAGTCTGTGGGTTGATTTTCAAGAACTGCGAGCGGATGCCCGTAGCTGCGTACAAGTTCCCATCTTTGCCTGGATGAATCGCACAGGCAAAAGCAATTCGGCCAGTCAACGGAAGGCTGGAATTGTAGAGATGATCTGGGCTGTAAGGGACAGGATAATTGGTGACCTGGCCACTGTGTATGTCGACCCGAGAAATACTGTTATCGAGAAAGTTTTGCGTCCAAATATTGCCATCGGGTCCAGTGGTGATGTCGCATGGACCTTGGAGTGCATCGGGATTTTCGTAGTACTTGAAGCGTGCTGGATCTGAGTCGCCTTTGAAGTAGCTAGGTGTTAGGTCTAGCAGAGGAACAGATATAGCTAGAACAACCGAGGCGAACAAAACAACAATCGAAGCGCTAAGCATGTTAAAGAGGTTAGCCAACAGAGGTAATTATAGAATCTTTGTTCTTCTTATTACGAAGCAATAAGAAATAAGAAGCGTAGTAATATATATTCTAGTTCTAAGAAACGCTAGCTAAACCTTAGTACTTAAATAAGTTAAAACTGATTTTCTCTTTAGAAATACTAGTATACTAATAATTAATCTTTATTTTATTTCTATATCTTAGTTATATAATTAAAAAATATCTTAAATTCTAGAATTATAAATTAATTTTTTTTAAAAAAATAAGCTTTAAACTTTTAAATTTAGCTTAATACTTAGTAGAGTATTATAATTTAAATTTAGTAGTTTTCTATATAAATAAAAACCTACTTTACTAAATAGTTCTCTAGTTTTTAAAGTACTTATTATATAGCTAAGCTTACTAGTATTATTAGCTAAGCTTACTAAAAGTACTAAAGATATATTATACTACTTATTTAGTAGTATTTATATATATATATAATTACTCTTTTACTTCTTATTTTAAAAAGAAGTAATCTATCTTATAATTATCTAAACTTATTATTTTTTATACTTAATTTCTTTATAGTTATAAGCTTAGCTCTTTTTATATAATCTATTTAACTCTTAAAGATTATTTCTAAGATATAGAAATAACTATTTAGATACTCTAATTTTCTATTTTATCTCTTATACTATATTTCTTATATATTTATAAAATACTTAATACTTTCTTTTTTTCTCTAACTACTACGCTTATTATAATAAGTAATCTTATAGCTATATCTATAATAGATATATATTATAAAGATAGTACTATTTAGCTAGCTTAGTACTAGTAGCTCTATATCTATTACTAGTCTAAGATTATTTAAGCTAAGATTAACTTTAAAGCTAATAAGCTTAGTACTTTAAAGCTAAAAGCTCTTAAGTATTTAGCTTTTATAGATAACGTATTTTATATATAAGTAGCGTACCTAACTAAGTAGCGTAGTCTCCTTACTAAAATAACTGCGCAGCAACGTAGTATAATACTATAATAAATTTATATACTATATATAACAGAATACTATTCTTTAGAATTATCGCTATCTTCTAAATTTTCTATTTCTAACTTATAAGTATAAGTATTATATCTAGTCTTGCTATAAGTGCTGTAGTACTTCTTTATACGCACTCTCTTTAATAGTTTATTACTATTATTATAATAGTTCTCTGCTATTATAGTAATTAAGTCTAATATCTTACTAACTATTAAAGTTTTCTTTGCTTATATATATTATTATTTATATACTTTACGCTTTATTATTACTTCTATAGTATTTTAAATATAACTTATTTCTTTCTATATTAATACTATATTATGCGCTATCTGCTAAGCGCCTTTACTTAGCTATATAATCTTTTTATCTATTAACTTTACTATAGAACTTACGTAGTTTTATACTCTCTATTAAATAAGTATACTCTATATCTCTATCTTATAGGCGTTATATAGTATCTTTGCTTACTAAGTACTATTCTTAATAGTAGTTAATAGTAGAGTATAAAAGCGTATATTAAGCTTTAATAATACTACTTCTAGATTATATAGAGCTAATTTAGCGCTTTAAAACTCTATATAAATATTCTTTACTATAAATATCTTCTTAAAAGTAGCTTTAAAGGCTAGTAGAAAGATTTCTTTATTAATATAGTAGATATAACTATATATTAAGGCTAAGATGCTATTATTATATACGCGCTTTAATAGTAAGAAATAAGTAATATTAAGTAGCTATAGAAGATATAATAAGTGCGCAAGTATATAGAGAGTAATAATCTTCTTTTTCTTATAGCATTTCTAAAATTCTACTATATAATAGCTCTTATAGCTATTAATAATAAGTAGCTTATATACTCTAATAGAATACGTATAGAAGTTAAAGTATTTAAGCTAAGCAAGCGCTAAATTATTATTTATCTAGCTAGTAAAGCTAACTTAGATAATTTAGTTATATAGAAGATTATAGAACTAGTTTAAAATAAGAACTTTGCCTATAAAGATAAGAAAGAGTAAGATTACTTTCTCTATTACGCTAACGCCTTATATTAGTATAACTTACTTATAATTACTAAGCTAGAGCTTCTTTATCTTTTTAAGCTTCTCTAAACTTATTATTATAAGCTAAGAGAATATCTTACTTATTAAGAAGCTAGACTTATTAAAGTTATATATATTCTTATTTGCAACTTTATACTTCTTTTTTATATTCTAAACTAGTATAAACTAGAGCTAGATAATTACTAGATTCTTATAAGTAGCTTACTAGCAATTATATAGATAGCTTTAGTATATTTATAGCTTAAAAGTACGCTTAATAAAGTTATTAACTTAGTTCTTACTAATAGGCTTGCTAGCGCGCTCTCTAAGCAGTCTATTAGCTATATCTTATATATCTGCTTTTAAGATAGGCAGACTATATATAGAATACTTAAGTATATACTGCAAAATTACTTTCTCTTCTAGCTTTATAAGACACTTTATATTTAGCTTATAATTATATTAAAAGCGTTTACTATTATATTCCTATTATATTATTATTTAAAAGATATTATAGATCTTCTTAGCGCATTAGATACTTTAGATTTAACTTATTATAAGATTAAAGAAAGTAATCTATATATTAGCTTTAGTAAAAGCCTTAAGAGGTTATTGTTATTAAGATATTATATATTATTATTGCGCAGGTATTTTAGTAAAGAGACTGCGCTACTTAGTTAAGTACGCTGCTTGCTTATAAAATACGTTAATATATTAGATAATAATATAAAAGTAAAAGTATATAATAGAAGCTTAGCTAAGTAGTATTCTAATATTATTAAATAAATATAAAAATTCTTTTAAGTAGCTAATAATTAGATAATATAAACTACTATTGCGTAGATTAATCTATTATATAAGTTAGTTTTGCTTAGTATAATAAACTTTAGTTATATATCTTTAATTTTATTGCTATCTATAAGAGAGCTTATATCTATTATACTTATATCTAAGTTAGAAGATATCTCTATATTCTTTTTATATATTTATATATTATACTTAGTTTTACTATAGTTTTTATAGTATTATCTAGCTAGTTAAGCTTTTTCTTAATTACTTCTACTATAACTTCTTTTTAACTGCTTAGTAGCTATAAATACTTCTATAGCTATCTATATTACTACTTTACTATACTCTATAGTACTACTTTACTAAATTTAATTATACTTTTATAATTTCTACTTAGTTATTTTTACTAATTACTTTTTAAGCTTATATATCTAAGTATATTAAAGAGTATTCTTATATAGTATTAGCTTACTACTTTTTATAAGCTAGAAAAAGCTAGCTTAAGCTATAATAAGTAACTAAAGTAAGATATTATATATAAGCTTTAACTAAAATCTAAACTTATAAGTATTACTTAAAAAGTCTTTAACTACTATAGAGTTACTAAGAAAAGAGATTCTAGTAGAGTATATAAGCGCACTTTAAAGTAATTTAATATTACTTATATATTAATAAAAATAAGTCTTAAAGCTTTAAAAGCCTTTTAATAGTTCTTTTCTATAAATATATTAAAAAATATATCTTTAAAGATAGAAAGAAAGCCTTTCTTATTAATATAGAAGACGTATTTTGTTATAGGCTAGGCTTTGCCTAGACCTTAGTATATAGCTATAGACTCTACTGCGTGCTCTTCTTTCGTTTTCTTCTCTCTAAGAGATATAATACTATTATTAATACTTATTGCATTAAACTCTAAGGCTAGTCTATAATATTTATATCTCTTCTTCTTAGTATATTCTATAAGAGATAAAGATAGAATTAGAATAGTGTAAAGAATTTAATATAAATATATTTCTAATTATTATATTATAATTAGAATATATTATATATTATAATTCTAGAAGTTAAATAAGCTTATTAATAGC
>Ga0265780_10000784_pt1 | contig 47491 bp, 53 predicted proteins | sample P1T30metagenome_FD_192432 | JGI IMG/M metagenome (GOLD analysis project Ga0265780, IMG submission 192432) | Plant litter microbial communities from East Loma Ridge, Irvine, California - P1 T30 | ecosystem: Environmental > Terrestrial > Plant litter > Unclassified | place: USA: California... | reverse complement strand
CATCGAACCCTTTCCACCCTGAGACCGATCAGTTGAAACCGTTATCCCGACGGGTCCGTGAGCTCGCAATGGACCCTGACTCACTTTCACATAACATTTTACTTGCTAGCTTGGAAGCTGTACAGCAGCAGATTCATGAGCGAAAGGGCAGTGGCCTCATCAGCTTTGAGGAGTTCGATCAGCATATGCAAGAAGGCAGACTGCGATTTTTAGAGTCATGGATGGAGTGGGTTAGTATCTGAGCGCACGCCATTACTGGGTCACCATGCACACATATCCATGCCCCCCTGACCATGTGCTCAAGAGATTCACAATACACAGAGCAGCAGCATCTTGCCATGCTGAATCGCTCAAAGCTAGCCTATGCGCTGCTGGGCGTTTGCAGTATGACATGCTAATTTGGTGTCTGCAGCTTCCTCGTCTCGCATCCGAGTCTTCTTCTCTTAGGCTACGAAACGCCAGAGCCGATTGAAGCCGGATGGACGGACTGGATGGCAGGTTGTCAGCCGTGTTGGAGGGAATATGATCAGCTGTATGACGATGCCGCCCTTATTGGCCATGTATGTTTAGCCTGCGGACCAGCATGAATACACGAGGACACGAGTACATACACATCACTAGCGCGCAACACCAGCCTGAGTCCAGATGATCCATAATTTCATTTCTATTCTATCGCTGTCATGGTGGCGTACCACTTCTACTGCTCTCAAAGTCCTCCAGCTTCAAACTCAACTGCCCGCTGTCTTCACTCCATCTCCCAATGGGAGTCCTGGGTCTTTGTCTCCTCTCAAGCTCAGCGAAATCTTCGGGCCCCGCTGGCTCGCTCTTGACTTCTGTTGTCGTGACAAGCTTAATGTCTTTCGTGTTGCATAAATCGTCCGACGACTCGTTGCAAGAGGGGAGCGTGACGCCGTCCGCTGAGATGGTGCATTCTCCGCCGAAGCGTCTCGGCTGCATGGCCCAGAATGTACTGAAAGTGTCGAAGCCGTTGTCGTCTGGAGGCGGCCCGTCGCTGAAAATCATGATGCGCCGCGTTAGAGTGTATAGGAGGACGTCGAGCCAGCCGTTCGACGTGATCATCGCGCCGGAAAGGCAGAGGCGGACGAGGGATGGTGGGGAGCCGGACATTGCGGCCATGCGGGACGACGCAAGTGGAATCGTACAGACGACATAGACGAGCGGGTAGACGACCATGAGGTTGGAGATGGACTTGACGCGTTTGGCGGCGGCGGGAGTGTAGTAGTGATGGCGAAGGCGGTGGAGCAGAATGGTATAGATGGTGAGGTAGATGATGACAGTGCCGAATTCGAACATGAAGATCCAGATGTAGTGCGTCCATAGTCGCAGGTCGTTCAGCTCGTGGTGTATCCAGCACCATACTCCGGATCGAACGTAGATGTCCTGGCCGTGAAGACCGACGGGAATGGCTGAGACGCCCATGATGAATAGCCATAACGCGACGATGGTCGTGTAGAAGAGTTTCGGGCCCATCCGGTAGTCCAGTATCACGCTGGCAAATGTGTGGAGGCCGATGGCGAAGCACCATACTCCGCTACCCAGATCCCCCGTCGACACGAGCCAGCCTTGCGCGAAGCATATTGGGTTTTCAATCTGCACGCTCCCGAGACGCAACCACTCCACGTTCAGTAAGAAGGCTAGTGCTTGCTGAATGTCCGCCCAGAGCAGGTTGAAGATTAAGATAACGAATTGGTTCGATCGCTTCGATTTGAGTTTCCATGAGACCAGTTTGTAGGTGAGGACGATAAGTAGTGAAATCGAGGCGATGAAGGATATGAAGCCAAAAGCTACGACCGCGCGCAACCATGGATGAATGTGTGGTGGAAGGGTAAAAGAGTTGGATTGCGTGTCCAGCGGTGGCATGTGAGGCATTGTGACAAGATCGACTGCGGCCGCAGCCCGCGCAGAGAAAAAGAAATCACCTCCGTATAAACGGCGATATCATATCGAAGTCCAGTTTTCCAGAAGCCGAAAGTCGCGAGAATCGAAGAGGAACACAAGAAGGAATATTCTCGGCGTCTAGAAATTCACGGGAACCGGGGAAAATAAGGTCACTCGGTACCGTACCGGCAGCCAGGCCGATAATGTACGATTGGCACCTGTCGCCCAGAAACCTTAGCATTGAGGGGTGTGTGCATGACAGCTTCCGCTCTCTCCGGGTCGCCATGTGTGATGTGCCATCCCTACCACGATGATTAATATGGCGGAACCCACTTTAATATATCCCCGGCCCTATTATTGAGAAGAAGAGCACACTCGGCGCGCTAAATGCTTCCTCGTGGCTACACACAAACCATCGGCCGCTCTAGCTTCAAACGGGAGAAGCAGAAGTCTTGTTTGAAACTTAGCATAGCCGGTGGTGAGATGCTTTTACACATGGGTTGGTGGTATGTGGCGTACAAAACTGCGAGCTGGACACTCGCTGAGTGGAATCCTGTCAGCGCAGCCTTCGTCTGCAGGTAGCCCAAACCAAATCTACTCGATGCTCAATACGAGTAATGGAACGGACGGGAAGAGAGCCGTGCGTCATCTGACAGTTGCTCGCTTCTAGCATGCGTCGCATGTATGGAGTCCTGCGATCTTGGGCCTCGACATGATCTGAGCAAAGTATGGCGCTTTTCCGCTTTCGAAACATGGAGGTTCCTTGAGGGATGATGGGACTCGGTTGCATCATGACGCTCATGTAGCGGGCGAACGTGGCTTCAAGAAGGGCCGAGGGAACATGTTCGCCTGGTCGATGTTTGGAGAATTGGAATCCATTGGCCACAAGCAGCAGCGTCGCGAGTCGCCATCGAAGTTTCCTCGCCATTCGGGCCGTCCATTCTGATCACCACAAGCACATCAGCTCTCGCATCAAGACTGCGAATTTCCTTCACCGACACACACCAACACCGCATCGAACCGTGCATCTGCAGCGCGACCTGCATATGGCCCATGTCCCATTGCCCTGAGTCCCTGACGTGCGTTTGTATTTTCAGACGCCCCAGAGTTCAGGTCGAGGAAGCCAGTGCGGGAAGGAGAAACGGACATGAGTGCCCATTTTAGATCTGCAGCCGATGCGCACAGGCTCTGTCGCGGTGATTGGAATGTTTCTCGGATCAGCACCGCTTCGACGCAGCGGCGGGAAGACCAGGGCAGGATTGCGCTACGGTTGAATCGCTTCCATAAGTTGCCCTCATGTCTCACATCAAACAACGATGATCCTTATCGCAATCTGCACGATAGAGCACCCATCGAACACATAAGGAAAGTTGCACCCGTCTCGAGCCATAACGAGCTTGTTCAGCAGCCCCATACATAAAACCCCTATAAAGATGCCCGGGGCACGGTGCGCGGCTATGAGCGTGTTGCACCTTGGTCGTTCCAAGCAAAGTCTTACCCCAGAAAAGGGGTCTTGGCTCTGACGCAAGCCAAATTGCAAACACCATTTCCTATCTCGATGTCGCGCCGGCCAGGATCTATTTGTCCGACTCGTATCACTTGTCGGCTGCCGCTCGACTTGGTCGGTCAATGCCGCTCGCGTGCCGTTACCCAAGTGCCATGATCCAAAACACCAGCTGACAGGCGAATGTCTTGTGGCACTGAACACACAAACACTTTCTGTCGAGGTTACAATAGTATGAAGGGTGCATGCCTGCTATGCACTACCTGATACTCATTCGACGATGTTACCTCGTCGTAACGACTGGACTTGGGCGCGCTCGTCTGGTCACATGTCCAAAACTCACCATGTTCACTAACCGTCACTACCGAAGACGCTGAGCATCTACTGGGTAGAGTCTTTGCTACACTAATCAACCTGATGAAGTCCGCCATCGATTTGAAACGCCGCTCGCGCTCCACGGCGTTAGATGCGCGATCGACAGCTTTCGCACGACTATCCTTCTAGCAAAACGTTCAAGTTTCCGGGAGGACAATGCATCCTTGTGAGTCGAATGGCTCAACCTACTCCTACTACATGTCATCGACTACGGCGGAAATAGACCAGGTTTCGATAGGAGGCAGCTCATCCGAGAACCTGAACGTCCACACAGGGCCTCGCTGTCGATTTTGGACCCGGACAATATTGCGTAGCTCCAGGCTATGAGATCGATGGGAAAATTTCATTGGTTTTTCTGGGTAGCTGACATCATGCAGTATCGTGGTCTGACAAAGCACCTGGTAGACCTGCTTTTTCTCTGACGATGCTGACATCAGGCACTATCAAAGAAGGCTTTGAACGCTGCAATCTTGACCGCATACTAATGGATGCGTTACTGTATGAGCCCATGGAGTGGTTCGAACAACGATAGTACTAAGCCAATAGGCAACACAAATATTCTTGCTAATCTTGGGCTGTCCCAATTCTTATATTCTGAGCCGGAGGCTTCGCAACCAACTTGGTTTGGCTCAACCAACATTGGAATCGGACCAGCCAGTAAGCGGAGTATAACGCTAGAGCAACAAGTTATTGCAGGCACAACATCGAAGACACTGAATATTGCGTTCTTTGGTTTATCAGTTAAGGCATTGAAAATTCCAGGAACCGTCGATACTACTTTCACCCACGGTCTGGCCGATTTCGCCCTCATACCTGCTAGTGGCTTTAGCTATACTGCAGGCTCCTTTGGCATTGGTTCGACGTGGAATTCACCGAGTTCGAGCGGCTATTCAAACCAGAGTTCGACGCAAGAAAAGTCTCTGACAACAAGGGCCGTTCAACCTAGTCTCGTGCTAGGCGGGTACGATGCCTCGCGGATAGATCAGCAGTCTATCTTGGAAGTGGACATTGCGAACAACAATGCACTATCGCTCACGGCCCCTCTTTACGTAAACCTCACGTCCATAACCTTCAGCGGCTCCGATGAAACATGGCGAAATGGTACTGTCGACAACTTGGGGTCCACAGCAGTGTACATCGACTCATCCATAGCTCAACTGTGGCTTCCGCTGTCCGCCTGTAGGGTGTTCGAACGTGTCTTCGGACTCAGGTGGAACGAGGAGTCCGAGCTATATTTGATCAATGACACAGAACACACCCGTCTAAAACAACTCAACACATCTGTCACCTTTTCCTTGCACTCGTCACGCCATGACAGTACAGTGCGGAACTTTACGCTTTCTTACGCGGCTTTCGACCTCCTGATCACCTACCCGCTAGTCCCCAGCACAAGCTACTACTTCCCCTTGAAGCGAGCCTCGAGCCTAGAGCAGTACATGTTGGGGCGGGCATTCTTGCAAGAGACGCACGTTTCCGTCGATTACGGGGCCTCGACTTTTAACATTTCGAAAGCGGTGGATGACAACGCATCTCGGGGGCGGTTGGTGTCTTTCCCGACGCAGCCGAATATCACTGCTCACAAGGCCCACAAGACCGGAATCACGAGTGGTGCTTATGCTGGCATAGGCGTGGGCGTTGCAGCAGCAACAATCTTCGTCGGCGTGGCACTGCTCGTCTGGAGATTGCCATGGTGGCCACTCAGGAGAAGGTTAGATGGAAGCGACAAGTTGGATCAGAACTCCGAGGAAAATCTGTGTGGTGAAACCAATCCGGGGGTCGAGGCGATGGGTGGTGAGAGGATAGAGCTCGAAGCAATGGATGCGATGCTTGAGATAGGTGCGACACGACACAGACCATATGAGATCTCTGGTCGAGTTATGTTGAACGAACTTAACGCGCAAAATTCGCCACGGGAAGTGACAGGGAACACTTTCGCTTGATGAGATTCGAGATGGAACTTTGCGCTTTTGAAGATTTACAGTCAATCGATCGGCTTTCTGTTGAAAACATGATGGCCTAGTGACCTTGAATGCTTCTTAAGGCACAGGTTCATCGCATTTTGAACTAGAGTTTGGCCTTGTCATTGTTACAAACAAACGACCGTGTCGAATGTTCACTGAACCTTTGGAGATATAGTCCATAAGGACGTAGCTAAGCAGTATAAACCTCACAAACATGAAGTCTATCCGCAAAAATCGTTTATGCATGAAGCAACAATAAGCGTATTGGATTCATTGCGAGTATCTACTTTGCCCTCCCATGATACAATATCAGCCAGCTCAGCCGCATGCAAACAATCTACCACAGAAAGAAAGAAAAAAATTCAAGTGTTAGTAACACAGAAGAGTATGAGAGATGATGCGTTTCCTTCATGCAACCCCTGCACAATACGCCGGACCCAAAGGAACCAATACATCTAGTGTGGATGGGTATAAATAAACTCAATGCAAGCCCGCCCAGATGGACCAGATTCGTCAGACCAAATTCTCGAATATCTCACCAAGCGCTTTGGTAAGATACTCCCCGCCGATTCAGGCTCCAACTCAACGGTGTTGTGCGATGCCATGCTGTATGATACCTGCATATCCTTCTCCGGGTCTTCTTGGCGCCTGGGCACTTGTGTACTGTGTCTCAGTCTCTGGTTCTGGGGTCTCTTGGCTCAGCTTGAGGATCTGCTGCATGGTCGAGATGTCCTCGATGATGGTGTTGAAGGCATCTTGCACCTTGTGTAGAACCACGTTACGGTTGTAGTCGGTGCGGTGCTTCCAGATGGCGTCCATGAGCGCGGCGTTGATCTGCTCGAGCTGTTCGAGCGAGCAGCCCGAGGTTGCAGTGACGAGAGACTGATGGAAGGCGATGAGTTGAGCTTCGTCGAGGAGGAGTTGGGGCTTGGGCTCGTCGTCGTTTAGTATAGCACCTAGGTTAGAGGTGTGACGAGGTGGCGCCATGGCGTTCTGCTGTTGAGACGATTGGGACGGATCTGAGTTGGATGGCTGACTGCTGGCATAGTGCACTTCTGGGTTGGGACCGTGGTCAGTCGTTTGTTCACACTGAGACGATAGGCGAGGGGGGAGACTGAGTTGGTGTTTAAGGAGATTTGACGAACCTTGAGTATCGGGGAGCTGTGACCCACCCACCTGTGGCACGAACTCTTGGAGGTCTGGGAAACCTGCCACAGGAGCGCCGTTACTGCTTTGGGTATTAGACTTCACATCGGAAGATCGATTTGACGTCTTTTGACCAGACGTAGTCGTCGAGGCGCTGTTGTGGTAATCGCCAGGGTGGGAGTTCGGCATCATAAACGTTCGTCCCGACGCTTGCGATTTCTGTGTCTGAGTCGCCTGAGTGTCAATTCTGTGTGGAGTTTGGAACTGGAAGTCGCTCTGTGTGTTGGCGTTCAGGTCTTGACTGTCCGTCATATGGGTATCGTCATCATGCCGTGAAGGTACTGTCAAGCCGTTCTGAGGACCATGTGAGCCCTCTTCTCCGCTTGTGCCATTCGATAGCGCGTTATGCGATGGTCGCAATGGTGTGATTGGCGGAACGACTGTATGGCCTGGAACAGGTTCACCCAGGATGATTGGCCCTGACGTCTCTGTCGTACCAAGAGAATTCTCCGGAGGCACTCTTGCGACTTCTTCTCCATCGTTGCCCTCGGCACGCGCCTTCTGCAGCTTCTCCTTCGCTTTGCGCTCCCTCTCCACTTCTCGTTCGTAGACAGCCTCGCACTCCTGTAGAAGGGTGGGATTTTGAACACCGAAGAAGTTGTCGATATCAACCTCTACGTTCGTGACCATCTCATTGCCCTTGAGCGTTCGCTCAGCATCGCCAAACGTTCTGGCGTCCTTGACCAAAGACTTGATATCGAACAAGAAGTCTTTGGGTCGCTTGTAGTAGCCATTTGAGAGGCGCTTCTCGATGTTGCCGAGATCAAGATTGTAGTACTTGTTGCCGCTCTCAACGTGAAGCAATACATCAACTCCTTTGGAGTCCTTGGAGAACTCCCAAGGACGAACTACACCTTGCTCTTGTTGCTGCTCAGGAGCTAGATCGGTACTGAAGTGCTCTGGATCCTGTTCCTCAAGGAGATATGCGTACCAACTCTCTTCCAAAATGGGCTTGTAGAACTTCCGGTAGCTTTTCTTCAATTGGTCCATGATGGGTTGAATCAACATCTTGACCTTGTTCAAAGTCATTCTGTCCGCCTTTTTCTGTGCCTTTTCGCGTGCGGCTAGTTCCTTGGGGTCAATGACTGGAGCCGTGATAGGTGCAGGCTCCAACACAGGCAGGATACGCTTCTTCCTGTTGTCCGGATCGGGGAAGTCGGCAGGCGACATCCGAATGTATTGACTTACGTTGTTGAAAAACTCGGATCTGCCCTCGCGCTCTGGCCGCTGAAGCTTGTATTCGTTGTTCTGTGAGAAGCCGAACAAGTCCATCATCATTTGCTTGTCAGGTCGCTCGTGCTCGTCGAAGAGCTCCATTATACCGAGTAGCATGATCGGCTCATTTGCGCCAACGCTTCGAAGAAGAAGTTTGAATGTTTTGATGGCAGTCGGAGGAAGCGTCTGATACCAGACATCGACAGACGGTATGTATATGACGGCCGGCTTGTGGCGTCGCACTTCTGTAAAGAGCTGAGTGATGGCAGCCTCAGGGGTACGCGTAGCATCCTCAAGGATAGTCGGCAAGTCAAAAGACTGCACGTGCAGACCTTCGACCTTGTTCAGTAGGGCGGCGCCCAGGTATTGCTGACCCATGCCTACCAGACCACTGATAAGTAGACGTGGTCGGAAGATTCGGCTGCTCTCAAAGTTTCGCATTGTTGCTTCGCGCTCGAACCCTTTTTCGTCCTCGCGATCATCGTACTCCGCCTCTTCAAGCGCAGTAAGCTTTTTCCTCCTGGGAAGCAGCTCATCGATACGTCGTGTGATTTGCGCCAGTGGCTTCCGAAGTAATGGCTCCAAGTCCTTGGCAAGTGGCGCGGCGCTCGCAGTAGCAGTGCGCTGTGAGGATGGCACCATTTTGTTTACCGATATCATGAAATCCTTCGCGAGAACTTTGATGTTGGCGGGATCAATAAGGAGTTTCCGCTCTGAGGTGTAGATCTGTGGGAATGTACCCTGCACCGCGTTCAACGCAGCTTCTGTGCATAGAGCTCGAAGATCCGCACCACCATAGCCCTTGGTCAATTCTGCGAGAGAGTCCTTCATTGCGGGCTGCAGTGGCGGCTCCCAGTTCTTCGTGTGGATGTCGAGAATTGCTCGACGTCCTTCTACACTTGGCAATGGAAAGTAAAACTCGCGATCGAAGCGGCCTGGACGTCGAAGGGCGGGATCCACTGAATCAGGTCTGTTGGTCGCGCCAATGACGATGACTTGTCCACGTCCATCCATACCGTCCATCAGAGCTAACAGTGTTGCTACAATAGAAGCGTGAATTTGTTCCTGCTTACTCGACCGAACCGGAGCTAGACCATCGATTTCGTCGAAGAAGATGATGCTTGGTTGTGTCTTTCGTGCCTCTTCGAAAAGAAGACGAAGCTGACGTTCGGCTTCTCCGACCCATTTGCTGAGGGCATCAGCACCTTTTCGCATGTAGAACGTGACCTTCTGTCCGTGGTTGCTGACACTGGAAGCTAGTGCACGGGCAAGTAACGTTTTACCGGTACCTGGAGGTCCATGGAACAAAACTCCTCGAGGTGGGGTGATCTTGAATCGAGTGAATACTTCTGGGTACAGCAGCGGAAGCATGACCATCTCCTTGAGCTTGTTGATATGGTCGTCCAGACCACCAACACCATCAAAGTTGACGTTAGGATCAACCCCCAAGGGATCAGAGTCTGCGAGCGCTTTCTTGTCCTTGATTTTACCAAGGTTGGCAGGACCTCCACCTGAGTTTTGTTGAGCGTCCGCATTGTGTGTTTGAGGAAACCCGTGACCAGGTGCAGTTGCTGTCGTCGGGGTCATGCCGATCATTCCACCAAAAGGCTTCGGCATCTTCTGGTTCTCGTCCTCGCTGCTGTCAGAGTCCCCACCGCCAGCACCAAGGCCGGCTTCCACGCCCCCACCGAAGGGTCCTTGATTGCTGAAGAGACTGCGATAGCCCGAGCGACCACCTTTCGGTCGTGATCTTCCAGCAGCTGGAGCCGCTGCGTCGTCGTCATCGAAGACAGCATTGAGCTCCGGACGAACTACACGGTAATCCACGATATTTGTGCGGTTCCGGCGGGCTGGCGCAGTGTCGTAGGCGAGGTCCTTGTCTGGAACACGTCTGTTAAAGCGTCGTCGCTTGTTGGGATTGAGTTCTTCGAGTTCATCCGCAACCTCGTCTGAATCAACGCCAGACTGCTCATCAGAAGACGAGGCTCGGCGACTTCTCTGAGACTGCCGTGTTCTGCCCTGACGAGTGGACCTGCGCCCTGAGCCCGAGGCGCTCTCTGAGGGTGAGCGCTTGCGCTTGCCGTGGTCAGATTCTGACATGCCCTCTTCTTCTTCTTTCTCTTCTTCCGGTGCCGGTTCGAAATCGCTACTTTCGTCCACACCCTTCTTTTGTTTGGCAGATCGCGCACGAGTGGCCTGTTATTGTTAGTTATCAATTCAGAAACTGTCCATTCCCACTACGTACCCTCATACTGCGGCCACCACGGGTCACGGGCCCGTCCTCTTCATCAGAGTCCTCAGGAGCGCCCTCATGCTGCGACTCCTGTATGACGCCCATGCCTTCGTCTTCATCTTCCTCGTCAGCCTTGTGATCCTGAGCGTCCTGTATCGGAGAGCTGTCTTTGCTGGCCTGGACTTGAGTCTCAGCCTCGTGCAAGAGGTCGTCCAAAGGACCAGCAGAGTCTTCTGCGTCTTCGTCGTGAAGCATGGATGTTTCTTGAGAAGCCTCCATGATGGCGCTGGGGTGTTGTATTCTCGGGCCTTTGGCTCCTCGTGTTGCGCGTGATATCACTGGGTCTGGGCTTCGCGTACCCTCGCGAACGACGTTGACGTGTTTGCCAGAGTCGGAGAGCGCAACTATGGGCGCCTCGACGTCGTGAGATAAGCGACTACTACGTCGCGTACCTGCCACATCAGGGGTCTTTCCACGGGCGATAGACTTGCTGCCAGTGCGCGTGCGCAGGTTGCGACCAGAGGCATAATCTGGCATTTTGAGCTTGACGATCAGCGAAGGCTTCTCGTTTTCTTCGATAGAGGGCTTTGCGCGCCGTCGCGAGGTGGAGATAGGCTTGTCGTCGTCGCCTTCTGATGGAGTGTCCTCGATCTCGTCTTCCTCGCTCTCCTCGTACTTGATCTGCTTCTTCGTGGCGCGTCGCACGCTGCGGCCGGTCGCAGGGTTGATCTCGGGTTCTTCGGACTCGGAGCGGTCTGTGAATGAGTCGTCGGACACTATCTCGTCGTCGTCGTCGACGTCAGAGCCGCCGTAAGCGCGTCGCTGGCGCTTCGATCCTTTCTTCTTGGCCCCAGGTGTGCTTGGGTTGCGACGGCGCTGTGGTGCCGGCCTCTCGGTTGCGTCGTAGTCGTAGTCGTCCGGGTCCGATGCGTTGGGGTCGATATCGAACTTGCGCTTTATGCGGCTCGACATGAGGGGTCGTTGCGGTGGAGCGATATGCCGGTCTAGAAGGCAGCAGTGAGTGAACGGTCCGCGGCCCACCCAAGTGAGAGCACACTTACACCGCGATTTTGGGAGAATTTCAGTATGAAAATGACATCAGCAGCAAACGCGATGATCTTTGCATGAGAATATGCGGGAGCGATGAAGTGCGCGATGCAGACTGTTGGTTGCCCGGGTGTTGTTGTGAACCAGCGCGCAACGCCAGATACGTGATGCAGGACTGGTTATCGTCGGAAAATTAATTCAAGCGACTGCGAGAGATGGCAAATGCTTGATGAATGCCGCAAATGATTGACGAGGCCAAAACAGGCAGATGGAGTCGAGGGTCGGTGATGGGAATGGTGTTGAAGCTGCGCGCGAAACACTTGGCACGGACCAATAAAAACGCCACATGCTGGCATTTCGGCCCACGCTCTCAGGGCAGGCGCGCGATGTCTTCCATTCATCACGACAACGAGATGCTCAATATTCCAACCTATTCTTGTATTTTCGGCTCAATCGAAGCTAAGAAGAGCTGGAGATAGACTTCAGGAATAATTTCGGCACGTTTTCGGGAGTCTTTCGACATTGTCCAGGGACTTATTTCACTTCATTTTTTGGTCTTGATCGCTCTTGCTGCTTGAAACTAAAGAGCTAAGCTTTTGAGCCGCATCGGTACCTTGCAGATGGCTCGTTGCTGGCATGTCAAGTGTGGGGAAGCCTCGTGCAGCGGATCCATCTCCCGCCACGACCCTTGAAATACAGCGATCGACGCGGCCAGCCCTCCTTGCCTAGTAGAAATGTCTGCGTTTCTTTTATCATGGTAAATTGTAAGCTGTGCAAATAGTATTCCAATACACATAAAGGCACCTCCATGTGCCACAACTTTATGTCCCTGTCGCGCTGCAGATAACGCATATCATCTCCCCTGATGTGACAAGTATTTTGGCAGCTTCAACGCCGGCAATGTTGGCAGAGACGATTGATCAAATGGTGGTCGTCGTAACCGTGGTGACTAAGCAGTGTGGTGTTGCATTTCACAAGGGGCCCTTAGTTAGGATGCGCAGAATGTTCCAAGCTACTCACGGCAATAGGCCAATCTCTGATCGTATGCTTCAGTACAGGTTTTCCTACAGTAGCATTTCCCATTGCAAGCAACAGAGCGGTGTTCGACTCTTTTGTTGCATGGTTGTAGTCTTGGAAGCTTTACACTTGCAGGTGCGGGTTTGCCTGCCACATGTTGGGCGCCAGACCCCTCGTGCGGGGACTCTTGCTTTGACCACTTTGAGCATTGATTGTATCAGTACAAACCCCGTTGCTTTTTAAGCGTCGTTGACGAGTTTTCTATCGATACATTTTACAGTTGGTTTGCTTTGGGCAGTTTCCTGGTTGAGTCTTACAGCTCCTTGGAAAGCTATTACGTGCCGGTTAAGTTCGAGCAAAATATGCCTATTCTGAGAGAAACGTAGTCATACATAACTGTTATATACAGAGGATCTTCGTGCTATTTGACATTGATCGTACATCGCATCTGCCTGGTTTGTGCGGGCAGACGTCGGAGTGGGTCAGAAGCGTAAGCTCACATCGTGCTCGCAGGCGGCCACCTACTCTTCTGGTATCAAGCGATCAATCGCTAAAAGACGTCAGCTTTGTATGCGTATCAGGTGTCAAGGGTGCAACATACCTTTGCCATCTTCGAGCAGCCAGCCGGAGCAGTCAATCTTCCACTTCTCTCCCTGTACCTCGACCTTTGCAATACCAAATCGCAGGACGGCGAACTTAAACGAGAGGAAGAAATTTGTCCACTTCTGATGCACCCATCGCGCCGAGTATTCCCACGAGCGCGATAAGATAGACTCATGCTCCAGGCCTTGGAACACATTTTGCTTTCGCGCCCTCTCCGCTTCCATCAGTTCTTCCACCATTGGGTAAGTCTTCTCGCTGATTGTTGGCCCCCCCAAGTTTGCAAATATTACCCTTTCCTTGGTCCACGGTGCCGATCTGACTGTCATGCGCAACTGCATTGGTCCTCCGTGAAAGCTCGGTAAGACCTCGAGGGCGCGCATCCGGTTCACAGGGGCTGTACATATATACGAGCCGATGATGATGAAGCCGATGCCAACCACGACATACGTTGGCCGAATGAAGAATGCCAGGTCTTCCAAGTCTTTAATGTCCTCTTGGAACTTAATTGAAAATGCGCCCGTGCCTATCCACAAGGCGGCAGTTCCATACACCTTCAGATAGTACCATCTGTTCTTTGGTGCTCGGTAGAGTGTCACCGGCTGTCGGGTCTGGGCGACTTGTCGCAGAACTGGATCGCTGTTCACGAATACGCTGGGTTTCTGAGCGAGTTGGCTCTTGTACTGGTATTCGTATCGGCGTAAGAACGAAGAGGTAAAGTTCCGTGAGTTTCGTATCGTATTTGGCTGGAAGAACTGCTCGCGACCTCCAAAGACGGCGGCGCGCAATGACGATGGCAATCGGAAAGACTGTTGGCGCAGGAAGCCTGCAAAGCCCCGTGAGACTGGAGACATTCTACTCTGGAGTCAGTGTTAAGTTTATAGGTTGGAGATAGACTCTCGTGACACGTACATGGCAAAAGCAACTACCTACGCAGCAGCAATCGGCTTTCCGAAGATGGTGGAGTGCTCCGCTCGAAAAGTCAAGATGGCCAAAGCTCAGGGTCCTGCGAAGCTTAGTGCTCAACATTTCAAGACCCTCCGATCTGCTCTCTATCGTGCACGCCAGGAAGCGCGACCACTTCTTTCAGCCAAACGGTCCCCATGGCTTCTTTTGCTTCGGTCTGCAGGGTGTCTGCGCGCGCTGCGACGCAGCAGGCCCGCAACCATGGCGCACGAAGAGGTGAGTAACAATCAGCGCCGGGCTCACGACACGCCTACTAACAGCGATATAGCATTCCATCCCGCGCAGGCCTCGCTCGCTGCTGCAAATTTGAACATGCCCGCACTATCTCCGACGATGACCGAGGGCAATATCGCGACCTGGAAGATCAAGGAAGGTACGACTTACACCATCCATACTTCACTTTAGCAGACCCGGGGCGAATGAAGAACGTGCGGGGACAACACGGCATTCAATTGCATGGGTGCTGACATGTATAGGCGACTCATTCGCAGCTGGCGACGTGCTCCTCGAAATCGAGACAGACAAGGCGCAGATGGATGTTGAGGCTCAAGATGACGGAATTCTGGCAAAGATAATAGTATGTCATAGCACGGAGGCCTATACAGCCAAGACTGACAGAGGCTACAGCAAGGGGATGGATCGAAAGCGGTCCAAGTTGGCAGCCGGATAGCGGTCACAGCTGAGCCTGGCGACGATGTGAGCACCCTCGAGCTCCCAGCTGAGGACAGCCCAGCGCCGAAGAAGGCCGAAGCTCCTAAGGAAGAACCAAAGGAGGCGAAATCGGTGCCCAAGGAAGAACGAACCGCCAAACCGGCAGTAAAGTCAGACACACCCAAGTCCACGTCCAGCGGCAAAGCCAAGAAGCAAACGTACCCACTGTACCCCTCAGTGCAGCATCTTTTGAAGATCAACGGCCTACCAAAGGAAGAGGCAGACAAGATTCCAGCTACAGGACCCAACGGCAGACTGCTGAAGGGTGACGTACTGGCTTACGTTGGCCAGATTCAGAACTCATACCCGTCGGAATCAGCTGAGCGCTTCAAGACACTGTCCCACCTCGACCTCTCCAACATCAAGGTGATGCCAAAGAAGGAGGCCCCTGCTAAGAAGCCTGTAACCGCCGATGCGCTCCCTGCCGCAGAGCTCGATGTTGAAGTAGCCCTGCCAATCTCTTTCAAGGCCGTGATGGACTGCCAGAAGCGCGTAAAAGACTCAATTGGCGTTTTCCTACCTCTGTCGACCTTCATCGCTCGCGCTACAGAGCTCGCCAATGAGGAGCTGCCAAAGTCTAAGACCGTAAAGCCCTCGGCTGATGAGCTGTTCAACGCCGTACTCGGCCTCGACAAGGTCGGAAAGCAGTACTCGCGCGGCCACTTCGTTCCTCAGGTCACTGCCCTTCCACCCACAACCATTTCAACAACACGTGCACCGGGATTGAGAAAGCCAGATGTATTCGATCTTCTTACTGCAAAGAAGTCCTCCGCACGCGCTCCCAAAGCACGTGCAGTCGGCGGAGCGGAAGGCGTCGCTGGGCCCTTGAATGTATTTAGCGTCAGCGTACCCAAGGGTGAAGAGAAGAGAGGGCGCATCTTCTTGGAGCGCGTCAAGAGTGTTTTGGAAATTGAGCCTGGAAGGCTCGTTGTTTGAAGCACTTAGAGAGATATCCTTTACATAGCGTCTGTACATTATTGTATCCCCGCCCATCTGATATGACGCGATTTTCAGACATTTTCTCGGACCAACTCCGATTTGGAGTTGTACGTTTTTTACTGCATGAGGCAATCGCTTCCGCTTCCCCAGACTGCAGAGCCAGCGCTACTTTGGTCGTCCGAGTGCACCCGATGTCGCAAGGCGAGCGTGGAGGTCCTAGAGGACAAGATGGATGTCAGTATTTATTCCCTTTCGGTCCCGGACATGATCGAATCGCAACAAGCATGACGTCAAGCTGGTGCATCTGCTCGCTGAAGTGCAACAGTCCAAACCATGGGAATAACAGGCGCGTTCCTGGACGAGCGGCGACGCTAGAGCTTGACGTAAAGCTTCCTTGGTCCGTAGTCACATGTCACAGCCTCAGGCGTGTGCACGACAGTGTCGCATCCATGCAGCAATCGATCGTCCCCAGATCAGGCTCGGGACACGCATGGGAGGCTCAGTCGCCATCCCAGCTTGGCAATTTAGCCAGGGCTGCAGTCAATCCGGCGGTGAGAACTGTGACACCAGGAATAAGAAAATACATTGCGAGAATTGTCGCAGTCAGCTGTGGACCTTGAAATCAACAGACACGTCTGAATCAGTGGCATGTTGCCTTTGACTGTACGATCTGACATCTGCCACCGGCTTGCCTTTGTTTCCGTGCCTTCCCCACGCTTCCTCCGAATCCCCGCCGTTACTAAATTTTGTCTAGCCTTAGCTCCGAAGCTCGCAACGCCCGAGCTCCCTAGACAACCTGCTCGCTGGTGGACTCACCAGCTCATAAAATCCCATTCGCGTCATCTCCCATCCCTAGAACGACCATCTGAGTGGCCTCACGTCCAATTGACTTGCTGTCATTCGGACAGTCCGCTAATTCCTCATCATGGCATCGATGACGGAGCAAGTTGGCGAGGTGCTGCTGGGGACTACCGAGGAGCCCCAGCTGTCGCAGCTTACTCGCGCAGCATTCATGAAGCACGCCCAGAAGGACGAGGCAACTGGCGAATATTTCCTGACCGAGGATCAGTTCATTGATGCCGTTGCGCCGGAGAGCGAAGACTACGTAAGCCATCTGTCTGCAATGTGTCGATTTGAAGCTCATGGTGCACCCCTCCACAGCACAAAATCAAGCGCTACCAGTACGGCATCCTGTTCGCTGTAGCCGACCGCGACCGCAAGGGTAGGGTCACCATCTACGACTGGTCCGTCTTCCAGAACCTCCTCGCAAAACCCGACGCCGAGTACGAGGTTGTCTTTCGCTTTTTCGACAAGAAGCGCACCGGCTACATCAACTTCGACGAGTTCTATGAGACATGGAAGGCTCACAAGACCGAGGACAGCTTGCCCTTCAACTGGGAGGGCGAGTGGGCTGCGCTCTACATCGGCTCCAAGAAGCACAGGCATGCCATGACGTATCCTCAATTCGCCCAGATGCTCCGCGGGCTGCAGGGCGAGAGAGTGCGGCAGGGCTTCACGCACTTCGACAACGACAAGGACGGGTTCATTGAGCCCGAAGAATTCCAGCGCATCATCCGCGAAACAGCGAGCCACAAACTCTCCGACTACCTTCTCGAAAACCTGCCTACCCTATGCAACATCTCCGTTGGCAGCAAGATTTCCTATGCCAACGTTCGCGCTTTCCAGAACATGATCCAACAGATGGACATGGTTGAGCTGATTGTACGGAATGCCACGCTGAAGAGTGGCGACGGCAAGATTACCCGCACAGACTTCCTCAACGAGGCCGCAAGATTGAGCCGATTCAATCTATACACCCCTATGGAAGCAGACATTCTGTTTCATTTCGCCGGCCTGGACGAGGCTTCCGGGAGACTCAGTCTGCGAGACTTTGCTCGCGTCCTGGACCCCTCGTGGCACTCAGCAGCATCTCTCGGCGCCGAGGCAGTGTCTGATGCCGGGCAAAAGGTATTCGCAAAGTCAAAATCGATCTGGCACGATGTCCTCGAGTCTGTTCACCACTTTGCGCTGGGTTCCTTGGCCGGTGCCTTTGGTGCGTTCATGGTGTACCCCATTGACTTGGTGAAGACACGAATGCAGAACCAGAGAAGCTCAGGCGCAGGCCACGTGCTTTACAAGAACTCACTTGACTGCGCAAAGAAGGTCATCAAGAACGAAGGTTTCACGGGATTGTACTCTGGAGTGCTTCCTCAGCTCGTTGGTGTAGCCCCTGAAAAGGCCATCAAACTTACAGTGAATGACCTGGTTCGTGGCAAAATGACGGACAAGGAAACTGGCCAGATCAGACTACCACATGAGATTCTCGCTGGTGGTACCGCTGGTGCATGTCAGGTTGTCTTCACGAACCCGCTCGAAATCGTGAAGATCCGTCTCCAAATCCAGGGTGAGATTGCAAAGAATGTAGAAGGCGCGCCTAGGCGATCTGCAATGTGGATTGTCAAGAATCTGGGTCTTGTGGGTCTCTACAAGGGAGCGAGTGCCTGCTTGCTCCGTGACGGTAAGTCTCAACATAGTCCTCAATATGACGTATTGCTCACGTGTGGTAGTCCCCTTCTCTGCCATTTACTTCCCCTCGTACAGCCACTTGAAGAAGGATTTCTTCGGCGAAAGCCCCCAGAAGTCACTGGGCGTTGTCCAAATGTTGACGGCTGGTGCTATTGCCGGCATGCCTGCCGCGTATCTCACCACGCCATGCGATGTCATCAAGACCCGGTTACAAGTAGAGGCCCGGAAGGGTGAGGTCGCATACAACGGTCTCCGGCATGCTGCGCAGACCATCTATCGAGAGGAGGGGTTCAAGGCCTTCTTCAAGGGTGGGCCAGCTCGTATCATGCGCTCATCGCCCCAATTCGGATTCACTCTGGCTGGTTACGAGGTGCTGCAGCGAGGTACGTCCCCTTTCGACTCACCTTCTTACAGCAAGCTGATGTGTCTACTTAGCACTGCCGATGCCCGGCTCCGCTTCATCTGAATCGAGCCTTGAGCCGACAGTAGGTTTCTCCGAGGCGACAGCACCCCTGCCCTACCTCCGGAGCCGAAACGCTCTCAAGGTAATTCTCGACCTGGATGAGAACTTCGGGCGCCCGAAGATGCCAGCGAAGTGGACGGGAATCCCAGGGTTCTCCGGCAAGCCGAATGCGTGATGGGGGGCTGCACGGTGGGGATAAACGGGATTGGACGAATGTTTCGTGGTAGATAGCGTTTCTGGCTGAGACATTGCTTGATCAGCCCAAGATTTTGCTTTTTGGCGTTTTCCTCTTCGCTAGCTGAGCCGCAGCATGGGGGCTAGCGGGCGGGTCTAAGGGTTCTGAACCACTTCAGCGCATTTTTAGAGCGTGGATGCAGCATTTCTTGGGCAGCATAGACGGCCGTAGACAGCGCAAGAGTGTATGATAGGCCAGGGATTGCAAGCGACGGCAAAAATAGTGGCGGCAGAGTTGCAGAGAGAGGGGAAATAGGCATGGCATGCAGTTGCACATGCGAGTGTAGTCAACAATGGCGCGATACGCAGACATAATAGGACGGTTTGCGGCGTCTCGCACCTGTCACTGGACGGCCAATATATTCTCCACGTCGCTAGCCAGGCGCACGCGTGCTGCAAGTCGCCCGTGACGCGCCCGTCCAACGGCCCACGCCGCACTGTGCATCGGTGAGCGACGGCTGCAGCACTCACAGCAGCAACGGGGCAGATCAGCAGCGGATGAAGTGGTTGTCGCTGGTGTGTGGGCCAGAATGCGAGGGTCCCAGGATCAGGCAGTCGTAGCAGTTCTGGGTCCGTCTCAAGCTGCTTCGGACGAGACTCCACCTATTCCCCATGGGAGAGCAGAAAGCGGGGGAATACGCTATATGGCCCGTGCGCTGGCGCCCTGCTTGAGCCGCACGTATCGCTCGTGGTTGGAGGCTGGAGGCTGTAAGGTAAGCCTGGTTCCCGCTGCGCCTCCAAGAGGAAGCCCGCGGGCTCAGGACGAGCTGTCGGACAGATTCGCAAGCTGCCATCCTCTCTGCTACCTGCTCTGAAAGCTGAGGCTATCCCGACGCTGCTCCCAGCCGTCCACCAGTCCACCAGTCCACCAGTCCACCACGTGCTCGCCCGCCGTTCCAAGCTTGTCGTCAGGGCTCCCACCGAGCGCAGTATCGCCGTCCGAGATCCGCCCAGGGCCACGGCCTATTATTCAAGAACCCCCCGCATCAGCCTCCTCTGCCAGCGCCAGCGCTGCTGGCCTTGAGTCCTCCAAACGTCCCTCTCGCTGCTGTGAGGCCTGTCGAGCCTCACTGACAGTCGACATCACCCATGCGCACTGTGACCGCCCCAGCATTCTCCCCGCGCCTTGGTTGACTGTATGCTCGCGATCGGCACCCTCAAACACCGCCTTGAGGCTGAAAAGTAGTCGTCGCACTGGCACCCCTCGGGTATGTTTTTCACCGGCAGAGCCGCAGACCCTCGCGCCTCGCTCCCAGGCGCTGTCTCCAGTTTTAATCATGCTTTTGCTTTCATTCTCCACTGTCAACTGTTCTCGCCTAGCAGAACGATGCTTTTCTTTTCCTGCGCATCTTCTCTGCAGCTGTGTCTGGCTCGCACCTCGTACCGCCTGCAGCCTTGTCGTCCTCGTAGCTGCGTCCTCAAGCCCTTCTCCACATAGCCTATATGTTACCTTGTCGCTCATCCACATTGCACTCCTATTCAAAACCAAACTGCCAGCACGCCGAATGCATTCTCATGCAATGCTGACCGTGCTTCAGACAGCCGTTGCTTTCGTCCACCGTGACATTCGCTCTCTCCGCCACCTTGCCTTGACCTGCGGGTTATACGAGAAGCCTCGTTGAGACAGAACACTACCCTTGCAGCTACTCGCGCTTCTGGCTTCCAGCTGTCAGTCTCCATGACTGACGCATTGTACTCGGAAGAAGATTTCTGTCCCGGAAGTCCCGGTCTCATACAAGTCTATCCAAAAGCGGCCCCTTCACCGTCGCCCGAGCCTGTGGTCACCAAAATCTTCCATCCGCCAGTTAGTTCTCCTTCCAGACGACAGAAGAAGGCTAATCGACGCAAGACGCGGCCGACGCAGGGCGACTGGGTTTTGATCCGGGAAATGGCACCGAATCAGCCCGACATTGCTCAACAAGTAAGCCAGCACGCTCTTAATTCTGACACGGAATCGTCTGGTCAAGAAGACGAAGGCATGGAAGATCAATCTCCGAACACGACTGCCCCTTCCTCGGCTACTCATGTCAGTCCCGTGCCGCGGTCGGGCGCGCAGCCCTTCAGCATGCTGCAGCCGGGCAAAGGTGCATTCGCTGCGCCTGGCCAACCGACTGCAACTTCTACCCATAGAGACTCGGTGCTAGAAGAAGACATTAGAAAAAGCCCTTTCGTACCGGACAGGCGTACCTCGGACGTCTCTCATGCGGGCTCCCTACCGAATGGCATGCGGCATATCTCTAGCGACGGAAAGTCCATGACTGGGGTTGCGTTCGCCATACATTCACCCTCGCCTGCCACCGATGTAGCCAATCAGCGCAGGAACTCCTCCGCAGTACACGATGAGCTGTCTACTGGTCTTCATCAACTGCAAATCCCCCAATCGGAGAACAGACTTCCCATCATTCAGCCCCAGACGCCTTTGAACGATGCACCCTCACCAGCTGGATCACAATCTCTGCCACCTATTTCGCACATGGTTGGAGACCTTGCGCGATCAGCATCCATAAGTGAAGATGGACGACCAAATGGTCTTGTTCATCGACAATCAATATCGTCCCTGACGCAATCCCCAACATCACGAGTCAGGCAAATGTCGATAAGCTCACATACACACACGCCAGTATCGCCATTCCCGCTCAGTGCATCCTCCCCCATGAGCGCAAACAGCGATGCACAACGCGGAGACATGTTCCTGCGCTCAGGGGGCGGCAGCGTCTTCGGTGTCGACAACAGACGACCCTCACAAGCATCAGAAACCGGGAGATATCCTCCCAGGCTCGATTCAACTTCAAACAGCGAAGGATATCAGAGCTCAGACGGCCCAAGTCCGAGCAGCCAGCAGACGCCGATTGAGCAGCGGCCACGACACATGAGCCTAGACGGTACATTGGCTGCTTCTGGCGCGATAATCTTGCCGCCGCCAAATGGCTCGGGCATGCAGTCAATGGGCCAGCATAGTCTGGGGACGTTCCGATGCGATTATCCCGGGTGCAATGCGCTGCCGTTTCAGACGCAGTATCTGCTAAAGTACGTATCGCCAATCTTCCCAACCCTTCACGATCGCAGATGCTAATTTGGTGTTCTCTAGCTCGCATACGAATGTGCACTCGCAAAACCGACCGCACTACTGCCCCGTGCAAGGCTGCCCGCGCTCCGAGGGCGGCAAGGGCTTCAAGCGCAAAAACGAAATGATCCGCCATGGCCTCGTGCATCAGTCGCCGGGCTATGTGTGTCCGTTCTGCCCGGATCGCGAACACAAGTATCCGCGACCGGATAATCTGCAGAGGTGCGCTGACTCCTGTCGTATCTTGCATGCTCATGAGCTGACTCTTTTGTTTCCAGACATGTGCGCGTTCATCATGTTGATAAAGATAAAGACGACCCACAGCTTCGAGACGTCCTCGCGCAACGACCGGAAGGCGGGAGTCGGGGGCGCAGGAGACGGGTGAGCGTCGCCGAGTGACCTTGAGAGGTCGTTTACCTAATGACGCTTCAGATCCCTGATTGAGCGGGTTTGCCACACCCCTTGCGCTCTCCGAGTCGTTGTTCTTCATGCCCGTTAAATTCCATGGCGTTTTTCTTTCTTCCCTTGGGTTCTCTTCAAGTCGATATACCTTTTTCGCATGGCGTTCTTTTCCTGCGCTTTGGCCGACACTGGAGTGTACGACTCCATTTCTTTCTACTTTTTACTTCTATCTACGGATGACTATGTGCAAGGTTTTTTTTGGCTTACATACGTACTTTCCGCGTGGTTCTGATAGGTGTGTCAGCACAACACCCAGGGGCGGTACCATTTAAACGTTCGCTAGGACTTATTTATCGGGCGGTGGGATTTCTGATCAGAGTGGATTGGGACAAATACCACTTGTTTACTGTTTTCTCGAACAAGTCTTACTCGATCTACCTATTCGCGCCCCAACCTCTCCTCACCCCCTCCTACCTAATCTCAAACTCCCCACCCACGCAACTCATCCCGCCCAACGCCCCTCCCCCTGCCCCAAACTGCCTATAGACATCCAATATATCCCCTCCATGTTCAAGCGCCTCGTGCTCCAGCGTCTCCGTCAGCCTGAACGTGCAATCGAACTCGGCTGCATCGTGAAGGACCCAGTTAGGCCGCAACGTCACCGCCGTGCGCGCACCGAATAGCACGACAATCCAATCAAAGTACCCGTGCGCCGCGCGCCATTCGTCGCGCAGGACGGTCCACGCGCCCGGCTGGTTGGGACAAGTACATTTCCCCTCGTCATGTTGTTTGACGTTGGCCGCGAAGGCAGGGAGATTAATCCCGGGTGTCAGACCGGTCTGCTTGGGGTGCGCAAATACCGTTCGCAGACTTTGTGGACAGGGCGTTTGCGCGGAGAATGCGCATTCAGAAAAAGGCAGGATTTCTCGCTGTTGGAACGTCGAGGCCTGGCCTGCGTCTGCTCGGCGGCCCAGAGCGAGTCCGGCGGCGACGAGGTGCTCGCCGTTCCACGCGGCGCTGAACGTGAATGCCGGGTGTATGTTTGGGAACTCGAGCGTCGGGAGGGATGAGAGGTCTTTTGCTATGCGGTCGTCGGCGGTGGGATGGACCCAATCGGGCGTCCAAGTCGGCTGGTGTGGTTCAGACAAGGAATCGTTCCGGTCGTTGTCTCCGGCCGTAACTTTTGTTTCTACACATCTGGCCCATGCGTGGTGCAAGACGTCGAGGTTCTGGGACTCTTCGACGATGGCTCTGGCGGCTTGGATCATGACGTCGCGCACGGGCGAGTTGTAATCTGGGGTGATGATACATGTACCGCCGTACAGACCGAGAACGCCATACACTTTGTCTCTCGGATTGGATGCACGCCGGTTCCAGACAGCTTTAAGGAGCTGCAGGAGGTTCCCGCCGTGATCCCGGACAGCGGCGATGTGATCGAGCTTCGCGGTGATGTGTCTTGTATGCTCGAAGCCGTACAGATACTTCCAGCCTGTTGTAAATGTCGCCCAGTCGAGGCGTTGTGTTCCGACGACGAGCGTTGCGTGCCTAGCTAGGCAGATTTCTTGAAATGTCCACACTCGGTCGAACCAGCCGCAGTGGCGCACGTACGTTATCCCGGCTCCTACACTGTAGAGTGGGTCTTCGTCTTCTGAGAGCCCCCATCTGTAGTGGAGTTTTTTGTTGCTCGCGCAATCGACTAGAGTCTGAAAGAGCGTGGCGACTCGTTCGCCTTCGGAACCAAGCCATGCAATGACTGAACCCATGCTCTTGTAGATGTCTCCCATTAGGAAGACTTGTTGACTTCTCTCCTCATCATTAGATTGATCTATGCACAGAGCGTCTACCCACATTGCTGCTGGGCGATCAAGCTGTTTTCCAACGTGCCACAGAGCTGAGTATAGGTTAGGGCGAACGAGTACCAGATGATCATTGCAGCGGATGTGATTCGTCTCTTCTTCCTCTGGTGAACTTGAAGAGTAGCTCTTCCAGCAGTAAGATAGCGCGGAATAGTCACCTGGGCTGTGTCGCACTTCGTCCAGGGAAATAGTTTTCAGTAGAGTGACGAGGGTTGCACCGCCTTTTGCTGTTGTGCTCGAGGTATCCACGCTGGCAAGATTCTCAAGCAACAAGACTCGGATGTGATTGGGTGGTAGGGGTTTGTAGAGACTTGAGATTGTCGACTCAGTGTCCATCTTGAATGATCTAAGCAGTAAGGACGATGAACCTTCATGTGGTCATCCATTGACACTATTCCCCACCTGGGCAGTCTGATGCCAGCGATGGTACAGATCTGGGAACATCAAAGTGTGATCCCTGCAGAGCATGGAGATCCAAACAAGGTTCCTTTCGTGGATCTGTGTGACTTAGACGTACCAAGATGAAGCATCGTGTGGCGAAAGAATTTCAGAAGCGGGCCTGCGAACGATCGTAGGTGAGGTGGGTCGCTGCACAGCCACCTTGGTGGGCGATTGGTTGCCAGATTAGACATGCCCAGCTAAAGAAGAAGAACATGACACCAGTACCTTCGACTAAATTAGCCGTTAAGATGCCCGTGTCGGCTGTGATGTCAGCGAGCATAGAGTAGTAGAGAAAAGTCGCAATCCTAGTACTAAAGACATGAAGGTACACTATTCCTAGAGCCATGAACTTGCGAAGTTTCAGCCAATTTAATGAGTCGTTTGGATCGGCGCAGCATACATTCTCACGCGAGTCGAAGCAGCTGAATGTGACAAGGCTGGCTACCAAGCTTCAAACAACGCTCACTTGATGATCTGCGCTGTCTCGCGAATCCACACCTCTCGCAAGAGGTGACTTGGTCTGGTTGGTGGTTCGAATCTAAGAGCCATTACACGCACGTTCTTCGTGCGGACCCGCTTCCTTAGCGAAGAAAAGAATAACTTTTTCCTAAATATGATTAGGTAGAAGCTTCTACACGACTCGTTTAAGCTTTCAAGGGTTTTCCCTCTTAAGGTATGAGTATATTAGTATCTGGCAATAGGCATGGAAGGAAGATTTTACCTTCGCACATCGAAGCATTCAAGCCTCACCACTCGGGCCTGTTTCCAATGTCTCCACACCTTCAACGAGATCTTTACAATTCAGTAAAAATCCCCAGCCTCCCATGTTAAATTCAACCATCTCCTGGGCAAATTTCGGGCTGGTTGTAGCAGTTCCATCGCTCAACAAGAGGCAATCCCAATTGTTCCAGACCGCATCGGTCAAACTGGCAGCAACACGTTGGTCTGTGTCGCAGCCTGCAAAGATCAATGTCCTGATACCGCGAGCCTTCAGCACACTCTCGACATTCGTCCCTCCCCAGAATCCAGACAGTCGATTTTTCCAAACTCTTAGATCATCAGGGTGGGCCAAACTCTCCAAAGCACTGTAGAGGTTGGAATTCCATTGATCGCGCATGAGAACGGTACCGCCTTCGACTGTAGATCCGTCATCTAGCGTTATGGGCCCGATGTTCGTCCCAAGCCCAGGTATCTCACGATTGCCCTCGAAGTTTGTGTCCATTGAGAAACCACGGACAATCACAGGGGGCATAGTCTCAATGTCCTCATCTGTAAGACCCCAACCGAGCCAAAGAATTGGAATTCCGGCCTTCCTGCAAGCTGGTATCGCTTGCTCAGTGAGCCATTCTACAACTTGCAAACCCAGGCTGTCCGACGGCCGACCAAATGCTGGGGACAGAAAGTAGTTTTGCAGATCGATGAGTACGAGTGCAGTCTTAGTGGGATCAATGGTGACACGCGAATCCTGTGTGCGTAGTGTCATGCGAGGGTAGACCTTGGCGCTATTGGGCGCGGCAGGATGCGTTATGTCGTAGCCTTCCTTCTCGGAGTATAGCCAGAAGTTGCCTGCGCCCCCAATGACCTTCATGTCTTCGCTCGCTGATGTAGGAAAATCGTTGTCTGCGTGAGTTCTTGGTTTAGTGAACGAAAGTCGGGGTGCGTTTAGATGTTTTGAGAACATTAGAGTAGTGACTCTGAAGGTCTTGGGACATATGTCCTCGGTTCCAGATGACACGACTTGGCGGAGCAACTTGTTCGCTCTGACGTTACTTACCTAGGTATGCGGTGCGGAGTGGGGTAACATCAACGAACGGCTGAGGGTGCAGGCGCCAATCACCTGAGCAGTCAAACACAGCATTTCGGGACTAAGCCGAAAACGTCACATCCTAACAAACATGCCATGTTCGTCGACGCGCGAAGCTACCATCACATCCTAACCCGTGATGAAGCCGAAAACATCATTGATACCGGATCCTGAACAACATGTCATGTTTATTGACGCACGAAGCTTCCGTCATATACTTAAGTCGTGCCTTCACGTCTCCTGTCAGCTAAGCGCAAGTTTTATCTCCGACCACCAACGTGATTGGAGCACCAGTGGGCAGTGACATTTGGGCTTATACAAATGGTTCTAGAGAAAACGATAAGACCCGTCGCGCGATACAACGACTAAACATATTTGATGTCAACTTTTTCGCGACATATGACTAGTATCAGACTTCCGAGCGCCCGTTATAGTGTTATTGCAGGGACAATGTACATCCCTGGCTGAAGTTAGGAATGGCGAGCCTGCAGAAATCGGAGTAGAAGGTATTACCTGTCGACATTGGAACGCCAGAAGGAACGAGGTAGCACCACCATAACCTTGTCCTAGTTATCTCAAAGTACTGCATGCTGCTCCCAACGCGAATACTGCCACGTTCAAAGCCAAAGCTTTGTAGGTCAGGCCTTGCTGGTGTATAAACCTAGCGGCAACGAGCCACACGTGGGCATCTGGGATATCGAACTCCTTATCTGGGAAGCCTTGAGCACTCGTATAAACACGACATGCCAGGGTTGTGGCCAGGGTTGTGGCCAGGATCCCGACAGAAGAACCAATCATTTGACCATAGAAAACAGCTCTTCGTACTGCTCCTGTCATATAGGCGGTTCTTTGGCCTCCCATGTGCTGTGCAGTCCGCGACGCCTCAGATTCAACCTGGGGCAGCCGAGCCCGAACTTCTGCGCAGCAATGGTATCCTGGTCCAAGCATCCTCAGAACGTCTTTCTGAGCGAGGCATCAGCTTGAGTCGGCGCCACGACCGTTTGAAGTAAGACTGGAAGATGAACCATCCTGTGCCAACCAAAGAGTCTCCCAGGACCAGTCCCATCCCAACCCACAAAATCCGGCCACGATGACCCTTATCCCAAGCTTGCGCGGGTCCTGGGGCTCAGCCATGATATTTGGCAAGGGGGGACAATATTCCCCACCCTATGATGGCTCTGATCAAAGTGTACGCGCCAATACTTGGGCCGATGATGATAGCGTAACCAAGATCTTCGACAGTTGCTTTGTGAAAGCCTGGAATATGACGAACCCCAGGAGGTCACTTTGCATGGGCATAACATTCACGATGCCAGCTTGCAGACCGAAATAAGTATCAGCAAAGCGAACAGCCGGGCCGAGAAGTACGCCGCATTCAATCGTTCCAAAGGTGAGCTCATCTCCAGTGGACGCGGGCCGAGTCGATACATCACCAGGAATGTTCTCTAGAGCGTCCATAGTAGAGTGATCGTGTAATTTGCCTAGATCGAGGCAGGCCTGAGGGGCAGAGTATGTGTGCTAAGCTCTGGCTTTGAAGCGCGCGAAGCTGAGGAAGAGCTAACTACACAGCCACCTTGGTTGCCGATTAAGAGAGTTCTACACACGCTCTTCAAGTTGCAATACATGTCAGAGGGATTCGCAGTTACGAGCTGCTAATAGTTCGGGGGGTATATATGACTTTATTTATATACTTTAGGAGTGTTTCATGATCGCAGGGATTTGGGATCTAAGGTAGGGTGCGAGAGTAAGGCGCAGGCCTTCGCGTTTTGGATCTTTCTAGTCGGTTTCTACTGTTTTCGTTGTGTGTGGCGTACGAAGTTCAAGATATTGATGCTCTTACGAACATTGTGGAGTGAGGAGCGACACCGGGATTCACACCAATGTCAACCTTTTCGCAGCTAGCCAGCACTACACTTAGCAAAGTCTATGGTTCAGACGGTAATGGGCAGAACTAGGCTTATCGTAGCGACATGAAAATGTTTTTCAGGCCTTCTAGAAGGCTAATCAAGACAGCAAGAAGAAAATCAAACATCACATCGATATGGAACGTATTTTGAATGGTGGAATGAAGTTGTTCATTTTCGTGCCGGTTTTCCCAGCTCAGTCGTCAGATGCATAACTGAGGTCCCGAATGCATTACCTCACGCCATAACCCTGGAATGCTGAAAAAGACCCGAATCGCCAGAAACCGCCTAGTACCTCTTGCCCTCGCGCAAGACGTCGCTGAACTCCTCAAGCGGGCTTCTGATGAGCTTAGTCTCGGCCCACAGGTTTGGTGTGAGGAAGCCGTATGAGTTGGCGACGGCAACGAAGGTAGCCTTCAGTGTGTTCTCGAGGGTCTTGGTGGAACCGGCCGAGGCAGTGTAGATGTCCTGGACACAAGCAAGCTGCAAGAGACGCTTGACAGCGGGCGATGCGACCAATCCGGTACCACGGGGGGCGGGGATAAGACGGACGGTGACGGAACCGCACTTTCCGCTCTCCTTGGTGGGCAGAGAGTGAGGCTCACCGAGGTTGGTACCCCAGTAACCCCTTCGGATGGGGACGACGGAGAGCTTGGCGATAATGATAGCGGCGCGGATGGCAGTTGCGACTTCCTTGGAGGTCTTGATACCGAGACCGATGTGGCCCTCAGAGTCACCGATGACAACGATGGCCTTGAAGCGGGTACGCTGACCGGCACGGGTCTGCTTCTGGACGGGCTTGATCTTCATGACCTCGTCCTTGAGCTTGGGGAGGAAGAAGTCGACGATCTGGTACTCCTTGACGGGCAGAGAGTGGAGGTAGCTGGCAGATGTCAGTCAATATGCCGCGCAGTGTGCGCAACGCGGTGGACGTACATCTCCTCCATGCTCTTGATCTTGCCGGCCTTTACGAGACGGCCGAGCTTGGTGACAGGCTGCCACTCCTTCTCCTGTGACAATTGTCAATTATGGCCAATTTCCTCAGACTTTGGTTGTGTGTACCTCGCTCTTGCCGCCACGGCGACCACGTCCGCGTCCACGGCCCCGGCCACGGTCACCACCACGGTCACCACGAGATCCGAATCCACCGCCGCCGCGAGGTGCTCCTGCATCAGCCATTTTGTATGTAGTTTGGTAGGACGGCTGCTATAATTGTGTGGTTAGAGAGAGTCGTCGCGAATGGCGGTATGTGTAGACGTACAATATGGTAATCCTAAGGTTAGCTGGTGTCGCGACGTCGAAATTCGAGGATAGACGAAATTCGAACCTCAATGTGGGAGACGGTCTGTGCCCGGCGCTAGTGCGTAGCGGGGCTTTTCGTTAGAGAGGACCCCTGTCGCTCATACACAACCGTCTTTCGTCCCCACCAAACTTCATCTTGAAAGTGTGCTGATATCCCACCTCCATCCGATGACACGTGCTGTTGGAGGTGTTCGTCAATTACTTGGAAATCTCGATTATGAAAGACGACAACAGTCACTTCACGTGCTTGCATAACCACCAAGAACAGTGCGTCTCTAAATCGTTCTGCTTCCATACACTGCCTTCCTCTACTATGCTTTGCAGGCGAGGTTTCCTCTTAATTATATCGCGTGAGCGTGGTCTGCCAGTGCAAGGTCATCTTCTTATATCTGCTTCTGCTCAAAGCTTGAATGTCGATGGCTGCTGACTAAGAAATCTCAAAACCATCACCGCAGATTGGCGAACAACTAATGAGCAACTTTAATTATCTGCCAGTTCACATCTACCCAGAGTAGCGTAGTGTTGCTGCGTTTGCGATCTGCCGTTCTATCGCGATGCTGCCACCTACGAAACTCTATGTCTTGCGTCGGCCTGGCGCTGTCTGGTGATTTGTTCACATGCAGCAAGTAGCCGCGACTCAGCGCGCTCGCCGCAGTCCACACAACAACATCTCGAGACTGACATGCTCCATGCCTCTACCTCCAACACGGACATTACTACAACAACACAGCCATGTCATTATTTAATTCAGTGCTCGGCTCCTTCTCACCTCCCCCGAAGTTTCGTAGATCCTTTGAGGATCCACATGCACGCGACCACGAGCTTCCCGCGTACAACTCTCCACCGTCGCCGCGCATCCCACCCCCAGTTACGTCGTCTGTACTATGGAGTGCACCAAAAACGAGCTTGTCGCCACCTCCACGCATCCCCGATGACTTGCTTGCACTGCAGAGGCGCGCGCGACATCTCGAAAAACAGCTGCAAGAGCTTCTGGACGCGCAGGCCGACGGCTTGATGAGCGGCCTGTCTATACAAGATGTCATACCAGATGATCAAATGTCGGCTGGCAGCACGACGCCGACAGTCAGCAGTGTACGATCCAGCGATAGAAGCGCAGACAACGGGCCGGATGCACACCAATCTAAGAAGAAGAAAGTTGGCTTGAATGCTGCCAGGCTTGGCATATCAAGGCGTGTGCGACAGCTCGCCAGCGTCAGAGCCGAGGAACTAGACCTGCTCGAGGAGGATCTGAAAGAACTCCAACTCACGGCGGAGAGGCTGGAGGCTTGGGCACAGAAGCGCGTGCGGTTAGAGAAGAAGATCACAGATATACAAAGCGAGGATGCTGGTGCAAAGACGAAATCTCTACAGACTGAAGCTTCCAAACTGGAACAGGAAATCAGACAAAAAGAAGAGGAACTGCGTGTTCTTAAGCGAAGACACCGCCGGGTCGTGAACGAGCTTGCGGATACCGAGAATTCTGTTGAAGCACGGTTGTCGTCGTATAAGACGTCCCTGTCGTTACTCGACAGAGAGGTCTCCGATTTCCTCTCCCGTCCGCCCGATATGAATCACGTACCACTGTCCTCGGCCCCTTTCCACACACTTCCTGTCAAACGACGAACACTCGGAATGGCACGCGAATACTGGAACGACGAATATACAAGCTTGGCTGAGAAGTGCACGGAGCTCGACGCAGACCGCGGAGCCCTTGACGAGGGTGCAGTCATGTGGAACGACGTGATCGAAAAGGTCGCAAAGTACGAGACAACATTGCAGAGCTTTATGCAGCACGCTAGTCGGAAGAACGCGCCAGACCCCTCACTGTTGCTAGACCAGCTGGAGACCACCATTTCGTTTCTTGAGGAGAAGCTCGAGCTAGCTACGTCAAAGGAATGGAATTTGCTTGTGTGTGCCATTGGAGCAGAGCTTGAGGCTTTCGTGCAAGGCAAGGCCATGTTGGAGGACGCGCTGGGGGTGGAGCGAAAGGGCAAAGAGAAGGCAATGAATGAATTGCTGGACTTTAATAATACAGGAATCCTGCACCAAGAGGAGATGACAGGGTCTGCAATCAGGATCGTTCGATCACCACCGAAGCCGTCACTGCCGAAGCCGAAATTATACGACACTGACGACGAAGATCCCGATCCCGAGCTTATGATCTCCCATCACGACACTGACACGGATTGAGAAGTTCGTACGATCCCAATTAAATCCTTCATTATAGTTCACTCATGCTCCTACTACCACGCGCTATGTCCGCCATCGATCTTCAGATCTGACCCTGTCATGAAGCTGCTCGCATCACTGATCAAGAACACGGCGGCACCCCTGTACTCCGCCGGCTTGCTCAGTCTTCCGAGCATATTCTGCGTCGGCCACTCCACTTTCCTCTCGGGAAACTTAACGAACAGCTCCTCTACCATGGCCGTTACAATGTATCCTGGCGAAATGGTGTTGACGCGGATGTTGTGCACACCCCATTCGGACGCGAGGTTGCGGCCTAATTGGATGACGCCGGCTTTGGAAGCATTGTACGCGGGGCAAATCAATCCCTGGAAGTAATTGTCAGTGATTGTAGTAAGAAGGGCGGTGGGGGAGGAATTACCTTATTCGCAATACTCCCACTCATGCTTGCAATCATAACAATACTCCCTCCCTTGCCAAACCGAATCATCTGCTTTGCCACCGCCTGCGCCGTCATGAACACACCCGTCACATTCACTTCAAACATGCGATTCGCATCTTCCGCCGTGTAGTCCAGCGCAGTAGTCTCCTGCTGGATCCCCGCTGCGGCAATCAACCCGTCCAGCCGCCCCTCGGCGTCCGCTATCCCCGAGACGATCTTGTTCAGCGCGGTCACGTCGCGCACGTCGATTTGGCAGTAGGATAGCGAGGTGTTGAGCTCGGAAGCGGCGCGTGCGGCGATGGTATGGAAGTCTGGGGAGGGCTCTGGGAGGCGGTCGAGGGCGTAGACTTGATTGTGTTAGCGGAGATTTGGGGCATAGTATGAGAGGAAGTATACCTTTTGCACCAGCTTCTAATAACGCTTCGGCTTGTGTGAGACCCAACCCGCGCGCTGCGCCGGTGACGAGGACGACTTTGCCCGCGAGGCTGAATTCGGGAAGACCTGTTGTCTTGGACATGTTGGCACAATCGACTTCCTTCCGCTTCCCTCTTCAATTCCGGCGTACTCGTGTCCGATAAGACAAGTGAATTGGCCTGGGCGCCTTCTCTCTTCAATCGAACACACAAACGCAAGTCTTCGAGTAGCAAAAGATGCAAACAAGTTACTACTACTCTTTATCTCTCCCAGCGGGGTGGCGCCCAATCTAGACTATTTATTCGCCCTCCCACAAGCGCGCGAAATCCGCCGGCAAAGACAGAAACGTAACGCTCTCCCCCCCTCGGGTCATCTGATAACGGCTCGTTTCGGAGCCCTGGCCGCGCGCAATGCTGGCATCATGGGCTTTGCCTTTTCGCGTTGTTTGCGGGGAAGCTAGGCGTAGGCGTTCGGGGGGTTGCCGCTTTGGGCATCCCGGGGATGGGTGCGGGGTGGAGTTGGATTGGATGTGGGATGGGTTGTTGGAGAGGGCGAGGGGCCTCGATACGAGGGCATGTGGAGGGTGAGGACTTTGATGGGCATGGTTGGGGATGGGGCGTGATGGTGCTGGGTGAGGGTCACGGAGTAGCGGAAATGTTTTGGGTGGAATTGGAATGGGAATGGAATTGAGGGTATACGGCGATTGAAGTATTTAACTCCTGGTATCTGGATTTCGAAAGATGTGGGGGAGAGATAGATGGTTAGTACTTCCCACCCTCGGAGCATATCTTGTTAAACACTTCTTCGGTGTGCTGCAATACTTCCTTCTCCCTACCCTCCTCCCGCATCGTCTTTGCAACAGGCTTGTCATCCAAAACATCATTGTTCCAGTAGAGCAGATAACTTCCACTTCTCCTGACAGCATCACTCCCCACCGCCGCGTCCTTGACACTCTCGCCCGCCGCTTTCGGCGCAAAAGTAGAACTCGTGGAAGCATACAAGTGGCGCTCACCACTCTCCACAGGCTTGACTTGCATGGCAGTTCTCAACAGCCACATGATGGGTTTCGCAATCGGTTCAAACGCGCCGAACGCATCTCTCCCAGCGCCCGTATCCACGATATGGGGGTACGCATGGATATACGACGTGCCCGGGTATTTACTCGCCAGACTGTAGAACGCGAGATTCGTCATGCCCGTAGCATTCACCATGCAGTTTTTCAACGAGAAGGAGGTTTTGAGACTGAGGTCCGACCACTTGGGCGTCATCTTGAGGCCGGGCTGGGGGTCCAGGACAGAGACGACGCGCGAGAGGGAGTTGGCATGTGCAGCGGCGTCGAGGAGGGGTTGGAGCTGGTTGATGAAGCGCATGCGTGTGTAGTAATGCAGGGCGAATTTCTTGTCGAGGCCCTCGGATGTTTCGGTTCGGCCTTGGAAGGTGACGTATCCGCATGTCATGAAGAGGAGGTTGACTTGCTTCTCTTTTGCTTTGATGTCTTGACATGCTTCATCGACGTTTTTGAGGAGGGAGACATCCTTTTGGATGAAGGAGACTTCGGATGAAGAGTTGATGGTTTTGAGCTCCTCGATGATCTTGGTGGCTTCTGTCTGGTTGCGCCCGATGAGGTAAAGACGGGGTGAAATGGTGTTGCGGACGAGTTCGCGGGCTGTGTAGAGGCCTATGCCGCTGGTACCGCCTACGAAGACGGCGACGAGGTTGGCAGGGAACGACTTGAGGGCTGAGTTGCTGGCGCGGACATCTTCGATGGCGACCATGATAACAACGTTTGCTCGTGGTTTCAAAGTCTGTGCTATAGAGGGAGGCCGATATTTGGTGGAATTACTTCAAACAGCTTCGTAGATTCGGAGATTTTTCAGATGATTCTGATGCAGATGATGAACTGTTGTATAACTGCAGAGTCCGATATTCGTCCGTGCAAAATTTGAGCCAAGGTGGTGTGTCTCTGTATTGCCTATCGCCGTAGGAGCTGATTTCGATGTCTGAGGTCAGACTACACTGCACAGTACTAGAGTTGTGTTCTAAGGACGTAGACCAAGCTTAAGGTGGAGTTCCGCTACAGGTCGGCAATACAATGGACGTGGTAAGACGGATGGATTCGGCTACAGTTGGGCCGCGATCCCTAGAGAAAGACACGAGGGGCACCTGACGATACGACAATGATATTTTGATATCCAGATCAGCTCAGGCCGAAGACATTCACCCTGTTGTGTTGTGTTCGTCGAATGAAAGGGCTCAAACCTCCGGTTCGCCGAAAAGACGCTAGTCTCCACCAAAACGTCCCTTTCGTCACCCCACGTTCTTTCAAAGTTCGCGAAGATGACTCAAATCATAAGACGGTGTCGTCCGAAGCGTCGCTATCAACATGAATACCCTGGGTGATGTGTCCCCTCACACGGGCCCCACGCAGCTCGCTGCTGGCCACGCGCCCCCGACTCCTCCACATGAAGATCCTCTCGATGACATCTACGGGTCCGCGCCAGGCTCACCGAACCTCTCTGGAGTCGATCCACTGAGTCTCGATCACCCGCGCGAACGTAGCCACGAAATCCTCTCAGACTTCCCATCTCGCCAACGAGCACTCGATACGGATGCGTATCGTGAAGGCCTCACAAACAGCAAAGGACAATATGTGCAAGAAGGCTTCGACGAAGGTTATTCGCTCGGTGCAAATCTTGGCATACGCGTAGGCTATATACTGGGCGTCTTGCAAGGCCTCGTTGCAGCCTGGAAGGGCAGTAATGACGACCTGTTCAAAGACACGAAGAAGGTCCACGACACGGCGCAGAAGGAATTGGCTATACAGGAGCTCCTTAGCCAACAGTGGGTGACCGAGGAAGGCATCTGGAATTGGGAAGTCCATGGAGTGGAAGAGGATCCTACTTTCCGAGAAGTCTCCGAGCAGCATCCTGTGGTGCAGAAGTGGACAGCGACTGTTGAAAGCATGGCTGCCCAGTGGGGCATCGATCTGAAGGCCGTGGAGAAGGTACACGGACCGAACGATGAGGAGCAATCATGAAGTTGGCTCAAAGTCTGAGAATCGACCGTGTCACTTGCAGCATCTCACGCATGCATGTAAGTAAGACTACCGCAGGGCATCGCCTTGGACGAAATGTGTACGATCTATACCAGAACGACACTGGGAGATCCTTCGCCAAGGTGGCAACCCAACGGCCATGTCTGCGTGCCAGCATAGCGAGAAATGCATCTATACGACGTTCCGAGCGAGGCAAGCCTCGTAATCAGCGCAGCGGTTGTGGTACGGTACGAAATATGAATGAGAAGTAGATGCTTGATTGCAATATCAAGTCTGTGCCTGTCTTGAGGGAAGTCACGACTGGCATCTGCTATGACCTCTGTCCAAGCGAGCAAAATACTGTAGCCTAGAAGGAATTGGGATTACTGAGCACGATATCGGAACGGAGGGTATGTAGACGTCCTGCCCGAGTGCACGGGCGGTTGTCGCTGTTATCGGCGTTTTAGCGGCACTCAAAATGCCGTCATTGACTTGTAAGACCGCCGACAATGCGCGCAAGATAAACTCCATGCACCGTCTCCATGCCACACTTAATTATTTTCGTGCTGACTTCTTTTCTCTGGAGCAGCCATGATACATGGCTTTGCTGTTCAAAGAGCGCCAGTACATAATGCCGCTGCACGACTGCTGACGCGCTGTGTCGCCTCTCCGCGGCCATACCAAATACCCTCAATCCGTCGCCTCCAGACACAGGCATGGGAGCCTCTTCGACCGCCGAATCCAGCAGACCTGCCTAAGCCTCGGAAACGAAAGATCAAGCCGCCCTTCACCCAGCGAAGATGGGTGCGCCGCCTCGCTATCCTGTCTGCGCTGCTCGGCGCAGGATATGCTTTCGACAAGCTATTCTACGCCTCTTCAATCACACGTAGTCTGCGCACATTCAAGACTGGCCTTACCATAGGCTTCGACTACAAGATCAATTTTCGGGCGCATCCTCCCTTCGCAAACAGTATAGAAGAGGTCCATGCCCGTAATGCGCAGAGAGTCTTCGATCTGCTGAGGTACAATGGCGGACTATACTTGAAGATCGGCCAGGCAATCGCAATGCAGAGCGCAATTTTGCCGCCCGAATTCGCAAAGATGTTCCAGAAGATGTTCGACGATGCGCCGCAGAACGAGTGGGCTGATGTTGAGAAGGTTGTTCGGGAAGACTTTGGTGGCAAGAGCGTGCAAGAGGTCTTTGGCGTCAGTTTTAGCGGAGAGGAGGGCAAGGGTATAATGGAGAAGACAGCAAGAGCCAGCGCAAGTGTAGCGCAAGTACATTGGGCCCGACTCGCCGACGGACGCGAGGTTGCGATCAAGATTCAGAAGAGGGAGATTGTGCAGCAGGTTGGCTGGGATTTGTGGGCCTTCAAGGTCGTGGCGAAGGCGTATACGTGGTGGTTTGGCATACCCATCTACACTCTCGTCCCCTACATCACCGAACGTCTCATGCTCGAGACCGATTTCGAGAACGAGGCCAACAACGCCGAGGAGATGCGCAATCTGGTGCACAACGAGAAGCGCTTGGCTGGAAGAGTGTACATTCCTGCAGTCTACCGAGAGCTCTCGAGTAAACGCGTCATGACAGCAGAATGGATAGAAGGCATACGATTGTGGGACAAGGAAGGCATAACGAACCGCTGGCAGGGAGGCTGGAGGACAGGCAGTCCAGGTTCAGGAGGCAGGCAATTGCCACCGATTCCCAAGGGCAATAAGAAAGTCGACACACATTTCCCACCAGACGCGCCAGTACACACTGCCTTGAAGCCAGATCGCTCAGACTGGAAAGGCAAGAACCATAACGGTGGGTTGGGCGTCTCACTGAAGACCACGATGACTACGATTGTCGACCTCTTCTCCGCACAGATGTTCCTGTGGGGTATCGTCCATTGCGATCCGCATCCAGGTAACATCTTCGTCCGCCGCCTCCCCAACGGCCAGCCCGAAGTCGTCCTCATCGACCACGGCCTCTACATCCGCATGAACCCCGATTTCCGACACCAATACTGCTTGTTCTGGAAGTCACTGCTCGCATTCGATAACGCCACCATTCAAGATATCGCTACAGGCTGGGGCGTGGGACACGCAGACATTTTCGCTTCTGCAACACTCATGCGGCCCTATCAGGGTGGAGACAACAGCGTAGCCAACGAGCTCAAGAAAGGCTGGGAAGGCAAAGACCAGGCTGAACGCGCCTTCCAGATGCAGTCGAGAGGTCGGGATGCCATCAAACTTATGCTTGCAGATGACAAGAAATGGCCCCAGGAACTCATCTTCATCGGCCGCAACTTGCGCATCGTCCAAGGCAACAACCAATTCCTCGGGTCGCCGGTCAACAGGATCAAAATCACGGGCTTGTGGGCGTCGAGAGCACTGACAGAAAGCCCCGATCTTGCGTACAGCGAGAGGTGGAAGAATTGGGTCAAGCACCTGCGGTTCCGGTGTGTGTTGGTGCTGACCGACTTTGCGTTTTACTGGAGTCGGATCAAGCAATTGACGGGCTTTGGCGGGGGCATGGAAGACGATATCGAGAGCCACATGAAAGCCATGGCCAAGGACTTTGGCGTGGAATTGCAGCACGGGGTATTCGAGGGCTAGACACGTGTCACTTTATAATCGTGATATCCAATATGACAACGTTGCAAAAGTCGTGCAATCCACTCAAATCTTCGCCTTGGCCTTACTCTTCGCCTCCAGCTCCCTCACCTTCATTTCAAACCGCTCCTTGGGCGCGCCCTCGACGAACCGCTCCGCCAACGCATCCACAGCATTAACCACCGCAATCATCCTCTGATCGCGAATCGGCGCATTCTGCAACCTCTTCATCTCAATCATGCTCCTGCCGTCCTTATCCGCGAGCTGCTCCTCCAAAAACGCCAACACCTTCTCCTGAAACCCCTCGCCCGTCGCGTCCCAGACATAGTTGTACATACCCGCGTCCCGCAATTCCTGCGCCGACAGCTTGCGGCCAAACATGAGGAAGTCGTTTGCGCGGTGGATGCCAATCGACTGCGCAAACGACAGCGCCGAGCCGTTCTCCGGCACGAGGCCCAGCGCGGAGAAGGGGCATTGCAGCCACGCGGTACTCGACGCGAGCACAATGTCCGCGATGCCGGGGACTTTTGCAGCGCGGTTAGTTCGTCTACATTTCACACGCACGTGGGGGGTTTGACGTACACCACGCAGCGCCGCCACCGACGGCGGGTCCGTTGAGCGCGAGAATGAGCACTTTGGTGTGGTCAATCATGCTGCGCAGTAACTCCTGGGCTGCGCATTGCGCTCGTTAGCCACACATCCTACTCATCTCCACTTTCTCCAAGCGCGTACATGGCAAGGTAACGCACCATGGCTGAATCGCCCGATAAATCCTAATTTCCTGTGTGCGTCGCTTGCGTTCTCGCTCGACTAAGTGTTCCCATCAGCTGGTGTTTGCTTCACGTCTTCATCGGATACGCGCGAAACGTACAGTTCCGCCCGCGATGCCTTTGACGTCTGCGCCGGCGGAGAAGAAGCGCCCTTCGCCTGTGAGGACCGTGAAGATGGTGTCTGGGTGCGAGTTGAGCACGCGTAGAGCGGCGATGGTCGATGGGATCAGGGAGCCGCCGAAGGAGTTGAGGGATTTGGGGCGATTAAACTGGATTTAATGTATTAGTAGGGAGTTATAAGGTGTGGTATGAGAGGAAGGAAGGAGTGTTACCTTGATGATTCCGATTTTGCCTTTGATGGTGAAGTCGATGTCCGGGTAGGATGGGGACGACATGGTGCGTGAGGCCGTTGGCTTCGAATAAGATGTTCCTCTCTAATCTTGTCTTGGACAGTAAAAGCGTCTGTGTGTAAAAGTACAAAGATGATGCCTGCGCGTGCGATTGTAAGTTCTCACATTTTCGAGGCGCGGTTCGTGAAGTGTGAGTCCCCGCAGACGCGTTTCTGGGCCTCGGCTCGGCGATAACGGTGCTGGGGCGCGGGAAATCCGGGGTTTCCATGCGAGTCAGTCTGCGCATCTTATACGCAAGGTTGATTAGTTTCAATAGCTCACCATGGAGTGCTGGAGTAGCCTTCAAGTGAGATGGCTTAACTTCTCTGCTCTGAGATAGCGCTTCAAGGTCTGGGACAGCGATTGCTGCAGCACATGAGCCACAGTATACCGCGATGAGATGAGAGCAAAATTGCGCCGAAGATTTGCAAGAGCTACTGATTGGATTGGTCTGTTCTGAAAGGGCAAGTACTAAGCTGCCTGATGTGGTACTGTTGACATTTTGTCTACCACAAATTACGCCCAGCGTACAGCCATTGCCAGAACGAGTCTGGTGTGATGACAGCGAGGTCGAAGGTAAACTGTTCTTACACATGGACAATAAAAGAAAAGGGGTATGAACGCAAACTATAACATGCAATGCCGACAAACAAACATGTCATATAAAACACAAATGCCAAGAGTTCGTCGTCAAATGGGGAGGTATGGTCGACTGAGTATGTCCAGATAGCAAGTCGGGGGTATATCATAAGATACTGTTCGTGTGGTACGCCGATCACGGTTGCTCCATCCGCCTCGCCCAGGTCTATTATCCGCTAGACTAGACAGGCACACTGCGGTGCTGACGGTACTCGCGACCTCCACCGGCACTGGATGCACGGCCGTTGGCTGTAGGAACGCTGAGACCTCGCATCGCGGGTCCATCTGAAGTTGCCACTCGTCGCCTGTTGTTACCCTTCTCCAAGCGGAGCGTCCTCCAGCCTTCATACCACTGCTCGCGAGATGCCTCACGTAGCTCAGCACGCCATTCGCTGAAGACGCTCTCACGCAGCTTGACGAAATCACAATGCTCGGGGTTGTACGGGTCGGCGAATCCCCAGGGGAACTGGCGTCCAATGACCTCGGGCTCGTAGATATCCGGAGATATGATGCTGAGCGGAAGGAAAGGCAGGTCCGAGTCCTCGGCCTTGATTGAAGCAGACATGGCTGATGGCTTGCGGCTGTGGTTCTTCTTTGCGCTTGGTGGGGAAGTGGGTGGTGAATTGGATCCATTAGACTCAGCTGAGCCAATTGACCGGGCTGCCTCTGAAGAGGACCGCTCGAGAATCTTATTCAGAACGTCTGGCTTGCCTTCGCTGCTGGAGGAGTTGTAGCCGTCCTCATCACGCTCGTCGAGTTTGTCGAAATCTTCCTCGTCATCTAGGTCCAAGTGTAGGGCCTCGAGAGGGTCCAGCTTTTCGCGCTTGAGTGTGTCCCATACCATCCTCTTCAGGTGGCGCATGTGTGCTCCCGTGATGGTGTCTGCCTTGCTGATGACTGGGATGACGGTCGTCTTTCCTTGCAACTCGCGGAGCACATTCAGGTCGAGGTTCTCGTCGAGGCCGCCAAAGATGGCGCTTCCGGCCTTGACGACGTTGGAGCGTTTGCGCGCCTCTGCAATGTTCTGGTCCAAACGCGCCGGATCCAGCACGAGGAAGACACAGTGGATGTGGGTGTCCTTCACGCCGGGAGCACGCACGACCTTCTGCTCTTCGCCAAAGGTATCCTCGAACTTGCTCTCGAGGAAAGAAGTCACGATGGGCAGCTGGAAGTCGACGACATTCTTCTCCAGGCCTTCAGAGTCCCATAGCGTGACGCCGACGCGCTCGCCGTCAACTTCGGTTTCGAGATACTGGGAGGTGAAGGTCGAGTCCTCGCCGACGGCGGTGGCGGGCGGGGAGGGGGTGTTAGGGCGCTTTGTCTTGGGCAATGCGAGGGCGGTGCGCAGGAACTCGATGAACGAGGACTTGCCGCAGTTCTTTGTGCCAATGACGAGGATGCTGCGGGCTTGTTAGCGACGTTGCCATGCTGGTCTGGGGCGGCCTACTTGAAGGGAGTGGGGTCCTTCCTCCGGCGCACGCGACGCGGGCTGTTGACGGTGCTGATCTGGCTGCTGGCATAGCTGTAGCGCCCGCGGTGGGTCATGCTCTCGGTGCGCGGGTAGGGATCGAAGTCCATGTAAGAAGCGGACGCAGATGCAGATGCAGATGCGGAGGCGGAGGCGGAGGCGGATGCGTGGGCGGGCATGGGCGGCGCAACGGCGGGCTGAGGGGCCATTCTGTGGGAGTCGACCGACGGCCTGCTGAAGTTGTGGGCGTAGTTGCCGACCTTGTTGGAGACAATGGCAACCGAGTCGGGGCGGTATGCTTCGCCGCCAAAGGACTCAATCTGCGGCAGGGTCGAGTGCGAGGGCAGGCGCGGGGGTTGTCGTGGCAGCATGGCGGCTTCCCTCGCTTTCCGCTGGGCCTCCTCCTGGACGAGCGCCTTCTGTTTCCTGCTCATCTTGCTGCCGGACGCACTCCTGCTGGTGCTACGCGCTTCTGCGGAACTCTTCTAAAATGTCCATCTACAAGTCAGCGGCTGTCGCACATGCATTCCGCAGGGTGGGTTTTCGTACACGTCTCAGGAAGTTGAACGAGGTGCGGCGCGGTTGGTCGCTGTTTGCTACGCTGGGCACTGCTGACGGTTCGGGCGAGCCGTCTTTCAGTGAGCGGTCGGGGCAGTTGGGTAGTGCGGACGGCGTGGTGCTAGCCATGGCAGGCGCTGGCAGTACTCAAATATGCCGTGGGACGCAGCACTCGCGCGCGTGTAATCTCAGCAGATGAGAAAGGAGTAGGGCTGTGTTGGAATGAGCCCTGGCCGAGCACTTTTCCTCCGACGGCAGCGGAATTTGGGTGATCAGGCAAAGCGAGCGCTGCGAAATTGGAGGGAGACCGCTGGAGCGAAGGGCATGTCAGCCGTACTCAAGGCGCTGGTTCAGTGGATCGTGGAGCGCCGAGAAGGTCAGATTGCCAGGGTCTAATTACGCACCTAGCCCCGATGACATATACTACTGCAGGTACGCTTACGCAGATTCATGCAACAAACCAACAACAACAAACCGCGTCAGGAGACGCCGCCTGTCAACATGCTGCCAAACCCAGTGTGACGCGTACGAAGACAACTACAGCCGCATGCAGCTTCCCATTGGCCGCCGCTGCTCGAGGACGAAAAGAGAAGTTGCGACCGGCATCGCACGGCCGCCCTTTGAAACTCGTCTCCGCAACACGACGTCCATTAGCAACATTCCCATGATGCCCTCCCCAGTGTCTGGACGACGACGAGATGGCACGCCAATTCCAACTTAGCCCCGGCCATTGCCACTTCCTTTCGCTGGCGTCCATCGTTCAGCCAGTACATCACTTGCACTTCCCAGCGCTTCAAATCCCAGGAGCCCATCCCGCACGTCATCTTCCCATCTCTGCATGGAACCCTTTATGAAGTGCCCATGCATCCCCACGTCTGCCGCATGAACGCCCTATCCGTCCACCTCGGGCAGCCGGGAACATCCCCATCTCGGGTTTCATGTCGATAGCATGTCTTCTCTACCGCTTCGTCATCTTTGTCTCTGCCAGAGTGGTCGTCCTGCCTCTTCATTACTCGGGGCGCAGCAGGCCGAGGCGTCACCCAGTGTCGAGCACAACTTCCAACTTTGGGCCCAGTGACCCCTGACTCGCAACCCATCGGCATCGGACGCCTTGGCATCGTTCGCCGTTGAACTTTGCTTCTACCGAACAAGATCGCTGTTCATTGCCATCCTTCTTACTAATCTCGCCCATCTTTTCTTCATGCAAGAGTCCGGCCCGCAAACACAGTGAACACCCCCTGCCGTGTCGTCTGTCGTTTCGAGTGGTACCTACCTGACAGTCGAAAACCAAAATGTGCCTCTGATTTGCGCTAGTCGTTTTCAATTCCTACTGAACGAGCAGACCTACCACAACCTTTGTTGCTGGTCTAGCGCTTAATACCAGAAGCACCAGTAAACGTCTTGTTGTTTCTCGATTGCGTTGGCTTCCACGTACATATATCCATCGCGGCCAGAACAATCGTCGTCGTCTCTGTTGTTTTCCTCTTTCAAACATCAACCGTCCACAAAATGGGTGTCTTCGAATATAAAGCAGTCGTGTCGACCGTAGCCGTGTTGCTGGGGGCATGGCTCTTAAGCAAGGTAGCCATGCTGCTAAAAGACCGACAGCGGCTCAAGAATATGGTAAGACGTCTTTTGCCCTTTTCAGTTGGTCGAGGTATAGTCCTTTTGTCCCGGAGTACGCACCAAAGGGAACAAATCTCTAGACCGTTGCTCCACCTGCAACACAGACTGTTCTTAAACTGAGATTACCAAAGCTCACATCCCACTGACCTGAATGACCGGGCTCACAATTTTTGGCAGTCAGGTCCTCCAATGCACCCCATCTTTGGCCATATCATCTCGGTCGCCAAAACTACCATGAGGCTTCCAACACGAGCGCATCCTCATCTGATCATGGCAAGCCTAAAGAGAGAATACAATTTGCCAGGAATGTTCTTTGTGGACGCGAGACCTGCATCTGATCTCGTTCTTGTCGTTTCTGATCCGTAGGTGTCCTACCCAGGTCCTACCGTATAGCACTAAGTGCATTCCAGTGACATCGATCGATACATCTCAGACTCTGGCCTTGACAAGCACCCATCCTTGGGAGGAACACTCGCGCCGTTAGCCGGAAAATGGAACATCTTGACGAGTGAGGGCGCATACTGGAAGAAGTGGAGGACTGTCTTCAACCCTGGCTTTTCGATCCAACACACGGTCAGCCAGGTGCCGATGTAAGTGGACCAACTTTGAGGCGAGTCATAATCATTAACACTTACTCATTTAGCATAGTCGAGTACACTAAAAGCCTAGTCAAGATCCTGAACGACCATGCTTCAGCAGAGAGGATTTTCAGGCTGGAAGAAGAAACTACCAAGATCACAGTCGATGTGATCGGCAAAGTTATCTGTGACCACGACTTCAGATCCTTGACGACAGACAATGACTTCATTACGACGATGAGAAACACGCTTTCCTGGATGCCGGACATGCAATCAATAAACCCGTTCCACATATACCATCCATTGCGACCACTGTTTCAGAAGTACTACAAGTACAAAATGGATAACTACATTGGAAAGGTGCTCGATGAACGTTTCGCCGTCAGTGGTGCTAAGCAAGCCGGGGATAGGAAGGCGCGAAAGAAGACTGGCATCGATCTTGCCCTGGAAGAATACTTCATTGAGAAAGGACAAGATGTCAATGCAACCGACGCCACAATGGACGCCGAATTCCGCAAAGGCGCCATCGACAATCTTCTGATCTTGCTATTTGCTGGGCATGACACAACATCCTCAACACTGTGCTACTGGTACGTCCCTTTGATCCTTTCTCACCCTGAGCATATACCCACTGAACTCGACAGTTATCATTACCTTCAAAAGTACCCACACGAACTTGCCAAAGTCCGCGCCGAACTAGACTCCGTCTTCGGCGCCAACACACCCGCAGGCCCACAACTCACAGCAAACCCATACCTCGTCAATCAGCTCGAATACACACTCGCCGTCATCAAAGAGATCCTACGCCTCTGGACACCCGCTTCAAGCGTGCGCATCGGCCGCAAGGGCTTCTTTCTCACGGACCCTAAATCCGGCGAGAAATTCGACACCGACGGTTTAATGCTCTGGTTGGTATCCATGACCACGCACCGCGATGCCAAGATCTGGGGTCCCGACGTCGATGAATTCAAACCTGAGCGGTTCTTGCCCTGCAATGAAGGGAAGGTCGATCCCTACGCGTGGCGCCCATTTGAAAAGGGCCCGAGGAATTGCATAGGTCAGGAACTGGCACTCATTGAGATGAAGGTCGTGCTGGCGATGACACTTAGGGAGTTTGATTTCAAAACGAGCTATGAGGAGTTGGAGGCGCTCATGGGAGATGGGACGTTATGGGCGAAGGATGCGAGCTTTCGAAGTGGGCCCATGGAGGTGTTTGGAGAGCGCATGCATCAGGTCCTGCTAGCGGCGGGTAAGCCGAGTGAAGGCATGCCGTGTAGAGTTACGAAGAGGGATATGTGAGGTCTCGAAGGATACATATTCTCTGGGCGTAAGACTCGTGGTGTATTGCAGTCATAGGTATGGTGGGCGGTCTTGATGACACGAAATAATCTACTCTACAGGAGAAATCTATGTCTAGTGCAAAAATCTGGATATCGTATATCAAGCCATCATTGAATTGCCAGTAAGTCGCAAAAGCTAGAACATCGTATTCGAGGTGATCTATCATATCCGGATCAATGATGTTAGTATCCTTTCCCACGCAGCGACTCCCGTCCCAAAACCCAGAATGTCGTATTCCAAGGGTTCATCGAATAACCAGTCCGTCCCGAACCTCCGAACATCGTATTCAAAGTAATCTCGAAAATCCAGATCAATGGGTGTTGGACCCCTTCCCACGCGCGCGACCCACACCCATGCCCATCAACCAATCACAGCCCCAAACATCAACTCGTGCATCTCCCATCCCCACTCTTTCCCACTACCATCTCAACGTCCACCAGCCGCGACCTTCTGCATACGCAATAGTTTTCGGCACGGTTTTGCTTCCATGTCAGGTATATAAGCCATGGGGCAGGCGCGCCTCATGGCACTGTACAGCATCGTTTTCTGTTGCATGGCTTTCACGTTGTTTCAAGCGCTTGATTGGGTCGACATGCGTTCTTTAATCACTGTTGCGTTGAGCTCGGGGTTTGTGGCGGCGCAGAGTGCGGCGGTGGATTTGAGCTGGCATGCGCCGAAGAAGAGCTGGATTAACGATTTGGGCCGCGTTTTGAATGGGACGGGCACGAATGGGTTTGTGTTTAGTGGGTCGCAGTTGCCGAAGGGGGTGGAGTATGGGACGTATAATTGGTGCAATATGCCGCACGTTAGGGCGAAGGAGTATCCGAGGGCGAGTGGGGAGTACCAGTTGGTATATGTTGAAGTGTGAGTGGTAAATCTTGTTTCTGGGGGAGGGAGTGGGAGCTGATACCGAGAAGGATTCATCGCCATCATAAGAGGACGCCGTATGCATCCAACACTTTTCCAAAGGAGTCGTATGGATGGCAGTGTGATAATCAAGGATTGTTCTACTATGGCGAACCACTGAATCCGACTGGCAACAATTCGGCGTCAACGTACTGGAGCGTGTACACCAACGACGTCAACCCATTCGCTCAATCCGGGTTCAACGGTAGTTGTCAGTTTCCCCAGATCACCCGCGAAGGCCTCGACGATTCCTGGCAACATGGCAAAGATCTCTACGGCGTATACCACGACCTCCTCCACTTCTTACCCAGCAAGATGACCGACAAAGTAACCTACCGCGTCACCAACAACCAAATCACCTCGCAAGTCGCCGGCATGCTAATCGACGGCATGTACGCCCCCAGCAAAACCACGCCCCTCCGCATCCAGCCCACAAACGTCGACTCCCTCGAGCCCCAATACCCCTGCCCGAAAGGCTCCTCCCTCTACAGCTCCTACGGCGTCAGCAGCGCAGCCCCAAACTGGACCGCGCACCTAACCGCCGCAAAGCCGCTCTTCGCCTCCCTCGACGCCATCTCCGGCATCGCAAGCGACTCGCCCGACTGGCACAAGTCCCTCGACCACTACTACGACAACCTCTCCGCGCGCCAATGCCACGCAAAGCCGCTGCCATGCCGCATCGCCAACACATCCGCATGCGTCACGCAAGCACACGCCAACACCGTGTACCGCCTCGGCCAGTACGAGTACTCATTCATCCACCGCGACTCCCCGCTGTCGCTCCAGGCCGCCGCTGCGTCGTACGGCGTGTGGCTCGCCGAACTCGCGCAGCACATTCGCGACGCGATATCTGCCGCTTCTCCTACTATCTA
>Ga0265780_10000783_pt1 | contig 47496 bp, 43 predicted proteins | sample P1T30metagenome_FD_192432 | JGI IMG/M metagenome (GOLD analysis project Ga0265780, IMG submission 192432) | Plant litter microbial communities from East Loma Ridge, Irvine, California - P1 T30 | ecosystem: Environmental > Terrestrial > Plant litter > Unclassified | place: USA: California... | reverse complement strand
AGTGCATCAACCCTTAAACCCGTCCTGTCCTTTTCACTACCCAAAAAATATATACACAATCCAAACCCCCCTCGCCATCATACCTCAAACTCCACACATCCATTCATCTCCCTCTCCACACCACCCCCTCACTTCCCACACAACTCCTCCTGGACCATCCACGCAATAGTTCCCTCCAACCCCTGCCAACACCAAAAACTCGAATCCTTCTCCTCCCCCTCAAGCACAACCACACCCCGCCACAAAATCACAAACGCATACGCCATGTGCCCGCGCTTAACCAGCAGCACAGTCGCCTCGTCCAGCGCGTCGACATCTAGATTCGGCAGGCGCCCGCGCTCGTACAGGAAGGTGAGGTTGCCTGCATGTTAAGCGTTAGGACAGGGGGTGGTATAGAGGGTTTCGAACGCACGTGCGACTTGGCCGTCGTTGTCTTGGGCGACGCCATGGGTGGATAGGAAGGCGCTGAATTTGGCGTTTGTGTTTTGGGATTGAGTAACGGGGTCTGTTTTGCTGGAGAGTTGGCCCATGGTTGTAGAATGTGGACCTCATGTTGGTGACTTGGGTAAGGGAGTTATATCTAGGTATCTTGATGGTCAGCGCTAGGGACGTCCCGTTTGGTGGTGTAGTGTGGTGTCGATCTTTGGGGCTAGCTGTTGCGCAACGCTAGCTTCTTGCGGACATCCCGGGAGATGGCGCATTTGGTCTTGAGGATTGAGTAGGTGCGCGTGTCTATTGTGTTAATCTTTGAGACGCACGAACTTGCTTTTCGACTTCATTGAAGCCGAAAAGCAAGTCCCCCATAAGCTCCAACTAATCGACCACGACCAGGACGAATAGAAAGGCGAGCGAGACGAGTAGAAAGACAAGAGTGGAAGCGACGCTGGGGACCAGTATCCCACCGCCAACGACAGCAGCCATACCGAAGAGAAATATGACGTTCGCAGTGGGCGATGTTTGAGCCGGCACGAAGGCAGATCAGGCTCGTGTCCCTCACGACGAGGAGACTCTGTTCATGATGGCTGAATGTCTACAAAGTATTTTTGGGCGAGGTGAGGTGAGTAAAAAGCTGGGATGCAGTGGGTGAGGAAGAAGGGAATGGTAAAGAATGTGTGGTCCAAGAGCGAATTGTTAAAAAAGGTAGGAACGAGAAACGTGCTGATATGAAAATGCTTTATTGTCATAACACCGCTGATTACAAAGTTTACTACAACAAAAAGGAATGGGTATTCAATGCAAGCCAGAAAAGGCAAGGGAAAATCCAGTTCCTAAAACAATGGTGAACGCCGGATTATACTACAACAGCAAAGAAAGCTTCTACCAAGAACTATCACCTCCTAGAGTTCTTAGTCCCGTTTCGGCTGGGTCGCTCGTCACGATGCGGGCGAACATTCTCCTGGCGGGGGATGCCCATCTCTTCATCTTGAGGCCGACGTCCAGAGTGAGCCTGCTGGGGCGCGCGAACGTCGTCCGAGAGATCATCGTAGGTGTCGCGGCGAGCCTCATCGTCCAGGTCAACGTAGACGGAAGCAGGGCGAGGGCGACGCTCGCGCGGCAGCTGAGAGTCGCGCGCCTTGAGCTCCTCGGGCTTGAACGTCTTGTCGAGATGCTCCTCGAGCAGACGCACATTCTTGCCGTTGCACTTGACAGCCGCGTCCGCAAGATCGCCCAAAAAGGGAATTAATCCCACGAGGAAGTCGATGGCGAGATTAACCATCATCATGAGGAGAACGCCGTTGGGCAGGCCGCACTCGACTTTCCGCATGTTCAAAATCAGGTTCAGGGCCATCAGTCCGTCAGCGGCATCGCCCGCCACCGGTATTAATCCTATGACGGAGGACCATCCGAATCGCATACCGAAGAGGGTGAAGAGGGCGTAGTCGAGTCGGTAGGCTGTCTTGCGGGCTTTGGCGAGGACGTTGGCTTCCTGGGCGGGGATGTAGGCCGGGATCTCTTTCTTGACCTTCTTGGTCTTTCCTTTCCTTGTGGGGTGGGGAATCTCGACATAGTAGGGGTCCTGGGCAGATGTCAGTCCTGGTCACGTGAGCAGAATGCCAAGAAAATACTTACATATGGTCCAGAAGCGTCTTTGGATCTGTACTTCTCCATCTCCTTGCCCATGACCTTCTTCATGGCGTACTTGGCGACGAGTTGCGTCATGATTGCGGTGGTGACTGTGGTGGGGATGTGGTGTGGAAGGTGGAAGGGAAAGAATAGTGCTGTTTCTCGACGACAGTGATGGAGAGCTTTTATCGTGACTCTCTATCAGACACAGACAAAGAGTACCGGCGTCGGTGCGGCTGTATCAGAGTGAGTGCTGGCGTGTGGTTGGTGGGCGGCTCTTGTGGTCAGGAATTGTGAAACGGGCGCGTCGCTGCCCTATGTATAGCTGGCAAGTGCGAGTGCGGCAAACAATGGGAACAATGCTGGCGGGCAGATGGATGAGCGAACGACAAAGAAGCGAAAGGGACAGCGCGCTGGCTCTTTTCTATGCGTGCGCTGGGCTGGCGGTGAGAGGCTAGAAAGAATCATGCCCTGATTCTCTGGACGCTGGCGCGACAGGAGACGTCATGTTTTGGGATAGCTGTGGCGCACAGTGATGCACTGCCACTTCTGAGTGTCGATCGCGGCCAGGCGAGACTTTGTGCTTGGAGCTTTGGTGATACCTTTACCACTACCAACAACACCTCTAACTTATCACATTCTCTCAATCACGTGCGCCATATATTCTTCGGCTTTCTGTATACTTCCGGGGCTGTGTAGCTTCTACTATACTGGTATCCCTCTGCCACACTCACTACCCAATACACCCAACGCAATCCGCCGTCTATCGCGTCCCCCACCACGCGACGACAGCTCTCCATCTAGGAAACACACGCGCCCGCGGCATGCTCGACACGGGCCAGACAGTCCCCCACCATGCCCAACACCAAGATGACGCTCGTTGACTGGCTCGACGACCTGTGCGTGCGCTTCATCGTCAACCTGCCCAGCGAGGAGCTGCTGTCGGTGGAGCGCATCTGCTTCCAGATCGAGGAGGCCCAGTGGTTCTACGAAGACTTTGTCCGCCCGCTGGACCCCGCCAGCTTCCCGTCGATGCACCTGCGCAAGTTCTCGCACCTCATCTTCCAGCACTGCCCGCTGTTCTCGGCCTACTCGGCGGAGCTGCACGCCCAGGCCTACGACCAGTTCCTCGCCTACAAGATCCGCGTGCCCGTCCGCGGCGCCATCATGCTCAACCAGGACATGACCAAGGCCGTGCTGGTCAAGGGCTGGAAGAAGGGCGCCAAGTGGAGCTTCCCCCGCGGCAAGATCAACAAGGAGGAGGCCGACCTGGACTGCGCCGTGCGCGAGGTTTGGGAGGAGACGGGGCACGACCTGCGCGCCTCGGACCTGGTGCTGCCGGAGGCGCAGATGAAGAGCATCAGCGTGACGATGCGCGAGCAGAGCATGATGCTGTACGTCTTCCGCGGCGTGCCCGAGGACTATCCCTTTGAGCCGCAGACGCGCAAGGAGATATCGCGCATCGGCTGGTACAAGCTGACCGACCTGCCCATGCTGCGCCGGAGAAAGGACGGCCCGCAGCACCCGCAGGCGCCCGCGCAGGACACGATCAAGGACAGCAGCTTCTACATGGTAGCGCCCTTCCTGGGGCCGCTCAAGGCCTGGATCAAGACGCAGCACCGGCTCGACAAGCAGAAGGCCCGGAACAGCGCCCAGCACCTCGCTCCGCCCGCCAACGTCCCCATAACCGACGACGAGGAGGTCCACCAGCCCACCGTAGAAGAGATGAACGTGAGCCACATCCCACCGCCACGTCCCGACGACAGCTTCGCCGAGCTCGTGGCGCGCCTCTCCTCCAGCCGGCATGCGAGCGATGCCCTGCCCGAAGTCTCCCCACAGCCTATGCCAGAGCAGCCAATGGACCAGGCAGAGCAGTTGAAGCGGCTGCTCAGCGTGGGCTCAGCGCTGCAGTCGCCGTCCGTAGAGGTGCCCGGCCAACACCACCAGCAGCAGGCAAATCCATTGCTTGCGCTCTTCCAACAGGGCAACACCAAGACTGCGAGCCCTCAGCCGTCGCTCCCGCAGACGCCCTTCGACCAGTTCATCCAGACGCCAATCCAACCCCAGAGCCCCCACGTCCAGCACCATCCGCGCCCACCTCAGATGAACAGCATGCCTCCACCGCCTCAGTTCGGCTTCCCACCACAATACGGCCCCTTCCACGGGCCTCCACCAGCGTTCAATGGCATGCACTCGCACATCCCGCAGCAGCACTTCATGCCCCCGCCACCTCCGAACAGCGCACATTTCCAGTCGCCGCAGCACGTGCCGCACCAATACGCGCCTCAGAGGTTCCAGCAGAGCAACGACGGTCATGCTTCGCAGTCACAGTCATTCCAGGCCTCGCAGTCTCAGTCCTTTGGCGCGCATGGTCCGGGTCCGGCAATACCACCTGCTTCGAAGCTGCCTGCGCCGAATCTCAACGCACACAAACTGGGCTTGTTGAACTCTTTCAAGGCCGGTGGCCAACAGTCTCCAAATCCACCACCGTCACAAGCGACGATGCATGTCCAGAGTCCGCCAATTGTACCACGACCGCAGCACGAGCCTCCACGACACCAGCCCAACGAGCTTGCCTCGCCACACTTCCAGTCCCCTGCTCTGGACATTCAGCCTGCGCAGCCCAAGCCTCGGTCTGCGCATCAAGACTCGCTGTTGACCCTCTTCAGGAACAAGCCGCCGATCCCCTCACCCGAACCTGCCGAGCTGTCTGCCCTTCCGGTCACCCCAGGATATGCGGCTGCGCAACCGGCGTCGAAGCCGTCTCGGACTCCCAATCAGAATCTACTCGACATGTTTGGGGCTCAGCCAAAACGGGATGGTATCACTTCGGCTACTGTCCGTGGACCGGTAAATGCGCCCGACTTCGATACCATGAAGAAGAATACGATGCCTGTTAGCAACAGTTCACGCGGACCTTCGCCGGCCACATTCGTACCTCAGCAAATCTTGAAGCGCGATCCATCAGTGTCGAACAGCCTATCAAACATCGGTGGAGGTCGCAACGGGGTCCCAGTTAACGTGGCAGAGATAGCGAGCGCTCCGCAAGCGACCTTCAAGCCACAGATATTGAAGCAACCACAGCAAAACGCCTCACCATCACCGGGACCTGCATCTACGCCAACCACTCACGCAAGAAGTCTTCTAGACATGTTCAAGAGTCCTTCGCCACAACCACCGACTGCTCAATATGTTACACCAGCGCCCAAACCTGCGCAATTTTCGCATGCGAATACTCTTCTTGAAATGTTCAAGAGTCCTTCACCGCAACCGCTGACTGCTCAATCTGCTGCATCAGCCCCCAAAACCGCGCATGCGAACACTCTACTTGATATGTTCAAGAGTCCTTCGCCGCAACCACCGACTGCTCAACCTGCTGCACCAGCGCCCAAAGCTACGCAATCTGCGCATGCGAACACTCTACTTGATATGTTCAAAAGTCCCTCGCCGCAGCTACCAACTGCCCAATCTGCAGCGCCGCTCACCCGATCCCCAGCGCCGCAGCAATCCGAGCCGGCATCGACAGATCAAAAGAGCACGCTACTCGCACTGTTCAACAAACCGTCACCCAAGCCCGAGGGAGCCCGGATACCCACGCCTCTGCGACAGACTCACAGTCCTGTCCCACCGACTCGGAGCCCTCTGCCGCCCACGACCATGTCTCCCGTCAGCCCGTTGCAGAAAGGCAGTCAAGCAGTGAGTCCCGCAGACTTTGCGTCTCGCAGCAGGATATCGAGCATTGGAGATGCAAGCGCGCCTAACATTGTGATACCGCCGACTTCGCATCCGGGAGAGGATGGCTTGGGAGGTCAGCCTAAGTCTAGCATTGACGAGAAAAGTCCGGTGGATAAGGCGTTTTTGCTTGGATTTTTATCGGATGTTGCGAGGCGGGGGCGTTGATGAGCTGATGAGCATTGCGTTGGCGTTTTAGCGGTATATTTGGACTGCTTTGTAGGTATAGGTATGCACCGGCTCCCGTGCTTCTCTGTAGCACTATACTATTGTGCTGAATCACATTAACAATCAGCTTTGATCGCTCTCAATTGCCCCAATTTATTGCACTATCACACTTATCACCCGTCGGCTCAGTACACAAAGGACCGGCTTTGTTCCCCAAATCCACAATCCTATTCAAATGTTCGTGGCGCTTTATTTTCTTTGTTTGTCAAGTTCGCCTTTGGCGTCGGTATCTTGCTTATTACTCCCGTGTGATATTTGTCCCTGCGTCGCGCGCTTTGCACACTTTTCTTCGTTTTCCTTTCTACTTTTCAGGTATCCATATTTCTATTTTACAACACGCTCATTTTCAGCGATTCGTTATTTTGGATTCGGTTCGACTCGGTTTCGACCTACCATCCATACTATCACCAAACACGACCACGCCTACACCCACCCAAACAAACCATGTATCTCCTCCCTCTCCTCCCCCTCCTCCTCTCCACCACAACTGCCCTCCCCTCCCCCCACCCCCCCCCACGAGACCTCGATTTCTCTGTCGACGCGGGCTCAGGCCCCCCCTACGCCACCCGCCCCTCCTTCACACTCACCGTAACCGAGTTCTGCGACGACCTGAAAATGGAAGCGGGCGCAGAATTCTCCACGTCCGACGGGCGATTCACAGATACGTTGGATTTCAATTATGTTGCTGCTGTGAATGCTGGTGTTAAGGAGTTTGAAGGGATGAAAGTTGAGAAGGTTAGTGGGGGGAGGTTGGGGATTGGGTATGATTACGGACGGCACGATGAGTTTTCTTGATTTTTTCTGGGAAAGGGTTGAAGCTAACGTGGTTGCATTTAGTTGTCAAGTACACGTACGGTACATGTTCGTTTGATTCCGAGTCACAGGATGCGAATGCGTGTGGGTTTTGCTAGGATCAGGAGGGGTGGGATACGGCGTGGATTTCGAGGCTGATTGAGGGTGGGAAGAGGGCGCCGGTGGGGCAGGGGATTATGGTTAATACGCGGACGAGGTTTAATCGGTGTTGGGTTATTTTGGGGCAGGCGAAGCGTGATTAGGAAGAGGAGGAAGAGGAGGAAGAGGTGGTTAAGAGGGAGATTTTCGGTATGAAGGGGGAGGAGAAGGACTTATCCGAGGGCGAAAATGTGGCGACTCGCACAGAGAAAAGCGATCTGGCCAAGCGCGAGCTCTTTGGCGCCCGGGACGAGGCGACGAAAATAATCTGTCAGTACACACAGTATCAAAAGACTTATGATCCCCCCTACTGACTCCCCCCTCCAGCCCGCGCAAACACCATCAAAACCCTATCCCCACCCCTCCCCTCGGGCGCCCTATCCGCCACCGCCTCACACAACACCCGCGCCTACGCAACATTCAGCATCGGCGTGACAGAATACTGCAAAGGCAAAGACCTGACCGCACGCGGCTTCTTCAGCACCGCCGACGGGCTCGGCGAGAAGCTCGAATTCGACAACGGGGCCACGGTTAACGCTATGAATATCAGGTACAAGAATCAGCTGTATGTTGGCGTGTATAAGTTCAATACGCATCAGTTGGATTTTGGGTTTGGTAAGTGTAGGTGGAATCAGGATTTGGTGGGGGGGAATGAGTGTGGGTATTGTGTTTCGAGGGGGTGGACGGGGGATGGGTAGTTGGATTGTGGGGTTAATGCGGCTGCGGGACGGGTAATTTTTTTTGTGTGTTTGTGTGATGGAGACGATGATACTGACTGTATGACAGAACCACGGTATAGATTGCTACTTTGTCGTCGACGACGCGCAGAAGGCCAAGCGCTCCGTTTCACCTCTCTCACTTCCTGCCGCGCCAGCACCAGCACCGCAGTCCCAGTGACTAACCGCCCGCTCCGCCACCAACGACACAAACGGCCTCCTAACCACCACAATCCTAATCTTCAACTACACCCTACACGAATCCTGCGACGGAAACCACACCAAGACCCTAAAAGGAATCTACACGAACGGCAACACACACGTCACCACCATCCTCCCCCTCGACACCTCCACAGAAATCGGCATCATGCACAGCATCCCCTCCTTCTCCCCTCTATATGTCTGGCCCCGCCGCGAAGCCGACCATCACCAAGACATGCAGTACCGCTACAGCGTTCTCGGCGATGAGGAGCATAGGAAACGCACGTGCTCGTTTGCGTCGTATGCGATTGGCGTGGATACTGATGCGCATGAGGTGTGTGGGTATTGTAAGACAAGGGCGTGGAGTAAGCGCGAGCTGGACTGCGGGAGGCATGAGAGTCGCACGCGGGGGATGGGGTGTATGGTTGTGTCGGGGGATTTGGTGGGGGGCGGGACGAAGGGGAGTGTGACGGTTTGGAATGGGACGGGGTTTTTGGCGGTGAGGGTGGGTGGGAATGGATGAGGGGATAGGATGGTGTTTGGGTGGTTGGAGTGGTTCAGTTCTTTGTGGTGTTTTTTAATTGGTGTATTTGGGGGATATGTTACGAAGGGGCTTGTATCTTTTGTGTTAACCTTCAGGACACATTGATAACCAACGTTGGTGACTCGAAATATTCAAGCGCCTTCGTAGTACAGCAGACGCATGGTCTTCATTAAACAACCTCAATCTCAACATCCTCTCCTCCTTTCACCTCCCTCCATCCCCATGCCTTATGCACCACACTCCGGCACTCCCTCCGACAAGTCACATCCCCACAAACCCACCACCGCGGCCCCTTCCCCAACACCTTCCCACAAGGCCCACCACATCTCTTCCAAACCGATCCATCACCCCTCAGCCCCTTCAAAAGCTGATCCTTTTTCTTGCGCTCAAAGATAGACAGCAGCTCGTCTGCGCTGTGTAAATTGCATTCGCGACATACCAGCAGCGGAATCTTCCGTAGAGCCGCTTGCCCCGTCTCGTAGCGCTTGGACCCGTACAGGAAACGCATAAGGATGTTGGGCTGCCCGGGGAGCGGGGCGCATGTACAATGCGGGGCCTTGAGGCGCTGTGGTGGTCGGCGCGTAAGAACGGTGCTGGTGTAACAGGGCGTGCAGTATAAACGGCAGTGAGTGTGGTGGAGCAGAGTTGACTGCGGGACGAGAGGAAGTTGTTGGCAGTCCTTGTGATGTGTTAGCGGCGTGTGGTAGAAAGCATGAAAGATGTGCGACTCACGGAGCATACTTGCTTGCCGCACGTCCAGCAGTCTTTTTTGCGACCGGTAGTAGCGCATGTGTATCGCCTGAACGTTTCGAGGCGTCTGGCGAAATCGTGTGCGGGAAGTACGGAGTCGCGCACGCTCTTGGAAACACGGCTCAGGTGTATGATTTCGGAGTAGTGGAGGTGCTCGGTGACTGCCATTAGCATGTCGTAGATACCAAGAAATTGGGATAGAGAAACTTCTTGTCCTCCACTGCCGTGGTAGCGCTCGGAGCCTCGGTTCTTGTTCTGCTTGTACATGTCCTTTAACTCCTCGACTTGAAGCTCAGCTTTTTGTTCGACACTCAACCCGGTCTTGAAAGCATAGCGTCTGCCGAGCCGGACTTTGGATGTGAGGGCGTGTGGGAAGCATCGGAAGATCGCTTCGGGCAGGTAGTAGACTATGCCGAGGAGGATCCATGCAATAATCTTCGGGATCTCCAAAGTGAACGCCCATACTCTCTGGAGCACAACAAAGAAGAGGTCTTTGAAAGATTCGCCTCGCTTTCTAGCGGATAGCATGGCTCCAACGAATGCGATGATGTTGAGCAGGGATATCATGGCGTAAAAGAAGCTGAGTGCAATGCCGTACTGCCACTCCTTTACGAAAGAGGTACACATCTTTTTTGGAGAAGCGACTGTGCTGTTGAGCCTGCCTGCCGCTTCGAAGAAACTCTCATTCGCGCCGGCTGGTCGATGCCACGTGTATGCGGCGCCTTTGTTGCATGCTGATATGCTGTGCGGTGCGTAGCCAGTCTGGTAGTGGGTTGCCCTGGAGAGGTAGATGGTTGTGGCTATGTCAATCACCATGAAGGGGAAGTTTAGTGGCGGTATGAGCCAGAAAGATGGAATCCAAACGGCGAAATTCCAGTAGAAGGCAAAGGTGCCCCAATTTGAGGCAATCTGCTCTCCTGCTGCTATGGCTGGATCGTACAATCCTTTACTGAGTATGGCATATCTCTCGATGACATCCCAGTGGGTCGATGCGTAGGACCAATAGGCCGCGAACGGGAAGAAGCAGACAAATCGGAAGAATCCGCAGGGTACCAAGTAGAGGATGAAAATGCCTGACGATGGTAAGTGCTTGCCTTCTCATCTTGAGATGTCACTTACTATCGAACCAGTTTCGGTTCGTCATTTCTACGTTTTATCGAAGTTGCATTCGTATTCGATAATCGTTGTGCTCGAGGTTCAGCCTCGTCAAACCAGCTAAGGGGTGAATAGGATCAATCGAGCGCTGTGATAGGCAAATTTCACTCCCAGTTATTTGGAGTAGAAGAGGATGTAACAATGAAGCTGGAAGTACATGCGGCTCAAAATCTCATGTTCGACAAGGCTCGTGACTGATATGGACTTGTGGCGCCAGGCTGAATAAAGAGGCGCAGCTTTGAGCAAATAAGGTCACCGAGGGTGGTAGGCTACTGTGCTAGAGTGGCAGCTCAGCCATAGTAAAGATACAACACAGCCTACTCAGAGTCCTGAGGGACGGTACTGATGAGTAGTATACAGCATTATCGCAGGTGGTTGAGTGGGAGCTGCCAAGGGACCGGTGAAGCATGAGGTTAAAGGCGGCTGATTCGCGATGAGCTCGTGTTTCTCATGCACTCGCAGGGTGCGAATTGCCCCTCTTCGGCCAACTCTTTCCCCACGCCCTGAAACTACTGTGCCGGATTGCTAATGCGAGGCTCTCGTATCTCGGTCAGCTACGAAGTGTGGTGGTCCTCCTCAAGCTAGGCGTTGCCCGTCGCGACGAGGCTAACATGGCACGAGCATGCATCAAGCGACGTGGAAATGCGTTAAAGATCATTATCGACAAGGAATGCGTGTCAGGAGGCGATGACTTGTTCATGTTGAAGTTGAGAGCCTGCGAAACCATCGCCGCACGGGTCGGACCATTATCAGTGAAGAGCCGTCACCGCGGCAACCAACGCGTGTTTGGCGATGTCACCGCCGACCATGCGCATGGCCAGCCAAGTGTCACAACGTCCAATTTCGCGACCCACAACGCTCAAAATACATGCCTCTCCGCACTTTCGTACTCTTAGCTGCATGCATCTCGAAGCCAGCTCCTGCATCACTTTCAGACAGCCTATCTGTATCTCGATAACGAACATTCACCTATCGACCATCAGCTGCGCATTCGCTACCGCTCCGCCACGTCGTAAACGAACTTCTTGAAATGGAGGCACTACTGTCTCTGGCCTTCGACAACATCGCGTCGAAGGATGCACAGAAGATACGGAAAGGGCTACGGCAGATCGAGGGCATGCTCGCGCAGATATGCCTCTCCGGCACCAAAAGCAGACAATCTACACCGGGACATCGACGGAATGCATCTGCTATCAACCTGGGCGAACAGCAAGAATCCACACCTAAGAAGTTGGGCCAGCTGCCAGAAGACCCTGCTTTCAGGGAGTTCTTCAGGCTACAGGAGGGGTTCGAATGGAACGGTAAGGAATCTTCTAGGGGATTAGGAAGGCATGTACTGAAAGTAAACCAGTTGTCACAAGAGTTGCCGACTGTCTAGAGAGACTATTGGGTATGGGAAGCAGTAAAGGTTGGTCTTCCACACCTCCCAACTGGAGCATATCTAACATTTTCGGTAGACGGCCAGAACGACATCCTCATCCTCTCCTCGCTCTCGAACCTCCAAGGACTCCTCCTCCTGCACCCACCATCGCGCATCATCTTCGGCCGTGAAGTCTACATGAACCTCCTCCTCGACCTCCTCGACCCATACAACTGCCCAGCAATCCAATCGCAAGCGCTCCTTGTCCTCGTCACCGCCCTTCTCGCGACACCACAAAACACACGAACCTTCGAACACATGGACGGCCTGCTCACAGTAACGAGCCTGTTCAAGGATGAGGAGACCACGCAGAACGTCAAAGTCAAGCTCCTGGAGTTCTTGTATTTCTACCTCATGCCAGAGACACCAGTGTCGAATGCGCAGCGTAGCCCGAGCAAGCTCGCCAGTGCGTTCGACAGGCGAAGTAGCACTACGCGCGGCGACAATGGCGGCGGGACGCAGAGGAATATCAGATCGCAGGACGACAAGCAGTATCTGCTCGGAAAATACCTCAGCAACGTCGATGCGCTCGTGGAAGATCTGCAGGAAAGCGCACCATTTACAAGCGTAGCATGCTGATGCTACCCATGACCCATCGAGGACCGCGACAGCCTGCCTTCGTTTCCATCGCGTACTGCGTCCGTCTTCTTGTCCATACATTGCTCTATTCAGCCTGAACCGGCCCACTTTCTTTCCTTCGGCGTCATATCAGCGAGGTGTTGGCGGCGTCGACACAAAACTTGGTGGTCTTTGTAATATCTCTTTAAGCATTGGGACTGGCGACCTGGCGAGCCTCTGTCTACTCTTTCTTCATTGTGTTCCTTGGCGTTTCTGCATAGCGTCAGGTTTGGAATGCGTTGGCTGTAATATCAGATTTCATATGTTATGAGGGGGTCTCGCGACCGAGGATCATTGGAGTATGAGCGGAAGAATGGAAGTGATTTGAATCTCTCGCCACTTGTATCTGATCTCGAATGTGACATAATCATTGGTTCGTGAAGTGAAGTATCTCACTTGCTACAGCAGATTCTATGTAAGCTTACACATCACGCTGCGCAAGTGACTCTGAGAAGATCTAGGATATGCTGTCAAGCACAGGGCACACGTATTGGGTTGCTGTATCAGCATCAGCAGCCACACATGCTCGCTTGCGTTCGACCATCATGTAAGCTTACAAACAGGACAATTCTGCAGCCAGAAAAGGCAAGTGGTCCATCTTCGCAAACTTCCCAAGTGGCAATAGCAAGTTGTACTATGGGCCAGTTGAGAGACGTGATGCAGTGTGTGCAACAACACACAAAGATAAGTTGACTACTTGTTCGAGACCTTACAAAGAGTAGTCTATTCAATACATATGACAGTGAAGGTAGACTGGCTAGTCTACGCCCCGTACTTCGTGAGTTTCATCGGCCGGCCTCGGCTCCATCAAAAGTCCATAACAAATCGTGGATGTACTGATCGCCGGCAAGCTCGGACGCTAAACCTGATGTGTCGCGTGCCCTGTGCTTGATTGTCTTGACCTCATCAACATCGCGATCGATGAGAAACAAGCGCATGCGACCACCTCACAAGGAGCTGTGCAAGCAGGCTCGTATGTTATGCTTCGGGAACAGTAGTGTTGTGATTTTCGACTTCAATCCGAGCAATGTAGGGGCATCATCGCAGCGTCGGTGAAAGTATACCAAATCACGAAATGACGCACGTTAATGCGGGCACGCGACCAGGATCACTACACGGATAGCGGCTTCTCGCTCATCCAGATTTTCTGGCGAACAACACACTTGCTTCGTCCGAAAAAGATGACTAGCCCTAGCTATTGGTTAGTTAGGTTACGCAGAGCCCTGGAAAAGTGCGCCTGTATGGTCCGCAGCACTCCGTTGGCTTGGGGTTATCGAGGTGGCTGCACTGGCTTCGCGCGTAGTAAGATCCTGTTGTGTAGGTTGGTAAAGTACGGCAAGTGTGCCTTTCTTTCTGACTTCCATTCCAATCTTCCCGACCTTTAACGACGTGGTGAAAAGAAGCGCACATCGGTGGCAGTAGACACCGTCAACCATCCCCGGACCGGATCGTACCGGCAACTGCCTTATTTAGTCCACTTCACTACGTACAGATTACATTACACCGGACAACCTTCCAAGCCGACTCATCCGCCTTCCGGCGCCAACAACATTCTACGACAAGTTATTCTTCATCCTCCCGTAATCACTCGCACCGAGCTCCATACATCCAATCCAACCTACCGAATCGCCGTGTACCTGCATATTTCTCCGCCACTATGGGCGCAGGAGCATTCGTAGAACCACTCGTGGTGGTTACACTTCTCTTTGGAGGCACATGGGTCAACCGGAACCCAGATTATCGCCTGTTCAACCGCCGGAGAGTCTACTCAGCATCACCTCGTTCGACATCGCCTTCCTCGGGCACTTCGTCCGGACGCTCTAGTCCGTCGTCCAGCGCATCCCTACTCTCTCAAGTCGACGACGAGCCGAAATGGCGGAAAAGAAATATGCAGATGATGGGACTGCAGAAGGAAGTTGTGTCGCCAAACACAAAGCAGTTCCAGAACTACTTCCTGAGTAGACTGCTCAGGAAGTTTCCGTTTCTAGTGGAGGCATGGTACTGGGCTTTGATATACTGGGTACGTCTTGCAATAGTATCTCCCAATTCGAGTTTGCGTACTAACTTGCGTGCAACAGGTATACCAACTCGGCCGTGCATTCAGCGCCGTAACAATGGTCGAAGGCACCGTAACCGTCGCACGCCGTCACGCCCTCCAACTCATACACCTCGAGCAACGCCTGCACCTCTTCCACGAGCTCTCTGTCCAAGCATGGTTCCTACGCCACCCCTTCCTCATGCACTGGACAAACCGCATATACTCCTTCATCCACATCCCCGGCACAATCCTCTTTCTCGTGTGGCTCTTCTTCTACACCACCACGCGCAACCGCATCGATCTACCCGTACACAACAGAGAAACGGCAGCTGAATGCAATGCAGGGCCAAAGCTATATGCTGCGAGGCGGCGCACAATGGCTACTTGCAATCTTCTTGCGTTCATTGTGTTTACACTTTGGCCATGCATGCCGCCGCGCCTACTGTCCGACCCAGATGTTAGCAGCCCAGTTGGCAAGGAAGCGCGGAGCTATGGCTTCGTAGACACTGTACATGGTGCCGAGGGCGAAAGCAGCGTGTGGACGCAGAACAAGTTTTGTAACCAATATGCTGCGATGCCCAGTCTGCACTTCGGATACTCGCTCCTCATCGGTCTTACCATCATGAGTATTCCACTCTCATCAGAGCACCGCCGCACGCGAACCATTCACATTTCGAGGAGCGTACGCATGAGGCTGCCGAGTCCACGGCGCCTATTGTGTCTTGTGCTCGGCATTGCATACCCGGCTATCATTCTCGTGGCGATCGTTGCGACTGCGAATCACTTCATTCTCGATGCTGTGGCGGGCGCGGTCGTTTGCGGGCTTGCGTGGACTGGGAACCGCGTATTGCTCAATTTGCTGCCGCTTGAGGATTACTTCTTGTGGTGTGTCAAGATTCACAAGCCGGAGAGGAGGGCTGTTTGGTATGGCGATGAGGATGAGAAAGAGGATAGGGTGACGAGTAAAGGTGTTGTTATTGATTAGAGCTGTTGGAAGCGACAGGATCCTGGAGATGGTTACGAATCAATGAATTGAGACTCATGAATGGTGGTTTATGGTAATGGGTTGTTGGGTTATGCTTTGTTTCGATACAATACCCCTATTCTTCCTAGCTTTAATTGATGGCTGCAAATATCTGATTATAGAGTATGTTAGCCTATATGACGGCACCTCACAGGAATGAACTCTTAAGGAAATCCTTACGACACTGCGTAGTATTGTCCAACCTGCAATATACTTTCCCGACGGGATCAGTCCAGAGCGGCCCACTGGCGGTAAGAGGACAGTCAAATCCTGCTAAGCTGTAGGCGTTGTTGCAACTGTATACCTTGCCAAACACATTCGAGATTATACATGCCCAATGTTGATATGAAAGTACAGATTATTGATTAGACGAGTTAGCTACTATTGTACATGAACGTCAACCCTCACTTTACAAGAAAGCAGCAGCAAGCGCAACGGCAAGCGCACCAGCACCAGCACCAATCTTCTCGGCCGCACCAGTGAATTGACCACCCGAAGGTCCAGTTGGCGTCGGAGCTGTACCGTTGCTAGTACCGTTGACCTGGACGAAGTTCGCGCAAGTGAGACGAGTCGTGTTAGTCGCGTGGAGCACAAACGACAAGCCACCAAAGAAGTACGCACTACCCGGTTGCGTGCTCAGATATGGCTCAACAAACGAAGTCGAGAAGTTTCCAGGCGTAGAGATCTTTCCGCCGTGCTTGCCAGCCAAGTCACCGGCCTGGCATGTCTCGGGGCGTGCAGCCTCGCACATGATGAGCTCGCCGCGGTTCGTGGGGTCGAAGTGCGAGGTGGTTGCTGTGCAGTTGCCGTTCTCTGGGACGGGCAGAGTGTGTATGTGCCAGTTGAATGGGCCGTATTGCGCCTGAGCAGGAAGACCGCTCAACTGGACCGTGAAGCGGACGCCTGCGGGTGTACCGACACCCTCGATATAGCCACGGACGGTGGTGCCAACAAGGTCGTTGAACATGGAAGGTGGGAGAGTGGCGCGGTAGGTCGAGGCAGGCAGGTTGGTCTGAGCGGTCGCGGTGCCGTTGAGACCGACGTAGCCTGGCTGAGGAGGAAGGGGCATGATAACGGCTCCTTGCAGTGTGTCGACACCTGCGAAGCCCGTGGGGAGTGTTGGAGCAACTCCTGACTTGGTGGTGCTCAGTCTCACGGGCGGTGGTGGAGGAGCCTCAACGACCTGAGTCACCTGCTGGGCCGTAGCAATGTACGAAAGTCCGAGAATGATTGACTTGTACATCCTGAGATGATGTTTCTGGGCCGCAAACTGGGAAGGTGGTGTTTTGGAGATGCGAGTTTGTCTAGGAGACTGGCAACGAGATCTCACCGACACACGCAAGAGGCTGTTTATGTATGGGCAACTCCAATACCGCCCATACCTTTCCCATCTCGTCACCATGCAATAGTGCCATTTTCCATCACAATGACATCAAGACCGCCACAATCCCAATCCTCCAATATCGCCCTTGGCCCAATCCTTCATCATAGCTCTTTCGACAGGCAAGAAACTCCGTGCCAATCACGTCTCTCACTTCGACCTTACAAGTTGCTGGGCTGCGGATGAATCGTGCCGCCCCATCACTACGACCCCTGACCAATTATTACCACATTCGCGGCAACGTGAGATACGCGAGGCGGCAACGGATATGGGGTATTTGTGCCTTACATCAGAGGTAGGGGTAGCGTCCAGTCGTGGCATCGTGGCGGTCAGACTGTGACATCAAGACTTTTGGCTGCGGAGTGCTAAGCGAGAGAGGATCAAAGCGTGGTGTTTGGTGTCCGCGGACACGGCAACATCAACATTGACGCGTCGATGAACCTGTTCGGAGACCAAGGCCGGGCGGCCCACGATGGCGCGCGGCACACGAAAGCACCTGCAAATTGACGGTGGCAGCAAGTTTCTGCTTTCCTTGCGATGGGGCAAAGACGTCGGGCGTGCCATGCCATGTCGAAAAGCTAAGCTGTAAGGAATCCCGATTTCAGGCATCAGCACGTGGGCGGTCTCTACCCCGGATGTGTGGTAGATTTGTGAGGCTGGGAGCACGAGCCTAAGATGCAACGTGATTAAACAACCTTGGTGCTGATGAAAAGGGGAGGCTCGGCTTCGCAGTCGTCATGGTGAAGCTGGCGCAGAGTGGCGAGGCAGGTGTGAACCGTAATACGTGCTTTTCGACTGCGTCCAGAGTAGTAACCCATTCAGCTCTTCATTTCTTGGATGTGCGTCGAAGGTGGGTCCCCGCTGCATGACCGCAGTGTAAGCGGCACTTATCTGTCTCACCGGCAAAAGTTGTGTCCCGATGAGAATATGAGGAACATAAGAGGGCAGATGGGGTTGGTGTTCATATATGGAACTCGTGGGCAGCAGATGATTTATAGCCAACCGAGAATGTAGTGTCACTTTGATAAGGATATGTCGTGTGCTTTGAGCATGTTTGAGGGGGTCGGGACCGCATCATGACCTACAGGTCATTCTTAGCGTTCCCAATTACCTTTCACCACCGACAGTAGCGATTGCTTGGAATTGCGGCAAACCGAGTATATACTCGCATTTCACGGGGCTTGTGTAAGTTTGTTATCGATCATAGCCTACTTTTTCGCATTGCGCTTTCTTTGCAGACATACCTACCATCGCAGGTACATTCTTCATGTTTGAAAGGCATCATAGCATTCCGAGAGACAACAGCACGCTGTTGCTGAACGCGCGAAGGCAAGCCAATTAGCTGCAGATAGCCTGACTACCTAGTCGATCTCTTTGAATATCACTTAGACTACAGCTTTACATTTGCCTTTCGGCAGATATAGCAGCCTCAAGTCTCCGACAGGAAGTTTCTCGAAATCGAAGATGTCCGCGATGATGACGTTTGCCAGCTCATTCGGTAGCCGTCCAATGCCTGAAAGGCGTACCGTCCTCCATATTTCAGATATCTTCAAGCTTGTCTGCAGGAATGATGCTGTACGCTCGAAATGACCTGCTGTAAAAGTCTCTAAGCTCAGGTTCTCCAGTTCCGAATGCGTCTCCAGGAATACCGCCATATCAAGCTCAGCACATCGTTGGAGCTGTTCTTGTGCAGTCGCAAGTGCAAGGTTGATTGGACTGATGACCTTATCCCACGAAGCAGTCGCTCGCATATCGTCCCATAGATCCAGGCAGATTCGGACCAGCATGTCATCCAACATCCAGTAAATGTCTTTGCGTTGACTATTCAAAACGAGGTGGAAAACTTGGGTATTCTGGATAGTGATGCTGAATCCAACAATCAGACGCGCCATTTCGGCGGCATGGAAGCTTGCAGAAGAGATCTGAAGCTTTCTTGTTGCAGCTATCAGGTCTTTTACAGTCGCTATGAAAGCCTTGGTCCGGAAAAACAGCGTTTTGTATGTTTGTGGCAGCCAGCTTCCCTCGATTTCGTGGAAAGTCTCAAGATTCATCACCTCAATTTTATTGGTGTGTTGCACCTCTGTTATGTACTCACGTTGATACTTTCGTATCCACGCCTCTCGATCACAGCCCTCGGGAATCTCTGTACCGTGATTAGGTGTCAGGTCAGTTGGTGTCTCAAGCACTTGATACGTGTACACCTACTGATAGTATCGGAGCTTTCCCGTGTAATTGCCCATTCGCATGAGTTGGGCTCGCGGACCAAATTCCGTATTGGAACAAGATCATCGGGGTATAGGTGTCCGAAGAAAGGGTATCGGTATGACGCACTAGACTCCGCTCGCGACATGGTCGTGCACTATTTGAAGCTTTTGACACGTGATGATACAAAGATATATTTGATAGGCTCGTGCAAGTGTCGCAGGTAAGACTAGCGGTGTCCCAATTCCTGTGATATCTATGTGCAAGGAGAAGTACGAACGGTAGCGCACAAGACATGATGTGGCGCGGATGGAATATGACGAGGTAATGTGGGGCTAGCCCATTTATGCTTGGCCATCACTCAACAACGATCTCCGCAGGTCTTTCGAACACCTATCTCTTCTTCTCACTGACTTGTCAGCGTTCTATACACTACTTTGTATTAATGCGTTATTTGGATATCTATATTTTACTGAGGCACCTCCCCAAACCTTTCATCAACTAGAACAACATGTTTAGCACAAACTTGCTTTGTGTGACCGTCCGATGCTGGTTGCGCATAGCTTCCCCGCATATGCGGATCCAGTTTTTGCGCTCCCTCTGTGGCAGCCGTAATCTAGAGCCTTTAGCGAGGTACACCTTGCTTTATGAAGATGGCTCAATGCGGGGTGCAGCTGCATCCGGTGAACCCGTAGATCGTCGAGTCCAACGGAAGATGCGCCGAGGGTGAGAGGAGAGATGCCACAGTCTCTGCTGGTTCGTCTGTGACCTCAAGATTGCCATTTGCCTTCCAAGAATTCATGACTTTTTCAGTCAATAACTTATCTGAAGACGTCCAACATGTCGCCCCTACCCGACAGTGTAATCCGAAACTTGAAGGCATCCGTGGGGAATGCTTGCGCAGACCCAAAATCAGACATTCCTGGAGCCAGTGTTGTTGTAGTAGGAAGAGATGGCAAAGAACTATTCGCACACAGCTCAGGCAAGCGAGGCGTAAACAGCTCCGAAAACATGACGCTCGACAACGTGTTCTGGATTGCTTCGTGTACCAAAATGATCGCAGGCATCGCTTGTATGCAGTTGGTCGAGCAGAGAAAGTTGAATCTTGATGATGGAGATCAGATTGAGAAACTGCTTCCGGAGCTGAAAGATGTGAAGGTGCTACAGAAAGACGGCAAATTGGTCGAGAAGAACAAGAAGATAACCTTGAGGATGCTGCTGACGCACACGGGTTGGTGCTTCCGGCTAGTTGCGTGGAGAAGAAGCTGACTTACTTGACCATAGCGGGTTTCGGTTACTCGTTCTTCAACAACGAACTTCGCGATTACGGCCAACCAATCGGATTTGACGAGTTCTCGGGCGACATCAAAGACATCCTGCAGCCTCTGGTTTTCCAGCCAGGCGAAGGATGGCAATATGGTGAGCACAACCTAACATACAAAGAGGTTTTGGCGACAAAGTATTGACAGCAAAATTCGATGTGTAGGCGTGAACATCGACTTTGCGGGGCTGGCTCTCGAGCGTACCACCGGACTTTCGCTCAACGACTACTGCCAGAAGAACATCTTTGAGCCACTTGGATTACGGACTATATGTGAGTTATGGTTAGCAGGAAGATATAAGGATGGAACAATTCTTACGAAGCTTTTCAGCCATGTTCCCAAATGCGGAAATGAAGAACAAGCTCGCATTCATGCACCACAGAAAGCATGATGGAAGTTTGAGCGGCCGCGATCATCTTCTGCGCAAGCCTCTGGTTGTCGACGAAGCCGGGGTCAAGGGAGTCCTTAATAGCGCGGGCGCAGGCGCCTTTGCAAAGCCATCGGACTATGCTCGTAAGCTACATTGCTCTCCCTGTCGAAAGCTAGGAACTAACGCTAAGCAGAAATCATCGCGACACTTCTCAATGACGGTACTTCGCCAACGACAAAAGCGCAGATACTCAAGAAAGAGACAGTCGATCTCATGTTCACCAACCAGGTCGAGAAGTTCCCGAACTTTGCTCGGCAGGGTATTCCCGATGCAAAGCCCGACTTGACCAACGTCATTCCTGAGATATACCCTGTTGATGGTAATCCACCACAAGGGTGGGGCTTGACTTTCATGTTGTCGAACGGAGGGCCGACCGGAAGATCGAAATCGACCGGTTTCTGGGCTGGTTTGCCCAACTGTTGGTGGTGGGCTGACCGTGAGAAGGGCGTTGGGGGCATTGTCTGCACTCAAATCCTGCCATTCGCGGACGCCAAAGTGCTTGGACTGTGGTTCGACATCGAAACACAGATTTACCAGGCGATTGGAGCATGATTTGAGGCCTGAAGGAGCTGGCCAATGGTTGTATTTGTGTTCAAAGCTCCAATGCATCTTGTTTTGGGACAAGTCACTCTCTCCCCAGCGCTTGTTGAAGACTGAAGCACCGCTGACGCTTCTGAGTACATCTCTACGCTAATTGTGGTGTGTGAAACTAATCTTTCCCTACTGTAAGGTATCCCAGGTAAGCAAGTGTCCCACGTAAATAACCTTGGACTCATAAAGCAACCGAATTCCTCTGTGTTGAGCCACAGGCTAGTTTTGCCGAGGTGGATGAAAACTACGAAGACGCGTCCATAAGTCCGAATGAGGCCGTGTAGTAACCGTCCAAATTGATCTGCGGTATTCTACAGCAGATATGGCGCAAGGTGGGGTTGAAAGCCGTCCTGCACTGAAGACTTGTAGAAATCCGTTTCCCTTAGGACCTGTGCTTCAGAACGTCGCTCATTGTTGTGGTACGGCGGAGGTACTCTGTTGAATTATGGGTTCACCTTAGTGCTTACGTGGAAATTCTTGCAAGCTGTCACGAACGAGATCGTCCGGGTGGAAAGTTGCTGAACAATACGCATGCAAGCGGCAGGACATACATATCCGTTCATTCCCCGCATTTTCTGAATCGGGCAATGTGGAGCATCAGCCGCGCGGGGTGCGCATCACAGTAAGGAAATCCTCCCGTTTTACTGCACTACTCTCACTTTTGCCTCTTTTTGCCATCATGTCCTGGTTGTAGCTATGAACTTCGTAGATGTTCAGCCCCAATCATTTCTGGATTATGCGTGGACTTCGCCCGCTACCAGCGAAGTGACCGCCACTAAGTCTTCGAGAACCAGTAGGAAGCAAAACCGGTGCTGCGACCAATGTCGCAAAGGAAAACGCGCATGTGATGCATCTATATTAGAGGTGAGTGGTATCTGAGGCTCTCGAATGGCCTTCTTCGAAACGTTATCTTACCACGTACATCTTTGCAGGATGCTCTTTTGGGTGACAACCAGCCCGGCGCAACGTCGACGACATCATTCCACTATAGTGGTGAGCTGCAGCCACATCCGCCAGATCAGTCGACTCTCAGAGCTGATTGTTACTGACTAGATGTTTTCGGGCCCTTAGCACCATGCGGTAATTGTGCGAAAACCAAGAAAGGATGCACCTTCGACTGGCTTCGGTCGCAACGCGTGTTTACACAGGTACCGACAACCTCGAATGCGTCAAAACGTCGTAAGACATCCTCAAGCAGATCACCGAGTCGAGACAAAGACAATGAGCAAGTTCATACCGTGAGTCTGACGACTCAATATGTTGCCACCGCAAGCGAGGGTTGCGCCCAAAATGCCACTGCACTGGAATCGGGAGTTACCTTCGGAGATTTTCCAAGCAATGCAGCCTTGACACTGGACTCGGAGCCATCCAATTCATCTCTGGATGCGGACTCTCCCTCAACTTTAGCAACAGAGACCGCGGCAAGAGACCGCCCAAAAGATCTGATGAGCTTCTGTAATGATGGGCAGCTGGCTCATGAATCCGAGAAAAGCTCATTGCCAGATGCTTTCAATGAATATCAAGGAGAGGCTGAACTGCGAAGCCTCACTGCGTCTTCTATGAAGTCTGTGAGTAGTCAATCTGCCCTATCAAGCGAATCGGTGATACGAGTCAACCAGAAGAAACGTCGGCGCGCTTCACTCAATCTGGCCTCGAATGGTGGTGATACGCGTCCAACAGATGGGAGCAGTCTTGCTCTGTCAACGAACAATACGATTCTGAACGAAAGTCTGCTGAAGATCTACCATAACAGTTTCGAAAATGCGCTCCATTGTTGGCTGAATGAATCGACTTGCCCTTACAGTAATTATGCGGATGTGGCACTGGTAGATTACCGCCCCGACTGGAACCGAATTTATCATCGCGTCTTTCGGCTGGACAGACGATCGGCAAACATAAGAGGGCGGCAGTTGACGTATTCAGAGGACACCGCTTCTACCAAAGCCCTCAACATGGCCATTTACGCGTTCGCAACACAGTGGTCTCAGTCTGGCGAGAACGCTGACGTAGAACACGCATTTGATGAATTTAGAGCAATCCCTCCAACGCCATTCGAGAACGATTTGCAGATCAATGCGTGGCACGAAGCGAGAAATGCACTCAATGCCGCTGGCGATGTCGAGTCGTTCCGAGTAGTGCTCGCTCAGATGATATTCGCTTTGACACAAAAACCGGTAGAGCATAAGAAGCAGGAAATAAACAAGGGCCAGCATCGAGCCAGGGTCAGACCATCACACACAAATGAGGCTTCCGATGACGATATCGATGTTGACGAATGCGACGACCTTCTGGCCAGGCTCGACCTTGCCTTCGAAGCTGACGGGCCGCCTATGCATTTAGAACGGGGACTGCGTCTGCTACATTCCTTGCGCTCGCGAATTGCCATGAGAACAGGTACCAAACAGTACCACGCCTCCACGGGACAGTTGGATGACACAGATCGGGCGGCGATAGACCTGCTCTTTTGGCTGGGTGTCATGTTTGACACCTTGTCGGCCGCAATGCACAAAAGACCCCTAGTGGTTTCAGACGAAGATTGCGATATCTATCCGCAAACGGGCGAAGACGACGTATCGATGGTACAAGACGAGACGGCCGCAAATGATATGGAATCAAAAGACAGAAGCTGGGATGAATATCTGTTCGCTCGTCTTGAAAAGCAGCTCCACGATAGTTCGATCAGATGGCCTTGCTCGTTCGATCAAGCTGCCGCTCATCTCCGCGCAGCAGCTCCCGTAAAAGTAGTGCTATTCAGGCGTATCACGAGGATACAAAACTTGCTCGGCCGATCGGCCCGCGGTGTAAGTGTGGAGGCCAGCCTGACTTCAGCGTTGGAGGTATACGCGCTGTGGGAACGATTGTGCTCACCATTCATCCGAGATTGTGTCCAAAACCACGACAGACTACATCCTCGTATCCAGTCATGGTACACCTGTTTGGCTGCCCACTGGCATCTTGCGACACTCTTGCTGGCGGACCTGCTCGAACTTGTCGACGATTCGTCCCTCGGTGTCGCAAAGGCTCAATCTCGGCGCGTATCCACGAGCTTTATTGCTCACTTTCGAGAATATAACTGCCGCACAATCGCTGATATAGCTGGGCGTGCTTGCCCCAGGGCCGATGCATCGTTTTCGAAATCAGATGAGTTTCATTTTGCGCTCAATAAAGGGTCTCTGTTAACTGAGCCATGGACGGTTGTACTTATTAGGACATTCGCAAAGGCTGGCGTCCTGCTCCTAGAGTCAAACTTGATGCTGCCATTGGGGGACAATTTCGAACGGGCCGATCCGTGTGTGCGAGCATTGTGGTACCTCGGACGAAAGAGCGATATGGCTAGAAGAACCTGGAAGATTTTAAGCGATGCGTTGAGGGAAAGGCGAAAAGGACTTGATGGAACAGTGAGCGACATGAGTTCTTTCATGAACAATGAGATGTGGTACGGGCTCGAAGATCTCGATGCGCCCTTCGACAATGAGTGCGATAGATAGTCAGCGGCTCACAACCGTGTTTGTGGTAGATGTTGCCATTTGCCATTTGCTCTTTCTCTGTCCTCCATTTGGTGGGAAAGAGAAGTTTGAAACGAAATGCTGAGCCGCTAAAACACAAACACGTGATAACGCGTCACGGAGTCTCACGGATGAAACTCCGCCGAAGATCCTCCACCTCCTCAAAGTACGCATCTCATCACCGCATTGCAGCCACGAAACAACTGGTCCAATCGTGGAAACGACATCGAAATCAACGCCGTCGCCAGTTCGCATGGTTGCGTAACACGAGGTGGTGTTCCTCCTGCGCACAAAAGTTGAAAAAATATCTTTTCAGCCAAAGCGCGTATCGGACGCGACAGATCGGCGCGCGGCTGCCATGGGACTTCCACAGTGCGCGCGCTCTCTCTCTCTCGCAATGGGAGGCTTCCATCTGGCTGACACGCCGAGTTTAGACTTTTCGACGTGATTAAAGACTATGACAAGAGCGTCCCAATCGCGCAACTCGCAGAAGAACACTACCAGAACAATAACCGGCCCTTACGTGTAGCCATTGACGAAGCCGATTGGCGATTTAACAATGTCACGCAAGCACAAGTCTATGCTATCCGCGACAGTATGCGACAGTTTTATTTAAATCGTGTTTCTGGCTGACTATCTCTAGCCTCGGATCAAGCTTATCAAGGAATAGAAAAGTTGATGTTCTACAGAATTTGCCGCCTTCTAACACTCAACATCCAGCTAGTCTTCGTCTTTGATGGTCCTGGGCGTCCGTGGAAACGCGGTAAGCGGGGTCAGGGCAAGATTGACAACCGAGAACGAGACCTGCTCAAAGAGATTCTGAGATGTTTTGGTATACCATCGCACGAGGCTCCAGGCGAGGCCGAGGCTGAATGCGCACGACTCCAGATTCTCGGACTAGTTGACGCTGTTTGGTCGCAAGATTCAGATTGTATCATGTTTGGCTGCACTTTGTGGTTACGTGATGACCGTGTCGTCAAGGAGAAAGGCTCTACCGATCGATCCAAGGAGAACACCGCAAAGAACAAGAAGCTAGCCAGAGTCGTGAAAGCCGCAGATCTGAAGTCGCACTTACAGATTGATCAAGAAGGACTGGTTCTTTATGCCATGTTGGTGGGCGGCGATTACGACGAGAAAGGTTTGCCAGGATGTGGCTCCAATACGGCCATGAAAGTGGTAAAAAAGGGGCTCGGTCGAGGACTCTGTTTGTGTCGCAATCAGAGAGACTGCGATGATTGGGCGCTGGAGCTGGACGGAGTCCTTCGGACTCCTAGCGGACGCGGCCTCGTTGTGCCTCTGGGCTTCCCAGACTTCAAGACCCTGGTTAAATACAGAAATCCGAAAGTCTCCAGCGATGAGATACTGAGGAACAACTCGAAGCTGAACCCTGACTACACAAGGCTCATCAACGAACGCAAACTTCTCGAGGTTACGAGTTCTCGCCTCAACATATGGGGTAAGAATTACATGTACGAGTTGAATGTGAGACAACCACTGACTTCGTACCTACAATTCTGCAGGACGGCTATACATGAACTGGGTGGGCCCGGTTTTGCTTACGCGATACATGTCAGCCCGTGGTATAAACCTACCGCGGGAAGCAATACACGGCATTAAACTGACTAAGCAAATGCGCAAGAAGACTGGTGACGAGGACCAGGCGCGCGTATTTGAGCGCAAACTCACTTTTTCGCCATTCGGGCTTACTAGTCTCCGCCAACAGGACTTCGAAGGAGAAAGGACCGGATATTGGAATGGCGAAAAGACCACACCTTTTGACCCAGACCATCGAGTGGAATTTGAAATGCCTTTGTATTGGCTGAGAAGGGTCCTCCCAGGTGAGATGCTCGATCCGCCTACATCAGTGCCAAAGACGAAGGCATCGAAACGCAAGAAGTCGCCTGCTGTCTTAGATGAAGCTCTTGACCCACCTACAGTAAAGAAGAAAAAGGGGAAGGCGTCACAACAAGACCCTACGCCGGCAACGAACGTAGGAGTTGCCCAGCGCACAACGCCCAAATCCACCCAACGAGCTGGATCTTGCCCGGACAGGAGTACCTCCAAACGCCGTCTTGACAAAGCTCCTGTTGTTCGCACCCCGGATATCATTGAGCTCTCCGATTCAGATGACGAACTTCGGCTACCACCACCACCGCGGCTACGGGTGAAATCTTCAGTGCCCTCCGTATTCGATTTTGGGTCGCCAAGCCCTGCAGAGGAAGACTTCGAACTGAACAGCCGACCTAGCGCTTCAGGCTTGAGCGAGCCAAATGCGAATCACGAAAGCAATACGCCGCGGAGGATATCTGGATATGGGCCAACAGGTAGCTACGACAAGAGACCTCTGCTAGCCACCAGCTCATCGCCTTCATCAGTCAGGTCACCGGACGTTCGCGCTGCACGGCTCCGGCATTTTCAAAATCTCACCAGATCTGGGGATTCGCCAACGGAGGACCCGTCCGCTACACCACGCAGTAGCCTCGTCCCGGATGGGGCTGAATGTATAGATTTGACAGACGATTGAATCATGATGGTCGACATCATCGTTACTCGATGAGAAGGAGCTTTCCTTAGTACCATTCATCTTCTTTTGGTCCATGAGGCACTGCCCAGGCCTGTGGCGTGATCCTCATGCTCTGGACACGCTGTCGCCAATTGTCAACGCCGGATACATGTTTCGGCTTGTGACTCTTTTTCCAACACCGCTTTATACGATCTTAGGTCTATTGTTGGTTTGCTACTATCTCAGCAAGCATAAGCAAACACACTCTCCCGCGGTATATGAGCGTTGCCCTCATCAGCGGGATATCGACTATTTCCAACATCTATCTCTGGGGTCACTAGAATGTCCTGGGGTCTTCGAAGAGCCAGGAGTCGCGGGAGCAGTATCGAGGCACCAAGCTCAATGTTGATGGTCTGCTCGACTCCTTTGGAGTGTTCTGTTTACATTTGAACATGGATTGTCTAACACGCTTGCAAATCGAGTAGTTCAGATCACATGATGTTTCGCTCTGTACACCAGCTCGACTGCAAGCGGCACCTATATAGAACAGCTGGGCCAAATTGCTGCATTCACTCCCTCCATAACTTCATCAGGTGCAGGTGACGAGACCAGCACGCTAGCAACATGCTTTCACAGCCTCCAATCTAGTAACATGCTTTCACAGCCTTCAGTAGCGTGGCGCGTTTACGATGAAATCGCCTTTTTCCTATCATTCCGTCCAACGGCACACAGATCATCATCAGCTCCACAAGCTCAACCACAACTCAACCAAAGATGGGTTCGCCGCCGATTCTCTACCAGGATTTCGTGGAGCAAATGAGCGCCATCGTACGGCCTACCACTACGCCGAACGAGCCCCATTGCTTCATCTGCAACCAAGCATATGGCAGCCTTGGACCTGGCCTAAAGACAGACCTCGATCTCCTCAGCGAGCTTCCCGGAGCCGTTCGCTGCAGGGCCTATGTACAGCATGTCATTGAGCCAGTCACTACCCCTTGCGGTCACAGCTATTGCACATACTGCATCGCAACATGGCTGAACTCGCACGAAGAGCGCACGTGCCCCATGTGTAGGGCGCCCATCGAAATCCCAGAGCCGCCAATCGAATGGGTCGACGACGATGACCCAGTTGCCATCGCCATCGAGGGCCTTCGTACCTCGCTGCATATCTCGCCCACCATTGCGCAGCAGATCTTCGACATTCTCAAGCTGTCGATGCGCCAGATCTTCACTACGGACAAGTCCATGTCCCTGATATGGAAGGCTCCCGCTATGGTGTCTGACCTTCCGAAGATCATGGTGGCGGTTGCACGGCGCTTCAATCGCGAGGGCAAAGGCAAAGGTGTCGTACCTGCAGATCTACCGTTGTTACCACTTCATAACCCGATGAATCGTATGCTGGGTCAGCGCTCGACCAACATGAAAGGTCTCGCGTACTTCCTGACCCGCGATGCACCGCTAGCCAGACACCTCGATGCGCAAACTCTGTTCGAATTCCTACGCGACCGCATCGAGGATCTCGAGAAGAAGTTCGAGGCCAACTTTGGCTGCTTGTCTGACTGGAAGGGTTGGGTCGATAAGCTCTGCTTGATGGTGCGGGAGGAAATGCCGGATGCTGACGGTGGCGTGAAGAAGGAGGAGTGGCAGGCATATGTCCGATGCGTGGTCAAAGCATTGCTGGTATGGCAGGCATACTGCGAGCATGTGCAGAAGCTGACGAGGCAACAGGTGTTTAGTGCTAGCATCGAGGGGCATGTGTTGAGTTTTCGGCTGGGGTAGAATAGGCGGAATCTAACTAGGTTGAAGGCGTTCATGGGATGGGATCATGGAGTTTGTAGCAGACATGGGCAATAGAGGGATCAAGTACATATATCCTCTGTTGATATGATAAAGATAGGTTGAAACCTCTTTTACTGCAGCTGGTATCATCTCGCGTGAAAATATTGATTTACTATTTTCAAATTGCATTATCCAGGACCCGGAGAGATATCTATAGCCGTTCAAGAATTCGCAAAGCTTCTCGTATGCATCTTGTCAACCTCCAGGACAGACTGAGCGCCAAAGTTGGCGGCTAATAAAAGCACCTCACCCTCTCTATGAGGATCTACTTATCTCAGCCCACGCGAAGACCCAATGTCGCGCCATGAACTAGAAACGAGCAATGACTTCTGCTGATCCCCACGCTTCATGTACTCGACCGGATCCCAACTCTTATCATCCACAGCAGCTAACGGCCCACTATACACATAAACCTGCGTAGCAACTATCATCCTCTCCCCGTTTGCAGTCTCGACTTCCACCCCGACAACATCCTGTTCATGATCCGTCATATCAATGTACTCCTCAATCTTCCTTAGCGCCCAATCCTTCATACAGCCGAGAAGAAATCCATGAAGGGGCTTTTTCGAGCTAGAATCTGGGATCAGTGTTGGCAGCGACACATGCTTTAGCGTGACTCTTGAATAGCCCCTGAGCATGGCGGGGATCATGTAAGATGCTGTTTTCTCCGGTGTCGCGCCCATAACTTTGGCTAGTACCCATGGAAGCATGAGACTGCAATACAGGAAGACTGGTGCGTCTGATGCGACGCCTCGATAGACTTCGCGCCTGGTCCAGCGATGGGTAAGGGCGAGGTTGTATATGCGGACGAAGTCTGGGTCGATGAGGCGTTTGGGATCTTGTATGGCGCTTGGGAAGGGAACTTCATTCTTGTTTTTGGCATGAGCGTTTTGCGTGCTCTTTTGAGGGCTGACTCCGCTGTCTGCTCTTGAAAGGCTGTCGGTTTCTTGACTTGTCGTGGACTCGTTTTGGTCTGGTCTCTTCGACATGCCGGTCGTGCTGTTTCGCCCACGTGAGTGATACTTGATGAAGGTGCGATTTTGCTGTTCGGTTCTTTCTGGTTTTGCTAAGCGCTCTTTGTAAGGCAAGTTAATGGAGCTACTCGAACTGCCTGGAAGCGTGGCGTGTGGTGTTGTATTTTGTTGCTCTAGAGCATCTGTGAAAGGTTGAGAGTCGTCATCAGGTGACAGCGGTCGTTCAGTAAGTGAATGAGTGGGTGCGCCGTGTGACCGGGAGGTCTTGAATTTCTTGATGAACTCCATAGTGAAGAAAATTTAGGAAGGATAGCACAGTTGATGAGTGACGGGAATGTATGTTGGAAACGACGCGTTAGCTTACCGTGCTCATAAAGAGGGAACCGTGGTTCGTCTAGTACCATGTGTTGACAATTCCATGGTTGAGCCATGATACTCTAGTTTTTCCGTCCTGTGGTGACCATGGTTCTGTTTGTCAAGACAGTCGACGATCCACATTCATGATGATCGCCAAACTACAGCCTGGGGCTCTAGCAGTCATGTGATGCTTTCATCAACGTGCAATTTTGGTGCATCACCTGAAAGCGCTGTGAATGGGTTTGTCCGAAGGCTGGACTACAGCAGTGCCTCGTGCTACGGATCTGAGATGCGATAGAAACGGCAGGTACCTTCTAGATGTGTGTAAACGTGCATGATCTACATCTAACAATCACCTCGTAATCTTGGCCGCGGTTCCATTGGTGGCGTGAAGGTGAGGCTGAGAGCCAGGCACCGAGCGACGCGTCGGCACGCCAGTTTCACCCCGATACCTCGAAAGGTGATACAGGCAACGATGATTGGCTCACAGCAGCCTCTACAGGAGGGTCGAAGGGACACAGTAATGCGTTTGGAGCCGCTCGGCTGCCTTTCTCTACCATGGTGTAGGTAAGCGGGCATGCGGGTCTTCCATAGCTTTCCACGGATTTGGTGCGGCGACTAGTGCCAAGACTCACCTGGAGCTTGCTTCACCGCGTCACCGGAGCTATAACTCTCTCTCTCATAAACTTTACATCCGCCGCCCACTTTATCTTCTCCATCTCCGCCCCCTCACCACAACCCAACCACGCCCACACACACACGCTCGCAGCATCCAGATACCCGCTACATCAGGACACCTACGCCCGCCACAAACACAGACAGCCCAGCATCATGTCGGGCAAAGCTGAAGACTACGCCGCTCCCAAGGCGGACCTGTCAAAGTAAGTTTTCTGCCACCTTACAGTCACGAAGACACAACTGCTAACAAGCCCACAGGGATCCATCAGGCGCCGAGGTCAAGGACAAGGACGAGACCGCCACGGCCATCCTCAAGAAGAAGAAGAAGCCAAACTCGCTCATGTAAGTCCATCAAAAGCTGCGCACGAAGATTCCAGCTAATAAGCAATAGCGTCACCGATGCCGTCAACGATGACAACTCCATCATCGCCCTCTCGAACAACACCATGGAGACGCTCCAGCTCTTCCGTGGCGACACTGTGCTGGTCAAGGGCAAGAAGCGCAAGGACACAGTCCTGATCGTGCTCGCAGACGACGATCTCGACGATGGCTCGGCGCGGATAAACCGAGTCGTTCGCCACAATCTGCGAGTCAAGCACGGCGATGTTGTCACCATCCACCCGTGCCCAGACATCAAATACGTATGTAACAATCCAAGTTTCGAGCTATATGACATAACTCACAATTTCTTAGGCCAAGCGCATCGCAGTCCTTCCCATTGCGGATACCGTAGAGGGTATCACCGGATCGCTATTCGATGTCTTCCTCGCACCGTACTTCCGCGAAGCCTACCGACCTGTCCGCCAGGGCGACACATTCACAGCCCGCGGCGGTATGCGACAAGTAGAGTTCAAGGTAGTCGAGGTGGACCCGCCAGAGTTCGGCATCGTCGCACAGGACACCGTCATCCACTGCGAGGGCGAACCAATCCAGCGCGAAGACGAGGAGGGCAACCTCAACGAGGTCGGCTACGATGACATTGGTGGCTGCCGAAAGCAGATGGCACAGATCCGAGAGCTTGTCGAGCTGCCACTGCGGCATCCACAGCTGTTCAAGTCCATCGGTATCAAGCCTCCCCGCGGTATCCTCATGTACGGTCCCCCAGGTACCGGTAAGACGCTGATGGCTCGTGCCGTCGCCAACGAAACCGGTGCCTTCTTCTTCCTGATCAACGGTCCCGAGATCATGTCCAAGATGGCTGGAGAGTCAGAATCGAATCTGCGAAAGGCCTTTGAGGAGGCTGAGAAGAACTCTCCTGCGATCATCTTCATCGATGAGATCGACTCCATCGCTCCCAAGCGTGAGAAGACCAACGGTGAGGTCGAGCGCCGTGTCGTCTCGCAACTCCTCACACTCATGGACGGCATGAAGGCGCGTTCCAACGTCGTCGTCATGGCTGCCACCAATCGCCCCAACTCCATCGATCCTGCGCTTCGTCGTTTCGGCCGCTTCGATCGCGAGGTCGACATTGGTATCCCCGACCCAACCGGCCGTCTCGAGATCCTCCAGATCCACACCAAGAACATGAAGCTCGGTGACGACGTCGACCTGCAGTCTATCGCTTCTGAGACCCACGGCTACGTTGGTTCTGATCTGGCGTCCCTCTGCTCAGAAGCTGCCATGCAGCAGATTCGTGAGAAGATGGACCTGATCGATCTGGACGAAGACACCATCGATGCTGAGGTCCTCGACTCACTTGGCGTCACCATGGAGAACTTCCGCTTCGCGCTCGGTGTGTCCAATCCATCTGCCCTTCGCGAGGTCGCTGTCGTCGAAGTTCCCAACGTTCGGTGGGAAGATATTGGTGGCCTGGAGGAGGTCAAGCGCGAGCTCATCGAGAGCGTCCAGTACCCCGTCGACCACCCCGACAAGTTCCTCAAGTTCGGCATGTCACCTTCGCGTGGTGTACTCTTCTATGGACCTCCTGGTACGGGTAAGACGCTCCTCGCAAAGGCTGTTGCGAACGAGTGCGCGGCCAACTTCATCTCCATCAAGGGCCCCGAGCTGCTCTCCATGTGGTTCGGTGAGTCTGAGTCCAACATCCGAGACATCTTCGACAAGGCGCGTGCCGCAGCACCCTGTGTCGTATTCCTGGACGAGCTGGACTCCATCGCCAAGTCGCGTGGTGGTTCCAACGGCGATGCCGGCGGTGCGTCCGACCGTGTCGTTAACCAGTTGCTTACCGAGATGGACGGCATGACCTCCAAGAAGAACGTGTTCGTCATCGGCGCAACCAACCGACCTGAGCAGCTCGACAACGCTCTGTGCCGTCCTGGGCGTCTCGACACGCTCGTCTACGTCCCTCTGCCCGACCTGGCATCGCGCACGAGCATCCTCAAGGCACAGCTCCGCAAGACACCCGTCGCACCCGACATCGACATTGAGTACATCGCGCAGAACACGCATGGATTTTCTGGTGCCGATCTGGGTTTCATCACCCAGCGCGCTGTCAAGCTCGCCATCAAGCAGTCCATCTCGCTCGACATTGAGCGCCGCAAGGCCCGCGAGGCTGCCGGTGAGGACGTGGACATGGTCGACGACGATGCTGAGGACGCTGTCCCCGAGCTCACCAAGGCCCACTTCGAGGAGGCCATGCGCTCCGCTCGTCGCTCCGTCACCGATGTCGAGATCCGCCGCTACGAGGCTTTCGCGCAGTCGATGAAGAACACCGGCGGCTCGAGCTTCTTCCGCTTCCCTGAGGGTGGCGAGGCAGCGGCTGATGGCCAGAACGCGTTTGGCAACGCTGGCGAGGATGAGGACTTGTACAACTAGAGATGGGATTTCGCACCGAGTGACTGATACGGTTGGCGCTTTTTCTTCGGCTGTGGGCCGGCAGATTTAGAGTAATGCAGGCGCCTCTTCATGATAGGCAATGGGATATTTGGAAGTAGTATCATGATAGCCAGATATGACTGGAAATGAGAATGAGAATGAGAATGAGAATGCATGGTTCATTGAATACCTGATTATTGGATTTGTGAATGTCTCGTAAGATTATGATTGTGTGATTCTCCACTGGCTTCACGATGCTCTGGTGACTTTACAGCACGCAACCTGTTCGCCATCACCAGATTCAGATTTGTATGTTGGGTCTTCATGATGATGACATGAACAGATCCAGTCTCCAGTGTTTGATTGTTCCATACCTAACCCGCTTCCTCCTCTGCCTCGCGATGCAGTGTCAACACGAACATACAAAACTAAATCACCCGCCCAACCATGATAATACGGCGGCTACATCAGTGTAAGCCTCGCGTGGCTGCATTGCCACCCGTTTTGCCTGCTACGTGCACATCGACTGCTGCTCTTTTGCGCAACACGTGCAATTCTGAGGTGACACTTGCGGTATGTCGACCCAAGCAATCTCTCGCGCGTCCGTGGACAGTAGTTGATTGCTGGTCCTGGGACGATCCGGAGCTTGGTGGTTCGGAAGAGGGGTATCGCTGGCCACGGGGCTGTTCCAGAAACTGATGCTTGGTCCTGAAGGACTGATCCCGAGCAGGTAGAAAATCCAGAAGGATGAAGTGTCCTGGTGTATCGACATAGGGAGGTGTCGATGCTTCCCAGCCCAAGGACAAAGCACCCACCACTCAATCCTCCACAATCTCACACACCTTCTCCAACTCCCTCCTCACACTCTTCGTCCCCTCCACCACCGCCTTCCTCGGAATCTTCAAATCGTACTCATCCCCATTGCCATTCACGCCATTCCCAACCACGCCATTCGCGCCCTCCTCCCTGATCTTCTCCATGGCCAGCGCGCGCGCCTCTTCAACAGTAGCAACTTGTCCCGAGCGGAACAGGTCAGTGATGTAGCGCCTCAGTTCATCTTTGAAGCCTGACTCGGCGAGCTGGCGGTCCAGTGCGGATTCGATGTTGCGGATGCCGTCGCCGGAGAGCAGGGCGGCGTAGATGTTGTTGCGGAGGTCGAGGGAGAGGTGGTTTTGGGCTTCGGAGGTTAGGAGGGTGATTGGTTTGGTGGAGGGGGACATTGTGTTGTTGCTTGAGTGACTGGGAAGTGCCGCCTGGGGAAGTGGTGGAAGGTGTACCGCGCAGATGGTAATCTTGTCAAGTTGACGGACAAATGCGCCGGATGCAGACTGGCGGGTAAAATTGCTGTTGGTACTGCAGATCGTGGAAGATAGTTGAGTGGTTTCTTGCTGGCCTCGTGACGTCGAAATGGTAATCTCAGAAGATTGCGCTTTGCGGTAGTACGTGCAGGAAGAATTATTCCCTTGGATGGAGTGAGTGTCGATGGGGTTGAGGAAGGAGCGAGCAGACACTACCAGTAGGGTACGATATTCCAAGTTGGACAGGCTATGCAGAGAGACGCGTGTTGTGCGTTGTCTGTAGGTGGAGAATCTGTTCCTGGATCATGCAGAGCTGCAGGTCAAAGGAAGCTGTGCTTGGACCAATCGTTGTCGGCGCTAGCATAACCGCCGATGCATGCATTCGCTCTTGATCGAGGCTGCCACTGTTGATAGAGTGTGCAGTCCATTCTACATAGTCTAATACTCTACTCTCCGCCTGTGTCTACCACTGTAGCCCCCATCTTTCACCGTTGTTGGCGTACCATCCTGTGCGCAATCCGCCCTCAGCCTCCCTCGGTACTCGCACCCATCGCCTCGCCCTTGTTGCTGCCCGCCGCGCCCGCCAGGCTTCAACACAAAGCGCTTAACGTCCGGCAGCACTTCAGACGCCCGCAGGCATTCCCACGTCTCTCCAGTATACACCACCACGCCCGGCTGTATCTGACACAGCCTACACAAGGGCGACGTGCTCCCGTCATAGGCGAAACGCGCCCGGACAATCTCGCTTCGTCTCAGACAGGGAACGCTTTCACCATCTAGTCAACCCTCGCGGCCGGACCAGCTTCAGACTCGCCCACCGCAATCGCCGCTGATAACGGCAGCGGTCCACCGGCCACCGGCGAGCTCTGAGCACCTTGGCGGCACCAGCTCTTCCTCGCTGCCACTCTCACGTGCGACGTCATCCTCCACCATGGCCTACGCGACAAAGTACCACGAAGACTCAGACGCCGACGACGAATTTGAGCGCAGCGTCATGAGCCCCGCCCTGCCCGCCGACTACGAGCACTCGCCCACGAGCTCCGGGCCCCTCAGCACCGAACACACGCCCACGACATTCACCCACTCCAGGGACAGCAAGAGCAGCCCCACGGGCATGATTACCGAATGGACGGACGACCAGGTGGCAGACTTCGTATCCGACCTCGGCCTGGAACAGTATGCCGACACGTTTGCTGGTAGGTGGCATGGCAGTCTTGGGAGGGGGTGAGCTAATGGACATGCAGAGGAGGGTATCTCGGGGGATGTACTGATAGCTTTGCAGCATGCTGAGCTGAAAGAGCTGGGCGTGGGCAGTGTCGGGCATCGCCTGACTGTCTTGAAGGCAGTTTACGACACCAAGATAAAGCAGAATGTGCCCATAGAAGCAGACGACTATGTGCCGCTGTGTAAGTTGCATGTCTCGTCTACACGACCCCCACTGACTCCAGTCCAGCTGCGGACACATCGGCACAGGAAGCACCGCCCACGCAAGACGACTTCGCCAAGGTCATCCGAGTCGTGCAGATGCGAGACGAGCGGATACACACGGCCGAATCTGAACTACGGCATCTTAGAGAAGACCTGGGGCGAGTTGTAGATGAGAACAAGCGGTTACGGGAGGAGATACTGCCGCTACTGAGAACTCTGGAGAACAGCCAGAAGCCCCTGCCTACACCCCATGAGCACACCATCACATCACCACCAGCCACACAGGAGAGATCCGGTGGAAGCAGTCTGTCGCGTAAGTTCTCTACCAAGAAGCTTTTCCTAGGGTCTGCTCCAAAGAACCCCTCTCCAACCATACAAGAGCATCGCACTCTTATCGATCATTCCTCTTTGGATCCTTCAGCAGCAGCTGTGGCAGCATCCTCACACCTCACAGCTTCTCTTGGTGGCGGCCCACAGATGTCGCCCAACTCGATCGCACAGCCCTCTCCCACATCGCCAGCCTACACGCAGAATCAGAACCGCCAGTACGCGCGCGACATGCAACGGAGCGGACACGACGGACACGAGACCCCAAGCTGGTCTCAAACGAATACATGGGCTTCCGACTCGACTATGACATCGGACCGCAATCGCGATCCCCGCGCCACGCCGGCGCCACTATCTTCACGACCGCTACGAAATAACACGCAACCGACACCGAATCCAGATGACAGAGATCCACCACTGTCTGGTGGGTCAAGCACGCTGAACGCTCCCACATCAGCTCCCTCTTCCACACCATCAACGAACCCACAAGTCGAGATCTTCAAATCTTTCCGAGTCTCGATCGACGACCCTTGCCATAAGGTCCTACCAGTGGCGCTCAAGAAGTACAATATTACGGCAGACTGGCGGCAGTATGCCCTGTATATTGTCCACGGCGATCAAGAGCGATGCTTAGGATTGAACGAAAGGCCGCTCATACTGTTCAAGCAATTGGACAAGGAAGGTCGGAAGCCCATGTTCATGTTGCGGAAACATGCTGCGCCGGCAGAGGGGCACGTGAGCACAGTAGGCGGAAATGATGTTCGACCTGTACCCTCAGGATCCGATGGCTTTGGCTGGGGCGGCCAGAACAGAGGAACACCACTACCCGGTGGAGTACTGTAGGAGACGACACCGCTTGAAAGAGGCACTTGACCTCGACTTCTAACATGTACCAATTTGACGTTGCTGTACGATGACCGTATAGGAGAGGAGCGTGAGGAGAATTAAGGCGACAAGAGGAAGGTCATGACGCCGCAAAGAAACGCATCGCCGGCCCCCGGTATCAGAAGATGAAGGAAGGGAGAGAATACGATGGCGAGCAAGCAATAAGACATCGAAGGAGAAGATGCCGTGGTTCGACCCACGAAGCGTGTTGTACGACACTTTCGTCGATACAAAAAGCGAGCGTTGCGTTTTCAAAGCGTTTTTCGATTCAAAGGGATATATTCTAGCTACCCAATCTACCTTGCCAACGCTCTACGAAGCGAATCACTTCAACAATTTCTGTGCTTGCGTTTTGGCGGTATGCCTCAGCTGTGAAGAAGCATTCCATGGCGCGCGGGACAGTCGTGCTTCTGAGACTGGGATTTACTAAGCATGGAGCTAGCTTGGTGCTGCGATCGACACCTCGAGAAATATTTCCTTTTCTGGCGTTAGCTTGGCGGTGAGGTGAGGTGGTGTTTTGGTACGCTAACTTTGGGAGTGGACTACGCGTGTATTGTAGTGCTTTGAAATTGTTGGTATGGATGGATGGTACAAAGCGTTGTATACTGCCCTGCGATCAAGGTTTTTCTTATCATTGGGCTCGAAATGGGATGTTGGATTCATTACTAAATTCCCTTCACGAAGAAGATATTATTCCAGAACGCTCTGCTCTGGACTTTACACCCATGATCGACGCCATGCACGGATGATCCTTTGTGTCTGTTGTTTCAGATCGACGTTGATCCTGGTTCATAAGCTTCGGGAAGAAGGATGATGCATGGCGGATGTGGCGTCGGGGAAACGCATAAGAGAGGCGTGGAAACGCATAAGAGAGGCGAGGAAACGCATTGATGGTGAGGTGGAAACGCATAAAAGAAGCGTCATAGAACAAAAATGTTGAGAAAACGTGGGTATTTGGAATAGAGTTTTGAGACAAATGAAGCCCTACTCAAGAATGTATGTCGGGAGCAAACTTGGGTATGGGTATACATGTTCTTTTGATATTGTTGGGTATCCATCCTGCTTTCTCTCGATTGGTTCGGCGTATTGACTATGCTAGTCTGTTCTTTGCTCTGAAGGATGGAAGAACGATGATCGAGTGCAGAGCTGGTAAGCTGGAGTGCACGTCTCTTGATAGCGCCATTGAAGACGTAGGAGTCTCGTCAGGCGCGATGTATCCTGAGCACTTTTGAGTCCGACTCATTCTCCAGAATGGCCTATGCGCATCTAGAGTTCGTGACTGACGCTGGGAGGGTATGTCGTACTCCGCGGCTTCACTTCCACCTTGCGCCGCCTAGCCATGTTCTCTGGTCCAAAGCTCGCGTTCCATTCATATTCCCATTCCCATTGTCCTGCCTTCCAAGCATCCATCAAAAAGGTTTCGCAACCTTCCTCATCTCCCCCACCCCCGACACCGGATCCCGCACCTCCCTCCAACTAACCGGCCACATAACCCTCCCCGCCTCACTCCTCGCCATGACGACCCCAAACTCATTTCGATCCGTCGCAACATAGTAATTACTCTGGTCGCCCAGACTTATCACCACACCCCTGATCAGATCCCCCACCCGAAACGATTCTTCGATTTTGATCTTGTCCTTTTCCGTCGCGCGTATGTCTTCGCGCCGTATTTGGCCCTGAAAGGCCTCGCGGCATACCGTGTCGCCGATTACGAGGATCTCGCACGTTGCGAAGCGGGCGCCTAGGCGCGTGATGCGTGCGAGGATGATGGAGTCGATGGAGGGGAGGAGCGGGGTGCCGCCGCCGCTGTTGGTGCCGAGGATGCCCGGGTCGGTGGTGGAGGTGGGTGGGCGCGAGATTGAGAGGAGGGGGGTAGGTTTCGATTTGGACGTTGAGGGTGTTGTGGAGGAGGATTTTGAGTGTGAGGACACGACTGGGCCGGCTATCGAGGCGTAGATCGATTGCTCGTGGATGTGTGTGCCTGGGCCGGGGAGGTATTTGTCTGCTGCGCCGAGGAGCTGGCCTGGGAGGGCGAGCGTGGGTAGGAGGGACATTATGGTGATGCGCTGACAGTGAAGATTATTCCTGGCTCTAGGTGTGCGATTGACAGTAGCGTGTGGGGTGAAGTAAAGCGATTGTGTATGCGCGATGTGGATCTGATCGTCGTAATGTACAGCTTCGAGAGTCGCTGGGCAACTTTTTGGTGTTGCGGAAGAGCTAGCTCGCCTCAACTTGCCTTGTAGCTTGTGTCTGCGGCATCGCTCGGCTAATCCTGCCTCCCAGCATCATCAACAATGCAATGCAACGCATCAAGCCCAATGCAATATTGTTTTGATAACACAGTACAGTTCATTTCTTGTGGTAGTACATATTCGTAGCGCACCAGCACGACCGATGCATCGATAACCAGCCCCTCGAATCTCCTGCAACCCAGGCCCAGAAACGCCTTGTGCCCAATTGCACATTGCTCCAGTCGCCGACAGATGCATCCCTTCCTTCGCAAAAATCATCAAAGTCATTCGCTCATGCTCACGTTGCGGTACAAGACGCGGCTCAGTCGCCGGTCTTCAATATAGGGCTTAACTCTGCGGTCCGGCGACTAGACGGCTTGGTAGAGCAGGAGCGGTTCGCCGATGTTTTCTATCTCGGGTATCGTACACTTCAGGTCGAAGGCTTTTGAGAGTACAATCTTGAAGATCTGGGGATTTCAGTATATTGAAATGATCTAGTGAGAGCGTTGCATACCTTCTGCACGTTGATGCTGTGGCTCGTGCTGCTGAAGATGAGACTGGCCTTCATTGCTCGTGCGAATCGCTTGGCCTGTACGACATTAGATGAGAAAATCTAAACGTGTGACGGGCGTACCTGGTTGGAGATCTCTTCTTGCTCTTCACGCGGGAAGTTTACAAAGTGATCGTACTTGGTGCCGACTAGGAATGGGATAGCAGTCTTGTTGAAGCCTCGACCTTGGCGGTACCACTCCTTGATGGAGTTGAGGGTGCTCTTCCGTGTCAGGTCAAACATGAAGAGTATGGCAACGGCATCGTTGCAGACGAGCGGCAACATGTTCACAAACTCGCGCTGACCACCAAGATCCCAGATGGAGAAGGTGATTTCTGTGTTTCTGATGGATATGGTCTTCTCCATGAAGTTGACACCTGAGTCTGTCAGTCAAGATCAACGTCAACTAATGGCTTGTCATACCTAGTGTCTGGATATAGTCCTCGTCCCAGCTACCTTCAACGTATTTCACCATCAAACTGGTCTTGCCGATTTGGGCGTCGCCGACCATGCCGACCTTGATGACAACGCTGGCGTTCTTACTGGCAGCCTCCGGTTGTGGTGGCTGTTGTTGGGCGTTTCGGTTCTGATCTTGGTACGAGTTGGATCTCGAGCCGCTATCTGAGGCTGGGTACCGTCCCATCTGTGAGTTCGGCCGTGACTGCGACTGTCCCATGTGCGTTTCCTTTGCGCTATCATAGTATGATGCCTGTCGCGGCGGTGTGTCGGCGTCAGAGGGTGTGTTCAAGCGCGAGCCGTTGTGGGTGCTGTACTGGTAGGCTGTATCGGACTGGGAGGTGGAGGGACGGTGTTGTTCTTGGGCATAGCCGTTGTTGTTGTTCTGGCCGTACGGGTCTGGGCTTGCTGCGTGACCAGCATTGTTTGAGGGATATCCGCCGTTGTTCGGAGCGTAGCCGCCGTTGTTGGCAGCATAGCCACCGTTGTTTGCTGCGTATCCGTTGTTGTTACTCGGGTTCGGATTGGGAAGAAAGCTGGGCATGGGTCCCATAGTGGATGCGGTGATGGTTGTGTTCATGCTCTCGTCGGTGTCCATTGTCTGGTCCATGTGTTTCTGCGCTTCCTGGGCTGGGTGGGCCTGACTTTGTTCTTGCTGGCCATGCTGGAATTGCTGCTCTGTTTGACCATATTGGGCCTGCTGCCCTTGTTGCACATCCTGATTGTGCGTGTAGCCTTGCGGCTGTCCTTCGACGTGAATCTCCGGCTGGCCGTCAACGACCATCTGCTCGGGCTGCATCTCCATGGCGAGAGTTGGGTGTGTCTGGGAATGCGATTGACTCGAGGGCTCTGGGATGTCTTAGGTGGACGAATAGGAGATGGGCAAACGCCGGTGATGCAGGCAAAACAGCCCCGCTGCAGCTGGTGTCGCGCAACGCGTCGAGGCCTGCAGATGGAAATTTATGGCGGTTTTCGGTGGGTGCATTCATGCGTGGATGTGCACATTCATCAATTCAGGAGCAGAATGGGCGCTATGGAAAAGGTGACAGTGACAGCTGCGATGCGCAACGATTGGCGCGCGTTGCTCTGTTGATACGGAACCAATAATGACGCTAAAGGAACCGCCGCGGGGGACCCAGTCCAGTCGTAAATTTCGCGTTGCTACAATTTTTGGCCATCGAATTGCACTATTTTCCTACACAAATCTACGCCCCACCAAGACAGCAATTCACACCCACAAAGATGTCGAAACGACCCGCAGAGTCAGAGCAGGAGCAGGAGGCGATCAAAAATGGCGACCGTCCCATGGAGATCGACCAAGAGCAGGCCATGGACTTTGAGGACGAATTCGAGGACGAGTTTGAGAGCGAGGACGAGATATTCGAGGCGGGTGTAGACGGACGGCCAGATGAGGAGCGAGAGGCAGAGGAGCGAGAACGTATGACATACCTGAACCTAGACAGCCTGGCGCATACTGACTTTGCAAGACGGCATGGACATTGACCAGGGCACTTTCATACCCGGCCGGCACAAGCTCTCGCCGGGCGAGACACTCAATCCAGATCTGTCGACATACGAGATGCTCCACACACTCGAAGCGCCATGGCCGTGTCTCTCATGTGACATAATACCCGACAGCCTAGGCTCCGACCGCAAGACGTACCCCGCAACCATATACTCAGTCGCCGGCACGCAGGCAGCGCGGGGGAGGGACAAGGAGAACCAGATCATGGTTATGAAGATGAGCAGTCTGTCGCGCATGGAGAAGGACGACGACGAGCAGGACGACGAGTCGGACGATGAGGCTTCAGATCCCATCCTGGAGACGAAGTCGATCCCCTTGACGAGCTGTACGAACCGCATACGCGCACACCAGACACCGCAGAGTACATCCGCGCAACCGCCGACCACCCTCACCGCCGCTATGACAGAGTCGGGTCAGGTTCTCATACACGATGTCACACCACACCTCACTGCATTCGACACCCCCGGAACTGTCATCACGCCCACACAGAACAAGCCAGTCTGCACAATACGTGCGCACAAGTCGAACGAGGGCTATGGTCTGGATTGGTCGCCACTGTTCCCCGAAGGCAAGCTTCTGACCGGTGACATCGCCGGCAACATCTTCACCACAACTCGGACGCAAGGCGGAGGCTTCGTCACAGACACCACACCCTTTACCGGCCACAAAGGCACGATCGAAGAGCTACAATGGTCGCCAACAGAGAAGCACGTCTTCGCCTCAGCATCCAACGACGGCACAGTCAAGATCTGGGATGCACGGTCAAAATCGCGAAAGGCAGCCGTCAGCGTCAAGGTCTCAAAGACAGACGTCAACGTACTGAGCTGGTCGCACCAAACCGCACATCTCCTCGCCTCCGGCGCCGACGACGGCGAGTGGGCCGTCTGGGACCTGCGGCAATGGAAGCCTTCAACGTCCATGGCCAGCGACGTCAAGCCCACGCCCGTCGCATCCTATACCTTCCACAAAGAGCAGATCACATCCGTCGAATGGCACCCTACAGACGACAGTATCGTGGCCGTGTGCGCTGGCGACAACACCCTCACACTGTGGGATCTGGCTGTCGAGCTTGACGACGAGGAGAGCAGAGACACAGCCGGTGTGCAAGACGTGCCGCCGCAGTTGCTGTTCGTGCACTACATGGACCAGATCAAGGAAGCACATTGGCACCCGCAGATACCGGGTACTCTCATGGCGACGGGCGGGTCTGGATTCGGCGTTTTCAAGACGATTAGCGTGTAGATGTTTGTCGAAAGCAGTATGCGAGGTATCCGGGTAGATGCATTCCAGGCGCTTTGTTCACGCGTGATCACGTTACGGCCCTTTCACCGAATGCGGCTACATACCTATATCTCTTCACAAAGGAAACCAACTTCATCTCGCGCAAACAATTTAAAACTGTTGAATATACAACCTAACCTGACATGCTGTGAGACACGTTTTTCTTGCTTTTTTTCTCGAACACTGCATCGCATCGAGATGGCGCTCACAATGTCCACGAACGCCAACAACTACACGCCAAAACAAAGCCACTGCCATCACCAGGGAGACACACAGCCATCCAGGTACCCCGAACATCACTACGCCAATCGCAACATCAGCACAGCGCGCTCAACCTCCCACCCCACTCCAAACCGCTCCTCCTCCCCCTTCGCCTCACCAACATCACTCACTACTTCATCACCCGCTTTCCCCTTAAATTTTCACGAGCCCAAAGTCCTGCACGTCGCGGATATAAGCTACCCGGAGAGCTATCTACGGACGCCGATGCCACAATTGGTTTCCCAGCCAGTGCACCATGGATCGAAAGCACTGAGTACGACCGAGGAGGAAGACGTGAGACAGTCAATCGAAGAAACAAGCGAGGACGCGAGTATGGCGCAAGGACATGTCTGGGGCGACGGAACGAGGGAATGGGCGGGGTGGGTCGAGCACAGGAAGGATGTTGAACGGGCGTGTATGAGTCGGAAGAGAAGTCTCTCACCAGCCCTCCTCCCCGCAGAAAAGAAACACAAAACCAAACATTAACATTAGCATTAGCATTACCATCGAACCATCAACCCCCTAATCTATCCATCTACATATTCCACCCCCAATCCATCCCTCCACCCTCTCCCAGCCCCAAATTCGCCCCCCCAGCTAACCCCAACGGCCCCAACCCCGCAAACTCCATGCCCTCGAAGCCATCCAGTCCCGGCCCCTCGAAGCCCTCGAACCCCCAATCAAGGCCACTACTAGGCGTTTCAACACGCGCATCTAGCACGGCGTCAATAACGCGCGTGAAAATGCGGCTTGCCTTGCGGCACAGATTGTAATTCGCTTCGCCCTGTCGTGCACCAGAATTCTCGACATGCGCGGCGGCATCGAGATGCGATATCAGAACACTTAGCATGCGCACTATTTCGCTACGCGAAATTTCGTGCGGGAAGGGTTGGGCTGTGGCGTGTTGTTCGCGGAGAGCGGTGGCGAGGACACTTGCGGCTGGGACGCCGAAGAGGAGGATACAATGGAGTAAGTCTCTGTGGACGTCGTAGCTGCGGTCGCGGATGGTGCCGAGGGTCAGGACGTTTGAGAGGAGGTCGCAAGATACGCGGAGGAGTGCGGTGTTGGAGGTTAGGGGCTGGTAGTCGAGGAGCTTTTGGATCATGAATTCGGTGTACCAGTGGGTTAGGTGCACGATTATGAGCATGAGGCAGACGGTGGCGGGGATGCCTTCGTCCCAGCAGGCTTTCCTGGAGGGAGTTAGTGGGTGGTTGAAGCGGGGTTGATGTATGTGGGGTACGTACCAGTAGCGTAGGTGTTTGGGTAACGAGTCCCAGGAGGAGCGGAGGCGGTAGGATATGTCGCTGTGAAGATGAAGTTAGCGACGTTTTGTATGTACGAAGGTGTTTGGCTTACAGTAGTTGGCCCCGCGAGGTATCGTCAAGCTTTGTGAGTGAAAACTCGAGCACTTCTTCGCGGAACTGTAGAGACATGTAACGCAATCGCTAGGATGTGTTAGCGAGCGCAATATATGCTGAGCACGATATGCATACAATCCACGACGCCCGTAGCCATCTGCCTTTTGTATTCCACCCATCCTTGTCCAGAGCTTGGATGGCTCGATTCAGCACGTCGTTATCACCGACAGTGTCCTCATCCGACAAGTCAAGTGGCAAGTTGATATCGGTATACCTCTTACTGATCCGTGGAGGCCGTCCGACGAATGTCGACAGAGACTTGTCTTGATTGTATGACGAGCAGAAGATCCTCAGTCGCGTTTCCTTGAGCCAGACGGGTACATTGGCGCTCGTAGATGCTTTGTGTATTCCGAGGGCGTATATTTGGGTTGCCAGCTCGTTGACACGTCGCCACGATGGTGGACCGGCGTAGCCACACATCATTGTCGTAAACATGTAGTTCTCGTAGTACAGCCAGATCGTAAGGTCATTGACGGTGGCCAGCATGGTGCATAGAAAAAGGCAGGTTGTGCTCGCGCGAAGCAGCTCGTCGATGAATTGAGATTTTAATGCGCGGTTTGCTGGGTCACTGAAGACGTCTGGAGCGAATCCGAACGTTAGGGATCTGCCTGCTGTAGCCAGCAAGCAGCCGATCATCTCGAATCGGAGGTTCTCTCCTGAGCAGAGTATGTGAAAGTCCTGGGCTTCTAGCGTCTGTGTCATTGTGAATGGTCGACTTGTGCTTTCTAGTACCTGGGAGATCAGCTGAGGGCTAGGAGCTGATCGTCTGAGATCGTGTTTGTCTACGATGGCCTCAATGCCGTTGATCTGCGAAGTTAGTGTATGGCTCAAAGTACATCGTATATCCACGGTGGACCTACAGCATCAACTTGGATCTGCGCAGGTATGACGCCCGCTTCGTTAGAGGCATTGTACCACAACACAAGCTCTTTGATAGCAGTGTAGTACCGGAACACTTTGAGCACATCGCTAGCCATCTGGTGCCGCATTGACTTCGTTAATGGATGTTGATGGGTCAACTCCCAATCAGATCGCTCCGAAGCGACTGACACTTCGCGCTCTCGCGGAACACCCGAGTCTTCATCTTCTGGCAGAAGAACGGCGTAGGACCCTGGTCCCAGGAAACCAGGATGATATACATCAGCAGCGACCGCGTCTGCAAGCTTGTCACCAGGTGAGGTGGACGTGTTCGGGTAGATAAGCTGAGAGGAGGCTGGCCCCTTGGACGGCCGTCTGATCATGTCAATTCCGATCGGACTGGACAAGCATAGTAGACGTACTTCCGCTTCAACGGCCGGGACTCGCCAGTGCCTGTCTCATCAGTATTCCGAGGCTTTGTCAGAGGTGCAGGATGGTAAAAGCAGCGCTCTTCTATGCCTCTCTGCTTGCATCTATCGCACTTGGGCTGGCCATGGTCGCATCGCGTCTTGTTGATTCTGCAAGGCTCACATGAGGCTGGCTTTCCATTGCGTCTACTGGCGTTCCTGTCATTGGTCAGCAAGGCAGAGTCAGAGTCAGTGTGAGACATCGTTTTGTACATGTTGAGGCACGGAGATTTAACATATGACGCCACATCAGGATTTCAGAATAAGGCTGTACTGGTTCACTGATATTGAAGCACATGTTGAAGTGAGAGCATGACTGGCAGCAGTGTTTGCGGCGTCCATCCCGAGGTGAGAACTAAGACCGGCATCTATCGATAAGTTAGCCCATAATAGCGCCCCACCAATCGAACAACGCGTGCCAAACACTGAAGCGCGATTCTTCCCCTTCACGAAGCGGCGCATTGCCCTAACGACATCCATCACACTTCTACGAATGATGCCACACGACCTATATA
>Ga0265780_10000782_pt1 | contig 47560 bp, 36 predicted proteins | sample P1T30metagenome_FD_192432 | JGI IMG/M metagenome (GOLD analysis project Ga0265780, IMG submission 192432) | Plant litter microbial communities from East Loma Ridge, Irvine, California - P1 T30 | ecosystem: Environmental > Terrestrial > Plant litter > Unclassified | place: USA: California... | reverse complement strand
CACCCAGCTCACGGTGGACGTGGTGAAGGGCCGAGGCGCCAGTTTCTCGCTGGAAATTCCGCTGGGCGTGCGGTTTCTCATCCGCTCGCGGCTATTTACGGCCGAGGAAGAGCAGGATATGGCCCCGGTTTTCGCGGGCGACGAGTACCCGGTAGAGGCGTAGTAGCTTCCTGACCTTAAAACGAAAAGAGGCCGTTGCAATACATTGCAACGGCCTCTTTTAGTATGTGAAATCTTATTTGAAATTACCGATTTCAAGCACTTTGGCGGCGCCAGGCGTGAAGTCGCGTACGAAGCCAAAAGAGTAGTCTTCCGGTACGTTGTCTTCCGTAGCGGTACCCTTCATATTGCCAAACTCAACGCGAAAGCTGATGGCCTTTAGATGCCCGCTGGCGTCAAACTCGAGCCGGTCGTAGTCCAGCGCAATGCCATCCTTGGCGACTTCTTGCTTGATAGTAGCAAGCTGAGTAAAGGTCGTTTGGCGGTTGAAGAAAACGGCCACTTTTTTGGCTGGCGCAGCCACCGGCTCATGCACGGGTAGCCGGGGCGCAGCCGAAGCAGCCGTAACCAGCAAGGCGCAACTCAGAAGCAGGTATTTCATAAGGTGGTTTAGGTAAGAAGCCTTGCCCCGTGCAAGTGCTTGCTAAACTACTACTTATTTAACGCTTACCAGGTTTTGGGCTTGTGGTATGTGTAACCCCACCCCCGGCCCACGCCGCTTGATGCGCGGAATCCTCCGGGAGAGGGGAGCCGACCGTGACTATAAAGAAAGCCCTCAGCATATTGCCGAGGGCTTTTTTAAAGGTCGAAAGTCGTTAGGCTCCCCTCTCCCGGAGGATTCCGCGCATCAAGCGGCGTGGGCCGGGGGTGGGGTTACACGCTAGGTTCCCAACTCCGGCGGCGTCTCGTCTTTGCGCTTGCGCTCCTCGGTTGTTACGTCGTTGTTGTTGGCTTCCGATGGGCCTTCGGGGTGCGTGCTCTCGCCTTGTGAGCCGTGGCTTTGGTGGCCGTGCTCCTCGGGCTTGTAATTGGCTTCCATCTCGGCGAGCTTTTTCTTGCCGTAGGCCAGTTTGGTAATATTTAGGAACAGCACCGGTACGGCGAAAATGGCCAGGAAAGTAGCCGCCAGCATGCCGCCCGTCACGGTCCAGCCGATGGTTTGGCGCGATACTGCCCCTGCGCCCGAAGCAAAGGCCAGCGGCAGCACGCCCAAAATGAAGGCTAGCGAGGTCATGATGATGGGGCGCAGGCGTAGCGTCACGGCCTCCATCGTAGCATCCATTACTGGCATGCCCCAGTCCACGCGCTCCTTGGCAAATTCTACAATTAGAATGGCGTTTTTGGCCGCCAGACCGATGAGCGTAATCATACCAATCTGGGCGTACACGTTGTTGGTGAGCTTGGGCACCAGCGTGAGTGCCACGATGGCCCCAAAGATGCCCAGCGGTACCGCCAGCAGCACCGAAAATGGCACCGACCAGCTTTCATACAGCGCTGCCAGCAGCAGGAACACGAACAAAATCGACAGGCCGAAGATAATAATCGTGCTGTTGCCCGAGCTGATTTCCTCGCGGCTCAGGCCCGAGAAGTCGTAGCCGTAGTCGGCGGGCAGCGTTTTGGCCGCCACGTCTTTCAGGGCATCAATGGCTTGGCCCGAGCTGTAGCCCGGCTTCGCATCGCCGTTAATTTCGGCCGAGCGGAACAGGTTGTAGTGCGAAATGAGCGGCGCGTTTTCGACTAGCTTGTAGGTGATGAGCGAGCTCAGCGGCACCTGCTTGCCCTGTTGGTTGAGCACGTAAAACGTATTCAGCGACGACACATCCTTGCGGTAGAAGGTATCGGCCTGGGCCACCACCCGGAAATTGCGCCCGTACTTGGTGAAGTCGTTGATGTACGTACTGCCCATGTAGGTCGATAGCGTATTGAATACGCTGGTGAGCGGCACGCCCAGCTTTTTGGCCTGCTGCCGGTCGATGGTGAGCTGATAGCCAGGGGTTTTGGCGGTAAAGAAGGTATAGGCCCTAGCTATTTCGGGGCGCTGGTTCACGGCGCCCACAAACTTGTTTACCGTGGCTTCGAAGGCCTTGATGTCAGTCGAGCTTTCGCGCTGCTCCAGCATAAAGCTGAAGCCGCCCGTGTTGCCCAGGCCCGGAATAGCGGGCGGCGGCACCACCACGATATTGGCTCCTTTGATGACCGAAAACTCCTTTTGCAGCTGCGCGATAATGCCGTAGAGCTGCTCCGCTTCCTGCTTGCGGTCCTCCCAAGGCTTCATCTGAATGAAGAAGGTACCGCTACTCGACTTAAAGGCAAAGTTCAGCGCGTTCAACCCGCTGATACCCGTGGCGTTGCGAATGGCCGGCACTTTGTCGTGAATAATCTTGGCCATCTGGTCCATCACGGCCAGCGTGCGGCTGCTAGCGGCGCCCTGCGGTAACTCAACCGAGATAAACAAGCGGCCTTCGTCCTCCGTCGGGATAAAGCCCGAAGGCTTGGTGCGGAACAGGCCGTAGGTGCCGCCGTACACGGCCAGCAGCAAAATGCCTACCAGCGGCGCGAAGCGCAAGCAGCGCTTTACGCCATTGGCATACGACTGCGTAACGCGCCCGAACCACTGGTTAAACTTGTAAAACAGCTTATTAAGGCCCTTGGAATCGGCCGTTTGCTCGGTTGGCCGCATCAGCAGCGAGGTGAGCGCCGGCGTGAGCGAAAGCGCGATAAACGCCGACAGCACCACCGAAATGGCAATAGTAATGGCGAACTGCTGGTACAGCTTGCCCACGATACCCGGAATGAAGCCCACCGGCACGAACACCGCCGCCAAAATCAGGGCAATGGCGATAACCGGGGCCGTAATGTCTTTCATGGCCTTCTCGGTGGCCTCACGTGCCGAAATCTTCTCGGTGTCGATATAGTGCTGCACGGCCTCCACCACCACAATGGCATCATCGACCACAATACCAATTGCCAGCACAAAGCCAAAGAGCGTCAGGGTATTGATGGTGAAGCCCAGGGGCAAAAACATGATAAACGTGCCCACAATAGCCACTGGCACGGCCAGCACCGGAATGAGCGTGGCGCGCCAGCTTTGCAGGAACACGAACACCACCGCCGTTACCAGCAGCAGGGCAATCACCAGCGTTTCTACCACTTCGTGAATAGAAACTTCCACCACCGTAATCGACTCAAACGGAACGCTATATGCGATGTCAGGCGGGAATTTGACTTGCAGCTGCTTGAGGGCAGCGTACACGCCTTCGGCGGTTTCGAGAGCGTTGCCACCGGGCACCTGGTTCACGAGCAGCAGGGTGGCCGGCGCGCCATTCACGAAGGAAGCGCGGGCGTAATCGAAGCTGCCGAGCTGCACGCGGGCTACATCCTTGAGGTACACTACCGAGCCATCTTCGGGCTTGGTACGCACAATGATGTTCTCAAACTCTTCGACCTTGCTTAGTCGGCCGTTCACAAAAAGCGTGTACTCAAAAGCTTGGGAGCCGTATTGCGGGGCCGAGCCCACCGAGCCGGCGGCAACCTGCACGTTTTGCTCCTGCAAAGCGGCCGTTACTTCGGCGGCACTCAGGTTGAGCTGGGCCATGCGGTCGGGCTTGAGCCAGATGCGCATACTAAAGTCCTGGCCGATGCTCTGCACGTCGCCCACGCCCTTCACGCGCAACAGCGCGTCGCGGACGTAGATGTTGGTGTAGTTGTCCAGAAACTTGATGTCGTGCGTCTTCTTGGGCGAGGTAAGCGCCACTACCATGAGGATGGTCGGGTTCCGCTTCTTTACCGTGAGGCCCAGGCGTTTCACTTCGTCGGGCAGCTGAGGCTGGGCCACACTCACGCGGTTTTGCACGTCGAGCGTCGCAATGTCTACGTTGGTGCCAATCTCAAACGTCACGTTGGACGAGATGCGCCCGTCGCTCGTTGCGTTCGACGACAAGTAGGCCATGCCCGGCGTACCGTTTACCTGTGTCTCGATGGGCGTGAGCACGGTTTGCTCTACCGTGAGGGCGTCGGCCCCGGTGTAGCTGCCCGAAATCTGCACTACGGGCGGCGAAATGTCGGGGTACTGGCTGATGGGCAGGCTCCGCAGCGCCAGCAGCCCCACCAGCACCAGCACTATCGACACGACGATGGCCGTAACCGGCCTTCGGATAAAAACGTCAGATATCATTCAGGAGAGGATAGAATATTGGAAATGTCGGCGTGGCTCGCCGGCCGTGTGACCCCACCCCCGGCCCCTCCCCTCCGGGAGAGGGGAGCCAACTGTAAGCAGTTGCTGGAGAGCGTAAGTAATCGTTAAGCTCCCCTCTCCCGGAGGGGAGGGGCCGGGGGCGGGGTAATGCGCCAGGTTAGCGTTACTTGCCCGCCGGAGCTGCCCCGCCTTGCGCGTTGGCCGGTTTGGTCGGGTCGCCGACTTGAATCTTCGACCCTTCGTGCAGGTTTTGGATGCCGTCGCTCACGATGGTTTCACCGGCTTTCAGGCCCTGGCGCACCACCACTTTGTCTTTTACTTTGGTGCCAGTCTGCACCTTGCGCTGTGATACTTTGCTGCTGTCGCCGACCACGTACACGTAGAACTCGCCCATTTGCTCGGTCACGGCGCGGGCCGGAATCACGAGCTGCTCGCCAGTGTCTTGGTTGAGCACGCGCAGGCTGGTATTCATACCGGCTTTTAGCAGGCGGCGTGGGTTGGGGAACTGCACGCGCACCTTAAGGGTGCCGGTTTGCGGGTCCACGGCGCGGTCGATAGTCACGATTTTGCCAGGCAGCTTATACGTCTGGCCACCGGGTACTTGCAGCGTAAAAATCGAGTCTTGCCGCACGCCCTTAGCCTGTTGCAGCTTGGTAAAGCGGGCAATGTCCTGCTCGCCAATGTTCACATCCACCGCAATCGGGTCTTCGGCCGACACCGTATTGATGAGCGTCTGGCCCTGCGTTACGAGCGCTCCGAGCTTCACCTGTGCGATGCCGATGGTGCCCGTAAGCGGTGCCGTAATCACGGAGTGGCGCACGTCCAGCTCCAGGCTGCGCAGCGAGGCCTGGGCCGCCGCTATCTGCGACAGCGCGTTGGCCACGTCGGCCTTCGATACATCAACTTGCTGAAGGGCAATGGCATCCTGCGCAGCCAGGCGCTGGTAGCGCTCGGCATCTTTGGCCACCCGCACGTAGTTGGTGCGGGCCACTTGCAGTTGGGCGCGGCCCTGGTCTACGGCGGCGGCGTAGCGCGTGCGGTCGATGGCGTAGAGCTTCTGGCCCTTGCTCACGCGTGCACCATCCTGCACATAAATATCAGTGAGGTAGCCGGTTACTTCGGCTAGCAGCTGCACTTCATTCAGGGGCACTACGGTGGCGGGGTACGAGTCAGTGCTTACCACGTCTTCGGCCTGCACCTTGTACACGGCTACGGGCGTGGCGGGCGGCGGGCCAGCTTGCTTGGCTTCTTCTTTCTTGCCGCAAGCGGCCAGCAGCCCGACCAAAGCCAGGGCGGGCGCCAATTGGCGGGCGGTTCTCAGGGTAAAATGTCTCACTGGTTAAACGTAATATTGCCCAAAGCCCGCTGCACATCCAGCTTGCTGGACAGCACGTTAAACAAGGCGTTGTAATAATTAAGCTGCGCCGTGCGCAAGTCGGCCTCGGCGATGGTCAGTTCCAAAAAGGTCTTAATGCCCTCGCGGTACTGAAGGTTGATGACGCGGTACACCTCCTTGGCATCGTCCAGGTTGAGCTGCAAGGCGTTAAGCTGGCTAAGCGCGCCTTTGTAGGTGCCCATCGCCTGGTCGTACTCAGTCGTAATCTGGTTGCGGACATCAAACAAGTCGAGGTCCAAACGCTCGTCTTGTAAGCGGGCGATTTTCAGGTTTTGAATGCGCCGCAGGCCCGTAAACAGCGGCAGCGCAAACTGCGCCCCGGCCTGCTGGTTGGGGTAAGCCGTCTTGTAAAGCTCCGAAAACTCGTTATTTTGGTACACCCGGTTGTAGTTGTAAAAGCTTGACAACGTGGGTAGAAAACCGTAGCGGTAGTAGTCTATCGTGATGCTTTGCAGGCGCTTCTGCGTCTGAAGCTGCTGAATTTCGATGCGGCGCTCGGGCACCAGCAGCTCGGCGGTGTCGAGCTGGGTTTCGCGCACCATTTGCAGCGTGTCGTATTGCAGCGTCAGGGGCTTTTCGGGGCTGAGGCCCATGAGCTGCTTCAGATTGGAGTAGAGGCCGGGCATTGTGGCGGCGGTAGCGCGGTGCTGCGCGTAGGCATTGCGCAGCGATACCGAGGCGCGCAGGTAGTCGGTTTTATCAACTAGGCCCACGTCGAGCCGAGCCTTCGAGTCCTTCACCTGCCGCTCTTGCCGCTGAATGGCTTCTTGCAGAATATCAAGCTGCTTTTCGGTTAGCAAAATGTTGTAAAACGCTTTGCTGACGTTCGTTACCACGTCAATCTTGTTAGCAGTGGTGGTTTGCTGGTACACCAGCCGGGTGGGCTTTACCGAGCGCGCCGCCCGCAGCACGTCGTTGCTGAATAGCAGCTGGCTGGCGGCCACGCCCAGCGTGGAGGTGTTTTTCAGGCCGATGCGAATGACCTGCTGCGGCCCGCCGGGATTGGTGAGGTCGGGGAAGACCGTGGTTTGCAGCTGAATATTGCGGGTGTACACGCCCGTGCCATTCACCTGCGGCAGCCACGCCGACAGCCCAATGCGAATGTTGCGCTCGCCAATCTCCTCGTCTAGCTGCGACTGCCGTACCAGCGGCTGGTTGCGCAGCGCAAAATCGATGCACTGCGTCAGGCTGGCCGTGCTGGGAATGGGCTGCGAGGGCGGTGCGCCCGGTGCCTGCGCCCACGCTACCTGTGGCGGCAACGCGCTGCCCATCAGTAGAATAAAAAAACCGGCCAGCCAGCCCCAGAGCTTCCGGGACCGGGCCAGCCGGTGAAAATCACGAAGTATTCGTTTGCTCGACATCAACTAGCTTTTACAAGTGCCGGTTGCTGTTGAGGGCAACCGAAGCTTAGTAAGCCGTTAAGCGAACAAATGTTTCAGGGGATGTCACTATTTCTTCACCTGCACGGGGAGGTCTTCGAGTTGCGCGTAGCTGAGTTTCCAGTTGCCATCGCCACCTTTCTTCCAGAGGAAGATGAAGTTGCCTTCTCCCACGCCCGCGGTATTATCGGTGGCCGTGGGTAGTACATCGACCGAGAAAGTACCGGCCTCATAGGCAGTGTTCGCATCGTTGCCCGAGCTAACTACGCTGGTTTTGAGGCTCGATATGGTGCTGATAGTGGGCGTAATCCACTTGTTCATTACCTCCGACTTGCCGCTGAAGCGGGTTTCGCCCTGCAAAAACTGCACATCGTCGGCGAGTAGCGCCGAGGCTTTGGCGGCATCCTTGTTGTTCCAGGCGCTGAGGAACTGCTGGTCGAGGTCGGCTACGCTGGCGTTGCTGGTAGCAGCCGGTGCCGCGCCGCTGGTGCTCGCATTGTCTTTGTTGCCAGAGCACGAGGCTAATAGAGCCGCCGCGCAAACCAAGGGCAGGTAAAATTTCATAAAAGGGGTTTTGGGAAATGAAGGAAGGGCAGAAAGTGCGAAAAACCCAGGCCAATGGACCCAGGTTTTTCCGTTCAACTAAACTACAAGTCGTTTACCAGCTTTTGCGTAATACTGGCGAGCCGGGGTAGGCCGTGCCGGCCTGGCCGTATTGCGGATTGGGCAGGTAGCCGGCGGCAATAACCGTGCTTGGCGGCGTGGATGGGGCGAAAGCCTGGGCAGCGACAACTCCGGCGCCAGCGGCCGTAGCAGCGGTAGCTACGCCCATGGCTGGGCGAGCAGTGGCGCTACGCTCGGCGGCGATTTGGCGCTCTTCGGCGGCCCGGCGCTCGGCGGTAGCGGCGCGGGCGTTAGCAGCGGCGATGCGCTCGTTGGCGGCAGCCCGCTCTGCAGCCAAAGCAGCGGCTTTTTTCTTCTTATTATCGATGTGCTTGCCTACGCCGTAGCCGATGCCCGCGCCAGCCGCGCCGCCGATGAGGCCACCCACGGCCCGGTTGCGCTTATTGATGAGGGCACCGCCCAAAATACCGGCAGCGCCGCCAATGGCGGCCCCTTTGCCTTGCGGGCTCCAGCCTTTGCGCTGCTGCGCCTGGGCGCTATAGTTGGCAATCAGGCTGAACAGCAGCACCGGAATCAGGAATAACCAGGATGTACGTTTCATGGGAAGTAGTGGGAAGGGGAAAGGAAGTGACCGTAACCTGCGGAGTGGTTTACAAGCACTGTGCCAAGTACGGCAGGAACCTACAAGTGGTTTGCTACTAATAGCACAACCTTGACATTGAGAACCCGCAAGCCATTAATTATTTAACCTTTGCGCGAAGTCCTTTCGGGGTGGTATTTTGAAGCAGTAAGCGCGAGCGTGCGGCCGGGCGAGGCTGGGCACTACAGCTGGCGCACTAGCACGCGCACGTCCACGTTGCGGCCGTGGTCGTCGGCGCAGGAGATTTTGACTTCGCCGGTTGGGGGGCGAAAGAACACGCGCTCAGTGGCTTTGGCCGCTCGCAAAAACTGGTCGTTGACGTACCAATACACTTGGCGCACCTCGCCGGCGGCAGCGCAGCTCAGCAGCAGTTGCTGCTGGTCGGCGGCATCGAGCACGTATTCGGCGTGGGCGGCTGGCGAGGTAATGGCGAGCAGCGGCGCCGCGTCGGGGCTGTCGGTGCTGGAGCCGCGCACGAGGCGGCAGTCGGGGTTGTGGGGCGGTAGGCGGCGGGTGGGCTGGCCCTGGGCTTCGCGGTAGGCCAGTACCTCGGGCAGCACATTGGGGTACAGTTCGCGGCGGTAGCCAGTGGCCGGGGCACAGGCGCGGCAGTAGCTATACGCCCCATCGGCCGACACCAGTACCTCCTGCTGGTGCTGGCAGCGGCGGCTGGTAGACGCACCGGGCAGGTAGTAATCAATAAGTTGGTTGTCGCAATGCTCGCCGGGCACCAGCCCGGTTTCAGCACATACCAGCCGAAAATCGAGGCTGGCGGGCGGCGCAAACCATTCGTTGGTTGAGTTGTAAGCCAGCGCGTTAAATAAATCAAACAGCAGCGGCGAAGCCACATCGGCCCCAGTGAGGGCTGGGCTGCCTTGGCCGCTGAAGTTGCCCACCCACACCCCGATGGTATAGTCTTTATTATACCCAATACTCCACGCGTCGCGGCGGCCGTAGCTCGTGCCCGTTTTCCAGGCAATACGCGGCAGGTGGCGGCTACTGGCGGCATCCACGGGCAGGTCGGGGCGCGTGCGCTGGGCCAGGATGTCGGTGAGCAGGTAAGCGGAGGCTGGGGTGAGGAGGCGGGTGCCTACCGGGCGAACCTCACGCGACTTTCGTGAGGTCAGCGCCACCGGCACGTAAATTCCCCCGTTGGCCAGCGTCGAATACAGCCCCGTCAATTCCTCCAGCGTAGCGCCGCAGCCGCCCAAAATGGTGCTCAAGCCCAGTCGGGGCGCATCGCGGGCTACCTGCCGAAAACCGGCTTGCCGTAGTGTGCTTGTAAAGGTTGGTACACCGACTTCCGACAAAATCCGCACGGCTGGGATATTGAGCGAGTAGGTGAGGGCGCGCTCCATCGTGACTTCGCCCAGGCAGTGCTTGTCGAAGTTTTCGGGCCGGAAACCCTGGAAGTTCGTGGGCACGTCGGGCAGTACGGTTTTGGGCGTGAGCAGGCCGCGGTCGAGGGCCAGGCCGTAGAGCAGCGGCTTGAGCGTGGAGCCCGGCGAGCGCACCGCCCGCACGCCATCGACTTGCCCCAGGGCGGCAGCATCCTGAAAATCGACGGAGCCCACGTAGGCCTCCACGGCGTGGGTGCGGTTGTTGACGACCAGTACGGCGCTCTGCGAGATGCCCAGTGTGCCCAGCCGGCGCACGTAGTTGCGGGCCAGGTCTTCGGCCTTGGCCTGAGTGGCAGGCCGCAAACTGCTGTGGATAAGCGGCGTACCCGGCTGCGCTAGCACCAGCCGCCGCGCCAGGTGTGGGGCTAGGGTAGGGGCGGCGTGGCGCCGGGCGTCGAGCGGTTCCAGCAAGGCATCGGTGATATCCTGCTCAGGAAACAGCTTTTGCGCCCCAAAATACCGCAGCCAGCGGTTGCGCTCCTGCAAAATCTGGGCGTTGTTCTTGCCCAAAAGCAACCCGCCCGGCCGATTAGGGATGATGGCCAGCGTTACGGTTTGGGCCAGCGAGAGGTAGTGCGGCGGCTGCTGAAAGTAGAGTAGCGCCGCCGATTTTACGCCTTCAATGTTGCTGCCGTAGGGCACCAAATTGAGGTATAATTGCAGGATTTCGGCCTTGCTCAAATGCGTCTCTAGCTGCATGGCGCGTAGCATTTCGAACAGCTTGTTGCCAAACGTGCGCTCTTTGGGCTCCAATAGGCGCGCCACTTGCATAGTGATGGTGCTGGCCCCCGTGGTGCGCCCTTTGCGAAAAATATTGCGCCCCGCCGCCTGCACAATGGCTACCGGGTTTATCCCAAAATGGTAGCGGAAATACCGGTCTTCCTTCTCAATAATGGCCGTTTGCAGCGCGAGCGTAATCTCGGGTAGCTCGGTTTTCATCCGCCACTTTTGGGTGGGGTTGAGGTAGGCGTGCAGCACGGAGCCATCGGCGGCGAGCACTAGCGGCGAGTATTGCGGCGCCAGCGGCAACGGAAAAAGGCGGTCGAGGGCGAAGGCCAAAAAGGCGACAAACAGCAGCCCGCCGCCCAGCCACATTAGCCCCCGTTGCCAAGTTTTCCGCATCCTCAAAAATAGCACGGCAATGGCGCGAAATGTAGAATGGATTGGCACTCCGTTTTTGCCGCGCTAGCGGCAAAGTGGCGTTAGAAGAAGCGGGCAAGTGTGCTTGGCGCGTTGCGCCAAAACGGAGTGGCACTCCGTTTTACATACCTCGTAGCGTGCGGGCTACTGTGCCGGTCCTAAATGCACCCTAAATAGCGTGCCCTGGCCCTCTTCGCTTTCTACCTCGATGTGGCCGCCTTGGGCCTGCACCAGCCGATTGACCAAAAACAAGCCTACGCCCGTGCCTTCGGCCGCATGCGGGTGGAAGCGCCGAAACAGCTGAAACAGCTCCGCGCCATGATGGTCCAGGTCGATGCCCAGGCCATTGTCCTGCACCTCCAGCACAGGCTGGCCCGCTACGTTGGCGGTGCGTAGCCGCACCTGCGGTGCCCGGTCGGGGTGGCGGTATTTCAGGGCGTTGGCCACCAGATTGAGCAAGATGGTGCGCAGGTTGCTACGCACGTAGGGCACCTCGGGCAACTGGCCAAAATCGAGGACAATATCGGCTTTGGTGGCCACTGCTTGCGGGTGCAGCACGGTGAGCACATCGGCGGCCAGGTCGGCCAGGGCCACGGGCTCGGGGGCCTGGGCGGTGGGGTGGCGGTGTTCCTGCACCACGGTGGCGAGGTCGTCGATGGTGGTGCTCAGGGCCTGAATGGCCTTATCCATAAAGGGGAGCAGCTGCGCATCGGCGGGGTCGGCAAAGGTGGCCGTGCGGCGAATTTCCTCGAACAAGCCGCGTAGGTTATTTACCGGCTGGCGCAGGTCGTGGCTGGCGGCGTACACAAAATTGTCGAGGTCGGCATTGGTGCGGGCCAGCTGCTGGTTAGCGGCTTGCAGCTCGCGGTGGTAGTTGGCCTGGTACTGCCGCCACTCGTTTTTTTCGATGGCGTGGCGCACCGTTTTATGTAGCAGCTCGCGGTCGAAGTGCTGCTTCATGAGGTAGTCGAGCGCGCCGGTATTGAGGGCGCGCACGGCTAGTAGCTCGCTACCGCTGCCAGTTATCATAATAGCGCACAGGGAATTGGGCGCCGTAAGGCGCTGCAAGTCTTCGAGCAGCGTCAGGCCGTCGGTGTCTTGCAGGCTATGGTCGAGCAGCACGCAGTCGGGGCGTAGCTGCGCAAACAGCGCCAAGGCTTCCTCGCCCGAAGAAGCCTCGTACAACTCCATCGATTCTTCGCCCGGATGAGCCTTCAGGTAGCGCTTATACAGCACGCGGTCGTGCTCATTATCATCAACCAGGAGTATCTTCTTCACGCGGGAAAAAAGTGCGGGGAAAGGAGGCAGTGGGGCCCAAACAGCCGCCCCGCCCAATCAAACGCTATGCCGAGCTTATCCGCACGACGGTGCGGCTGAGCACAGGCTATCAACTATTACAAGGGCGCAAAAATACGAAAGCTGGTTTTTAGGTCGGCGCGTTGCCGGCCACAAATTCGCACTTTGGGCCTAGCGCCCGGCTTAGTGCAGAGCGGGCAGCTCCGAGGCTCCGAGCCAGTATTGGATGGTAACGCGGATTTTTTCTTCCAACTCGGTGTAGGACACGGGTTTGGTGAGGTAGCTATTGGCACCCAGGCGGTAGCAGTCCTCAATGTCGCGGTTACTCGAAGACGTGCTGAAAATAACTACCGGGATATTGTGCAGGCGCGGGTCGAGCTTCACGGCCCCGAGCACGTCGCGGCCATCGGTGCCGGGCATGTTCAGGTCGAGCAGCACTAGCGCGGGCAGGCTGTCGGGCCAGGCCGGGTGCTTGCCGTAGCCGCGCAGGTATTCGAGCGCTTCGTCGCCGTCGGCGCAGCGCAATATGGGGTTTTGCAGCGCGTTTTTGCGAAACGCCCGGCCCAAAGCCAGGAAATCTTCGGCGCTGTCTTCAACTACCAAAACGGGTAAGAGCGGGTTAGCAGACACGTTAGATAATCTTTAGAATGGAAAAATAGAACGTAGCACCCTGACCTAGTACGGATTCGACCCATAGTTCGCCACCGTGTTTCTCAATCATTTTCTTAGCAATGGCTAGGCCTGCGCCCGTGCCCCCGCCATACTTCTCCTGCGAGTGTAAACGCCGGAAAATGCGGAAGATAGTCTCGTGATGGCGGAGGTCGATGCCAATGCCGTTGTCTTGTACGTAAAAGACGTAGTAGTCCTCGAGGTTGGCCGCGCCGCGGATGCCCGCTTTTCCTGGCTCAGCTTCGCCTATTGTCACCCGGCGGTCGAGTTTATCACTATACTTGAGCGCATTGGTCAGCAAATTATTCAGTACTTCACGCAGCCGCGTGGGGTCGGCCTGCACGGTGGGCAGCGGGCCGCGCACCTCCACTTTGGTGTTGGTTTGTTCGAGGCGCGGGTGCAGCAACTCAATTACTTCGCCCACCAATTGGTTCATGTTAGTGGGCTGTAATTCGAGGTCGAGGCGGCCGATGCGCGACATCTGCAACAGCGAGTCGATAAGCGCCTCCATGCGCTCGCTCAGGCGCACCAAGGTTTTTAGCTTGCTAATGCCTTCTTCATCAAGTAAATCGGCGTAGTCTTCGAGTAGGAAAATCGAGTAGTTGTGAATGCCCCGCAACGGCTCCTTGAGGTCGTGCGAGGCGATGTAGGCGAATGAATCGAGCTCGTCGTTGCTGCGCGTGAGCTCGGTATTGAGGCGGCTGAGGCTGGCGGCGCGGGCTTGCAGCTCGTTCAGGATTTTGACCCGAATGTCGGAGATGTGCAGCCGGATGGCGCGGGCGGCCTCTACCTCCAGCGGCAGCCAGGGCGCGGCGGTGTTTTCGACCTCTTGGCTCCAGGCCGCAAACGACTGGCGCGGCGACAAGAACAGCTGGCCGTCGTCCATCTTTTCGACCTTCTCGTTTTTGCCGGCCCAGGCCACATTTTGGAGTACCTCGGGCCGAAACCAGATGAGGTAGTCGCCGGGCTCCTGGGCCAGCGTGATGGCCAAAAGGCCGCTGGCCGTGGCCCGCACGGCGCGTCCCGCCGGGTTGTGGCGGGCGTAAGAATCGGTGTAAAACACGTCTTGCCGCACGTTTTCGCGCAGCCAGTCTACTAGCTCGCGTAGGTGCGCTTCGCTGGGCGTGTGGCCCAGGGTAATGAGCTCACCCTCAAAGAAAATAGCGGCCCCGCCGCAGTCAAATACGTCGAGTAGCGTGGTGGGCTGCTGGTAGAGGCCGGCCAGGAAATTGCTCTGGCGGCCCATTTGCTCAAAAAGCCGCGATTTGGCCTCCTGAATGCGCAGTTGGTAGGCACTTTGCTCAAGCTGCGCTTTGGTGGGCAGCAGCGCCGAGAAGGTTTTGGCGATGAACAAGCACAGTTCGCGCAGCTCGAAGCTAATGAGGCGCGGGCTGTCATGGTGGCACATTATCATGCCCCACAACTGGCCATCCTGAATAACCGAAATGGTCATGGTGGCCGCCACGCCCATGTTTTTGAGGTACTGAATGTGGATGGGCGACACCGAGCGCAGCACCGAATGGGTCATGTCGGGCGGCCGGCCGGTGCTGGGGGTGCGCACCGGCACCAGCGGCGCGGCCAGGTAGTCCACATCTGGGATGAAGCGCAGCCAGTTTTTGAGGTACATGGCCCGCGCCTGCTGCGGAATATCGGTGGCCGGGTAGTGCAGGCCGAGCAGCGGGTCGAGGTCGGCGCGCTTGGCCTCGGCTATCATCTCGCCGCTTTCGTCGGGCGCAAAGCGGTACATGCCCACCCGCGCAAAGCCCGTAATCTCGCGCACGTGCTCCACGGCGCGCTGGCTAAATTCCTGCACGGTGCTGGCTTCCAGCATCTGGGCCAGCGTAAGGTTAAGGGAGGGCAGGTCGAGGGCGCTCACCTCGGTTTCGGCCACCGGCTCAAATTCGACCCAAACCAACCCGTCGTAGCGGTGCAGAATTAGCTTAAAAAACGGTTGCCCCTTCACGTAGTCGAGGCGGGCGCCCAGCAGCTTGGGCGTGGTGCCGAGCGTAGGCCACAGCGCCTGAATATCGGCTAGGCGGTCGGGGCCGAGCAGGCGCTCCAACCCTTTGTGCAGCAGCTCATCGGCTGAGATACCCGCGTGGGCCTCCACGTTTTCGCTGGCCTGCACTATTTGCTTAGTGGCCTCGTCGAGGCAGAGCAAGAAGCCGTAGGGCTGCACCAGGCCGGGAATGTGGATGGGCTCGCGGTCGCAGTTGGTGAGCGTAATCGTGGTGCCAAACAGGCTTTCGTCGGTCAGGAGGGCGGCTGGTTGAGCCATGCGTCTAGTTTCTGAAAAGTAAGGCTGGCCGATTGTACTATTTCGGCCTGATTTGTGGGCGTGGCTTCCTGGGCTAGGAGGTGGCAAAACACCTTCCACAGCGGCCCGGTTCGCTCGGCATAGCCCGAAAAATACGACCGCAGCGGGATGTTGGCCTTAGCCAGCTGCCGGGCTATTACCTGTCCGCCCAGCGTCGAGCCTTCCACCACGTACATCGCGCCCAGCAGCTGCGGCCAGGTAGCGAGCGGCGGCATGTCGGGGCAAATTTCCAGCTCAGCGGCCGGTTGTTGCAAATCTTCCAGGATGAGGTGCGCCCGTTGGCGGGTATCAATTTCCCATTCTGGCCCCAGATTTTGGGCTCTTAGCCGCGTCTCGTAAGGAGCCAAAAAGCCGTGCATCTTAGCCAGGAAACACGCCGTTGCCGCCTCGGTAATAGTACCAGCGGTGAGCTGTTGGTTGAAGGCGTTTTGCTCTAGCTGGTCGTGCGCGGGCCGGGTTTCGAGGCGCAACGCCTGAAGGATGGGGGAGGGGGACATGGTAACGAAAATACGAACGTGCCTTGGCGTGCGGACCTCACCCCCCGACCCCCTCTCCAAAAAAGAGGGGGAGCCTAACGATTCTTGGTTGGAAATAGAAAAGGCTTTCAGCAGCGCTGAAAGCCTTTTCCAGGTGATATACGAAGCATGTCTAGCTGCGGTCGGCTCCCCCTCTTTTTTGGAGAGGGGGCGGGGTGAGGTTCGCGCGCTACCGCACGTGCACCACGCCCGCCCCGTTATACGAGTGGTATTCGGCGTTATACATCGCATCGGCGCTCACCGGCCCTAGCTTGAACGTGCCCTTCGACACCGCCCGCGCCAGGTAGTAGAACGTCTTGGGCGTGGCCGAAGCGGTGGTAAAGAGGTTAATGCGGTCGTCACGCACGTCAAGGTAATCGGGCGTGCTGGCGGCTTCGGTGCTTTTTAACTCGCGCTGCGGACCCAGGCGCGGGTTTTCGATTTCGAGGCCGGCCGGCAGCAGGTCGGTGATGGCCACGTTTTTGACCTCGCCGGCTGCATCGGCGGCTTGCAGGGTGATTTTCACCACTACCAGGTCGTTTTGGCGAATGCCGGTGGGCGAGATGGGCTGCCCGTCGCGGTTCAGGAACTGGCGGCGCACTTTGAGGTAGCTGTCTTCTTCGTGCACCTTGCCACCAGCCGAAATGCCTTCCATTTCCCAGAAGTAGTAGAGCTGGCCCGCGCCGATGGCTTTGAGCAGCAATTGGTAGTTGGCTACGTTGGCCACCGTCAGGTCTTTGCCCTCAAATTTACCCAGCTGCTTGCCGCCCGCCGACAGCGTGGCCGTGACCGTGCTGGCCCGGGCGCGGCGCGCGATTTTGCCCAGCGACAGCAGCGCGAAGGCCGATTCCTGGGTATTCATGTAGCCCGCCGCTTTCACCTGCTTGCTTAGCTGGCGGGCGATGCTGGCCACTTGCGGGTTATTCGGGTCAGCCTCGAATAAGGCGTTGAGGGCCAGCGCCTCGTCGCGGATGGGCGATGAGAACGAGCCATCCAGCTCGCGGCGGGCGTTTTCGGGCGTGAACTGCCGGGGCAGCGTCTCCTGGAAGGCCTTTTGCTGGCCGCCCAGCGCGTAGGTGCAGGCCAGCAGGAAGCGCGCATCGGCGGTGAGCAGCGGGCGGTTGGCCTTGTAGTAGTTGAGGGCCGTGGCATCCTGGCGGCCGGCCAGGGCCAGCACGTAGAGCGAGTACGTGATTTCACGCTTGGCAATGAGGCGCTCGCGAGCAATGCGGTTGGCGTCGAAGTACTGATACTTATCTGTTTCGCGCTGCTTTACCCGGAACTGCATGTAGGTAAGCACCTTGTTGAGCAGGTTCTGGTTCACGGCAAAGCCGGCCTGCTTGGCCTCCAGGAGGAAGTGGGCGGCGTAGGCTGTGGCCCACCAGTTGTCGTAGTCGCCGCCCGGCCAGTAGCTGAGGCTGCCGTTGTAGAGCTGCATCGACTCAATTTTGCGGATGGCCTCCTGCACGTGGTAGTTAGGGTTATATCGCTGCACGTGGGGGCCGGGCTTCTGGTTAAGCGTGGCTGCCAAATCGCCGAAATACAGTTGCGGAAACGCCGCCGACACGGTTTGCTCCAAGCAGCCGTAGGGGTATTGCAGCAGGTAATCCAGGTTTTTGGAAAACTGCGTGAGCGGCGAGCGGCTCAGCAGCATCTTGCTCCGCAACGAGGTGGGCAGGAAATCGGTGCGCAAATCGAGCGTGGCCGGCGAGCCGGCCGTGGCGTCGCCGCTGCCGGTGCGCTTTTCGAGCGGCGCGGCGGGGCGTACTGGTATTTCAATGATTTCGGAGAAAAGAAAGTTGTTTTTATCCTTAGACTTCACGACGATTTTGACTTGTCCATTTCCAATCTGCTGAGAAGCGTTCGCATGAAATAATGCCTGTTGCTCAGTATTTGGTTTTAAGGTCAATAAGCTGACGATTGGCAAAGTCCATTTTGGCGTAGCTGTACCGGCTTCACGCGATTGTAATGAGCCGCTTACCTCGATTCCCACTGCTACACTCAGCGGCTTATTAGTCGTATTCGTCAGCGTCACCGGCACGTCAATCGTATCGCCGGGCGACATAAACCGGGGTAGGGCCGTGCTGATTACCACCGGGTCGGCCACCTTCATCGTCTGCTCGGCGTTGGCGAAGGCGTCGTCTTTGTAGGCCACGGCCATCACGCGCAGCGCCCCACTGAACTGCGGCAGCATCACTTTGTAGCGCACCAGGCCGTTGGCGTCGGCGGTCAAAATGCCGCTCCACTTGGCCAGCAGCTTCACGCGGCGGCTGGGCACGGGCGTGGTGCGGCGGCCTAGGTCGCCGGCGTCGCCGCCGCTGCTGCTCGTGCCCAATTCGGGCAGCAGGAAGGGGTAGATGTCGAAGGCCCCGACTTCGAGCGCTCGCTTCTGGTAGAAGTAGGCGTGGGGGTCGGGCGTGCGGTAGTCTTTGCGCTGCAAAATGCCCTCGTCCACCACCGCCAGCGTCACCTGGGCACCGGGCGCGGTGCGCACTTCAATAGTCTGGAACACCTGCGAGCGGCTCTGCGCGGCGGCTTTCAGGCTGAGGGGCAAGTGCGTGCTGGGCTTTTCCACCGTCAGCGGCACGAAGCCCCGCGCCACGGTCAGCGGCAGCGAGTTGTCGGTAATGGGCCGGATGGCGGTGGCCGTGACGTAAATATTCGGCACGTGCCCGCCGCGAATGGGAATGCTCACCCGCGCCGATTTCTGGTCGGTATCGACGTAGAAATGGTCGAGCACCCGGTCCCGCTCCACTGTCACGAGGATGCGACCGGGGAAGGGCGTTTTGAGCAGCAATTGGGCCGTTTCGCCGGGCTCATACTTGGGCTTGTCGGCTTCGATGATTACTTCGCCTTCATTGTTGACTTCGAACGAGTTGCCGGCCGTGTCGCCGCTGCCGTAGGCGTAGAAATATTCGGCCACGTAGTTGCTCGCCCCGGGCCGCATAATGCGTGCCTCGTACTCACCCGAATACTGCGGGCGGAAGCTGATTTTACCCACGCCACTCAGTTTCAGCTCCTTGCTTAGTAGCACCTCCTCGCGCTTCTGCGAATTGTAGACGTAGCGGTCGCCCTGGCGCTCCAGCACGGTTTCCCAAAGCTTGCGCACTATCGTGACCTGGGCCGGGGCCGCCGTGGGCTTGCCCGTCGGCGTGAGGGCCACGAACTGCATCGCTACATCCTGGTGCGTGCCCACCAGCCCATTTAGCCGCTCGATGCCAAACATGGCCTTTTGGGTCTGCACCTCAAAGGTAGCCAGCCGGTTAACCGGCCGCCCGGTTTCGTCGAATATCGTGGCGAAGGCCGTGCCTTGCAGCGTGCCCATGTCGCGCACATCGGGCAGCGTGTAGGTGGCCGTGCCGCGCCCGGCAGCATCGGTTTCGCCCTCGCGCCGCTCGTGTTGAAACTGCTCGGCTAGGTCGGCCAAGGCGCTGCGCCCGCTGCCCGACTGAATATCGAAGTTGTAGCCAGGGTATTCCTTGGCCGAAAACGACTTCGCTTTCAGCGAAAACTCGACCTCAAACTTGCGCCCCGCCGCTGGCGGCCCAAACAGGTTTAAAGCCGTGATTTTGGCGTTCACCGTTTCGGCCGGGCGCACCATCGTGGGCGCGGCGGTCACCGTCACTTTCAGCCGGTCGGGAATAAATTCTTCCACGCTCACCTGCCGCGAGGTCAGCAGCACGTCGTTGCCGGTCAGCACCTCCAGCGTGTACAAGCCCGTCATGATGCTGGCGGGCAAAATAAAGCGCGACTCGACCGCGCCCGTGGAGTTCAGGCGCTCGCCGAGGTTCACGTATTCCTTGCCGGTGGGCAGCAGCAGGCGCACCTTCACCGGGAGGCCGGCCGGGGGCGTGCGCCAGTCGTCGGCGCGCACCACGGTGTTGGTATAAATAGTGTCGCCGGGCCGGTACAGGTCGCGGTCGCCGTACATAAATGCCTGGTAATGCGCGGCATTGCTGGTCAGCCCGCCCACCTCGAAGCGCGAGGTTTCGACCCGCGTCTGGGGCAGGTTGATAAACGAAAAATCGGCGTCCTTCACCACCGTTACCATGCCTAGCCGCAGGCGCGAGCCGGCCACGCTGTCGTAGCGCGCCACGCCCTGGCCGTTGGTAGTGGCGGTGGCCATCACCTGGTTGCTGGTGCTGATAAAGCGCACCGTGGCCCCGCTTATCGGCTGGGCCGTGCGGATGGAGTTCAGGAAAACTACCGCGTCGCCGCTGGCATTATGGCGGGCAATGAGGCCGAGGTCAGTTAGGGCCACCAGCTTTTCTTCGCGCAGCCACAGGTGCTCGGTGTCCTGCACGCGCACCACGTAGAGGCCTTTTAGGGGCGCGTTGAACTCCAGGTCTTTGAGGCTGAGATTGAGCAAATGCAAGCCATTTTGCTTCTTAAGCGCTGCCGTGGTGTAGCGGCGCGTAGAGAGCACGTCGCCCCGGTTTTCGAGCTCGTAGTACTGGTAGCCGCCGCTGCCGCCTTCTTCATCGCCCTCGCTGTATTCGCCGCCTTCTTCCTCCCCATCATTGCTGCTCTCGTAGCCGTACTGCTTGCCGCCGCGCAAGAAGTCCTGCACATTGCTGGCGTAGATTTTGGCCACGGTTACCTGCACTTTTTCCACGCCACTCAGGCGCAGGCCCAGGTTACGCCCCCCCATCGAGCTGAGGTACATCGCCTTTTCGGCGCTGGCAAAGCTGATGCTCGGCTTCGCATTAGCGAAGCTCACGCCCTGGCTAAATCGCTCGATGAGCCGCCCGCCCAACGCCCCGCGCACGCCCGGCTCGATAATAATCTGGTACTCCTTGCCGATTTCGAAGCCGCCGCGCAGCAGCAGCCCGCTCTCCTGGGCTTCTATCGAAAATTGCACCTGCGGCTCCACCTTCAGCAGCGGCTGAATGTCGGCCACCGACACCGGCTGGTTGGTGAGCAACTGCACCACCGGCTGCCCATCCAGCACCGAGCCCGTCAGCTCGCGCACTTGCAACGTTTCCTGCTCGGGCACCACGGTCGAGCCCGTAAGTGGCTCAGCAGTAGCCTGGCTACCGGCCACCGCTTTCAGCCCCGGCGCCACCGTGACTTGCAGCGGCTCGCCGGGCTTTACCTCTTGGTTGATGCTGATGCCCAGTATCTTGTCTGGCTCCACGGCCGTGAGCGTGAAGGCCACCGGCCGCCCATTTTGGCTCAGCGACAGGCGCGAGCGCAAGTCGGCGGGCCGCACGGGGTAATTAAATACAAGGTTGGCGCGTAGCTCGGCCGTGCCTACAGCCTGCTCGCTGCGCCCATAAAACACCTGCGGGCTGCTCATGGCCACCAGCGGCGTGTGAAACTTGGTGCGGTCGAGCGTCAGGCTCTGCTTGCCCGAAGGCAGCGCCGCCGGCCGCAGGCTGGCCGTAAATACCGTGCTCGGCGGCAGCGGCTCGTAGGCCGAAAACACCAGCTCGCGCCCCTCGTTGGCCCACTTAAACTTGCCCTTGATGGCGGGCTCAAACTGCACGTAGCGGGTGGTATCCCACGCGCCCTCGGGCGTGGCCGGCGCTACCGGCTCCTCAAAGGCAAACGAGATATTCTGGTACGGGTCGATTTCCTCGCCGTCGGCCTGATTACTAGTGGTGGTCTGGGTTTCCTGATTGTCTTTTTTAGAACAGGAAAAGGTGGCGAACAGCGGCAAAAGCAGCAGCGGCAGCAGGCGACAGGGGCGCATAAATGGGCCGGGAAAAACGGCCCCGAAAGGTAGGAGCCGACGAGCCAAAAACCGGCAGTTTTTAAGTGATTTTGGCTATATAAAAACACTTCTAAAATGGACAGTGCCGTGGGGTGCGGGGCTAGCCCCCGCCCGTGTTCAGCCCGCCCCATCACCGTAGTCTTAGCCGGCGAAAAGCCGGCAGCCCGCAGCAGACGCTAGCCGGGAAGTAAGTCAAGATGGTTACTCCATGCCTCCGCCAAAGCTTTGGGCCGCCGGTACCTTTGCGGGCCATGCGCATTCTGCACGTCCTGTCCGCCAATTTTTTCGCCGGCTCGGTAGCCTACGCCGTGGCCCTGGCCGAAGCCCACCGCCAGCAAGGCCACCAGGTTTGGCTGGCCTCCGATGCGGCCACGCTGCCCACGACGGCCACGGTGGTGCAGCTGCCCATCAGCCAGCGCAAATACAAGCAGCGCTGGCGCAATATTCAGGCGCTGCGCCAATTGATTAAAGCACACAAAATTGACGTAGTACACGCCCACTCACGGGCGGCGAGCTGGGTGAGCTACTTCGCCGTGCGCGGTCAGTTGATGCCGCTGGTGAGTACCGTACATGGCCGGCAGCACCTCCATACATCTACTTCGCTGTTCGATGTTTATGGCGATAAGGTCATTGCCATTTGCGGCAATCTGGCCGAGCACCTGCGGGAGGAAGTAAAGATGGAGCCGGTCAAAATCGCGGTCGTTCCCAATGGGGTAGCGTTTGCGCCTTCCGAGGAGTCTCGTGAGGTCCACAGTCGCATGGCCTTCATCGGCCGCTTCAACGGACCAAAGGGCGAGCGGGCTGCCGCCCTCTTCGAGCACGTCTTTCCGCCGCTGCTGCGCGAGTTTCCAGCGCTACGGGTGGCGCTCATTGGCGGCGAGCTAGACCACCTGCCCGCCACTGGCAAAGCGGCCTTAAAGGCTTTACAGACAGAGTTTGGCGAGCGCGTCGAAGTTGTGGGCTTCACCACTGACGTGCCCGGCTGGCTGCTCAAAACCGACCTCATTATCGGGGCGGGCCGCGTGGCCATCGAGGGGCTGGGCGCGGGCCGGGCGGTGCTGGCGCTTGGCGAAGCCTGCTACGCCGGCCGCATCACGGCCGAAACCTACGCCACCGCCGCGGCCTCCAATTTTGGCGACATACTGGCGCGGCAGGGCGCGGAGGCGGTCGATTGGCAGCTGGTGCTGCGCGAGGCGCGGGCCTTCTGGCAGCAGCCGGGGCGGGTGCCCGCCGCCTTGCAGCAGCGCGTGCGGGCCGATTATGACCTGGCCACCATCGCGGCGCGGGTGCTGACGGTGTATGAGTCGGCGCGCATGAAAAAGGCCGTGCCCGACTTCATTCCGGTACTCATGTACCACAAGATTCCCGACGCGCCGCTGGCCACCAAGCACCAGATTTTTGTCACGAAGGAAAATTTTGCCAAGCACCTGGCTTATTTCAAACAGCGCAGTTTCAGCCCGATTACTTTCCGCGATTACCAGGATTTTGCCAGCGGCCGGCGCCCGCTGGCCGGGTTTCCGCGCCGCCCCATCATCCTCACCTTCGACGACGGCTACACCGACAACTACACCAACCTGCTGCCGCTGATGCAGCAGTACGGTTATCGGGGCGTGCTCTACCTGCTGGGCGATTTTGACATTCGCTACAATAAATGGGATGCCGACTTTGACCCCACCGAGCCGCGTTCTAGTATTATGGACCACGCCCAAAAACAGGCTTTTGTAGCGGCGGGCTGGGAAATCGGGGCGCACACCATGCGCCACGCTAAACTACCCGAGCTATCCGAGGCCGAGGCGCTGGCCGAAATGCGCCAAAGTAAAGCCGCGCTGGAAGCATCATTAGGTACCGAGATTATCTCCTTCGCCTACCCCTACGGCGCGCTAACTGAGGAGGTAAAGGCGCTGGCCCAAAAAGCTGGCTTTACCTACGCCGTGGCTACTGATACCGGCGGGATGCACCTCGAAGACGACCGAATGCAGGTATTCCGCATCAATATGTTTCCGCACGAAACGCCGAGCAGCTTGTTTAAAAAAACGGCCCCCTGGTACCGCAAATACTACCGCTGGAAGCGTGGTAAATGAGGTAGTAGTTGAGTAAATGGACTTGTTCTCTTCTTAAAAGCCTTATAAACGAGCGTCATGCTGAACGCAGTGAATTATCTCTGCCGCTTCGTTGCACAGTTTGGATGAAGCGGTAGAGAGGCTTCACTGCGTTCAGCATGACCCGTTTTTCCGTTCTTTTTAGTTTAGGAGCAACTCTAATCGCTTACCGCAACGCGAAAATCCAGGTGTAGGCTAGCGTGCCAAACAAAAAGGCCAGGAATAGCACATTATCCACGCCGCCGCCGAGGCCCGTCAACTCCAGTGCCACGCTGAGGACGCCGCAGGTGGCCAGCGCCCAGCCGGCCCAGCGCGAGCGCGCCTGCTGGGTGGGCTGGTGGCTCAGCCGCTCGGTGCCCACTAGCGGGAATAATAATCCCAGCGCCACGAAACAGAGACTAAATAAGCCCTGCACGGTGGGCAGTGCCACGGCCGCGCCGCCCGCCACTACCGCCACGCCCAGCAAAGCCAAAAAGTGGTTGGAATGCCGCCGCTGGGCCTCGCTGAGGGCGTAACGACCGTAGCGGTTGAAGCGCAGCAGCGATTCAAACAGCACATCGCTGAACCAACTGAAGTAAGCGAAGGCCAGGTACAGCGGTAGCAGCGGCCGCACGAAGCGCGCCACCACCCACGCCCCTAGAAATAGCCCCCGGCGCAGGCCCGCGTCGAGCGAGCTGACCCAGTACACAAACCGCATAAACGTGCGATAGACCCAGTAGCGGGCCTTAAGGGCCTCCACCAGTCCGGCGCGGGCATACGCTGAGTCAGGGTTGAGGCGCAGGGCTTCCTGGAAGTGGCCCAGGGCCTCTTGCGAGCGGTTGGTTTCGAGGGCCACCCAGCCGGCCTGGGCCTGAATGCTGCTGCTCTCGGCCCCGTAGCCCAGCGCCTCGCGGGCCGACTGCGCGGCCTCGGCACTGCGGCCCTGGCGGGCCAGGGCGCGGGCTTGCAGGCTGTGCAGGCCGGCGTGCTCGGCATCGAAGGTGAGGCCGGTGCTGGTGGCTTGCAGAGCGGCCTGCCACTGGTTGCTTTCGAGGCGCAGGCTGCCCAGCACGTGGTAGTAGTCGGCATCGGCCGGGTCGAGGGCCAGCGCCTGGTTGATGGCGGCCAGCGCCTCTTTGGGGCGGTGCTGCTGGTTTTGGGTTAGCGCCAGCGCGTAGAAAGCGAGGTCGTACTCCGGGTCGAGGTGAATGGCTAGTTCGGCCTCTTGCTGCGCCTCGGCTGGCTGGTCAAGGTCGAGCAGGCACAGCGCCAGCAGGGTGTGGGCCACGGGCTCGTGCGGGTCGCGGGTGAGCTGGCGGCGCAGCTCATCGGCGGCCATGGCGGGGCGGTTTTGCTGCATCAGCAGCTGCACGCGGGGCAGCCAGGCGGTAGAGGTATCGTTCACGAGGATTGAGTAAAACGAGGCTATAAGTGCGTTTCGAGGGAATCTATCTTTCGCTTTATCAGCTGGATACTAAGCGCAACCAACAGGCCGGCTATAGCCAGGCCGACTATCTGGGGCATGTTCAGGGGCTTGGCAGCATCGAAGTAGTTCAGGTAGTCGCCGCCTAGTATCAGCAGTGGCAAGAGTAGAATACTTACTCCCAACACCCGTAGCCGGCGCTGCCACACTTGGCGGGGTGACAGTTGAAAGAGCGGGTCGTGGCGCGTTCGCCAGTGCGCCCGCGCTACGGCCCAACCAAGTAGCAGCCAGTTGGCGGCCATCCGCAGGCTAGGCTCACGGTCCTGCGCCTGGCGCTCGCGCCGCGCCCGCTCGCTGCGCAAAAGCCAGGTGGGCCAGTGCTGCCGCCGCCGCGCCCGCCGTAATAATGGGAGCAGCTCGGGCGCGCGGCCGGGCTCTTGGCGCAGGGCTTCGGTGAGGTGGCGGTCGGCTGCGGCGGGCTCGTAGCGTAGCAGCAATATCCGGCCGAGCTGCGCGTGCGCCCGGTCGCTGGTGGGCGCTACGTGCAGCAAGCGGCCAAACGCCTTGTCAGCGGCTTCGGGCTGGCTCAGCGCTTCCTGAGCCATGGCCACCCACAGCAGGCAGTCGGCGTGCTCTGGGTTGAGAAATAAGCCGTTTTGGGCGCTGACAGCAGCCTCCGCAGGCCGGCGTAGCAGGTACTGAAGCTCGGCCAAAAAGGCGTGGTAAGAAGCCTCCGTAGGCGTGAGCCGCAGCGCCTCCTTGATGGCCAATTCAGCCTCGTACAGCTCGCCTTGCTGCCCATACGCCCGCGCCAGGGTGGCAAAAGTGCCTGCTACCTGGGGCGCCAGCGCCACCGCCTGCCGGGCGGTTTCCAGCGCTTCGGGCAGGCGCCGGAGCTGCCGGAGCGCCTCGGCCCGCACAATCAGGGCTGTGGTCGCAACCGGGTCGCGGGCGAGCAGCTGGTCCGCCATGCGCAGCGCTAGTTCGGGCCGGTGCAATCGCAGAAGCTGCCAGGCGTGTTGCACGCTGAGGGAGGTGGCTGCTGGCGGCACTGGCTGCTGCATGGTACTTATTTGCCGCCCGGCTTTTTCACCCCCAGGTACGTCAGAATATCGTCGTACAAGCCGCCCTCATTCGAATACAGCGCGTAGTTGCGGGCCGTGGCAAACCACTCCTTGGTGCTGGGTTTCACGAGTTGCACGCCGTTTAGTAAGTCGCTTTGCTCGATGGGGAGGGGGCGGCCGGCGCGCATCGACTCACGCAGGCGCACATCCACGGCGGCATCAACCACCGCTTTTAAGTCGGCCCCGCTGAGGCCGGCTGTGCGGGCCGCGATGGCGGCGGGGTTTACGTTGGCAGCCAAGGGCTTGCCTTTGAGCAGAATCTCCAGGGTGCTGGTGCGGGCCGCCTCGTCGGGCGGCGTCACGAGCACGATTTTGTCGAAGCGGCCGGGGCGCCGAAAAGCGGGGTCGAGGTGCCAGGGCGCGTTGGTAGCCGCCATGATGAGCACGCCTTCATTGGAGGCCGACACGCCGTCCAGCTCCTCCAAAAACTGGTTGATAACCGTGCGGCCGGCGCTCTGGCGCAGGTCGTGGCGATTGGCCGCCAGGGCATCGACCTCGTCAAAAAAGAGCACACACGGTGCCTGCGCCCGCGCCAGCTCAAAGAGCTGGTGCAGGTTCTTCTCGCTGTTGCCGAGCCACATATCCAGGATTTCGGCAATGCCCACGCTCAGAAAGCTGGCTTGCACCTCGCCGGCGGTGGCGCGGGCCAGGTAGGTTTTGCCGCAGCCGGGCGGGCCGTACAGCAGTAGCCCGCCGCCGCTGGCCTTGCCATAGGCCTTGTATAGGTCGGGAAAGTGCAGCGGGTGAATGATTTTTAACTTAATCTCCTCCTTCACGGCGTCCATGCCGCCCACGTCGGCAAAGTTGATGCGCGGCTTTTCGAGGCCCAAAAGGCTGGCCTGGTCGAGGCTGGGGGGCGCGTCGGGGCTGGGGCCACCGGGGCCGCTGGCGGGCACCCGGCGCGGGGCGCTGGCTTGCAGCTCCTGGCTCAGGGTGGGGTCGGCGAGGCCGGGGTCAAGGCGCAGGGCGTGGGCGTAGGCTTCGCGGGCGGCGTCGGGCTGCTGGGTGGCGTGCAGCAGGCGGGCGTGCAGCAGGTGCGCCGGCCCCGAGTCCTCATTTTGGGCCAATAATTCCTCCACCACCACGAAGGCGGCCGAGGTCTTGCCCAGCGCCAGGTAGGCTTCGGCCAGGCCGAGCTGCAAGGCAGGGTCGGTGGGGTAGTGGCGCAGGCCCTCGCGGTACAGCGTTTCGGCCTGCTGGTGCTGGCCCGCCTGGCGCAGCAGGCCGCCCACATGCAGGCGCAGGGGCAGGTTGTCGGGCGAAAACTGAAGGGCGTCGAGCAGCGGTTGCAGCGGGGCGTCGGGCATAAAAAAGGAGGACAATAGCTCCCTGCGAAAGTACGGCCGCCGGCCTCCGATTCCGCCGCTTCAGGCACGGTAGTGTGCCAAAATAGCGGCTCCTGCTTCGTCGCTCAGGCCGCTTATCTCCACTTTCTTAAATGGCGAGGTGTGGCCGCTTAGCAGCTGTACGCTGCGCTTGGCCACGCCAAATACCCTGGCCAAAAAGGCCAGTAGTTCGGCATTGGCCTGCCCGTCTTGGGGTGGGGCGGCCAGGCGCACCGTCCAGCGGCCAGCGGGGCCGGGCAGCAGATGGTTGCGGCGGGCGTTGGGCTTGGCGTGCAGGTGGAGTAGCAAAATGATATAAGAAGTTTTCGCGCAGTGTTTCGCAGTGTCATTCGGCAAAAACACTGCGAGACACTGCGCTTTAACACCCCGAAACACTGCGCGAAAATTAATTAGAAATGAGCTAAGAAGACAGCTTTTCTATATTGGCCTGCCCAAAAGGGCACACGTCGAGCATCACGCAGCGCTGGCAGGCCGGGCTGTGGAAATAGCAGCATTTTTGGCCGTGGTACATCAGCGCTTCGTGGTGGTCGTACACTTGCTGGGCGGTCCAGTCGGGCGGTAGCAGAGCCGAAAGCAGGGCGTGGGCTGGGCCTTCGCCCACCTTGGGGCCGATGAGGCCCAGGCGCTGGGCCACGCGGTGGTGGTGGCTGTCGACGGGCATGGCGGGCAGGCGCAAGTTGCTGAACAGGAGCGTGGCGGCGCTGGTTTTGGGCCCCACACCCGTGATGCTTTCGAGCCAGGCCCGCGCCTCTGGGATGGGCTTTTCGGCCAGGAAGTCGAGCGAGCAGGGCGGCAGGTTTTCATCACCGCAGCGGCTGCTTATCTCGCGTAGCACGGCCTGAATGCGAGGCGCTTTTTGCTCGGGCCAGGTGCAGGCGCTCAGGGCGCGCTGCACGTCGATGGTGGGGGCGTCGCGCACGTCTTCCCAGGTCGGAAAGGTGGCCCGCAGCTGCTGGTAGGCGCGGTGCGAGTCGGCGTTTTTGGTGCGGTGCGAGAGCAGCGCGCTGATGAGCTCGCTCAGCGGGTCTTTGGTGCTGAAAAACAGAAACGGCGCGCCGTACTCGGCGCACAGCCGCTGGTGCGCCAGCAGCGCCAGCTCGCGCAGCGCGGGCGTATCGGCGGCGGGTGGGGGAGTGGCAGGATGGCGGGCGGGCATAAAAAGGAATTTGCTGAGCTGTGGTAAACGGCTACTGCGCAAGTCCGTTTGCCTAGTGGTAGTTGCCCGCCCCGGCAGGCGGCTGGTGCGGTACGCCGGCCCTTGCCGTTTTTTGCCTTTTATGAACCGCTTCGACCGCATTACGGCCATTCTTATTCAGCTGCAAGCCAAGCGGGTGGTGGGTGGCCCGGCCCTGGCTGCGCAGTTTGGCGTGAGCTTGCGCACCATCTACCGCGACTTGCGCACGCTGGAGCTGGCCGGGGTGCCGCTTTTCGGCGAAGCCGGCGTGGGCTACTCGCTGGCCGAGGGCTACCGCCTGCCGCCCGTCCTGTTTACGCGAGAAGAGGCCGCCGCCCTGCTCACGGCCGAAAAGCTGGCTGCCCAACTCACCGATGCCGCCACCGCGCAGCTTAGCGGGGCGGCCATGGACAAGCTGCGGGCCGTGCTGCGCCGCACCGACCGCGACTACCTCGAAACGCTGACGCCGCACATTCAGGTGTTTGGGCCCGCTGGCGCGCCCGGCCGGCCCCAGGCCTACCAGCAGTTGGTGGCGGCTATTGCCACGCAGCAGGTGGTGCGCCTTACCTACCAGGCCACGGCCGCCGACCCGCCCACTAGTCGCACGATAGAGCCCATCGGCCTCTACCTCACCCAGCATTGGCACGTGGTGGCGTATTGCCGGCTGCGGCAGGATTTTCGCAATTTTCGCCTCGACCGCATTCAGCAATTGGCTCTTCAGGCCGAGCAGTTTGCCCCGCGCCCCGAAACCTTGCAGCAGTATTGGGCCAACCAGGCCGCTTATCGGCAGAAAGAGAAAGTGGTGCTGCGCTTCCAGCCGGTGGGGGTGCTGCCCAGCTTGGTGCAGCGCCTGCACGACACCAAGCGCCAGTGTGGCTGGGCGCACGAACACGCCCTACCAGATGGCCGCCTGGAAATGACTTTTTTTAGCGGCACGCTGGCTTATTTGGCCGCCTGGCTGCTGCCTTACGCCGGGGCCGTGGCCGTGCTGGAGCCGCCCGCCCTGCGGGCGGAGCTGTGCGAGCAGGCCCGCAGGGCGCACGATTTTTTTTGTGCAGCCAACTCGACTGCTGACATAGGGCTGTCATAGGCGAGGCGAAATTTTGCAGGGTCAAACAACCAAAACATTTGTTCACCCCTTCATTTTTCTTCTATGTTCAACGTGCTGTCCTCTATCAACTGGCTCGGCGTGGCTGCGGCCTTCTTCGCTTACTTTCTATTGGGAGCCGTGTGGTATATGGGGCTTTTCCCCAAGCCTTACCGCGCCTCGCTGGGCAAGGAAAACGAGCCGGATACTGGCCAAAGCCAGCAGCTCCTCTACATCGTGGGGCCGGCCGTGTGCGCCCTTATTATCACCATCACCTGCGCCGTGCTGCTGTGTGTCTTGCGCATTGATACGTACGGCGATGCGCTTCGCTTCGCGCTGCTGGTCGGGGTGGGCTACTTGGTTGCCAACACAGTCAACATTGCCATCAACCCCAACATGCCGCGGCCGTTCTTCTACGGCCTCATCACTGGCAGCTACCACCTCCTGGGTATGGTGTTCGTAAACCTGCTCTTGGTAGCCCTGAAGTAGCCACGCTACGCCAGCAAAAGCCCTCCCGAATAAGTGCCAGCCTTGCCCTTATTCGGGAGGGCCAAAAAGCGCCCGGTCGGGGTTACTACCGCCCGCTGTTATATAGCGCAATGGCCTGGCGCTGAGCCTCGGCCTGCTTGCTTTGGAAGATGAGCGGCACGATGAGCACCGGAATGGCGGCGTAGAACAGCGGCGAAATGCCGGAGCTGCCCGTGGGGCGGGTCGACTGCACCAGGCCCGCCACCAGCAGGCCGCCGCCCACCACGTAGGCCGCAATGGTGGATTGGCGGTAGCGGCGGGCGTTGCTCAAAAGCTGCTGCGCGCCCGCATTTTCGGACGTGGCCACGGCCAGGTTGCGCAAATTCAGGTTTTGCACGGGGCCGTTATCCTTCGAGAAATACTCGGTTTTGGTGGTGCGGTAGCCGCCGTAGGGGTTGCCAAAGCCCCCATACGGGTAGCCGCCGTAGCCAAAGCCGCCCATGCCCATTCCCATGCCGTAGGGCGAGTTGGCATACGAGGTGTTGTAGGTGGCATACAGGCTAATGCGGCCGGTTTTTTCGCGGCGCAGCGTTGTCTCGCGGTTCGAGTTGGGCAGCGTGGTGCGCACGTAGTGGCCGGTTTGGTCTTCGTAGAAGCCCACTTCGGCAAGGTCGATGCGCTGCTGGCCATCGAGGAGCAGGTGCGAGCGCCCAAAAAGCGGCGATTTTACCTGCACGTCGGTCACGCTGTATACCTGCCCACTCTTGAGGCCCACCTGAAACCGGGTCTGCTGCGTGGAGCCGCCCATTACATAGGGCCGGTTAAACGGCGACGTGCCCGCTGGCGGCGGGGCTATCGGCTCAGCCACGGTGGCGGCTGGCTGGCGCACCGAGTCGGCCGCCGTGGCCGCCGGGCTGGGGCGCGCCGGCGCCGTAGCCGCTGGGGCGGGCGGCGCCACGGCGGGCACCGTGCCTAGCTGCTGCGGCGCGGGCGGGGCGGGGCGAGTGGCGGGGGCCGGCAATACCGGCGCGCCACCCAGCTGCCGGGGACCATCCTGCTGGGCCAGGGCGGGCTGGCTGGCCATGCTCAGCCCAGCGAGGGCCAAAGCGGCGATAAACACGGGTTTCATGCGAGCAAAGAAAAGCCAAACCAACCAATGGTGGTGGGTGCGCTTGCAACGAACTCGACCCCTGCAAAGTGCCGGGCTCTCTAAAACTCCGCCCAGCCCTATTTCAGCAGCTTTTCGAGCAGATTGAGGCTGTCAACCAAGTCGTGGCCCGACTCAAAATCGAGGGGCTTGAGGATGTAGCCGCTCACGGCCATTTCGGCGGCCGCTACGCGCTCACGCTCGCGGTCCGAAGTAGTGGTGATGAACACCGGAATAGTGCTTAGCTCGGGCGTAGCGCGGATTTCGGCCAGGAATTCGAGGCCGTCCATGCGCGGCATATTCAGGTCGAGCAGGATGAGCTCGGGCAGGGGCGCAATGGGCGCTATCCCGCCGCGGCCCAGTAGTAGGTCCAACGCTTCCTCGCCGTTGAAGGCCGTGTGGAGCTGGTGCGGCACGTTGAATTTGGCAAAGGTTTTCTGAGCCATCATCGTGTCGAAAATATCATCTTCAACCAGTAAAATTGAACGCATAAATCAAAAGGATAATAGTAAAAAGTAATAGAATAAAAAGTCGATAAACGAAGCTACTAGATAATCGCGGGTTCTGATAATTTTAGGCTCAAAAAGCACTCTTCTAGAGAAAGCATCGGCTAATTGAAATTATAGATAAGATAATGATATAACAAATTGATATTCAGTGCATGATTGCCATTGCGAGCGCAGCGCAGCAATCGCATCATGACGAGCCGAACAAGTGCGATTACTGCGCTGCGCTCGCAATGACAGTTGTACCATAACCCCAAAACCAGTCTAGAAAGTAAGTTAATGGTGTGTGCTAGCCAAGGTATCTTGCTTGGGCCAGGTGAAGACGAAGGTGGCCCCTTGCCCCAGGGCCGACTCGACGTGGATGCTGCCCTTACGGTCGTCGATGAGGCGCTTCACGATGCTCAGGCCGATGCCGGTGCTCTCGGCGGTGTGGCGGTCGCGCAGGGTTTGAAACAGCCGAAAAATGCGCTCGTGGTGCTCGGGCGCGATGCCGGGGCCGTTGTCGCGCACCCGAAACTCGTAGTAGCTGCCCGCGTCGCGGCAGCCCAGGTGCAGGCGGCCGGTGCCACCGGGGCCGTGGTACTTCACGGCGTTGCTGAAGAGATTGGTGAGTACTTGTTGCAGGCTCAGGCGGTCGGTGAGTAGGGTGGGTAGAGCGGGGGCCAGCTCCAGGGCAAAATCGGGCGGCACCACCAGGTCGGCCACATCGCGGGCCAGCTGCGCTACGCTCACTTGCTCGCGGGGGTGGTCGGTGGTGCTGGCGCGGGCGTAGGCCAGCAGGCCGTCGATGAGGTCTTCGAGGCGGCGGAGGCGGCCTTTCATCTGGTCGAGGTAGGTGCGCATTGTGGGCGAAAGCTCGGCCGCTTGCTCTTCCTCTATCCATTTTACCAGGGTACCGATGCCGCGTAGCGGGGCCTTGAGGTCGTGCGAGGCTACGTGGGCAAACTGGTCGAGCTCCTGGTTGCGTCGTTCCAGAATGCCAAAAGCCTCGTCCAGGGACTGCGTCATTTGGTTGAGCAGCTTGGCCAGCGAGCCCAGCCGGTCGGCGCCATTGTCCTGAATCTTGACTTTATAGTCGCCCCGCACTACTTGCTGCGCCAGGTGCTCGATACCCTTGATGCGGCGGGCCGTGTCCTGGTTTACGCGCGTTACCTCCAGGCGCAGGTGCTCGTTGGCGCGCAGCTCGCTGGCAATGCGGTTGAATAACCACAGCACAATAATTATCGCTAGCACCGCCGACAACGCGATGGCCGAGGGGGCCAGCCGTTGAAATAGCTTTTGCTGCTGGTTGCGGGTTTGTAGTAGGCGCTCTTCGTACTGCCGCAGGCGCAATACCACGCCCTTAAACTGGCGCAGCGGCTGCTGCTCGCGCAGCAGCAGCGCCTGGGCTACCTCGGGCGAAGGATTGTAGGTTTTGAACAGCTCTAATTCCTGCTCCTGCCCTTCGATGAGCTGGCGCAGCGTATCGGCCCGTAAATGCTGCAAGCGCCGGTCGGCCACGAGGCGCTGTAAGGCCACGGCCTTGCGCTGCATCATGAGCGAATTGCGCTGGTAGATGTCGAGGTAGTAGGGGTCGCCCACCAGCAGGTAGCTGCGCATGCCCGTTTGCGCGTCGCGGATGGCAATTCGCACATCGTCGGTTTGCTGCAACACTTGGTAGGAGTGCTCGACCAGCTCGGTGTAGCGGCTCAGCTGCCGGATGGTAACGAACGCCATAATGGACGTGGCCACCAGCGCCGCCAACGCGATGGCAAAGCCCAGCAAAATCTTGGTATTGAGTCGGAGCGCCAAAGTGAGTTGGTGAATGAGTGAGTTGGTGAATGAGTGAATGGCCTAAGAACTTCTCCTTCACTTTGACCTTGCAGGAACGCCAGTAACTATTCGTTAGTGTAAAGAAAGGCTGCTTCGCTGTTCCTCCTCCTTCACTAACTCACCAACTCACTCATTCACTCACTGCCTACCTTCGCGGCTATGTACGCCGCCCGTCCCGCTCAGCCCGACCGTATCACCAGTTTGCACAACCCGCGCATCAAAGAAGTGCTGCGCCTGCAGGACAAATCGGCCGAGCGCCGACGCCAGGGTCTGACGCTGGTAGAAGGCTACCGCGAGCTGGCCAATGCCCGCCAAGCGGGCTGGCAGGTAGCTACGCTACTGCTCTGCGCCGAGCTGGCTGGCGACGAAATAACCCAGGAGCTGACCGCGCCCATTCATCTCGTGCCGCGTCCTTACGAGTTGCTGCCCGTGAGCCCCGCCGTGTTTGCCAAGCTCGCCGTGCGCGAGCGCTCCGATGGGGTTTTGGCCCTGCTGCGTACCCCCAGCCGCACCCTGGCTGACCTCGTGCTGCCCAAAAACCCGCTTATTCTGGTGCTCGAAGCCGTGGAAAAGCCCGGTAACCTCGGGGCTATTCTGCGTACCGCCGACGCCGCGCCCGCCCACGCCGTGCTGGTTGGCGACCCGCGCACTGACCTCTACAACCCCAACGTTATCCGGGCCAGCCTGGGCGGTATTTTCACGGTGCCCACCGTAGCGGCGCCCATGCCCGAAATCCTGGCTTTTTTGCGCGAAAAAGGCATTTGCACTTTCGCCGCCGCCTTGGCCGACGAGGCCAAAAGCTATACTGCCACTAGCTTCACCGGCCCCACCGCGCTGGTACTCGGCACCGAGGCCGATGGCCTCACGCCCGCCACCCGCCAGGCCTGCGACGAGACGGTTATCATCCCCATGCGCGGCGTGCTCGACTCGCTCAACGTGAGCGTAGCCGCGGCCGTGCTCACGTTTGAAGCCGTGCGGCAGCGCGGTTAGTATACTTTTAGGCTAAAGCCTAATTGTTGAGCCAGGGTCCGCATTTCGGCTACTTGTGCCTCGGCTACCACGCTCAGCGCGTGCGAGTCGCTATCCAGCGTCAGGAGAACCAGCGCTAGCCCTAGCGGCTCCAGTAAATCCTGCACCATGTCGAGTGCTTCCGGCCCGGTAGTAGTGGCGCGTCCTACAGCTGGTTCAGCTAGCCGCTCGGTCCGTTGCTGTTGCGCCAGGGTTTCGTTTAGGCCATAAACCAAGTCGGCTGCTGGGTCTTTCCAGTCAGCTTCCCACAGCAATTCTTCGCTCAGCAGCGCGTCGATGAGCGCTACATCGCGCAACTCCTGCGCCGGCAGCGCCCCCAAGATGCCGCGCTCCGCAAGCTCCTCCGCGTACTGCGCCTGGTAAGCGGCCGGGTCGCGCAGCACCAGCGCCAGCCGCTCGGTTATGCGCTGCGTAGCAACCGCATCATTAAGTGTAAAAAGCCGAACAAAGGAATTCAAAGCATCCATAAAAGAAAACTAAAAGTCAAGTAGAGTAATCGCCTAAAATAAAGAAAGGCTGCCCAAGAGCAGCCTTTCCATGTCCTTCGCATAGCCAGCCTGCACAGCAGGCGTATCCGCGAAATCCTAAAAATCCGTTTGAATCTGCGGTCTAGTCGGCCGATTTAGCGTAGCGCAGGCGCTCGTTCTCGTCGAGCAGAATCTTACGCATACGTACCGATTTCGGCGTCACTTCCAGGTACTCATCCTTTTGGATGTATTCCATGGCTTCTTCCAGCGAGAACTGACGCTTGGGTACGATTTTCACGTTGTCATCCGTGCCCGAAGCACGCATGTTGGTCAGCTTCTTGCCTTTCTGGATGTTGACGGTCAAGTCGTTGGGGCGGGTATGCTCGCCGATTACCTGGCCACCGTATACTTCCTCACCTGGGTCCACGAAGAACGAGCCACGGTCTTGCAGCTTGTCGATGGTGTACGCAGTGCCGGGGCCAGTTTCGAGCGAAATCAGCGAGCCCGAGATACGGCCCGGAATCGTGCCTTTGTGGGGCTCGTAGGCAGCAAAGCGGTGGTTCATGATGGCCTCACCAGCGGTGGCGGTCAACACATTGTTGCGCAGGCCAATGAGGCCGCGCGACGGGATGGTGAACTCCAAGTGTTGCAAGTCGCCTTTCGGCTCCATAATGGTCATTTCGCCTTTGCGCATGCTCACCAGCTCGATAACCTTGCCAGCAGTTTCCTCCGGCACGTCTACTACGAGTAGCTCGACGGGCTCCAGGCGGTTGCCTTTGTCATCTTCTTTGAAGAGTACTTGGGGCTGACCTACTTGTAGCTCGTAGCCTTCGCGGCGCATCGTTTCGATGAGTACCGACAAGTGAAGGATACCACGGCCGAACACGAGGAAGGTGTCTTCCTTGTCGGTCGTCTGCACGCGCAACGCCAGGTTTTTCTCGGTTTCTTTGAACAGGCGGTCACGCAAGTGACGCGAAGTCACGAACTTACCCTCCTTACCGAAGAACGGCGAGTTGTTGATGGTGAACAGCATGTTCATCGTCGGCTCGTCGATGCTGATGCGCTCGAGCTGCTCGGGATTGTCGGCGTCGGCCAGCGTGTCGCCGATGTCGAAGCCTTCAATGCCCGATACCGCGCAGATTTCGCCGCTGCTTACCGAGTCCACTTTTACGCGACCTAGGCCTTCAAATACGTGAAGCTCACGCACTTTTACTTTCTTCACGCTGCCATCAGCCTTCATTAGGCTCATGTTAGCGCCTTCTTTCAGGGTGCCGCGGTGCACGCGGCCGATGGCGATACGGCCCACGAATGACGAGTAGTCGAGTGAAGTCACCTGCATCTGAGGCGTGCCTTCCAGCACCGGCGCGGGCGGAATCGAGGCCACCACTGCGTCGAGCAGCGGGATGATATTGTCGGTCTTTACCTTCCAGTCCGTGCTCATCCAGCCCTGCTTCGAGGAGCCGTACAAAGTCACGAAATCAAGTTGGTCTTCGTTGGCCCCAAGGTTGAACATGAGGTCGAAAACCTGCTCGTGCACCTCGTCGGGGCGGCAGTTTTCCTTGTCTACTTTGTTCACTACCACGATGGGCTTCAGGCCCAAATCGAGGGCTTTGCCCAGCACGAAGCGGGTCTGCGGCATGGCGCCTTCGAAGGCATCCACGAGCAACAGTACGCCGTCGGCCATCTTCAACACGCGCTCTACCTCGCCGCCGAAGTCGGCGTGACCAGGAGTGTCGATGATGTTGATTTTCACACCATTGTAGCGTACCGATACGTTTTTCGATACGATGGTAATGCCGCGCTCGCGCTCCAGGGGGTTGTCGTCGAGAATGAGGTCATCGAAGTGCTGGTGCTCGTCGAAAATCTTGGAGGCGTGGATAATCTTATCCACCAAAGTCGTCTTGCCGTGGTCAACGTGGGCAATGATGGCGATATTCCGAATGTTCTGAGTCATACGTAAGTTTTTGCGGCCGCAAAGGTACGGGTTATCAGGCAGAAAACCGTCACCGTCCTAATTATCTAATTACTAGCGCACCGGAATACAGACAACTTGCGGGGCTAAAAAATTCCAGATATTCTATTTTCAACCAGCCTGGTACTACATCCGAACGACTAACTTTTTGCGTTTGTTAAGCTCTCAACTACCAGTCATTCTGCCATGCGCCTCTCCTTGCTTTCGCTCTTGCTGAGCGCCGTTATTTTTACCCCAGCCTGCTCGCAAAGCCACGCCGACCAAGCCAAAACCGTGGCGGCCGTGCCCGTCGGCCCCAAAGGCGCTACCGTGACCACCGCCAAATACCCGCAGCCCCAGCCCGTAACGGGCAAGCCCGGCGAGTTTCCGGTGGTGAAAACCGATGCCGAATGGAAAAAACAGCTCACGCCCGACCAGTATTATATTCTGCGCCAGGAGGGCACTGAGAGGCCCTTCACCGGCAAGTACCACGATAACCACGCGGCCGGCACCTACTACTGCGCAGCCGACCATAATCTGCTGTTTTCCAGTGATACCAAGTTCGAATCGGGTACCGGCTGGCCCAGCTTTTTTGCCCCTGCCACGGTGGCTAGCGTCAAGGTGAAGTCAGACGAAAGCTTTGGCATGAGCCGCGACGAAATTGTGTGCGCCAAGTGCGGCGGCCACCTCGGCCACGTCTTCGACGACGGCCCCAAGCCCACCGGCCAGCGTTACTGCATGGACGGCAATGCGCTCGTCTTCGAAAAGAAATAATCTGGAACTCCTAAATCCAACTTGCGTTTAAGGAAGGCGGCCCATTTCGGGTCGCCTTTTCTTTTGATAATCATGCCCTTTTATACTTGTTTCCGTCTGGCTTGGCTGGCTCTGCCCGCGCTGCTGGCCAGCTGTAGCACCGCCGAGCAAACCGCCGAAAATGCCGCGCCCCGCAGCATGCCCACGCAAGTGAATTCCGATGCCGACCGCCGCGCCCTCTACAATTCCAACGGTACGGCAGTGCAAGCCGGCGCACCCGTGCCCGATGCCACGCCCAATGTAATGCGCCTCGGCGAAGAGGCCTCCGATATCAACCGTGCCAAGCGCCCCGAAAGCCTGAATACCAACGACGCCAACATCACGACGCCCGAAACCCGCCTGCGCCGCATCGACCAGTCGCTAGCCGACACCCTCCGCCGCCCGTAATTCAGTGTAGCTTGGACTCTATAATCCAAGCTACAGCTAAAAAAAGCGGCCCGTTTCCACCAAAGGAAACGGGCCGCTTTTATAAAAATTAATCAGTATTAAACGGTGTCCACGGCCGCGCCGTCGTTGCTAGTAGCGGTGGGGGTGCTCAGGTCAGCGCTCACATTTCCAGCAGTTTCGGCCGAAGCACTGCGCTTGGGGCGGCCAGGGCCACGGCCAGCAGCCAGTGCGCTTTTGCTAGCGGCGGGGCGGCTGGGGCTCTTGCGAGCTGGGGCTGCCAGAGCAGGCGTGGCATCGGCGGTAGCCGGGGCTTTGCGGGCAGCGGTGTTTTTTCCCGCTTTAGCACCGGTTTTGGGCGCGGCGGCTTTGGTAGCGGGCTGGTCGTCAGCATCCCGTGCGGCGGGCGCGGGGAAGCTCAAGTCGCTGCTGCGGCCGGGCGCTACCGAGTCGTAGTGACGCACTATGGTGTGCAGGGCCTGCTCAAACATGCGCTCGGTGTCCACATCGAGGCGGCGAGTCGCTTCTTTCACCACTTCTTTCAGCTTGGCCTTCGTTTCTTTGCGGATGCGAGTTACCATCTCACTCATGCGGGCGTCAAGCTCTTTTTGCAGTTGCTTGGCCGCCGTTTTGAGGGTTTGTTTCTGATTGGCCTTCTGCTCGGCGCGGTCGGTTGCCAAGCCTTTGCTGGCCTGGTGGCCCGCTTTTTCGGCTTTGCGCTGCGCCTTTTCTTCCGGCGTGCGTTTGGCGGAAACTACCGGCGCCTCAGCTACCGAATTATTCTTTTTAGCCATGAGTAAAAGTGGGAATTTGAAAAGGTAAAAAGTAGAACTAGCTACCAAGCTGAGCCAAAAGTAATTTAGCTAATTTGGCAAACGAACAAATTGCTACTTGGTTAGCAAGTAATTTTATTTTTAATTGAATTAATTGCCTAATCCACTTTGCGTAAGAAGCTTGCTTTGGTGCAGCTTCTAAGCTAAAAGCAAGGACACTGGCGATTACGTTTTTATTTCTGCAATGAGCTTACTTCCAGAGCGCTACACCGTAACGGCGGCGCTGCCCTACGCCAACGGTCCCGTGCATATCGGCCACCTAGCGGGCGTGTATTTACCGGCCGATATTTACGTGCGCTATTTGCGCGCCCAAAACCGCGACGTAAAATTCATTTGCGGCTCCGATGAACACGGGGTGCCAATTACCATTCGGGCTCAAAAAGAAGGGGTTACGCCGCAGCAAATTGTCGATAAATACCACAAAATAATCGGCGATTCCTTCCGCGATTTCAACGTGTCGTTCGATGTGTATTCGCGCACTTCTTCGAAAACACACGCCGAAGTTTCGAGCGAGTTTTTCAAGAAGTTATACGCCGATAATAAATTCATCGAGCAAACCACGCAGCAACTCTACGACGAGCAAGCGGCCCAATTTCTGGCCGACCGCTACGTAGTGGGTACCTGCCCAAATTGCGGCAACGAAAATGCCTACGGCGACCAGTGCGAGCGCTGTGGCACGTCGCTCAGCCCCACGGAGTTAATTAACCCGCGCTCGATGCTGAGCGGCAACACGCCGGTACTGCGCGAAACCAAGCATTGGTTTTTGCCCCTCGACCAATACGAGCCCTGGCTGCGCGAATGGATAATAGAGGGCCACAAAAGCGACTGGAAAACCAACGTGTACGGCCAGTGCAAATCGTGGATTGACCAAGGCCTGCACGCCCGCGCCGTAACCCGCGACCTCGATTGGGGCGTGCCCGTGCCGGTGCCCGGTGCCGAAGGTAAAGTGCTGTACGTTTGGTTTGATGCGCCTATTGGCTACATATCGGCCACCAAAGAAGGCTTCCCCGACGACTGGCAGAAATACTGGCAGGACCCCGGTACCAAATTGGTGCATTTCATTGGCAAGGATAACATCGTTTTCCACTGCATTATTTTCCCGGTAATGCTGAAGGCGCACGGCGATTATATTCTGCCCGATAACGTGCCCGCCAACGAATTTCTGAACCTGGAAGGTGATAAAATCAGCACCTCGCGTAACTGGGCAGTGTGGCTGCATGAGTACTTGCAGGATTTCCCCGGCCAAGCCGATGTGCTGCGCTACGTGCTCTGCGCCAACGCACCCGAAACCAAGGATAACGATTTCACCTGGAAGGATTTCCAGGCGCGTAATAACAATGAGTTGGTAGCCACGCTGGGCAACTTTGTGAACCGCGCCGCCGTGCTCACGCAGAAGTTTTTCGAGGGTAAAGTGCCCGAGCGTGGTACCCTCACCGAGCTCGACGAAGAGGTATTCCGCCAAGTAGCCGAGTTCCCTACTCGCGTCGGTGAATTAATCGAAAACTACCGCTTCCGCGACGCGCTGGCCGAAGTATTGAATTTGGCCCGCGTCGGTAATAAATACCTCGCTGAAACGGAACCTTGGAAATTAATTAAAACCGATGCGGCGCGCACCGGCACCGTGCTGCACGTAGCCTTGCAAGTAGCCGCCGCGCTGGTGCCGCTGCTCACGCCGTTCCTGCCCGAGTCGGCCGAAAAGCTGGCCAAAATGCTGAATTTTCAGCCCGGCGATTGGCAAAGCGCGGCCCGCGCCGAGCAGCTGCTCGCTGGCCATCAGTTACAAGAGCCCGCATTGTTATTCGCCAAAATCGAAGATGCGGTGGTGAATGCCCAGGTGCAAAAGCTACTTGATACCAAGCAAGCAAATGCCCTAGCCAACACGCCCGTAACGGCCGCTAAAGAAAACGTGAGCTTCGAGGAATTTGGCAAAATGGACTTGCGCGTCGGTACCATCATCGCCGCCGAAAAGGTTGCCAAAACCAAGAAATTACTCAAACTCACTATTGATACCGGCCTCGACCAGCGCACCATCGTGAGCGGCATTGCCGAGTCGTTTATTCCCGAGGCTTTAATTGGCCAGCAGGCAATGGTATTGCTGAATTTAGCGCCCCGCGAAATAAAAGGTATTCAAAGCCAAGGCATGTTATTGCTGGCCGAAAACGCCGATGGCAGCCTAGCGCTAATGCAGCCCGGCGCCGCTGTGCGCAACGGCAGTAGCATTTTGTAGCCTAGAGACATAAAATACTTCGTTTCTACATCCCGAATAAAAAGCCGGCCGCTAGTAAATAGCGACCGGCTTTTTATTTTACATTAACGATATTCATCGCGCGTTCCAGTCCCATCGAGCCGAAGGCCAGCACCGCTTCTCCGGCCTTTTCAATGCGCGTTGACAGGTCAATCTGCTCATCGGCCGAGAAGGGGTCGAGTACGTAATCGACCTGCCGGCCTTTCGGAAAATTAGCATCCACGCCGAAGCGCAGTCGCGCATATACGTCGGTGCCCAGCGTAGCCTGAATGTCTTTTAGGCCATTGTGCCCGCCTGCCGAACCTTGGCCTTTCAGGCGCAATTTGCCGAAGGGCAGGGCCAAATCGTCGGTTACGACTAGCATGTTTTCCACTGGTAGTTTGAGGGTGCTCAGCCAATGCGCGGCGGCTTTGCCGCTCAGGTTCATAAATGTGGTAGGCTTCACTAATACGTAGGTATGGCCTTTGCTTTTGATTTCGGTGGTAAAGGCGTGGCGGCCTAATTCGAAGCGCGGGGCGTCGAATTTTTGCGCCAGATAATCTGCTATCATAAAGCCGATGTTGTGGCGCGTGTCAGCGTATTCGGGGCCAATGTTGCCGAGGGCAAGTACCAGGAATTTCATAAAATACTAGGATAACGGATTGTGCAAATTTCGCAGATTCGCACGAAGAAAACGCTGGTAAATAAAAAAGGCGCTTCATGTGAAGCGCCTTTTTAAGAAAACTATTAACTGAACTGCTACTCGCCTTCGCGAAGGCAACCCAATTAGCTATTACTAACGGTTGGCGGCCATTTCGCCTTTCAGCGCACGCGGTACGGTGATGGTGGCGATGGGGGCCTGAGCGCTGGTCAGGATGGTGTAGTTGGTGGGCTTTACGGCACCTACTTTCACCGACTTACCAAGCTCCAGGGTGCTGATGTCAACTTCTACGTAGTCAGGCAGGTTTTCGGGCAGAGCCTTCACCTTCACTTTACGGATTTTGCTGGCAAGCTTACCACCAGCCAATACGCCCGGCGAAACACCGATGTATTTTACGGGGATATCCATTTTCACTTCTTTGCCATCCTGAATTTCCAGGAAGTCAACGTGCAGTAGCATCTCGTTCACGGGGTGAAACTGCGCATCTTGCACGATGGCGCGGTAGGTAGTGCCTTCCACGTTCAGGTCCACGATGTGGGCCTCAGGGGTGTACAGCAACTCGCGGAACAGGATAGCGGGCACCGAGAAGTGCACGGTATCGGTACCACCGTACAGTACGCAAGGCACTTGGGCATCAAGGCGCAGTGCCTTGGCGTCCGTCTTGCCGAGATTCGCTCTTTTAAACCCTACAATCTCCAGGCTTTTCATAAAAGAAGTTGATTTGGAATGAATTATCCGTCCGGCAACCCTTGCCAAACGGGCCGCAAAGGTACGGGTTTAGGCTGGCATTAGCAAGGGCTGCTGTACCGTGGACCCTGCGGGTCCGCGAGTGAAGTGTTTGCTACTTACTCGCGGACCCGAAGGGTCCACGGTACACTTATATAAACAGCGAGCTGATGCTGTCGTGCGTCACGACGTTGCGGATAGCGGCTGCAAACAGCGGTGCTACCGAAATAACCCGAATCTTCTCATTCGGCTCGCGCTGCGGAATTGTGTCGGTTGTAATCAACTCGGTGAGCGACGATGCCCGGATGCGCTCGTGCGCCGGGCCGCTGAGCAGCGGGTGCGTAATAACAGCGCGTACTGAGCGAGCGCCACGCTCCATCACGAGGTCGGCGGCCTTGCAAATGGTGCCGGCCGTGTCCACCATGTCATCCACAAATACTACGTCCATGCCCTTCACATCGCCGATTACCTGCATCGAGGCAATTTCATTGGCCCGCAGGCGCATCTTGTCGCAGACCACGATTTCGGCCCCAAATTTCTTGGCGTAGGCGCGAGTCCGCACCACGCCGCCCACGTCGGGCGAGGCGAAAATTAGGTTTTCGAGGTTCAGCGATTTGATGTAGGGGGCGGTAACAGTAGCCCCGTCGAGGTGGTCAACGGGAATGTCGAAAAAGCCCTGAATTTGGCCGGCGTGCAGGTCGCAAGCCATGAGGCGGTCGGTACCCACGCTCTGGATAATGTTGGCCACCACCTTGGCCCCGATGCTCACGCGGGGCTTGTCTTTGCGGTCTTGGCGGGCGTAGCCCATGTAGGGCATCACGATATTAACCTTATGGGCCGAGGCACGCTTGCAGGCATCCACCATCAGCATAAGCTCCATGAGGTGCTCGGAGGGCGGAAACGTGCTCTGAATAAGGAATACCTCGCAGCCGCGCACGCTTTCATTGAAGCTGGGCCCCAGTTCGTTATCAGCAAAGCGCTGCACGGTGAGGTCGCCCAGCGGCTGGCCATAGCATTCGGCAATGTGGTGGCCCAGCTCCTGCGAAGCAGTACCAGCGAATATCTTAACAATCGGTTCCATGGGGTGTGGGGTAAGCGTTAGCTTGCCGTTAAATGTTGAAAAGTCAGCGCCGCTGGCAAGCCAAGGCTTGCCACATAGGGGTAAAAAGCAAAAGGCGCCGGCTCACTCCCGAAGCGGGAGAAGCCAGCGCCTTTATAAAAATCGGAGGGTGGAGTAGCCGTAGCGAAGCATTGCTGCCACTGCTTCCCCCAGGGTGTAAAACAAGGCCGCTGCGGCAGCCCGCGCGTCAGGCACTCCATGCGCGCCCAACTACTCGGGTCGGGCATCCCAGGAGCGAGGGGCGGCAACTGCTTACTCATACGGTCGAACTTGGCAAGGCCGCCTGCTAGCGGCGGTTTGCGACTGCAAAGTTGCGATAGGTTTAAGGAATTGTAGTAAGTATGTCGAGGTAATCTGAGGAAAATACCACAACTACCCCCGTGCCTAACCGTGGTCCTGCCAGTAGTAATTTTGATAAATACTCAATCGCCCAGAAGATGGTAGATGCTATGCTGGCCTATGATATGATTAGTAAAATGCTTGACCAAGCATCTATCAAATACGAGGCTCAGACATTTTCTTCAGGGGTAATTATGCTGGATGTATGGCACAGGGACAGGTTCTATGTATTGCAGTTTGAGGAGAAGCTACTAGGATGGTCAGAGGTAACCGCCGAAAATCCGGGGTTTGATACTATTCCGGATGAGAAATTTTATGATGCTAACGCCTTTGCAAACAGCATTGCTTTATTGCTAGCTATAGGAGCCGAAACCCAACCCTCGAAGCAGTAAAAAGTAGCAGCAATCTTGAGCAGTCTCAGTTTCAGAAGTTTGGAAACTTGGCTTAGATTTGTATCGTTTAAAAGCAAAAAATAAGGCGCTGAGCCTTTCGCCCCAGCGCCTTACCGCTCTTACAAGTAGTGAACAGCGGCCGAGAGGGCACCACTACCGATTGCAAGTCCAACGAGCCACTTGATTAGCTCTTCGGATAGCCGGAGGTCAAGCTTGAGCTTAGCCCCCGTTCTTACACGCTTATTTCTCATTGCAGGGAGAATTAGGTGTTTAGACCACCTTCTTCTTTTAAGCCCCGTCTGTGTCACCAGCCGGGGCTTTCCTTTTCCAAGGAGCCGAGGCGAGGTGGAGTAACCGTGCTGCGCAAAGATATGGGCGTATGGCACTGGCGGCGTGGTAGTTTCGACAGCAGCTTTTGAAATAGCCAAATAGGCTTAAAACCGAAAGCGCCCCTTCTCAGAATCTGAAAAGGGGCGCTTTCGAGTATTGTTGTCCGACCAGGGCTCGAACCTGGACTTTCTTGAATCAAAATCAAGCGTGTTGCCAGTTACACCATCGGACAGTTTCCCGTAGAGCGATGTGCTGTTCGGGGCTGCAAAGGTACTAAAAGAACGATACGAGGCAAGAGCTGGTGTAAAAATTTTTAAAGTTTTTTTTGGTGTCGAGCCTGCTTAAAGGCGTTAGTGGCTGAGATAGCGGCAGTTGGTGCCGGGCGGCCCGGGGTAACATTTGCCGAGATTTTGGTAGGCGAGGGGCGGTATTTGGGGTAGATGGCCCCGGCAAGCTCACGCACCCCCTTACTTTGAAAAGCCCCGTTTTTGGCGTACTTTTGCACCCTCAAAACTGTACTAACTTAGTAAAACAAAACCAAATGGCGAATTCGGGCAAAATCACCCAGGTTATCGGCCCCGTGGTAGACGTGAGCTTCGCGGGCGACGCGGAACTTCCCAGCATCTTCGACGCCCTGGAAGTAACCAAAGAAAACGGCCAGGTGGTAGTTCTGGAAACCCAGCAGCACTTGGGTGAAGACCGGGTCCGTACCATCGCCATGGACTCGACCGAAGGCCTGACCCGTGGTGCCGAAGTGCGCAACCTGGGCCACGCCATCACGATGCCCACCGGCGACGGCGTGAAAGGCCGCTTGTTCAACGTAATCGGCCAAGCCATCGACGGCATTCCGCAGCCCGTGAGCACCGGCGGCCTGCCTATTCACCGCAGCGCCCCCGCGTTTGAGGAATTGGCTACCTCGTCGGAAGTATTCTTCACCGGCATCAAAGTAATCGACCTGCTTGCTCCTTATGTAAAGGGCGGTAAAATTGGCTTGTTCGGTGGTGCCGGCGTAGGCAAAACCGTACTGATTCAGGAGCTTATCAACAACGTGGCCAAGGCCTACTCAGGTCTGTCGGTATTTGCTGGCGTGGGTGAGCGTACCCGCGAGGGCAACGACTTGCTGCGCGAATTCATCGAAGCCAACATCATTCGCTACGGCGACGCCTTCAAGCACTCGATGGAAGAGGGCGGCTGGGACTTGTCGAAAGTGGACATGGCCGAGATGGAAAAATCGCAGGCTACCCTCGTGTTCGGTCAGATGAACGAGCCTCCCGGAGCCCGTGCTCGCGTGGCCCTTTCGGGTCTCACCATTGCTGAGAGCTTCCGCGATGGCGACGGCACCGGTGCTGGCCGCGACATTCTGTTCTTCATCGACAACATCTTCCGCTTCACGCAGGCGGGTTCGGAGGTATCGGCTCTCTTGGGTCGTATGCCCTCGGCTGTAGGTTACCAGCCCACGCTGGCCACCGAAATGGGTGCCATGCAGGAGCGTATCACCTCGACCAAGCGCGGTTCTATCACCTCGGTACAGGCTGTATATGTACCTGCCGATGACTTGACTGACCCGGCCCCGGCCAACACCTTTGCTCACTTGGACGCCACGACGGTACTGAGCCGCAAAATCGCCGAGCTGGGCATCTACCCGGCCGTTGACCCGCTGGACTCGACCTCGCGCATCCTCGACGCCACCATCCTCGGCGAAGAGCACTACAACACTGCCCAGCGCGTGAAGGAGATTTTGCAGCGCTACAAAGAGCTACAAGATATCATCGCCATCCTTGGTATGGACGAGCTTTCGGAAGAAGACAAGCAGACCGTAAACCGCGCCCGTCGCGTGCAGCGCTTCTTGTCGCAGCCCTTCTTCGTGGCCGAGCAGTTTACCGGCCTGCAAGGCGTGCTCGTTGACATCAAGGACACCATCAAAGGCTTCAACGAAATCATCGACGGCAAGTACGACCACTTGCCCGAGTCGGCCTTCAACCTGGTAGGCAACATCGAAGATGCCGTAGCCAAAGGTGAGCGCCTGATTGCGGAAGCAAAATAAATTTTAAATGTGGAGAATGTGGAAATGTGGGTGATGTGAAAATCTTTTCTTCGCATCGCCCACATTTCCACATTTTCACATCATCCACATTCCCACATTTAAAATCATGCATTTAGAAATCATCACCCCCGACCGCAAGGTCTACGAAGGCGAAGCCACTTCGGTGCGCTTTCCGGGCACCGATGGCTCGTTTGAAGTGCTCAACAACCACGCCCCACTGATTGCCGCCCTCAAAGAAGGCGACGTAACGGTGATAGGCACGGGTGGCGGCACGTTCCACATCAGCGGCGGCATCGTAGAGGTGTTGCGCAACAAAGTGACGGTACTGGCCGAGTCGGCTTCAGCCTAAGTTTTTACCTTGGTAAAAGAGAGCGCCTGTTCTGGCTTCGGCCGGGGCGGGCGCTTTTTTGTGCGCAATGCAAGGCAGCTTTTGCTCAGAGGCAGCCTTTTGGGGCCATTTTTCGTTCAGCGGATATTAGTCCATTTTACCGGCCCTTGCCGCCGCCTCATGTCGCTCCCGCTCGAAACCAATATTTACTCGCCTCGCCAACGCTACCTGCTGCTCATCGTGACGGTAGTACTGCTGGGACTGCTTACATTTTACGGCCTGCTAGGCTACCTCACTGCTTTTTTGGGCGCGGGTATTCTGTATGTGGTGCTACGGCCGTGGTTTACGGCACTGGTACACAAGCGCAAGTGGAACCGTACGCTTGTGACGGTTTTTTTGCTGCTGTTCGCAGTAGTAGTGCTCATCATACCTTTTTTCGCCCTCACCTCACTCCTTATAGATAAGGT
>Ga0265780_10000781_pt1 | contig 47642 bp, 46 predicted proteins | sample P1T30metagenome_FD_192432 | JGI IMG/M metagenome (GOLD analysis project Ga0265780, IMG submission 192432) | Plant litter microbial communities from East Loma Ridge, Irvine, California - P1 T30 | ecosystem: Environmental > Terrestrial > Plant litter > Unclassified | place: USA: California... | reverse complement strand
AGATCCTAGCCGATGCCACCCGCATCGCGCAGTCGCGCGGCTACGGCGGGCTGAACCTGCGCGCACTGGCCGAACAGGTGGGCATCAAGGCGGCCAGCCTGTACCACCACTTCCCCAGCAAGGCCGACCTGGCCGCGGCCGTGGCGCGGCGCTACGCGGAAGATTCCGCCGCGACGCTGGAAGCGCTGGCGGTCGACGCCGGCAGCCCCGCGGCATCCCTGCGCCGCTACCCCGACACCTTCCGGCGCTCGCTCGAAAACGGCAACCGGATCTGCCTGTGCAGTTTCATGACGGCGGAATACGACGATCTGCCCGCATCGGTGCAGGTGGAAGTCCAGGCCTTTGCGGATATCAACGTCGCCTGGCTGGGAGAGGTATTGCAAGCGGCCGGGATGAAGCCGGAGGCGGCGCGGCTGCGGGCGCGGGCGATTTTCGCCGCGGTGTCCGGCGCCCAGCTGATGGCGCGCGGCCGGGCCGACATCGCGCTGTTCGACAGCCTCATCGACAACTACGCCGCGGCCGGACTGTTTTCCGCCTGAGTTCCATCTGAAAGACACGACCGGCGTTGGTTCAGCCGTTGAGTTCGGGCGCGACATACACCTCGACCGGCTTGCCGCCGTCTGCCGCCGGCAGGATCTTCGACAGCGCAAACGCGCTGTCGAGGCCGTCGAAATACCAGGCGATGGCGGTGTCGCCCTTGCGGATGGTGACGGTTTCGCCGTGCATGACGTTCACCCAGCGGGTGCTGTCATCGATGACGATCGTGCGCTGCGTGAAGCGCGCGTTGGCGGCAACCCCGTAATGGTCGGCATCGGTCAGGGCGAAGGCACCGGCGCTGGAGGCAGCGACGATGGTGGCGCCCGCGGTGGCAAGCAGCATGGGAGCGAGGTGGTTTTTCATGGCGGATCCTTGTAGAGTGGGTGGCTTCTGCCGTCGGGAGAAGTGATTCCACTGTAGCGGCCGCGCCTGCTCGCCTGGATGACGGGCGCATGACAAATTTGTCATGCGTGCGGGGCGGGATGGACGGAGGTCGGGTATATTCCAGCATCGTCCCATCCCCTGCAACCAACCGAACAAGGATCCCATGCCGGACCAGCTCACCATTCATACGCCCGACGGCGACTTCGCCTGCTACGTGGCCCGCCCCACCGCTGCCGCCGTGGCGCCGGTCATCGTGATCATCCAGGAAATCTTTGGCGTCAACGCCGGCATCCGCAGCATTGCCGACGGCTACGCCGCCAAGGGGTTCATCGCCATTGCCCCGGACCTGTTCTGGCGCAGCGCGCCCGGGCTCGACCTGTCCGAAAGCAAGCCAGATGACGTGACCCGCGCCTTTGCCATGTACAACGCCTACGACGTGCAAAAAGGCGTGCAGGACATCGCCGCCACCGTGGCCGCGGCGCGCACGCTGCCCGGCGCCTCGGGCAAGGTCGGCGTCACCGGCTACTGCCTGGGCGGACTGCTGACCTTCCTCAGCGCGGCCGGCACCGACGCCGACGCTTTCGTGGCCTACTACGGCGGCGGCACCGACGCGCACCTCGACAAGGTCGCGGCCATCAAGCGACCGCTCCTGTACCACCTGGCCGGCGCCGACGCGTACATCGGCCCGGACGCCCAGACGGCCATCCAGGCCGCCCTGGCCGGCAAGCCGGACACCGAAGTGCATATCTACCCGGGCTGCGACCACGCGTTTGCCCGTCCGGGCGGCGGCCACCACGATGCGCCCGCCACCACGCTGGCGAACGCGCGCACCGATGCGTTCCTGAAGAAACACCTGGCCTGACCACCTCCCGGCCCGGTGCCGGGCTGACGAAATCAGGCCGTGCCGGCGCCGAACGGCCCCAGGTAATCAAGCTTGCCGATGGCGACACCCTGGTGGCGCAGGATGTCGTAGGCGGTCACGATGTGAAAATAAAAGTTCGGCAGCGCGAACGTCAGCAGGTAGCTGGTGCCCGTGAAGGTGGCGCCAGCCGCGCCCCATTTCACCTGCACCTCTTTCCCTTCCCCTGCGTCGATCAGGGCCGGGTCGACGCTTTCCAGGTAGGCGATGGTCTGCGCGATCCGGGTCTGCAACTGCTCGAATGTGGTTTCGTCATCGGCAAAACCGGGCGCCGTGCCGCCTGTGATCCGCTGCGCGGCGAATTTCGACGTGTCGCTGGCGCGCTGCACCTGGGCCGACAGCGGCAGCATGTCGCCTGCCAGGCGCGCGCCCAGCAGGGCCTCCGGGGCCATCCCCGTGCTGGCCGCGTGCTCGGCGCCTTTCGCCAGCAGCGTGGCCAGGATCTTCAGCCCGCGCACGAACGCGGGAACGGTCAGGGTCGAGAGGGAAACAGGCATGGTGGCATCCTTGTGGTGGGTATCGCTCAGAGTGTACCGCCAAGCTGGCAATCCGTCCCGGCCCGCGCCAGCCGCCGCCGGCCATGATCGTCAACCAGCGGCAGGCCGGTCCATCCCCGCCGTCGCACGCGCCAGCGCGTCCTGCATGCGGCCCATTTCCTCGCTCAGCCACAGCCGGAAGCCGGTGACCTTGCGCATGTCCTTCTTGCGGTCGTTGACGAGGAAACGATAGCCCTTCGAATACGGCGCGCTGCGGCAGTCGATCAGTTTCAGGGCGCCGCTCTGGATGTCCTGGTACGCCACGCTGAACGACACCAGGCCGACACCCTGGCCGGCCACCGTCGCCTGCGTGCGCAGCGCCACGTTGCCGTAGCCCCGGGCGAAATGGTAAGGCACGTCGAGCACGCGGTTCTCGGCCAGCAGGCGCATCCACGTCTCCGTCGTGCTGCCGTAGAGCAGCGGATGGTGCGGCAGGTCGGCTAATGTCAGCGCGGCCTGGCCCGGCTGCAACAGCGCAGGACTGTACGCGGCCACCATGCGCTCGGAAAACAGGCGCGCGGGGTCGGCCGGGTCGACCGGCCCGAAACGCAGGATGACATCGATGCTGTCGTCGTCCAGGTCGACCAGGTCGTCGTTCGAGTCGACGCGGATATCGATGTCCGGAAACTGTCTGCTGAACTCGCTCAGGCGCGGCACCAGCCACTTGATGGCGAACGAGTGCGTCGTCGAAATACGCAGGATGTTTTCCTCGTCGTCCTCCTGGAGCGCGCTGACTTTTTTGCGCAGATCGCCCAGGAACTTTGCCACCGAGGCCGCCAGGTCCTTGCCTTTTTCGGTCAGGCTGATATGGCGTGGATGGCGCACGAACAGCAGGAAACCCAGCGCCGACTCGAGCTGCTTGATTTGCAGGCTGACCGCCGCCGGCGTCTTGTGCAGCTCCTCCGCCGCCAGCTTGAAGCTGCCCCAGCGCGCGGCGCAATCGAAATCGAGCAGTCCAGATAGCGTCCGCAACGGGACCTGCGTCACCATGGGATGGCCAAGTTATTTTTATGCATAGTTGAAAAATTACTCGTTTGATAAGCGCAAACAGATGGAAGAAACTATACGCTCATCACCTGGAGAACTCCATGCATAATAAAAACTTGAAAGCACGCTCGCCTCTTGCAGCGTCGGTGCCAGGGCGCCCGGCACCCGTCTCTCCGCGTGCCCAAGACCCGGCCTCGGCGCCCGCGCTTCATCCGGCAACTGGTTTCCTGAATGAACTGGTGCGGATGCTGGCGGTACTGGCGGAACGGCATTAGCAGGTGCCAGGTTGCGTGACGGGATCCTGGCTCGGTCAGGAAGACACTTGCTGCAACAGCGTCCTCCCGGCGCAACCAGTCATACCACGTTTGGACACTGGCCATCGCGGTGTCGGGTGGCGTTATCGTGGCGTCGCGCGCTACCGCACCAGGCTGCCGGCGTGGCCGCCGTCAACCCGTGGACCGACTAACCCACCGCGTCGAGGGAACCGACCGCGATGTGACGGCCCCCCGGACGTTCGTGCTCAGCGGGTTGGTGCGACGCCAGCCGCTGCGCGGCGCCCACCGGCCACCAGTTGCACCACCACCGCAACGACGATATTGATCGCCAGTGCCAGCAGGCCGGTGTAGATCGTGTATTTGTCGCCGCCCAGCACCAGCGTGTGCACTGGCTTCACGCCGTCGAGGAACGCGATCGCGCTGCCCGAGACGATGCCGACTGCCCAGCCGGTCAGCAGCGCGCGCGGACCGAACCAGCCGAAGAACAGGCCGAACACCACTGCCGGGAAGGTTTGCAGGATCCAGACGCCGCCCAGCAGTTGCAGGTCGAGGGCGAACTGCGTCGGCAGGAACAGGATGCAGACCAACGCGCCCACCTTCACCACCAGCGATACCAGCTTGGCCACTTTCGCTTCGCCGGCCGGCGTGACGGCAGGGTTGACGTACGGCTTCCAGAAGTTGCGGGTGAACAGATTGGCGGCGCCGATCGACATGACTGCCGCCGGCACCAGCGCGCCGATGGCGATCGCGGCGAATGCAAAGCCGCTGAACCAGGCCGGGAACAGCGCATTGAACAAGGCCGGCACCACGTCGTTATTGCTCTTGACGGTGATATGCGCGGCGTAGGCCATGTAACCCAGCAGGGCGATCAGGCCCAGCAGCACGGTGTAGACCGGCAGGAACACGGCATTCTTGCGGATGGTGTCGGCGTTCTTGGCCGCGAAGATGCCGGTCAGCGTATGCGGATACATGAAGGCGGCCATCGCCGAGCCCAGTGCCAGGGTGGCGAACGGCAGCATCTGCTGCGGTTTGAGCAGCAGGCCGGTGGCGCCGCCCTTGACCGCGAACGCTTCCCCGGCGCTGTGGAAGACGGCGCCGTAGCCGCCCAGTTTCATCGGCACCAGCACCACTGCCACCAGCACGACGATGTAGATCATCAGATCCTTGACGAAGGCAATCAGCGCCGGCGCGCGCAGGCCGGCGGCGTAGGTGTACAGGGCCAGGATGATGAACGCCGCCGCCAGCGGCAGTTCGCCGGTCAGGCCGAGCGCCTTGATGACCACTTCCATGCCGACCAGCTGCAGCGCGATGTAGGGCATCGTGGCCAGCACGCCCGTCAGGGCAATCGCCAGTTCCAGCGGGCGCGACTGATAGCGACCGTAGACGACATCGGCGGCGGTGACGTGGCCGGCCTTTTTCGCTGCATGCCACAGGCGCGGCATGATCATGAAAACGATGGGATAGACGAGGATCGTGTAAGGCAAGGCAAAGAAACCGTAGGCGCCGACCGCGTAGACGAGCGCCGGCACCGCGATGATGGTGTAGGCGGTGTAGAAATCGCCGCCCACGAGGAACCACGTGATCCACGTGCCGAAGTTGCGGCCGCCCAAGCCCCACTCATCGAGGTTGGCTTCCTGTCTGGCGCCGGTTTTTTTGCCGGACTGCCAGCGCGAGGCCATGAAGCCGAGCACCGTGACCAGCACGAAAAAGAAGGCGAAGACCGCCAGGGCTTCCCAGTTGATGGTCGACGGCGTCATTGGCCCGCTCCTTCGTCCACGTCTTTACCGCCGCGGCTCTCCGCGCGAAACACGATCCAGATGAGGATGGCGGTCAGCGGCACCCAGAGCAGCTGATACCAATAAAAGAAGGGAAAGCTGAACAGCGTGGGCAATTCACGGTTGTAGAACGGGATCCACAGCAGTGCAATGAAGGGAAGCAGCAAAAGCAGGCGCATCGTTGAAACCTTGACGTTGGATAAGCGGGAGGTCCCGCAGGCACGAGCATGACGGCGGGCATGCGCATGATTCAAAATAATAATTATGCAGCGAATTTTTGAATCGTGTCGGCTGGCGGCGATGAGCGCGATACGCGCATGCATTCCCTGGACTCCCTTTTTCGCCAGGCTGGCGTATGGGCCGGGTGCGCCACGGCACCGTGGAAACGACGAGGAGTTTGTTCGCAGTGCGTGCAAACGGGATCGATCGCCCGCGTATGGTAACGTCGGACATGCGCATGCTTGCTGCCCACCCGCGAGGATGAGCATTGTTCTTCCACCTGTTACACCATCCGCCTGGACTGACATGACGCCCACGATACGCCCCTCCCGCAGTCCGAACTTGGCTGAAGCGTATGACGCGGTCAGCGGCCACGCCTGCCGCGAGACGCCCGATGGTCACGGGATGCCACGCGCCGTATGTGCGGCGTCAACCTGTTCTTCACGGCCGTAAGCCATGCAGGAAGGCGAACGTTTCAACAGCATCAGCCATGCCGTGGGTGCGGCGCTGGCGGCGGTCAGCGGTGTCGTGCTGGTCACCGTCGCCGCCCGCGCCGGCGATCCCTGGAAAATCGTCAGCTTCAGCGTGTATGCCGCGATGCTGCTGACCTTGTACCTGACGTCGAGCCTGTACCACGGCGTACGCGGCGCGGCCAAGGACGTGCTGCGCAAGATGGACCATTGCGCCATCTACCTCCTGATCGCAGGCAGTTACACGCCCTTCACCCTGGTGACGCTGCGGGGGGCGTGGGGCTGGTCGCTGTTCGGCGTGGTCTGGACACTGGCCCTGCTCGGCATCGCCCAGGAGATCTGGTACGCGAAAGGCGCGCGCATCCTGTCGCTGGTGATTTACGTGCTGATGGGCTGGCTCGCCGTGATTGGCGTCAAGCCGCTGATCGCGGCACTCGGCTGGGCCGGCTTCGCCTGGCTGGCAGCGGGAGGCCTGTTCTACACCGTCGGCATCGCTTTTTATGCGACTGACCACAGGGTGCGCCACGGCCATGGCATCTGGCACCTGTTCGTCCTCGGCGGCAGCATCTGCCACTACATTGCGGTGCTGGTGTACGTGGCCTGAGCCAGACAGTGGGTACGGGCAGCCTGCATTTTCTCGATGACAGGTGCTGCACGAACGGACGCGTGTGCAAGCAAACTCAAGCGTAGACGTCGATCACGCCGCCGCTGGCGGAACCGGGACGCGATCGCGCGGTCGATCCGGAGGGCGCGGTGGCGTCAGTGGACACCGCGGTCGGCTTGCCGTCCATCCGTGCCTTCAACGCAGCGATCTGGTCTTCTATTGCGGCAATCGTGGCTTTGCCCTCCGGGGTCTTGGCCGAGGCGCAATGGACGTTGTCGGATAGCTGGTGCTGCAATCGCGCCAGCGCAGCATGCCCATCCACCGGGGCCGGCGCGGCAGCGTCCCGCACAGCGCCCGCAGCGGCGACGGCGCTCACCATGCCAGCACCCTGGGCCCAAGCGCGGCACCGGCCGCAGTCGGTATCAGCATGCCAAGGACATACCAGCTGCCGATGAACACCGGCGACATTTCCGGGCAATGCAGGCAATACACCAGCGCTCCCCCGGCGCCGGCAGCCAGCCCCGCCGCCGCGCCGGCAAGGCGCAACCGTGTCGGCGCCATGCGGCGCATGGCCCACAGCGCCGCCGCCAGCAATGGCGCCGACAGCATCGCGATCAACGCGGGGCAGACGCGCCAGGTACGGCCCCAGAACAGTTCGGCACGCTGCTCCGGAGTCACCTGGGAAATCAGCACGGCGCCTGCCAGCCACAGCAACACGACGGGCGCGGCGACCACGACAGGCAGGGCCGCGGTGCGCGCGCCAGGGTGCGCCAGCGCGCGGGCGGCATGGCAGGCCGCAGCCACCATGGCAGCGACAAAACCCACTTTCAGCCAGAAAGCCGGCCGCGCGATGACATTGCCGAGTTGGGGCAAGGCATGCAGCATCAATTGCATCAGGACGATACTCACCACCAGGCCGGCAGCGATCGTCGCCGCCAGGGCGGCAGCACGGGGCGCGGCGCGCATGGAGGCGGGCGTGTCTTCGCCGCGGGCCAGCATCGCAATCAAATCATCGGTTTTCATGTCATCGTCCTTAATTTTTCCGCCAGCGCCTTCAGGCCCCGGTGCACCGCTGTCTTCACGCTCGCTTCGGAAATGCGCAGCGCATCCGCCGTCTCGCGCACCGACCAGCCATCGAGCTTGGTGTGCGTGATGGCCGCCTGCTGTTGCCGCGGAAGCAATGCCAGCAACACCGCCAGGTCCCGCGACGCTTCCTGCGCGGCCTGGGTCCCCGCGCCATCGTCACCGGCAAACCCGGCGTCTTCGTCGTACGCGACATGCAGGGCATCGCGCCGGCCATGGCGCCGCAGCCAGTCGATCAGCTTGTATTTGGCAATCGCCTGGATCCAGGACGTCACCGGCAACCGCGCATCCCACGTATGGCGTTGATTGTGCAGCGCAAGCAGGCATTCCTGCAGGATGTCTTCCACTTCCCCGGGCCATTGATGCAGGCGCCGGCGCAGGAACCCGCGCAGATGCGGCGCCACCGCCCGCAGGAGCGCCTGGTAGGCGGCCGCGTCGCCATCCTGGCTGGCCACCATCAGCGCGTGGAGGCGCTGTTCCGTGGCACGCAGAAGCTCACTGACCGGTATTCGTTGCAAGGTGGAGCTTGGTGACATGGGCGAAATAAAAAAGGAGTGTGCGGCGCTGTATGTGGCGCGCCGGAGGCGCACTGACTGCTATTCGTTGCCAGGGCGCATTTGGTGACACCTGCCGGCAAAAAAATAGACATGCCGTCCCCTGTCACCAAACCGGTCGCCCCGGCGAATTATCGAACACTACCTGAATCAACCGGGCTCTACCATGAATACAAGGGTTCTCCGATGCACAGCGCTGCTGCTGTTGCTCTTCCCCATACTGACGCAAGCGCAAACTGCCTGCAGCGTTACCAGCGGCATGCGGACGGCCGCCCTGGTGGAACTGTATTCCAGCGAGGGGTGTTCCAGTTGTCCACCCGCCGACCGCGCGTTGAATGCCTTGCACACCGGGGCGGGGCCTGCGCTGGTGGTGCCGCTGGCACTGCATGTCACTTACTGGGACCGGATCGGCTGGCGCGACCCCTTCGGCCAGAGCCGGTTTGACGCGCGCCAGCGCACGCTGCTTGACGCACAGCATCTGCAGGTGGCGTACACGCCGCAATTTTTCGTCGCGGGCAGCGAGCTGCGTGGCTGGTCGTCCGGCCTGGCGAATACGATCGCGGCGATCAACGCCAGGAAGGCGCCGGTCACGCTGACGCTCGCAAGCAGGCCGACCGCGACCGGCGTGGCGCTGGACGCCCGCGTCGCGCCTGCCCCAGGAGCAGACTTGCGCAGCGCCGCGCTGTATCTCGCGGTGACCGAAAGCGGCCTCGATTCGCAGGTACTGCGCGGTGAAAACGGCGGCGCCAGGCTCCACCATGATGCCGCCGTCCGGGTCCTGCTCGGCCCGGTGCCCGTCGTACACGGCACGGCGCAGTGGCACCAGGATGTCGTTGTCCCTGCCGGCTGGCGGCGCGAGCACCTGCAAGCGGTGGCATTCGTGCAGGAGCTGAGCGGCCCGGCCATCCTCCAGGCGATCAGCACGGCGTCGTGTGGCGCGCAAGGCACGTGATGGCCAGGCAGGCAACCGTGCACGCGCTCTGGCTGCGCGTCACCCACTGGATCAACGCCATCGCCGTGGTGGTGCTGGCGACCAGCGGCTGGCGTATCTACAACGCTGCGCCGCTCTGGCCTTTCACGGTCCCGGCCGGCCTCACGCTGGGCGGATGGCTGGGCGGCGCCCTCCAGTGGCATTTCGCGGCAATGTGGCTGCTGGCGGCGAACGGCCTGGCCTATCTGGCGTTGAACGCGCTCACCGGCCGCTTGTGGCGCCAGTTCCTTCCCGTGTCGCCGCGGCAGTTCATGCGCGACCTGGGCGCCGCCCTGCGCGGCAGGCTCTCCCATGCCGACCCGCGCCACTACAACGCCGTGCAGCGCGTCGCCTACCTGTTCGTCATGCTCGACACGCTGCTGCTGGTCCTGACCGGGCTCGTGCTGTGGAAATCGGTGCAGTTCCCGCTGCTGCGCGACCTGTTGGGCGGCTACGACTACGCGCGCCGCCTGCATTTTGTGGCGATGGCGGCGCTGACCGGCTTTGTTGCCGTGCATCTCGCCATGGTTGTGCTGGTGCCGCGCACCTTGCTGGCCATGCTGCGCGGCCGCTGACCGGAGGAATCACCCCATGAAAATCAAACCAATCCACCAGAACACCGCGGCACAGGCCATGCTGGACGATGCTTTGCGCCGCGGCGGCATCGCGTCGCGCCGCAGGTTCCTCCAGCATGGGGTGACGCTGGGGGGACTGGCGCTGCTGTCCGGATGTTCACTCTCCAGCGAGGAGAACATCGACCAGGCCCTGACCGCGGTGTCGCGCCTGAACGACCGGGCCCAGGCCTGGTTGTTCGATCCGGCACGATTGGCGCCGACCTACCCCGACTCCATGATTACGCGGCCCTTCCCTTTCAACGCCTACTACGGCGAAGACGAGGTGCGCCAGATCGACGGCGACAGCTGGCGCCTCGAAGTCAGGGGCCTGGTCGACCGGCGCGCGCCGTGGACGCTGGCGCAACTGAGCGCCCTGCCCCGCCAAACCCAGGTGACGCGCCATATCTGCGTGGAAGGCTGGAGCGCCATCGGTAAATGGGGCGGCGTGCCGTTCGCCCATTTCCTCGACCTGGTCGGTGCCGACCGTCATGCCCGGTATGTCGGCTTTGAATGCGCCGACGATTACTTCACCAGCATCGACATGGCCACGGCGCGCCACCCCCAGACCATCATGGCGCTCACCTATGACGGGCAGGTTTTACCGCCGCGCTACGGCTTTCCGATGAAGCTGCGCATGCCCACCAAGCTCGGCTACAAGAATCCGAAACACATCCAGGCGATCTTCGTCACGAATACCTATCCCGGCGGTTACTGGGAAAACCAGGGGTATAACTGGTTCGGCGGCAGTTGACGCCGGACCGGTACCGCAGCAGCGCTTTTTCTTCAATCCGATGTACACACTTTAAGGAATACCATGAAAATCACGATCACTTTGTTTGCCGCCGCCCTGCTCGCCGCCGGCGCCGCCCAGGCCCAGGACACCATGTCGAAAGAAGCCATGGCCAAAGCGCCCATGGCCACCGACGGCATGGCCAAGGACGGCATGGCAAAGGCGCCCATGGCGAAGGACAAGAAGAAAATGAAAAAGGACGACAAGGCGGCAATGGGCAAGGACGAGATGAAAAAAGACGCCATGCCGATGGACGCAATGAAGAAGTAATTCGGCCGCAAGCCGTGCGGCATCGGACCGGTGCCGCGAAAAAGCTTCCTGCCGCGGCAGGAAGCTTTTTTCATTTTTAACCATGCCGGACCCTGCGTCGCCGGACAGGCGTGGTCAACCCTTCTGGCCTGCAGCGGTGGCGGACGCCACGATGGTCCGCAGCGCCACGTGCCCTGCCGCGGCCGCGCCGCGCAGGTCGCGTTCCAGTTCGGCAGGCGTCATCCGCAGGGGGGCGGCGGCAGGCAGGATCTGGCAGCAGCGGTTGCGCCCGTCATGCTTGGCGATGTACAGCGCGGCGTCCGCCAGTTGCAGTGCGCACTGCCAGTCCGATGCGGCATCGGCCAGGCCGGAAAATGGCAGCTCGATCATGCCAGCGCTGACCGTCACCGGCAACGCGAGCGGTCCGGCGGACACCGGTGCGCCGCCGATGACGTCAAGCACGCGCTGCGCCAGCGCAGCGGACTGCGCCGCACCACAGCCAGGCGAATAAATGACGAATTCTTCGCCGCCCCAGCGCAGCACGGTGTCGCTGTCGCGCACGGCCCCCTCCAGGCGCCTTGCGACCTCGACCAGCACCGCGTCGCCGGCCGCGTGTCCATGCGTATCATTGACGGCCTTGAAGTGATCCAGGTCGAGCATCATGAATGTGTGTCCCGCTTCCGCCGCGCCGCGGCGCCCGCGCGCCGCGCGTGCATCGCCCGATTGCATCATCTCCACGAAAGAGCGCCGGTTGTGCAGGCCGGTCAGCTGGTCGCGCTCGGCATGCTCGGCCAGGCGCGAGTTTTGCGCCTGCAGTTTTGCGTTCGACCTGCGGGCGCGCTGGTACAGCAGGCCCAGCAGGCTGACGACCGCGATCGCCAGCAGGATGGCGAGGCCCAGCGCCACCACCCGCAGTTCGCGGTTGCGTATGTCGGAGTCCTTCAGCTTGTTCTGCTTCTGGAGCAACTCGATGCGCTGCCGGTCCTGCTCCGTGTCGAACCGTTCCTGCAATGCGGCGACCGCCTTGCCCCGTTGCTCGGTGAACTGCTGGCGCTCCAGCTTCTGCTGTTCGCGCACCACGGCCAGTGCATCCTTGACCCATCCCTGGCGCTCCAGCATGCGCCCTTTCTCGTCGAGCGCGGCCAGCAGCGCCTGGCCATTGCCCTGCTGGCGAAAATGCGCCACCAGGGTGTCGATGTAAGGAAGGCCCTCGGCCACCTTGCCCTGTCCCGCGAGCGCGAACCCGATGTTTGCCCGCGCGATCGCCGCTCCCTTGTCGCCAATGGCCTCGGCCACCTTCAAGGCCTGCCGGCTGAGCCGCTCCGCGCCGACGTATTGGCCGCGCCGCAAGGACAGGTTGGCCCAGTCGCCCAGCACCCGCGACTCGACGACCCGCAGTCCGCTTTCCCGGCTGATGCCGAGCGCCATTCCGAACGCCGCATCGGCCTCGGCATAACGGTTCAGTTCGCCGAGTATGATTGCATGGCCAAGGTGCAGCAGGCCGCGGGTCTGCGCCCTGAGCGTGCCGTCGTCCGACGCCAGCGCCTTGTCGATGATCGACAGGGCGCGTTTCGAATCGTCGAGCGCAAGATAGGCATAGGCCAGGTTGCGCAGCGCTTCGACGCGCGCCATCGCCGGCGCCGCCGTGCGCGCGGACATGTCGACGCCGGCCTGGAACTGCTCGATGGCCCGCTCGAACTCCGCTTTCAGCAGGTACAGGCGCCCGTACGCCATGCTGGCGGCAAACGCCAGGTCGGGCGCTTGCGCCAGGTTCACGGTACTGCCCAGGCTTCCCAGTTCAGCCTTCGCGGCATCGGACTGGAAAGCGCGCAGATGCTCCTCGACGCTCGCCATCGCGGCCCAGCCCAGGCTGACCGCATCGTGCGTCTCCCTGCCGAGCACCAGCAACAGCGCGCTGTCGGCGTTCGCCGCGGCATAATCGCCCAGGTCGAGATGGGTGCGCCACAGGCGCGTCAGCACGGCGCGGCGCACCGGCAGTGGAGCCGCCTCCGGCAAGCTGGCAAACCGCATCAGCACGTTGATCGATTCGGCCGGACGGGACCGCGCCAGCATGTCCGCGTTGACCAGTGCGTCTGGTAGGTTGTCGGGCGCGGCCCATGCGCACGGCAGGCTCGCCAATGAAACAAGCAGCCCGGCCATGCCTGAAGCGAATTTACCTCTCAACTTTTCCACCGTCCTGGTTCGGCCATACAAGCGTACTGACAAGTTCTTGCTGCCAACGTACAGCATATTTTTCGCCACTACAACTGATTCAGAGCAACAGACCCCGGACGCTGTGCACGTTTCCAACAGAGCCTGCGAAAAATTTGCCGGCGCCGGCGACGGACCGGCGTGCCGCGATGGTCGATATTGCGCTCAGTGTCCGGGTATGGCCTCGCCGGCACCGTGCTGAACTGCAACGTCCGCGACGCCGTGAGCGGTGCTTCCCGCCAGGGCGGCCGCGAGCATGTCGCGGTCCAGGCACCGGTCCCATGCCGCCACGGCCACCGCACCGACAGCGTTCCCGATGGTATTGGTGACGGACCTGGCTTCGGCCATGAACCGGTCCACGCCCAGCAGCAGGACCAGTCCCGACACCGGCACGCTATGCATGGCCGCCAGCGTCGCCGCAAGGGTGACGAAACCGGCGCCCGCCACGCCAGCGGACCCTTTCGAGGCGAGCATCAGCACGCCCAGGATGGTCAGCTGTTCAAGGGCCGACAGGGGCGTGTCGGTTGCCTGGGCAATAAAGATGGCGGCGATGGAGAAATAGATGGCGCTGCCGTCGGCGTTGAAACTGAGGCCGCCCGGGACCACCAGGCCGACCACCGGCTTCGGCACGCCAGCCAGTTCAAGTTTTCTCATGATCTGCGGCAGCACCGATTCAGACGAACAGGTGCCGGCAACCGTGAAAATTTCGTCCCCGATGTACTTCAGGAACTTCCACAGGCTGAAGCCGCAGAGCCGTGCAACCAGCCCGAAACCGGCGAAGACAAACGCAAGGCAGGTCAGGTAGACGCAGACCAGCACCTGACCGAGCGACAGCAGGCTGCCCAGGCCGTAGGCGCCGATCGTGAAGGCCATCGCACCGAAAGCGCCGACCGGCGCCACGCGCATGACCATCGACACGATCCTGAACACCGCCGTCAGGAAGCTGTCCAGGAATGCCACGGCAGGCCGCCCCGCCTGGCCCACCTGGGACAGGGCCACGCCCAGCAGCACACCGAAGAACAGGATCTGCAGGATGTCGCCCTTGGCGAATGCCTCGACCACGCTTTGCGGCACGATGTTGACGATGAAGCCCATCACGCCCTCCTGCCTGGTTGCCGCCGCCGTATATTGATGCAGCGACGACGCGTTCAGCGTGGCGGCATCGACATGCATGCCCTTGCCGGGCCGGATCACGTTGACGACCAGCAGGCCGAACAGCAGAGCCACCGTCGAGGCCACTTCAAAATAGACCAGGGCCTTGACGCCGATGCGGCCGAGTTCCTTCATGTTTTCCATCCTGGCGATGCCCAGCACGACGCTGCAAAAGATGACGGGCGCCAGCACCATCTTGATCATGCGGATGAAAATATCGCTCAATACTTTCAGTTCGGTTCCAAGGTGGGGCGCCAGATGCCCGAGTACGGCCCCGGCAACGACGGCAAGGATGACTTGCACGTACAGTTTTTTGATCATCATTTTTTAGTCTCCGTTATGCGGCATTGGCGCTGCCTGTCGTGGGCGTCTGCCGGTCGCACAAGGCTACGTCGTGCCCGGCTGGCCTACAACGCGGCTTATCGAATGGTTGCATTCGTTTTTTGCATGGCCGGCCAGGCGGGCCGTTGCTTAAAATGCCCACGTCCGCATTCAATCTGAAAGGCTGCCGGAGCGATCATGGCAAAAACCCTCTACGACAAACTGGTCGACAGTCACGCGATCCGTACGCTCGACCCATCGGGGCGGCAGGTGCTGCTGTACATCGACCGTACCGTACTCAACGAATACACCTCGCCCCAGGCATTTACCGGGCTGCGCCAGTCGGAGCGGCCGGTGTTTCGCCCGGAAGCCGCGCTCGGCACCGTCGACCACGTGAACCCCACGGCGGCGCGCCGCACTTCCGCCATGCCGGATCCCGGCGCGGCCCGCCAGGCGCGCTATTTCGCCGAGAACTGCCGCGACTTCGGCATCGAACTGTTCGATGTGCTGCATCCGCTGCAAGGCATCGAACACGTGGTCATGACCGAGATCGGCCTGGTCCTGCCGGGCATGGTGATTGCCGCCGGCGACAGCCACACGACCACCTACGGCGCGCTGGGCGTGCTGGGCTTCGGCATCGGCACCTCCGACATCGAGCACTACCTGGCCACGCAGACGCTGGTCTACCAGCGCCTGAAAACCATGCGCGTGACGGTCGATGGCACGCTCGGCCCGGGCGTGCGGTCGAAGGACATCGTCATGGCGCTGATCGAGCAGATCGGGGCATCGGGCGCGTCCGGCTACGCGCTGGAATTCCAGGGGACGGCGATCGCCGCGCTCAGTGTCGAGGCACGCATGACCATCTGTAATATGGCTGTCGAATGCGGCGCGAGAGGCGCTTTGATGGCGCCGGACGAGAAAGTGGTCGCGTATTTGCAGGGAAAGCCCCGTGCACCGCAAGGCGCACTGTGGGAGGCGGCCGTGAGGGCGTGGGCGGCGCTGCGCAGCGATCCCGATGCGGTGTTCGACGCGGAGGTAACCTTGTCCGCCGACGCCATCGCGCCCATGGTTTCGTGGGGCACCAGCCCCGACCAGGCCATCCGCATCCATGAAAACACGCCTGATCCGGCGCTGGAACCGGACCCTGCGCGCCGGCACGACATGGAGCGCGCGCTGCAGTACATGGGCCTGCGCGCCGGCCAGCCGGCGACGTCGATCACGATCCAGAAAGCGTTCATCGGCTCGTGCACGAACGCGCGGATCGAGGATCTGCGCGACGCCGCGCGCGTGCTGGCCGGCCGCAAGGTGGCGCCGGGCGTGCTGGCGATGATCGTGCCGGGATCGAGTTCCGTGCGCCGCCAGGCCGAAGAGGAAGGACTCGACCAGGTCTTCCTGGCCGCCGGGTTCGAGTGGCGCCAGTCCGGCTGCTCGATGTGCCTGGCCATGAACGACGACATCCTGGCCAGCGGCGAACGCTGCGCATCGAGCACGAACCGCAATTTCGAGGGCCGCCAGGGCACCGGCGCGCGCACGCATTTGATGAGTCCCGCCATGGTGGCGGCGGCGGCGGTGGCCGGCCACCTTGCCGACGCCCGTACTTATCTGAAGGGAAGCTGACATGACACCGTTTTCAACCGTGCAAGGCACCGCGGCGGCGCTGCCGGCCGCCAATATCGACACCGACGTCATCATGCCGAAGCAGTTCCTCAAGGGGATCGACCGCAGCGGCCTGGATCGCGGCCTATTTCACGACCTGCGTTTCGATGCGGGCGGCAACCCGCGACCCGACTTCGTCCTGAACATGCCAGCCTGGACCGACGCGCACTTCCTCGTGGTGGGCGACAATTTCGGCTGCGGCTCCAGCCGCGAGCACGCGGTCTGGGGCCTGATGCAGTACGGCATACGCGCCGTGATCGGCACATCCTTCGCCGGCATATTTTTCGACAACTGCGCGCGCAACGGCCTGCTGGCGATCACGCTGCCGGCAGCCGATGTGGCCCGGCTGATGGCGCGGGCAGCAGGGCCGGCCACGAATGTGTTCACCGTCGACCTGGCCCGGCAAACCATCGGCGCGGGCGATGTCACCTTGCATTTCGAGATCGACGCCGTGCGCAAGGAGGCGCTGTTGCAGGGCCTCGACGCCATTGGCCAGACCCTGACGCTGCGCGCCGACATCCTCGCCTTTCAACGACAGCATCTGGAGGCCCATCCATGGTTTCGCTGACCTCGGCGCCCTTCACCACATTCGGCGCGTCGCCGTTCCTGACCGGTTTCACCTTGCATGCTTTTACCACGTCGAGCGGCGTGACGATCCGCTTTGCCATGGCCGGGAGCGGCCCGGCGCTGCTGCTGCTGCACGGCCATCCGCAGACCCATGTCACCTGGCGCAAAGTGGCGCCCCAGCTGGCCGGGCAGCACACGGTCGTGGCGCCCGACCTGCGCGGCTATGGCGACAGCAGCAAGCCCGACGGCGGCGAGCAGCACATCGCGTACGCGAAGCGGGCGATGGCCGCCGACCTGGTGGAACTGATGGAGGCGCTGGGCTTGCGCCGCTTCGCCGTCGTGGGCCACGACCGCGGCGGCCGCGTGGCGCACCGGATGGCGCTCGATCATCCCGGCCATGTGACGCGCCTGGCGTTGTTCGACATCGCCCCGACCGCCACGATGTACGCCCGCACCGACAAGGCGTTCGCCACCCGGTATTTCTGGTGGTTCTTCCTGATCCAGCCGTATCCGCTGCCGGAACGGCTCATCGATGCCGACCCCGAATTTTTCCTGCGCACGCATATCGACGGCCAGAACAAGGTAGCCGGCGCCACCGAACCGGCGGCGTTCGCGGAATACCTGCGCTGCTATCTCGACCCGCGCACGCGCCACGCGATCTGCGAGGACTATCGCGCGGCCGCAGGCATCGACCTCGAACACGATGCCGCCGACGGCGACGCAATGCTCGCGATGCCCGTGCTCGCGCTATGGGGCGGCCGGGGGACGGTCGGCGCGCTGTACGACGTGCTCGCCACCTGGCGCGAGAAAGCCGTCGACGTACGCGGGCGCGCGCTCGACTGCGGCCATACGCTGCAGGAGGAACGCCCCGACGAGGTCCTGGCGGAACTGCATCAGTTCCTGTTGTCCTGACCGGCACGCGCCAGCACATGCTCCCAGAACCGCTCGGCGGCGCGCAGCTGCCGGGCGCGGGGACGCACCAGGTGAATGTCGATGCGTACTTCGTCGGCGGCGTCGCCCAGGCGCACCAGGCGGCCGGCCGCCAGGTCGTCCGCCACCAGACTGAGCGGTGACCACGATACGCCGCGCCCGTCGCGCGCCATCATTGCCAGCACGCTTGCCAGGTGAGACGAAAACACCGGCTCGGCGACCGGCCGGCGATGATTGTCTTCCCATGCTGCCCGCAGAATCCGGCCCATGCCCGATTGGGCGGTATAGGCCAGATATGGGCCGTCACGCAGGATGTTTGCGCTGGCTTGAGCCGGCGCGGCGACCGGTACCAGCAGGTCCTCTCCCAGCACGACCGACTTGAAGCGGTCGTCGGACAGGTGCGTCGAAGCGGCCGGATGGGCGTGGCACAGTAGGAACTGCGCCGCGCCATCGATCATCGGGCGCTCGCATCCCTCCATGCTGTCGGCTGTCAGCCGGATCGACGACATCAGGGCCTGTTCGCTTTCGAGCGCCCGCAGCCACGGCGAAAAAAACGTCAGCGAGAGCGCGTGGGTCGATGCGAACAGCAGCGTCTCGGTGGAATTCTGCACCGCGGCCAGCGCATCCATGCGCCCCGCCGCCAGCTGGCGCAGGATTTCCTCGGCAAACGGCCTGAACCTGGCCCCGGCAGGCGTCAGCACCATGGTCCGGGACGCGCGATCGAACAACGGCGTGCCGACCCACTCTTCCAGGCAGCGAATGCGCCTGCTGAACGCCGGCTGGCTGATGGCACGCTGCAGCGCGGCGCGCGACAGGCCCCCTTCCCGAATAACGGCAATAAAATCTTCCAGCCAGGTTGCGTCCATGCGTCAGGTGTACCGGTGTTCAAGATGAGTGATGCGGCATGCTAGCACGGCGGGTGCGCTCGCTGAGGTGGTTTTGGGAAGGTGGCGGAACGGCAAAAATGTGTAGGAAAGACGCGCCTGCGGCGCCCAGCCGATAGGCGGTTCGGAGAGGGCTGGGCGCGGGATGCCCAGCCCTTCAACTTTCACCCGGGAGCTGCAGATGGCTCCCTCGTCCCCGCCGAAATAAAAAAACCCGCCGAAGCGGGTTTTTAGTGTTTCTGGCGGAGACGGTGAGATTCGAACTCACGATACAGGTATAAGCCGTATGCATCCTTAGCAGGGATGTGCCTTCGGCCACTCGGCCACGTCTCCTTTCAGTCCAGCAAAATTCGCCAGCGCTGAGGACAAGAATGATATCGGCTTACGTGCATCCGGTCAAGGAACGCAACCGAAAAATTCTGAAAAATTTATGCTTTTTCCAACTCGAACGCCTTGTGCAGCGCGCGCACGGCCAGCTCCATGTACTTCTCGTCGATCAATACCGAAATCTTGATCTCGGACGTCGAGATCATCTTGATGTTGATCCCCTCTTCCGACAGCGTGCGGAACATCTGCGAGGCGACGCCCACGTGGCTGCGCATGCCCACGCCCACTGCCGACACTTTCGACACCTTGGCGTCGCCGGTGACGCTGGAGGCGCCAATCGCCGCTTTCACGCCTTCCAGGACCGCCATCGCCTTCACGTACTCGCCGCGCGAGACGGTGAACGTGAAGTCGGTTTTACCGTCGACAGACTGGTTCTGTATGATCATGTCGACCTCGATGTTCGCGTCCGAGATCGGGCCCAGGATGTGGTACGCGATGCCGGGCTTGTCGGGCACGCCCAGGATGGTGATTTTGGCTTCGTCGCGGTTGAAGGCGATGCCCGAGATGACGGCTTGTTCCATGTTCGTGTCTTCCTCAAAACTGATCAATGTGCCGGAATTGGCTTCGATTTCCAAAGGCAGCAGCGGGTCGGTCAGCGACGACAGCACGCGCGTCGGGACACGGTAGTTGCCGGCGAATTCCACCGAACGGGTCTGCAGTACCTTGGAACCCAGCGAAGCGAGTTCCAGCATTTCTTCAAACGTGATTTTATTCAGGCGGCGCGCTTCGTCCACCACGCGCGGATCGGTCGTGTAGACGCCGTCCACATCCGTGAAAATCAGGCATTCCTGCGCTTTCAACGCGGCGGCGATGGCCACGGCAGACGTATCGGAGCCTCCGCGGCCCAGGGTCGAGATATTGCCGTTGTCGTCGACGCCCTGGAAGCCCGTGATGATGACGATGCGGCCGGCGTCGAGGTCGGCGCGCACCTTCGCGTCGTCGATCGACTGGATGCGCGCCTTGGTGAACGACGAGTCGGTTTTCACCGCCACCTGCCAGCCCGCGTACGAGACGGCGTCCTTGCCGATCGCCAGCAGCGCCATCGCCAGCAGGCCCACCGAGACCTGCTCGCCGGTCGAGGCGATCATGTCGAGTTCGCGCGGGTCGGGCTGGTCCATGATCTGCTTGGCCAGGCCGATCAGGCGGTTCGTCTCGCCCGACATGGCCGAGGGCACCACGACGATCTGGTGGCCGGCGTCGTGCCATTTGGCGACGCGGGCTGCGACATTCTTGATCCGGTCCGTCGAGCCCATCGAGGTACCGCCGTATTTGTGGACGATTAGTGCCATAGCAGTGGTTTTCCCGCATGCGAAGATAAAAAGAGGGCTTTACTCTACATGCTGCATTGCAAAATCACAAGCGCGGGCATATACCTTCTGGGTATATGGTCATAACATGAGCGTGTTTGAGTCAGCCGGGGTGCGCTTCCCAGCGCAATGCGACCGCCGGCGTACCGCTCTCGGCCGCGTGCGCGCAATCCATGCCGATGCCGGCAGCGAACAGCAATGCCTTGCCCGCCCATACCACCGGCAGGCGCGGCCGCTCCCAGGCTGGCACGTCGCTCGACTGATAATGCGCTTTCAGGCTGCGCGTCGGGCGATTCGGCGCGAGCTTCAGGCGCTCCCCGCCCTTGCGGAAATCGATCTGCAAGGCCTGCCCGCGCAACCAGGCGGCATCGAGGCCTTCCGCTGCGGCGTCGAAATACAGCACGCCACCATAATCGGGGAAGTCCAGCGACGCTTGGCCGGACCAGGTGAATCCCTGTCCTTCCCTGGCGGCGATGCCTTCGATGCCTTCATCGTCCGGGTCGCGCATGCCCGCCAGCTCGGGTAGCTTCGGCGTGATGTACAGCCGCTCGCGGTGGCGGCGCAGGTGGCACGCGGGATGCGTGACCAATAACTGCGCATCGGCCCGCGCTTCCAGCAGCTGCGTCACCAGCTCGGACAGCCACGCCGTCGACGGCATCGCCAGGCCGCGCACGGCGAACCAGTGGCGCAGCAGGTTCGTGATGCGGTCCAGGCTCAGTGTGCGCAGCACGGTGACGTCGAGCGCCTGCCCCGCTTCCAGCTGGCTGGCGCGCAGGTCCTGCTCGGCCAGTTCGGTCAGTAATCGCTGCGCCGATTGCGCATGTGCGGCGCTGCGCGCAAAGCGCTGCTGGAAGCCGGGGAACGCATGCGCCAGCGCCGGCATCACCTGGTGGCGCAGCGCATTGCGGGCAAAACGTACATCGAGATTCGATTCGTCCTCGACCCACGCGATGCCGTGCGCGGCCGCGTATTGTTCGAGCTCGGCGCGGCTGTGCTGCAGCAGCGGACGCGCCATCACCAGCGCCGGATTGCCCAGCAAATCCGGTGCCGCGTTGGCCGCATCCATGCCGGACAGTCCAGCCGTGCCGGAGCCGCGCAGCAGCTGCAGCAGCACGGTTTCAGCCTGGTCGTCAAGGTGGTGCGCGGTCAGCATCAGCGTGACGCCGTGTTCGTGGCACATGGCGCCCAGGGCCGCGTAACGCAGCTTGCGCGCGGCCGCTTCAGTGCCGGCGCCGCTGGCATTGACCGCGACGCGGCGCGCGCTGAAACGGGCGCCGATGCTGGCACTGGCAGCCTCGCAATGATCCAGCCACGCATCGGCGTTGCTGCTCAAACCGTGGTGGACATGGAGGACGTGCAGCGCCACGCCGTGCGCACGCGCGTAGCCGGCCGACAGGTGCAGCAGCACCATGGAGTCGAGCCCACCGCTGCAGGCAATGGCAAGGGGCGCGGAGAGGTCATGCGGGGAGGAAGCACGCAGGCCGTCGATGGCCTGCGCAAAACATGCGTCGAGCGACGCCAACTGCGAACTTTTCACTCTTCGGTCGGCAGCGTTTCTTTGAATTTGCCGTAGCTCATCAGTTTCTGGTGGCGCTGGTCCAGCAGATCTTTCGTCTTGATGCCCTGGAACTGGCGCAGCGTGTCGGCCAGCGCGCGCTTGAGCAGCACGGCCATCTGCTTCGGATCGCGGTGGGCGCCGCCCAGCGGCTCGTTGATGATCTTGTCGATCAGGCCCATGGCTTTCAGGCGGTGCGCGGTCAGGCCCAGTGCATCGGCGGCGTCGGAGGCGCGCTCCGAGGTTTTCCAGAGAATCGACGCGCAGCCTTCCGGCGAGATGACGGAGTACGTCGCGTATTGCAGCATCAGCACGGCATCGCCCACGGCAATGGCCAGCGCGCCGCCGGAACCGCCTTCGCCGATGATGGTGGCGATGAGCGGCACCTTCAGTTCAGCCATCACATATAAATTATGACCAATCGCCTCGGACTGGCCGCGCTCTTCGGCGTCGATGCCGGGGAATGCGCCGGGGGTGTCGACGAACGTGAAGATCGGCAGGTTGAATTTTTCGGCGACCTTCATCAGGCGCATGGCCTTGCGGTAGCCTTCGGGCTTCGGCATGCCGAAGTTGCGCAGCGCGCGCTCCTTGGTGTCCCGGCCCTTCTGGTGGCCGATGACCATGCAGGCCTGGCCATTGAAGCGGGCCAGGCCGCCGACGATCGACAGGTCGTCCGCGTACGAGCGGTCGCCGTGCAGCTCATGGAAATCGGTGAAGATTTCGTTGACGTAGTCCATCGTGTACGGACGCTGCGGGTGGCGCGCGATCTGCGACACCTGCCACGGCGTGAGCTTGGCGTAGATGTCCTTGGTCAGTTGCTGGCTCTTCTTGGCCAGGCGGTCGATCTCTTCCGAGATGTCGACCGCTGAATCGTCCTGCACGAAACGCAGCTCCTCAATTTTGGCGTCGAGTTCGGCCATTGGCTGCTCGAAATTGAGGAAAGTTGTCTTGGTCATTTTTACTCCGTGTTTTTTTGTAATCGCATCGCACAGGGCGCGGGATCAAACCATCTGTATGTTCGTTATTCTACCGGAACCGGGTCGAGACTACGCCATAAATACCACGTAGCAACTGTCCGCCACGGTTCCCAGTTGGCCGAGACCTCGCGCGCATCGCTGCGCGAGACGGGTTCGCCAGAGAAATAATTGCGGCTGATACCTTGCGTCAGGCCGGGGTCGTCGAGCGGCAGCACGTTCGGGCGCAGCAGATTAAAGATGAGGAACATCTCGGCGGTCCAGCGCGTGACGCCGCGGATCTGCACCAGTTCAGCAATCACCGCCTCGTCGTCCATCTCCGCCCACAGGTTCGGGTGGACGCGCTTGGCCTTGAAATTGTCGGCCAGGTCGAGGATGTATTCGGTCTTGCGCTTCGACAGGCCGCACGCGGCCAGCTGCTCGGCGCCGGCCTTGGCGACGTTGACCGGCGTCAGCTTGGGGCAGCACACCAGCAGCTTGTTCCAGGCGGCGTCCGCGGCCTTTGGCGTCACCTGCTGGCCGATCAGGGAACGGGCCAGCGTCGTGAACGGGTCGGGGTGGCCCACCAGGTGCAGGTCGCCAAACAGTGGAATGAGCTTTTTCATGATGCGGTCGCGCTTCATGAGTTCGACTTTGGCCTCTTCCCAGTAGGACGGTACTTCCAGCGGCACGGCGCTGGCGCCGGCGATGTCTTTGCCCATCGCCATCACGCACGACGCCAGTTGGTGCTGCCGTCAGGCTTGTCTTCCAGCACGATGCCGGCGGCCAGCAGCTCGGCGCGGATGCGGTCGGATTGAGCGAAATCGCGCGCCTTCTTCGCTGCGGCACGCTCGCCGATGGCCTGTTCGATGGCGGCGGCATCCACACTGCCCTGCTCGCTGCCACCGGCGGCACGCAGGAAATCCTGCGGCGCGCGTTCCAGCAAACCGAGCACGGCCGCCAGGGCTTTCAGTTGGGCCGCCTCCGGCACCGACCTGGTCTTGTTGAGGCTGGAAGCCAGGTCGAACAGTTCGGCAAGGGCCATGGGGGTGTTGAAATCGTCGTCCATCGCCTCGCGGAAGCGCACGGCGTGCGCTTCCTCCCAGTCGACCGCGACAGCGCTGCCGGCATCGACTTCGGCCAGCGCCGTGTACAGGCGCGTCAAGGCGGTGCGGGCGTCGTCCAGGTGCGCGTCCGAATAATTGAGCGGGCTGCGGTAGTGGGCGCGCAGGATGAAGAAGCGGATGACTTCGGCATCGTATTTTTTCAGCACGTCGCGGATCGTGAAAAAATTGCCCAGCGATTTGGACATCTTCTCGTTGTCGACGCGCACGAACCCGTTGTGGATCCAGTAGTTGACCATCGGCGCGCCGAACGCGCCTTCGGACTGGGCGATCTCGTTTTCGTGGTGCGGGAACTGCAGGTCGGCGCCACCACCGTGAATGTCGAAATGCTCGCCCAGCATGGCGCATGCCATGGCTGAGCATTCGATATGCCAGCCCGGGCGGCCGCTGCCCCATTTGGACGGCCATTTGACTTCGGCCGGCTCGGATTCCTTCGACGCTTTCCACAGCACGAAATCGAGTGGATCGCGCTTGCCGGTATTGATGTCGACGCGTTCGCCGGCGCGCAGGTCGTCGAGCGACTTGCCGGACAGTTTGCCGTAGTGCGGAAAATTGCGCACGGCGTAATTCACATCGCCGTCGGCGCCCTGGTAGGCCAGGTCCTTCCGCTCGAGCGTTTCAATGATCGACAGCATCTGTGGGACATATTGCGTGGCACGCGGCGAAAAATCGGGTGCCAGGATGCCGAGCGCGCCGGTGTCCTCGTCCATGTAGCGGGAAAAACGCGTCGTCAGGGCGGTCAGGGTTTCGCCGTTCTCGACTGCCCGCTTGATGATCTTGTCGTCGATGTCGGTGATGTTGCGCACATAGGTCACGGCGTAACCCGACACCTTCAGCCAGCGGTAAATCACGTCGAAAGCCATCATCATGCGCGCGTGACCGATGTGGCAGTAATCGTAAATCGTCATGCCGCAGACGTACATACGGACCTTGCCTGCTTCGATCGGGACGAATACCTGCTTGTCACGCGCAAGCGTGTTGTAGACCTTCAGTTGGCTCATGGGTGGCTTGCCTTGTTTCAAGGGGACGTGACGTTCTGGACAAGACTTCAGCCAACTTGCAGCTGGAACACAGCCGGGCGCGGTCGCCGCGGAGGCGCGCACCGGGAAAACGGAGTCTGCAGCGAGATCGTCACGTCCCTTCGTGCTGTTCTTATTTGATAGAATGGGACGTTCTGCGCAAAGTATAGCATTGATAAAATCTCACCCGGCCGCATACGGTTCAGGTTTATTTTTCTGCCAAAGGCTTGACAGCATCTTGCGCAATGTCCACCGAGAGGAACGCACCACACCATGACGAACACCCTGCGCCGTACCCTGTTGCAACGATCCGCCGCTGTTTTGTGCGGCCTGGCCCTTTCCGCTTCCGTCGCCTCGAGCGCCTGGGCGGCGGACATGCCCCAGGTCGCGCTGAAGACCTCGATGGGCGAGATCGTCGTCGAACTGAACCCGGAAAAAGCCCCGAAAACCGTGGCCAATTTCCTGCAGTACGTGAAGTCCGGCTTCTACAAGGGCACGGTGTTTCACCGCGTGATCGATGGCTTCATGATTCAGGGCGGCGGCTACGACAGCAACCTGGTGGGCAAGCGTACCGGCAAGCCCATCAAGAACGAGTCCGATAACGGCCTCAAGAATGTCGCGTACTCCATCGCCATGGCGCGCACGCAGGACCACGATTCGGCCACCTCGCAGTTCTTCATCAACGTGGCCGACCATCCCGACCTCGATTACCCGGGCCGCGACGGCTCCGGCTATACGGTGTTCGGCAAGGTGATTTCGGGCCAGGAAGTGGTCGATAAAATCAAGGGTGTCGTCGTCGACGACATCAAGGGCCAGCAAAATGTGCCGGTCGTGCCGATCGTGATTCAGTCGGCCAGCATCGTCAAACCCGGCAAGACTGTAAAATAAGCATCCTCAGGCAGCAGCACGCCCAACAATAACCTTTTGAACAGGACACCATCATGGCCGTATTGATTACCACGAACAAAGGCAACATCAAGCTGGAACTGGACGCCGAGAAAGCGCCGAAGACCGTTGCCAACTTCCTCGACTACGTCGCCAAGGGTCACTACGACAACACGATTTTCCACCGCGTCATCGGTGACTTCATGATCCAGGGCGGCGGTTTCGACGCCACCATGAAGCAGAAGCCAACCGGCGCCACTGTCGAAAACGAAGCCAAGAACGGCCTCAAGAACGACAAGTACACGGTTGCCATGGCCCGTACTTCGGACCCGCATTCGGCCTCGGCCCAGTTCTTCATCAATACCAAGAACAACGCCTTCCTCGACTATCCAGGCCAGGACGGCTGGGGCTATGCCGTGTTCGGCAAAGTGGTCGAAGGCGCCGACATCGTCGACCAGATCAACAAGGTCAAGACCGGCCGCAGCGGCATGTTCTCGGACGTGCCGAGCGATCCGGTCATCATCGAAAAAGCCGAAGTCGTTTAAATAGTCTGCAAGAGCGAGCGCGCTGATGCCCATGCCTGAGCGCGCGCGAGCGCTGTTCGTGTCCGACCTGCACCTGCAGGCCTCGCACCCGGTGACCGCTGCCACCTTCCTGCGCTTCCTCTCAGAACGTGCGGCGGCAGCGCAGCAACTGTATCTGCTCGGCGACCTGTTCGAGTACTGGGCCGGCGATGACGATATCGCCGATCCCTTTCACCACCAAATCATCTCCGCCCTGCGCGCCCTGAGCGACGCAGGCGTTGCCGTCTTCTGGATTGCCGGCAACCGCGACTTCCTCGTCGGGCAAGGCTTTGCCGATGCCGCCGGGCTGACCCTCCTGCAGGAACCCCACGTCATCGACGTTGCCGGCCAGCGCATCGCCCTGGTCCACGGCGACGCCGAATGCACCGACGACAGTGCCTACATGGCCTTCCGTGCACAGGTGCGCGAACCGGCCTGGCAGCAGCAGTTCCTGGCCATGCCGCTGGCGCAGCGCAAAAACATCATTGCCGGCCTGCGCGAAGGCAGCCGCGAGGCGCATACGATGAAGTCCGACGCCATCATGGACGTGACCCCGTCCGCCATCGCCGCGCTGCACGCAGCCACTGGCACAGACACCCTCATCCACGGCCATACCCACCGCCCCGCCCTGCATATTGACGGCACCAGGCGCCGTTTCGTGCTGCCGGACTGGGAGCTCGACGCGCCCCCCGAGCGCGGCGGCTGGATCGCGGTGGACAATACCGGCAGCATCCGCCGCTACGACGTGCAAGGCAACGCGCTCGACTGAGCGCAGCCGCAAAAAATTTTCTTCGGGCAGTCACACCATTTTGTTGCACGATCGCTGTTGTGCAATAAATAACACCACAGTGCATTTGTGCCATGGCCGCGGCCGCGCGCAACGTTTTCGTCCAGCATCCCCTTCTCCCGAGTAAAGACAATTTTTCAATTCCGGGATCCGCCGAGCCCGCGAAAAAGTAAAACCACTTGACTACCAATTTGTAACCACCCCATACTCGGAGCGCCTTACAAAGACTAACAATCATTGTCAAGCGCACCACCAGCGGTAGACCTGGTCATTCGAATCGATAACCTGGAAGGGCAAACATGGAAAAGCAAAGAAGTGGCAGCAAGCTGGCGCTATGCCTCATCGGCAGCATGCTCGCGGCTTGCGGCGGTGGGAGCGATGCCGCCAAACCGCAGGCAGCGCAAGCGGTCACCAAGGCGCAAGCGACGGGCGTAACCGTCGCGGCGGCCAGTTGCGCGGCCTGGACTGCAGGCGGCGTCTATACCCAGGGCGCATGCGTCAGCTACAACGGCGTCGACTACACCGCCAAATGGTGGACGCAAGGCAATACGCCAGGCGCTGAAGAATGGGGTCCATGGGCGGTTGCCACCGGCACCACGCCGACCCCGACGCCGACGCCCACGCCAACCAACGGCTGCAGCGCCTGGGACGCGGCCAGCATTTATACGGCCAGCCAGTGCGTCACCTACGGCGGCGCCACCTACACCGCCAAATGGTGGACCCAGGGCGAAACCCCGGGCGCCGCCGGCACCTCCCCATGGGCACTGACGACGACCACGCCGACACCGACGCCCACCCCGACGCCTACCCCCACCCCTACTCCGACGCCGACGCCAACACCTACGCCGACACCGACACCAACACCGACACCGACACCGACGCCCACCGGCGGCCGTGAAATCGGTTCGTACTTTGCGCAATGGGGCGTGTACGGCCGCGGCTATGAAATCGCCGACGTGCACACCACCAAGACCCCGGTCAACGGCGTGGCGACCAGCATGGCCGACCAGCTGACGTTCATCAACTACGCGTTCGGCAACATCTACGCGAAGAACGGCGGCTTCGAGTGCGACATGGTGTCGGCGGCCGAAAACGGCGCAGGCAACGGCGGCGATGCCTACGCCGATTACCAGCGCAGCCCGCTACGCACGGTCGATGGCAAGGCGATTGCGTGGGATGCCAAACTGTCCGGCAATTTTGCCCAGTTCAAGCTGCTCAAGGCGGCCCATCCCAACCTGCGCGTGTTCATCTCGCTGGGCGGCTGGAGCTGGTCGAAACATTTTTCCGAAGCAGCCAGGACCGATGCCTCGCGCAAGCAGCTCGCCAGGTCGTGCGTCAAGCAGTTCATCGCCGGCGACCTGCCGGTACAGGACGGCCGCGGCGGCCCCGGTGCCGCCAAGGGCGTCTTCGACGGGATCGACATCGACTGGGAATACCCGGGCGGCGGCGGCCTCGCGGGCAACAGCTTCGACGCGGTCAACGACAAGCACAACTTCACGCTGCTGATGGCGGAATTCCGGGCGCAACTGGACGCCCAGGGCGCCATCGACGGCAAGCGGTATGCGCTCACGGCGGCCATCGGCGCGGGGACCGAGAAGATCGCCCAGACCGAACCGAACCTGTACGGCCAGTACATGGACTGGGTCAACGTGATGACGTACGACTTCCACGGCGGCTGGGAAGCGATCACCAACTTCCACGCCCCGCTGTACCACGATCCGGCCGACCCATCGACCGGCGTGGTCGCGAAGTACAACAGCAACGATGCGATCACGGCGCTGATGGCGGCGGGCATGCCAGCCAACAAGATCCTGCTGGGCGTGCCGTTCTACGGCCGTGGCTGGGCGGGCGTGAGTGCGACCAACAACGGCCTCTACCAGGCGACCAGCGGTCCGGCAGCAGGACTGTATGAAGCCGGCATCGAAGACTACAAGCTGCTGATCAACAAACCGGGCACCCGTTGGTACCACCCCACCACCAGGCAGCTGTACCTGCGCACCACCGGCGGCGAATGGTGGAGCTACGACGATCCCACCGTCATCGCCACGAAGATGCAGTACGTGCGCGATAAAGGGCTGCGCGGCGCGTTCTCCTGGGAACTTGACGGCGACGCCAGCGGAACGCTGACCAACGCGGTCTGGATCGGCCGCTAAGCTGATCGGCATGATGCCGGCGTCTCTCAGGACTGCCGGCATTTTTTTAACTGGCCATGCAATGACACGACCGAACCACATGAAACCACCGCCAAACGCCACCGGCCTGGACGACAACTGGCGCCGCTGGATCGCCGAGAACCTGCTGCTCGGCTGCCACCCCGACACCGTGGCGGCAAGCCTGCTGCAGGCCGGCATCGGCGCCGTGCAGGCCCGCGGCGAAATTGAGATGGCCATGCGCAGCCCCTACCTGCAAGGGGCGCAGCGGCTGAGCAACCGCCTGGCCAAGCGTGACTGGGTGATCGACATCCAGTCCAGGCTGAACCGCATCGCGCCGGCGCAGGTACCGCGCCACCATTGCCCGTCGGGGCAGGTGTTTTTCGACGACTACTATCGCCGCAACCTGCCCGTCATCATCACCGGCATGCTGGGCGATTGCGCCGCTCTCACCAAATGGAATATCGCCTATTTCCAGCAGCACTTCGGCGACCGCGAAGTGGAAGTGCAATTCGGCCGCGAGGCCGACCCGCAGTACGAACAGAACAGCATCAGCCACAAGCGCGTGATGCGCTTCGGCGACTACGCCGCCCTGGTGCAGAACAGCGGCCGCACCAATGATTTTTACATGACGGCCAATAACGATACGCGGAACCGCGAGGCGCTGCGCGAACTCTGGCAAGACGTGCCGGCGCTGACGCCCTATCTGACGCCGGCGCCCGCGGGGACGGGCTTTTTCTGGTTCGGCCCGGCCGGCACGGTCACGCCTTTCCATCATGACCTGACCAATAATTTCATGGCGCAGATCGTCGGCCGCAAGCGCGTGCGGCTGATCGCGCCGTGCGAAGTGAACCGGGTTGCCAACGTACGCCACTGTTTCAGCCAGGTCGACGGGCGCCGGATCGACCTGCAGCAGTTTCCGGCGATGGCGGGCGTCCCCGTGCTCGACGTCGAGCTCGCGCCCGGAGAGATCCTGTTCCTGCCGGTGGGCTGGTGGCACTTCGTCGAGGCGCTCGACATGACCGTGACCATATCGGCCACCCACTTCCGCTGGCCGAACGACTTCTACACCAACTATCCTGCGTCCCACGATTTTTGAGGCCCGGTGCTGCGCCTGAGTGTATGCACGCGAATGTGTTTGACACGTTTCGGGCCACTGTTATACTTCAATACAACACCACTTCATCGAATCACCTTTCACTCCTCACACCAAGGGACCAGGCATGAATATCGGCTGGAACGACAATACCCCGATCTACCGCCAGCTCAAGGAGCGGGTCGTGGGCATGATGCTCGACGGCGTGTTGCGCGCTGGCGACGCCCTGCCCTCGGTGCGCCAGATCGCGGCAGAATACCAACTCAATCCAATTACCGTTTCCAAGGCATATCAGGAACTGGTCGACGACAATCTCGTAGAAAAAAGAAGGGGAATCGGCATGTATGTCACTGAAGGAGCAAGCGAAAAGCTGCTGGCCAGCGAACGCGAACGTTTTGTCCGGGAAGAATGGCCCGCCATGATCGCGCGCATCCGCCGCCTCGGCCTGGACGTGGAGCAGTTGCTGCGCGCTGCGCGTTACCCTGCCCAGGGAGACCCAGCGTGAGCGCCGTCATGTCGGCCCGGGGCCTCTCCAAGCGCTACGGCAAGCACGTCGCCCTCGACGGCGTCGACTTCGATATCCCGGCCGGGCGCATCGTCGGCCTGATCGGCCCGAACGGTTCCGGCAAGACCACGACGTTGAAAGCCGCGCTGGGCCTGATTCCCTTCGAAGGCAGCTTGAGCGTGCTGGGCCACGACCCGCGCACCGAACGCGATGCGCTGATGCAGGACGTCTGCTTCATCGCCGACGTGGCGATCCTGCCGCGCTGGCTCAAGGTGGGCGACGCCATCGACTTCGTGGCCGGCGTGCATCCGCGCTTCGACCGCAAGAAAGCCGAGCGCTATCTTGCCATTACCAAGCTGACACCCGGCATGAAAGTGCGTTCGATGTCGAAAGGGATGATCGTGCAGCTGCACCTGGCGCTGGTCATGGCCATCGACGCCAAGCTGCTCGTGCTCGACGAACCGACGCTGGGTCTGGACATCCTGTACCGCAAGCAGTTCTACCAGAACCTGCTGGAAGACTATTTTGACGAGAACAAGACGATCATCATCACGACCCACCAGGTCGAGGAAGTCGAGCACATCCTCACGGACCTGATGTTCATCCGCGAGGGCAAGATCGTGCTGGCCGCGACGATGGATGAAGTCGGCGAGCGCTATACCGAAGTGATGGTGGCTGCAGACAAGGTCGCCGCCGCGAACGGACTCAATCCGATCGACCAGCGCACCGTGTTTGGCAAATCCGTGATGCTGTTCGACGGCGTGGCACGCTCCACCTTGTCCACGCTTGGCGAAACCCGTAACCCCAGCGTCGCCGACCTGTTCGTCGCGACCATGAAAGGAAGCTACGCATGAAAACCCTGCAATGGATGCTCCGCCGCGAGATCTGGGAACACAAGGGCTCGCTGTTCTGGGCGCCGGTCGTGGTGGCCGCGATCCTGCTGGTGTTCACCGCCGGCAGCGCCGCTTTCGCCATGCTGGCCCATGACGTCAACATGCACACCGTCATCAATGGCCGCCAGGTGCAGATGGACATGTTCAGCCAGATGCCGGGCGAGATGCGCGCCGGGATCGTGCGCATCGCGGGCGGCAGCTATCTGGCCGCGGCCATGCCGCTGTTCATCATGCTCGCGTTCACGCTGTTCTTCTACTGCCTGTCGGCGCTGTACGATGAGCGCCGCGACCGCAGCGTGCTGTTCTGGAAGTCGCTGCCGATGTCGGACAACCTCACGGTGCTGTCGAAGGTGCTGACCGCGGCGGTCGTCGCGCCCCTCATCACGATGGCGGCGGCCTGCGCCATGTCGCTGATCCTGCTGGTCATCATGGGCCTGCTGCTGGCGGCAAACGGCGTGAACCTGTTCGGCGCGCTGCTGTCCACGCCGTCCCTGTACCTGTCGCCGCTGAGGCTGGTGGCGATGCTCCCGGTGTATGTGCTGTGGGCGCTGCCGACCATCGGCTGGCTGCTGATGGTGTCGAGCTGGGCGAAATCGAAAGTGTTTCTGTGGGCCGTGGGTGTGCCGGTCATCGCGCTGGTGATCGTCAAATGGGTCGATTTCCTCGTCACCGGCAACCAGGGGATGAACAGCGGCCTGACGTACGTTGCCAAGGAAATCGTCAACCGGGGCCTGGGCGGGCTCGTGCCGGGGATCTGGTTTGCATTCAGCCAGCCCGCAGTGGCGATGCGCAACGGCGAAAACGGCATGGAACTGGCAACCGTGATGCAGCAATCGTGGATGACGCTGGCCGCGCCTGGCGTCTGGATCGGCGCCGCCGCCGGCGTGGCGATGGTGTTTGTCGCGATCCGGATGCGGCGCTGGCGCGACGAAGGCTGATGCTGCGGGTCGGAGTGCCCGGTTGTAAAAAACAGGAAGCCGCCCGGCTTCCTGTTTTTATTCGAACTGCTGTTTGAACGTCTCGAACTGTGCTTTCAGTTCCGCCACCTCGGCGCGCAGGCTGCCCACTTCCTGCTCGAGCTGCGCGAGTTTTCCACCCTGGCCGCCGGCAGGGGCAACGGCACCGAACGACGACTCCTCGCGCGCCAGCGCAGCTTCTCCGCCCAGCAGCTGGCCGTAGCGCGGCGCCGATGCGCCCGGCGCCACCGGCAGCTTTGCCACGAGCGGCGGGTATTTGTCGATCAAAAATTGCAGCGCGCCTTCGACCGCCTCCACGGATTTGAAGTCGTGCACGCGGCCGCTGCGGGTGCGGATCTCGCCGGCCGTTTGCAGGCCGCGCAGCATCAGGATGGCGAGGACGGCGAGCTTGTCCTGCTCGAGCGTGTACTTGATGCGCAGGCGGTGTTCGTACTTGGCCACGCGTGCGCCGGCCTGCGTGACGCCGTTGACGAGCTTGCGTTGCATCAGGCGCTGCAGCACGTCGTAGACCGTCTCTTCGGACAGCTGCATGACGGGGTCGCGGCTCGAGAGCTGGTTGCAGCCATTGACCAGCCCGTTCAGCGTCATCGGATAGCTGTCGGGCGTCAGCGCTTCCTTCTCGGCCAGCACGGCCAGCACGCGGATCTCGAAAGGGTCGAGTTCATCAGTTTCAATCGTCATGCGTTTCCTTAGTCGACCATGCGGTTCAGTTTGGCGGAATCAAATTTGTCATTGGCCAGCAGGTTCGGGCAGGCGATGCCCGCCTCCTTCAACGTGGCGGCGAGGCGCTCGATCTGTTCATCCTGGCGCGCCACGTGGGTGATCAGGCCGTGCAGCGCTTTCGACAGCGGGTCGTCGCCTTCGGGCGAGACGCCGTAGGCACTGAACAGCTTTTCGCTGCGGCTTTGCTCTTCCTTGCGCACGATGTGCGCCGGATTGCCCACTGCCGTGGCGCCGGCCGGCACCGGCTTGATGACGACGGCGTTCGAGCCGACCTTGGCGAACTCACCGACCGTGAAGGCACCCAGCACCTGCGCGCCGGCGCCGATGATGACGCCGCGCTCGAGGGTCGGATGGCGCTTCGTTCCGGCCACCAGCTTGGTGCCGCCGAGGGTCACGCCCTGGTAAATGGTGCAGTCGTCGCCGACCACCGCGGTCTCGCCGATGACGACGCCGAAGCCATGGTCGATGAAGACGCGGCGGCCGATGACGGCGCCGGGATGGATTTCAATGCCGGTGATGATGCGGGCGATGTAGGCGACGAAGCGGCCGATCCATTTGAACCCGGCGCGCCAGCACGCATGCGCCCAGCCGTGCATCAGGATGGCGTGGAAGCCGGGGTAGCAGGTGAAGACTTCCCAGCCGTTGCGGGCTGCGGGGTCGCGTTCGAGAATGGCGTGGATGTCTTCGCGCAGCTTGGCAAACATGGCGTGTGGGTTGGATAACAAGACACGCATGGTAGCGTATCCGGTGGGGGTTTGCTGGAGGTGGGGTCAGTAGCAGCGCGCGTTTGCAGCAAACGCCTGCGGGATATGGGCCCCGGCGTGCGCCGGGGTGGCGCTCTTACAGCAGCTGAATTAAAAACCGTCATGCTCGCCATTGGCGAACCTGACTCCCGACGAACGTCGGGATCCATGCGGAAGAACTGAAATCGCTACACCGATTACTCGGAAACGCCTTCCAGCGCCATCCTCTGGCGCCGCGCTTCAAACAGGCAGACACCCGACGCCACCGATACGTTCAGGCTCTCCACCGATCCAAACATCGGAATGCTGACCAGCACATCGCACGTCTCGCGCGTGAGGCGGCGCATGCCTTCGCCTTCCGAGCCCATCACCAGCGCTGCCGGCCCGGTGAAGTCGGCCGCATACAAACCCCGGTCGGCATCGTCCGACGTGCCGATCAACAGGATATTGCGCTCTTTCAGCTCGCGCATCGTGCGCGCCAGGTTCGTCACCGTGATGTACGGAACCGTCTCGGCCGCACCGCTGGCCACCTTCGCGGCGGTGGCGTTGAGCCCGACGGCACGGTCCTTCGGCACGATGACTGCGTGCGCGCCGACACCGTCGGCCACGCGCAGGCAAGCGCCGAGGTTGTGCGGGTCGGTGATGCCGTCGAGGATCAGCAGCAGCGGCGGCCCATCGATCGCGTCGAGCAATTCATCGAGGTTGCGGGCCAGCGACAGCTGGCTGGCAAAGGCGATCACGCCCTGGTGGCGGCGCGTGCCGACGATTTTATCGAGACGTGCCGAATCCACCGGCATGACGCGCACGCCGGCAGCCTTGGCGCCGGCGATCAAATCCTTCATGCGGCGGTCATCGCGACCGGCATCGACGAAAATTTCTTCCACCGACGAGGCTTCGTGCCGCAGGCGCGAGACCACGGCGTGGAAGCCGAAAATCATTTTATTCTTCATTTCCTGGTTCTTCTTTTTGCGGAGTTACGGGTAGTCGACGACGGCCGGTCTTGTTGCTGGGGTTTCTCCGCTGTTCGGGTGCCTGCGCCGGTGTCCAACTCGTAACGCGACTTTCCAGAAGACTCTTTCGGCTTGCGCGAGCGGCCCGGCTTGGCGTCCTGCGCCTTGTGCGCCGAACTTTTTGCCGTGCCTGCACCCTCGCCTGCCACCGGCATGCTGCCGCCCGCCAGCACGAGGTCGATCTTGCGCGCTTCCATGTCGACGCGCGCCACCTGCACGGTGACCTTGTCGGTCAGCTGGAATTTCCGGCCGGTACGCTCGCCGCGCAGCTCGTGGCGCGCTTCGTCGTACTGGAAGAAATCTCCGCCAAGTTCGGTGATGTGGACCAGGCCTTCGACATACAGTTCGTCGAGCTGGACGAAAATGCCGAACGTGGTCACGCCGACGACCATGCCGGTGAACTCTTCACCGATCTTGTCCTGGATAAAATAGCACTTGAGCCAGGCTTCGACGTCGCGCGAGGCTTCGTCGGCGCGGCGCTCGTTGGCAGAGCAGTGCACGCCCAGGGCATCCCAGATAGTCAGGTCTTTTTCCTGCTTTTCCTTGCCCTGCAATTTATCCTTGGCCTTCTGCTTGCGCGTGGCGTTCGATACATTGGTGTTCAGGCTGGCCAGGTCGATGCCTTTCGGCTCGTATTTCTTGCCCAGCAGGATAGCCTTGATGGCGCGGTGCGTCAGCAGGTCGGGATAGCGGCGGATCGGGCTGGTGAAGTGGGCATACGCCTCGTAGGCCAGGCCGAAGTGGCCGATATTGTCCGGGCTGTAGACCGCCTGCTGCATCGAACGCAGCAGCATGGTCTGCAGCAGCGCTGCATCGGGGCGCTCCTTGATCTGTTGCATCAGCGCGGCATAGTCGCCGGCCGACGGCTTGTCGCCGCCGTTCAGCGTCAGCCCCGATTGCTTCAGGAAGGTGTGGAGCTGCTTCAGCTTTTCTTCGGTCGGCGTGGCGTGGATACGGAACGCGCCAGGATGCTTGCTGCGGATCAGCAGGTCGGCCGCGCAGACGTTCGCGGCCAGCATGCATTCTTCGATGAGACGGTGCGCATCGTTGCGGGTGCGCGGGATGATCTTTTCGATCTTGCCGCGCGGGTTGCAGACGATGTACGTTTCGGTGGTCTCGAAATCGATGGCGCCACGCTTCTGGCGTTCCTGCAGCAGCGCATGGAACACGCTGTTCAGGTTGAGCAGGTGCGGCACGATGTTCGGACGGCCTTGCGCTTCTTCGCCGTTCGGGTTGGCCAGCATGTCGGCCACCTGGTTGTAGGTCAGGCGCGCGGCCGAGTGGATCACGGCCGGGTAGAACTGGTAAGCCTTGATTTCACCGGTGGCGGACACGACCGCATCGCACACGAGGGTAAGCCGGTCCACCGCCGGGTTCAGCGAGCACAGGCCGTTCGAGAGTTTTTCCGGCAGCATCGGGATCACGCGGCGCGGGAAATAGACGGACGTGCTGCGTTCGATCGCATCGACGTCGAGCGCATCGTTCGGCTTCACGTAATGGCTGACGTCGGCAATCGCGACGATCAGGCGAAAGCCCTTTGCGCGGCCGATCTTGACCGGCTCGCAGTACACGGCATCGTCGAAGTCGCGGGCGTCTTCACCGTCGATGGTGACCATCGGCACATCGCGCAGGTCGACACGATCGGCCAGGTCGGCATCGGTGACCTGGTTCGGCAGTTTGTTCGCCTGCTTCAGCGCGGCAGCGGAGAACACGTGCGGCACGCCGAACTTGCGCACGGCAATTTCGATTTCCATGCCGGGGTCGTCGAGTTCGCCGAGGATCTCGGCGACGGTGCCGGTCGGCTGCTTGAAGCGGGCCGGCTGTTCGATCAGCTCGACGCTGACGACCTGCCCTGCCTTGGCCTTGCCGGGTTTGCCGACGATCAGGATGTCCTGCGAAATGCGCTGGTCTTCCGGTGCGACTTTCCAGACGCCGTCTTCATTGAGCAGGCGGCCGATGACGTGCGTATTGGCGCGCGAGACGACCTCGACGATGGTGCCTTCAGGGCGGCCGCGGCGGTCGGTACCGGTGACTTTCGCCATCACGCGATCGCCATGCAGCACTTTCTGCATCTCTTTATCGTTGAGGAACAGGTCGCCCGAGTTATCGTCGGGGATGACGAAGCCGAAGCCCTCGCGGTGAGCGCTGACTTTACCGGCGATGAAGCCGGTTTCCTGCGCCAGCGCGAAGGTGCCGCCGCCATCGCCCTGCAACTGGCCATCGCGCTCCATGGCGTTCAGGCGGCGCGTGAGCACTTCACTGGCATTCGGGTCAACATCGAGCGCAAGCACCAGCGCAGCGGCATCGAGCGGGCCGGCGGCCTCGCGGAACACGGCGAGGATTTCCTCGCGGCTTGGAATAGTATAGGTAGGTTGCTTCAAATCGTTTTTTCTTGGAGTGAGATTGACAACGTAGACAGGCGTAGTGTAACGGAGGACTGGCCGATTCGCCTAACGCGTCGTGGAGGCGTGCATGCGGAAACAGGCGCTTTGACATTTGAAAACGCTGCGCTATAATCTCGGTCTTTCGCGGCAGCCCAGCCTGATTCGGGCCAATGCGAAAAGAAATACAGCATGTCGGTGGAGCAGGTTCGGCGCAAGGTAAAGAAGTTAATCTAGCGCAAAACTACAAAGCCTGATATGATAGCACAAGTCGGCGGCAAGGTTGTTTTGCAGTCGAAAAGAAGATGCAACACAATGCCCACGTGGCGGAATTGGTAGACGCGCATGGTTCAGGTCCATGTGCCGCAAGGTGTGGGGGTTCGAGTCCCTCCGTGGGCACCACTACCGGATTTGTTTCCGCAAGCAGTCAGCAGTAAAAAATGATGTAGCAGTATCAGTGCCCACGTGGCGGAATTGGTAGACGCGCATGGTTCAGGTCCATGTGCCGCAAGGTGTGGGGGTTCGAGTCCCTCCGTGGGCACCATCTACCGGATAAGCAGGCAGAACGCCGCAATCTTTGAAAAGAGATTGTGGCGTTTTGCTTTGTGCAGCACTCTTGCTCCCCTTTTGCTCGCCCATTCCAATCGTGCTTGACTTGCCGGCTCATCGGTTTATGCTCGGGCGATGCCATTCCGCCTTTCCCTCTCCGCCTGTCTTTTCCTTTCTGCCTTTTCGCTGCTGGCAGCATCTATCACGCAATCGATTGCCGGTCCGGCGCCCTGGTACCAGTGGCGCAGCAAGGTCGACGGCCGCTTGTCCTGTTCACAGATACCGCTCGGGCCCGGCTGGGAGCGTGCGGCTGGTCCGTTTCGCGATAGCCATTGCGAGAAGCGCATGTTTGTTAAATAATAGACCAGACATAAAAACATAAAGATTTATCCGTACGACAATCACTGAGGAGAATATCGATGTTTACCAATCCTGAGCAATTCGCTGCCGCCACCAAAACACTGTTCGATCTCCAGATGCAAACCTTCAGCGCCCTGACCAGCAAAGCGGTGCAAGGCGTCGAGCAAGTGGTCAACCTGAATATGTCGACGGCGAAAAAAGCGTTCGAAGGCACGATGAACGCCGGCGCCCATGCCACGCAGGCGGGCGATCCCAAGGCAGCGATGGCAGCGCTCGGTGAAAAAATGAAGCCGGACATGGCGGGCGCGGTGCAGTACAACAGCCAGCTGAAGGTCATCATCGACGACATCCAGAAGGATTTCCGCCAGGCGGCCGACGCCCACGTGGCTGAAGCGAAGAGCACGCTCACCGCGCTGATCTACGACGTCACGCAAAACGTCAAGCCGGGCCAGGAAAACGCCGTCGAGATCATCAAGTCGGCCATCGACAACGCGTTCCAGGGCTATGAAAAAGTCACGCAGGCCACGCGCCAGGCCGTCGAAGTGGTGGAGCAGCAGATTGCCAAGGCGACGGCGCAGGTTGCGCCGGGCAGCACGCAGCAGGACAAACCGTCGGACGGCGCCTGATCGTCGACGCGCAGTGTGCAAAAAAGGCCGGTCAGCTGCCCGGCCTTTTTTTATGGCTCAGAACCTTTTTCATGCCTGGGCTTTCAATCCCAGCAGGTCCTCGAAGTGGGCAAACGCGGCATCGTCCTTGACGACGGCGCGCAGCCACACGTGCAGCGGCTGCTCGCCCCAGTGCGCCGCCTTGTCGGCCAGGTAGGCGACGGGGCTGTGCGGCTCGGTGCGGCGGAAGAAATCGGCCACGGAGCGCAATTGCGCCAGGGCCTGGGCGCGGCTCTGGGTGGCGCCGTCTGCCGGCACCACCACCGCGCCTGCTCCCTGCACCGCGGTTGCCGCCTTCGCGCTCGCCGCGCCGTCCGCCAGCGGCCTGGCGAACTGCAGCAGCGTCTGCAGCGCCGAGCGGGCCGCCGTGAAGCCGGGGCCATCCTCGTGCAGGCGCGCGTCCAGCACCGATTCCAGTTGCGCCAGCGCGGCCTCGCACAATTCGCCATCGCTCAGCAGCGACTCGTAGAACGCCCGCGAACTGCGGCGCCGTGCGGCATCGAGCTCCGCCACCACATCGGCGCCGGCCGTGTTCGCACCCGTGGCCCGGTGCATCGGAAACGCGCCGTCTTCCGTCACCGCGATGTCGAGGATCAGCTGCGGTGCGCGCGCGGCGATCCAGCACAGGTTGCCGATGCGCTGCTCGACGCCGTCGTCGAGTACCGGGTACATATCGTCCCAGTAGCGCTCGCTTAGTGCGGCCAGTAAAAACAGGCCGTCGGCCAGGCCGCGCAGTCCAGCGGTCTTGGCGCAGGCTTCGGCCAGCCAGACGGCGAGCTGCAGGTCCTTGCTGCGCCGCGTGATCAGGCTGGTGCATTCCCTGGTAACGAACTTCCAGTCCGCCTCCTTGAGCGTCGTGACCCAGGCGCCCTGCTCGATCGACGGATCGTCGGCCTGGCGCGCGCGGGCGATCGCATCGAGTTCCGGCGTAAAGGCCAGGTCTTCGCCGCAGGGCTGCGCGTCACTGACAGGCGCAAGCAGTTGTTCGAGATCGAGCATGGCGGCCTCCTCAGGCAGGTTCGATGGCGTACTTGAATGTGCCGGCGCGGGTGGCGCCGACCTTGATGCGCGTGATCGGCGCGCCTTCGGCCAGCCGGGCCAGCACCGAATCGGCAATCTCCGGCAGCATCGTGCCGTTCAGGATGGTGTCGACATTGCGCGCACCTGAATCGACTTCGGTGCAGCGCGCCAGCACGGCGGCCACCAGCGCGTCGTCGTACGTAAAGGCCGCCTTGTGGTTGTCGGCGATGCGGCGGGCGATGCGATCCAGTTTGAGGCGGATGATATTGGCCAGCACCTCGTCGCGGATCGGATAGAACGGCACCACCACCAGGCGGCCCAGGAAGGCGGGTTTGAAATGCTTGACCAGCATCGGGCGCACCAACTCGGCCAGCTGCTCGGGTTTCGGCAGTTCGGCCACGGACTTGTTCAGGCAGGCGGCCATCATCTGGTTCGAGGCGAGGTTGGACGTCAGGATGATGATCGTGTTGCGGAAGTCGATCTGGCGCCCCTCGGCATCGTCCAGCACGCCCTTGTCGAACACCTGGTAAAACAATTCCAGCACGTCGGGATGGGCTTTTTCCGCTTCGTCGAGCAGGACCACGCTGTAAGGGTTCCTGCGCACCGCCTCGGTCAGCACGCCGCCTTCGCCATAGCCGACATAACCCGGCGGCGCGCCTTTCAGGCCGGCGACGCTGTGCGCTTCCTGGTACTCGCTCATATTGATGGTGATCAGTTTGCGTTCGCCGCCGTAGAGCAGCTCGGCCAGCGCCAGCGCGGTTTCAGTCTTGCCCACGCCCGAGGTACCGACGAACAGGAACACGCCCTTGGGCTTGTTCGGGTCGTCCAGGTTGGCGCGCGCGGTGCGCACGCGCTGGGCCACCGCGCCGCTGGCGTGCGCCTGGCCAAGTATCCGCTCGTCGAGCAGCGCCTGCAGCTGCATCACCGTGCGCACCTCGTCCCTGGCCATGCGTCCGAGCGGAATGCCGGTCCAGCTGGCCACGATGTCGGCGACCGTGTGGCCGTCGACCTGCACCGGCACCAGCGGCGCGTCGCCCTGCACATCGCGCAGCGTCGCGAGCAGGTCGCGCAGCGTCGTGCGGCCGGCGTCCGTCATCGCCTGCCCATCCCCCACTTCCAGGCTGGTGCGCAGGCGCCCGATCTCGACGCAGATCGATTGCTCCTTTTCCCAGCGCTGCTGCTGGCGCGTCTGGTCGTCCAATGCGGCGGCGCGTTCGCGGCCAAGCGCGCCAAGGCGCTCGCGGTGGTCCATGCCGGCGCTCTGTTCGCGCACCAGCGCCGCCACCTGCGCGTCGATGCGGTCCAGCCGGCGCGCGCCCAGTTCCACCAGCGCCGGGGTGGCGCTCTGGCCCAGCGCCACTTTCGCGCAGGCGGTGTCCAGCACGCTGATCGCTTTGTCCGGCAGCTGGCGCCCGGTGATGAAGCGCTGCGACAGGCGCACGGCTTCGGTGACCGCATCGTCGTAGATGCGCACATTGAAATGCTGCTCCATCAGCGGGGCCATCGCGCGCAGCATGGCGCAGGCGGTGGCTTCATCGGGCTCCTCGACCTTGACCACCTGGAAGCGGCGCGCCAGCGCGGCATCCTTTTCAAAATATTTTTTGTACTCGCTCCAGGTGGTGGCGGCGATGGTGCGCAGTTCGCCGCGGGCCAGCGCGGGTTTCAGCAGGTTGGCCGCATCGTTCTGGCCGGCCGTGCCCCCGGCGCCAATCATGGTGTGGGCTTCGTCGATGAACAGGATGATCGCGTGCGGGCTCTTCCTGACTTCGTCGATGACGTTCTTGAGGCGGCTTTCGAACTCGCCCTTGACGCTGGCGCCAGCCTGCAGCAATCCCATGTCGAGCGTGTGGATCTCGACGCCACGCAGCACTTCCGGCACCTCCCCGCTGGCGATGCGCAGCGCCAGCCCTTCCACCACCGCGGTCTTGCCGACGCCGGCTTCCCCGGTGAGGATGGGATTGTTCTGGCGCCGCCGCATCAGGATGTCGATGGCCTGGCGGATCTCCGCATCGCGCCCGATCACCGGGTCGACCTGCCCTTCCCGCGCACGCGCCGTCAGGCACGTGGTGAACTGGTCGAGCGCCGGTGTTTTGCGGATGCCCTGGAGTTCGGTGACGGGATCGCTGGCCGGTTGCGGGACCGTGGTGGTCGCCGGCGACTCCTGCGAACCGCGCGCCAGGCTGTCGAAATCGTGTTTGAGGCGATCGAGCGGGAACCCGGCAAACAGGCGCGAGCTGCGCTGGGCCAGTTGCGCCAGCGCCGGCTCGGTGAGCAGCGCCAGCAGCAGGTGGCCGCTGCGGATTTGCAGCGGCCCCGTGTTGCCAAGCGAAGCAATCAGCCAGGCGTGTTCGAGCAGCACCGGCAAATGGCGCGAGAATACCGGCGTGCGGGTATTGCCGCGCGTAAAACGGTCGACTTCGCGGCGCAGGTCGGCTTCAATCGCCGTGACGCTGATGGCGCAGGCGCGTGCGGCCACCGCGACATCGCACGCGGGCTGCTCCAGCAGCGCCAGGAACAGGTGTTCGATCTCGACTTCGTACTGGCCCATGCCGACGCACAGGGACGCTGCGCGCGTGGCGGCGGCGCGCGTCGTGTCGTTCAGTTTGCCAATCAGGGTTTTCAGGTTGATGTCCATGGTTTCCTCCTCGGGTTTTACGCGCGCGTGCTGCGCGCGCCGCGTGTGATGGCGTAGTGCAGCGACGACGGCTGCAGCACCGCATTGAAATTGACTGCCTCGGCACCCGAGTCCAGCATCAGCGTGCCGTTGATGACAAAGTTGAGGCGGTTGACGCTGCCCGGTTCCGATTCGAGCGCGGCAGTCACGCCCACCAGGCGCGGCTCGTGCGCAACCACCGCGGCCACCAGGCTGGTGCAAATGGCGGCGCGCTCGTTGCTGCTCGACAGGCAATAACCGGCGAAATCCACCAGGCCGTAATTGAGCACGGATTTTTTCGCCTCCGGGTAGCCGTCGAAGGTACCGTCGGGCAGTGCCAGGCGGGTATTGAGCAGCGCCTCGAGGTCGCGCGCGACACTGTCTTTCAGCTGCTCGATGGTCAAGCGCGGCAGCACGCCGCCGCTGGCGTGATGGCGCGGGTCCATCAGCCGGTCCAGCAATCCCGCCACATTGCCCTTCATGCCGTTCTCCCAAAAAAGACCGCGGCACATGGCCGCGGTCGGGGCCCCAACAACGCGCCTGCTTAAACGATCTTGTTGGTCGACAGGTCCCAGCCGCCCGAGGTGTTGCCGCCCGCGCCGCCCGTGACCTTCTGCTGTGTGTACTTCCATTTGATTTTCGAGAATTTCAGGCCGACGCTTTCGGTCAGGATGTCGCCTTCGGCCACCATCGGGCTGACTTCGCCGATCAGCACGTTTTCGATTTCGATCTCGAAGTACTTGATGCGCTCGCCCTGGCCGTCGGCGCGCATGAATTCGAACCTGGCCTTGGGGATCGTTTTGCCGGACGAGCACGTTTGCAGCAAGAGCGGCGTGGCCAGGTCGGCCAGCTTGTTGAGCGAGATTTCGGTATGTTCGCAACGCTCGGCGGTGTGGCCGCCGCCAGTCGAGGCGGTGGCCGACTTCGGCTGCGAGACGGCCCAGGCGACCGATTTGCACTCGATCCAGTCACGGTGCTTGTCGTCCGCCGACTCGCCCTTGATGCCGTCAATCTGCAGATATACGTCAATTGCCATGTTTTGCTCCAGGTGGGGTTAAAGTGACATTCAAGATTTGGTCGACTGCGGCAACTCCGCGACCAGTCGGAGCGAAACGGACAGCTCGTCGAGCTGGAAGTGCGGACGCAGGAAGGAGACGGCGCGGTAGACGCCCGGGCGGCCGGCCACCTCCGCCACCTGCACGCTCGCTTCACGCAGCGGGAATTGCGCCTTCTGCTCCTGGCTGGCGTTATCGTCGAGCAGCACGTACTGCGTCAGCCAGCGGTTCAGGTAGTCTTCCACATTCGACGCAGCCGCGAAGCTGCCGATCTTGTCGCGCATCATCGCTTTCATGTAGTGGGCAATGCGTGACACCGCGAAGATGTACTGCAGCTGCGACGACAGCACCGCATTCGCATTGGCCGCATCGCTTGCATACTTGCGGGCGCGCTGGGTCGACTGCGCGCCGAAGAACGCGGCGTACGACGTGTTCTTGCAGTGCACCAGCGAAATGAAACCGAGGTCGGACAGTTCCTTTTCGCGGCGGTCGGTGATCGACAGCTCGGTCGGGCATTTGAGCGCCACGTCGCCTTCGTCCGTTTTGAAGGTGTGCGTCGGGAGGTTTTCCACCAGGCCGCCGCCTTCCACGCCGCGGATCGCCGCGCACCAGCCGTAGTCCTCGAACGCGCGCATCAGCTTGGTGCCGAAAGCATAGGCGGCGTTGCACCACAGATATTTCTGGTGGTCCTTGCCGTCGACGTCCTCGACAAAGTTGAAACCTTCGGTGGTGGCGCCGTCCACCGGATTGAACGGCAGGCGCCCCAGAAAGCGCGGCAAGGTCAGGCCGACGTAGCGGGCGTCTTCCGAATCGCGGAAGGCTTTCCACTTCGCGTATTCGACCGTGTCGAAGACCTTGGCCAGGTCGCGCGGTTTGCCCAGTTCGCTGAAGCTGTCGACGCCGAACAATTCGGGGCCGCAGGAGGTGATGAACGGCGCGTGGCTGGCGGCGGCGACGTGCGACATCTGCTCGAGGAAATACACGTCTTCGGGCTGGCGCGTCATTTCAAAGTCGCCGATCAGCGAACCATATGGCGCCCCGCCGAAGGTGCCGAACTCTTCTTCGTAGACTTTCTTGAACAGCGTGCTCTGGTCGAACTCCATCGCGGCCTGGAAATCCTTGACCAGCTCGCGCTTGGTGGCGTTGAACATGCGGATCTGCTGGCCCGAGCTGGTGGTGGAATTTTTGACCAGATAGTGCAGGCCGGTCCAGCTGCGCTCGAGCTTCTGGAATTCGGGCGCGTGCATGACGGCCGACAGCTGGACCGAGATCATCCGGTCCAGCTCGGCCAGGCGCGCGTCCAGCGTGGCCGACAGGTTGTTCGACATGACGACCGTGCCGTCCATGACCTGCGTGACGAGCTCGGAGATGATGTCGCGGGCGCGCGCGTGCTCGCTGCTCGAGCGGGCCACGCGGCTGTCTTCGACGATCTGGTCGAGCAGGCTGGTGTCGAGCTCGGCGGTGGTGGTGGTGGTGGTGATAGCAGCAGCGGCGGCGCCGGCTGTTTCGAGGATGGCGGCCATCTCAATGCTCCTTGCCGGGTTTGCGCAGGCTGGCGAGCTTCTCGGTATTGCCCAGCACTTCGCTGAGGATGTCGTCGAGGCGGTCGTTGCCGGCCAGCTTGTTGCGCAGGTCGGCCAGCTTGGTGCGTGCGTCCAGCAAGCCTTTCAGGGGCGCGACCTGCTGCACGATGGCTTCGGGACGGAAGTCGGCCATTTCGCGAAACTGCAGCTCGACGCCGAACTGGCCGCCCTCCTCGCTCAGGTGGTTCTCCACCTTGAACGCCGCCACGGGGGCGATACCGCCCAGCACCTCGTCGAAATTGTCGGGATCGATGTTGACGAAGTTGCGGTCCTTCAGCCGCTTCTTGTCGACCTGCGGATCGGCGCCGAAGTCGCCCACCACGCCCACCACGAAAGGCAGTTCCTTGTTTTCGATCGCGTCGCCGATTTCCACGTCATACGTCATCTGCACGCGCGGCGCGCGCACTTTTTGCAGGCGCTTCTGCACGCTGTCATTCTTTGCCATGTCTGCTCCTGGGTAACGTCGCGGGAATTATTTGAGGGCGCCGAACGGATCCGCGCCGGCGGACTTGGCCGTGCTGCCCGTGGCGACGGTGGTGGTGGCGGTGGCGGTGGGCGGTTTGGCCTTGGCCACCTCCTTGCGCGGCGTGGTGCGGCCCACCCCCGGCACCAGCACTTCCTCGTTGAGGCTGTTGCGTAGCAGCTTGGCCAGGTCCTGCGCCTCGGTGCGCACCGTGCCGCTCAGGTTGTTCTTGCGGGTCAGGTCGGACAGCGCCTTGCTCGACAGGCGCAGGCCGCTGACGGCCACCACGCTATTGGCCATCGTGTCGTCGGGATCGCGGTGCAGCGCTTCGAGGGCGTTGACGATGGCTTCGCCGTAGTTGTTGCTGTCGAAGCGCATCTGGGCCATCCGCACCCACGGCGCCTTGTCGGCGGGATAGGTGGCGCCGGCTTGCCGGAGCAGCGCATAGGCCTTGTCGGGACGGCCCGACATGGCCGCGGCGTTCGCTTCGGCGATGGCCGCCTTGACGCTGGTGGTCTTGACGACCGGTGCTTCGGCCGGCGGACTCGTGGTCGCGCATGCGCTCAGCATGGCAACGCAAACAAGGCTCGGCAATATGCAGGTGGACTTCATCGTGCTCTCCGGTGGCTGAAAACAGACGCCATTATTCGGCAAGCGATTTCGCGGCAGTTGCGCATAGTCAACTCTGGACAAGTTCCGCCAGCTTTCTTTTTCGATGCATGAACCTTGCGCACGCGCAGACATCCGGGCTGTCAGTCCCGTTAAATGAGCGCTGTGATTAATTTACGGAAGGAAAGGAATTGTATGAAACCTGTTCATGCCGGAAGCCTGGCGCTGGCCGCCCTGCTCTCCTCTCTGCTCGCCGCCTGCGGAGGCACTGTCAAGCTGCCAGAGCTGGCCGACTCGCAAAAGCCGTCGCGTACCGTCAGCGTGCGCCTGCACGCCGCCACCAAACTCAATACCGATGCGCACGGGCATTCGCTGGCGCTGGTGGCGCGCCTGTACAAGCTGCGCCAGTCGGCCGCGTTCGAGTCGGCGCCGTATGCCGCCTTCCTGTCGCCGCAGGCCGAGCAGGCTGCCTTCGGCGCCGACCTCCTGGAAGTGAAGGAAATCACGCTCGTGCCCGGTCAGAAATATGAAGTCATGGAAAAGGTCAGCCGCGAAGCCGGGTATATCGGCATCGTCGCGCTGTTCCACAAACCGGCGCCGCAGCGCTGGCGCCTGGCATATTCCGCTGCGGAGGCGGAGCCGGCCGGCGTGACGGTGGGCGTGTATGCGTGTTCGATGGCGAGTGGCGGCGGCGCCCGCGCGCGCCTGCAGAGCGTGCCGCTGCCGGACACCGTGCGCTGCCAGTAATCCCCTCCCCCTACCGTTCTCGCGAGGTGCCTGTGAATACGCCGTCAAAAGTCATGTGGGGCGAAGGACTGTTCCTGCGCCCCCAGCATTTCCAGCAGCAGGACCGCTACCATGAAGCGCGCCTGCACCAGACCGCCAGTGCCCTGCATCCCTACGGCTGGGGCGTGCGCAAACTGGTGCTCGACCTGGAAGC
>Ga0265780_10000780_pt1 | contig 47706 bp, 69 predicted proteins | sample P1T30metagenome_FD_192432 | JGI IMG/M metagenome (GOLD analysis project Ga0265780, IMG submission 192432) | Plant litter microbial communities from East Loma Ridge, Irvine, California - P1 T30 | ecosystem: Environmental > Terrestrial > Plant litter > Unclassified | place: USA: California... | reverse complement strand
TTCTTTAGGCCAATTCTTTGGGCATAGAACAGTGCAAGTCTCAATCTGGCCCAAATTTCTTGCGAGTGAATCAGCGAGTAGCTGAAATCGCTAATACTTATCATCACAGCGGTTTGATGGCAGAGTGAAAGGACATATCTCGATTCGCCACAGATGTTGGTCCAACGCCTGCGGCCTAAAGAGTAGACTAGAAAAGTGAGGTGTACGAATCGGGCAAGTGTGTATCAAAATACCGACGCTACCACGAGGCCGCGGCATGTATTTCTCGATTGCCATGTTCACTGGTCGAGTGCATGCATTAGCACCCCTGACAGGTACCGTCATCATGGGATCTCCCGCCCCCACAGACCGGCCGCTTTCGATTTCGTCTTCATCGTCACGCGTGAAGGTTGCATCTGATCCGGAGAATTTGTGGTCCCAAGAGACCATGCATGATCGATCCATGCAAGCATGCTGGTCGGATCCTTGCGTTGGGATCTTCCCAGGCAGAGGGAAAGACTTCTAGGTCAGCAACTACCTGTGGTTGTGACCACTCGCACGAAACCGCTACGCAAAGCTGAGCGCACACTGAGCTACCGAGGAAGCAAAGTGCCATGGCGCAGATCATCTCAAGCCACGCGAGTCCGAGTCTGAGTCGTTGAAGTGCCCATCGGGCGGCCTGACAACGGCGCAATAGCAAAGCCACACACATCGTCATACCGCTGTGTGTAAGATGGGCAGCCAATCACACTTCATATCTCGTTGACCATACCGAGGCATGGACCGAGGGCGCTACGTGTAGAAGACCACATAGACCAGCTTTCGTATACAGTGCATCGAAGGGAGTGACTGATCTCGATTCTCTTGCACTATGGCGTTACACGCGGCAAGACTTGCGTCACATTTGACTTCGACCATTTCTACGGGTTGTGGACGCCTGAGAATATGCATCGGCAGCAGAAGGACGTGAATCTCGGTTACCACATACTGCCCCCTAGAGGTGCGTGGCCTACCAGTTCCGTACAAGATCCCGTACCATCTAGTGATGTTGCGAGATCGAGGAACTGACCGAGATCGAGGTTCTGACATAGCGTGACTTATGAGGCAGGTGCCAACAACGAAGTTGGTTTACGTTGCGTAGGTGGACTCGACATCGTCCCCAGGGAAGCTCCGAAGAAGGAAAGCACCGCGTCTTAGTTTTGACACGTTACCCAGAGAGTTTACATCGTGTGGGTGGGTTTGAAGTGAGAAGTTTGAGGTCTTACGTAGATTTGCTCACGCACGCGGCGGAAACCGTAGAATCTGGCACTCGCAAAACTTTACACTTTGAGCTTCTTTACAGCAGCCTCACTGAATCTTCGTATCTGGTTCTCTTGAATCCTGGCCATAGTATACGTGAGGTGGAGATGTTCGAACAGAGCCGTGGCACTGACGATCGACTGGCTTTGAGATGGGTATGACTGTTTCGTAGAAGCTCAAATGAGCGCCGGCCTACATTAACAAGAAGTCGTCCGTGTTTCTTTGCCCTTCTCAGGACTTCCTTGTCCGTAATGCTATTACTGTTACGTTCTCCGTGCGGCAAGCACTCTGCTAACTTACTGTCAACCCCCTTTTACCGTAAGAAACATGCATTAGGTTTAAGAAAATGCAAGCTTGACATTGTCCATCAAAGGTAGGCTCTAGAACCCATGCGATGCGGACGCGGGGCTAGCATGCATCAGAGCTCGTGACGGTTTTGGTCCACCATATTTGGCAAATAACATCTGTTCTTCCAATCATTGCTTTGGCCTTAGATAACACCACTCAACGATCCGTCGGGTGGTATGGCACCTCCCTCCGAACGCTCCATCCTCCCATCATCCCCGGTTCTTTGGCTCTCGGGATTCAACCACACTACCGTCGTGTCTCTGCCCCTTATAGTTCGGAGCCCGAGTCCCCAGTGCCGGATAGTTCAGATCGCCGTTGAAGATGTCGTGACGCGCAAGCATCAACAATAGGCAGGTGGTTGAACGCCTCAGAATTTTGTTCTAACCTTGCGCGGCACTGGATGTGTATGCAGCCGTACCTCGCACAACAATCTTGTCTAGGTATCTATTGCACCAATCACAACAAAACTCGTCAAGGTCAGCCTTTCTTTTCTCAAACTTTTTGCAGTATGGAGTAGGTCAGGCCCGGGCACCCCTCGCGAAGCTCCTCTGATTATCCTGCATGTCGACTCGTGACTGACTACTAGACCAAGCTACACGGAGCTATTCGACTGCGGTAAAGTTCTGAGATGGTTGGCTCGAACACGAACAGCGAACCAAGACCTAGATCACGAAACCCCCGCGCAGCCACGGTTCTGGGCCCGATTGTCTGACCTTGGAGCGATGGGTGAGAGTCATTGGAGTATGTACCACTACCTTTGAGGCCCTCGTTGACGCAGCACGCACGGAAGAGAGTTCAACAATGCGTGACGATAAATCAGCGCTAGAACTGACTGTTAGGATGAACACAGTATCGATCTCAAGCTAGCGAAGACTTACACAAAAAAAAGCTTCCTTGTCTCTCCTCCATTCTTACTTACTACCTGTTCATAATGCAATCACAGCCACCTTCTCCAAGCAGCAAGTATGTTCCTTCCTTTCTTTCACACCCAGCAAAAAGGCAAAAACATACAACAGCGGGTATTCGCCAGTGGTCACCCACCTGACTACTAATTCACCGGTATCCTGCTTGAGTACAGCTGAGCAGACGGGAAGCTCTATTTTCAAGATCCTATGGTCGTATGTGGAAGAAAATTTGACGTTGAATGAATATGTAGTTATGACCACCAACGAAGCATAGAGGAACATCGGGCAGGGGGGCTTCGCTAACTAATTTCAAACGAACATTACACGGTTAGCGAATATTCTGCAGGTAGAACAGCTAGGTCTACAAATAGTGGCCTTGACAAGCTTCGCAGTGCCTTGACACAGCACCTTCCCTTCTTTTCACCCCTTGTCGATTCCGCTATGCAGAGCTATGACTGCAGCTCTTTCGAATACACAGCCTACACTACAAGCCCAGCTACAAGCCCCACGAGCCCAATATTCGCTGCTACGTAAGCAGCACCGGTTGGCGCCACAGCAAAAGCAGCAGCGGAGCTTGGAGATGTGGTAGCGGCTCCCGCTGTATTGACCTGAGCGGCCGCAGTCGACCGAGTAGCCCGAGAAGTGGCCGACGATACTGGAGCGCGAGTCGCCGTGGCCGCCGACGTTCCGGTCTGTACTTTGCCATTTGGATCGGTGTACTTGCCGCTGTAATAGTCGCCATTACCGCCAACGTCGTCGTGATATAAGCCTGTTGAGTACACGTCAGCTTTCCGGCTTCTTATCGGGTTGAGCACCGTAGACATACCGGTTCCAAGGTTCAGGCATAACAGACTGCCATCGGTAAACTTGTAGCAGTTCTCGTTCGTCTCACAATTGAGCGCAACCGCGCGCCGTTCTACCTCACTCCTCCTCCGGATATTGCCGTGCGATGGCTCGCCGATGGCGTCTCGTTTGCGGAGTCCGCCTGCCTTCAGGCATGCTGTAAAGCAGGGCTGGTCGTTCATGCAGCAGGCGCGGCAAGTCTGAACGAGGGTCGGGTATTTGGGGGTTGTGACACAGTCCTTGGCGGGCGGCCATGAGAGAGAGCCCGAGCTGGTGCAGGTGCCGGCAGCGGAGGTGAAGGAGAGCATGGAGAGCAAATGTAGAAACGTCGCGTACGTGAGCTGCATTGCAAGTAAATACTGTTGGGGTTGACAGTAGGTATGCTTTGAGAGGAAGTGACACTGACTGAAAGGAGTCGGGATAGCAGCGGTGTACATTGAATGCCTTCGTCTTATACTTGCAATGACTCAAGGCTGGCGACAAGCCACAAAGCGTGCTTGCAAAGCCAGAGCATGCACCGCCCAATGAATCAGCCATCGCTCTTCAGACATACGAAAGATATGCTGGCTTCGTCCAATACGGAAATCGTGTCTCGTAATCTGAGGCTGAAGTCGCTTAAAAAAAAAAGACTATGTCCCTATGCAGTCTGGAAGCCTTGACTGTGGTAACGTTCACCTCATGTATGAGGGAAGTCGACGCTCAGCTCGATGGGCCATGTTGACATGCGGCTGAGAAGTAGTCCTAAGGTAGCCTAGCGTCTGGCGACTAAGGCCTAGTGATCAATGAAGCTTCGAACGTTTCGCTTGTCATTTCCTTACCGGGCGATGAAGCAAAGGGGACTTAATCGACGCAGAAGGCTGTGTTCCGTGGCGAAGTAGGCTTTCTTGCAGTACATCTGTCTTCCCTCACGATTCGCGCTTGCTAATCACATGTTGCCTAGGTCAATTTTCGTCAGGACCATCACCCGTGGACCTCGACTTGAACCTTCTCGACGGATTCTATTCAATTCCAGTATTTGGATCCTTCTGGTATGCTTGGGACAGCCCCATTGTGATAGACATGAAAACTGAACTCAGCGTCCCAAGCGTTCATCTTCGCGCCCATGTATGAGTTGGTTCTCGTCGGCCCGCCCATTCTCAAGCAGCATTCCGTGGATAAAAGGACGGCGAGATTGGTATTCGGGACGCCGGTAGCCGCACACGTGTTTTGTGGGATATTCAATTGCATCAAAGCATCTCTCAGTCGTGTTGAATGGGGTTCGCGACTTTCGACTCGCAGCTGTATGGCATCAATCTGGCTAGTAAACCTTGGATCGCAAGGCAAGATCGTGTACTGCAGTGGCGAACGAGTACCGGCACCGCGCATCGAAGTGCCCCAGCCATATGCATAGAGCATGAAGTTCATAGTTTCTGTGTTTGTGCATAGCGGATGCATTCGTGCGTCGAGCTGTACAGCTAGTCTCACTACGCACCAATCTTGTCTTGTCTCGTACTCGTCATCCACGAAGAACAATTGGTCTTCCTCGTCGAACCGCGACTTCGGCCAAGTGTTTGAAACGTGTAGATAGGGTTGTGGCTTCACGTGCAGCACGTGAAGTCTCAGCGTTGCCACAATCTCATCGTTCATCCAATTTGACTGCATGCTCGGTGCGAACGCTACATCCATAGTTGTCGGAGGCTTCGTGAGAAGGTTTTTGGGCCCTTCGACGAACTCGAATAGATACTGACCAGGTAACGCGAAGAGTTGCCAGGGATCGGCTCTGAAACCGGTTCTCGCCCACCTTGCGAAGTATGATGCCGAAAGGCGGCCCTCCGTCCACGAAACGGTAGTGCAGCGGCAATACACAGAAAAAGCCCTGACACCCTGTCATCTGCACAGGTATCTTGATCAGGGCAGTATCGAAGTCCACTCCGTTGTTAGTGACTGAAAACTCGTCTCTTAAGCTGCGCGTACGGGCCATAGTACCGCAGCCAGAGAAATAGCTGGGTGTTTCCGCTAAGACACCACAGTATGTCCGTCGAGGGTCGTAACACAGGCCAGTCGATTGTAGTTTCCAGGCAAATATACTCCAATCAGGAGTCTGCTTGATGATCTCCTCCTGTAATATTCGGAAAGCCTTTTCTTCTTCGCCGTACATTAGGGGCATGTTCACATCGAATATTCCCCTAATCTCAAGCGCGAGGTTAGTGGTAGCTAGTCAGCCCAGTAATGTTGGCCAGTTGCAATTGTAGTGACGTTTTTGAGCCGACGTGCTCCCAAGATTGATTGAAGAATTCCATCCTTGATGGCGCTATGAGCTCTTGTAGTGTCCAACCTCGACTGAACCTGCTAGGTGTGGTTAGTTTCTTGCCCACGACTTAATATGATAGGCCTAGTGGTAGATTAACTTACCACCTACACTTGCTCAGGGTTCCAGCCAAGAAATATGTGTCGTGGGTCGAGGGGAGGTCAGACAAGAACCCGTAACACACTTCTGCTCTCTCGTACCATCGGTACATGGAATTAATAGCCTCCGTCAACTCTGCACTGCTCCGCTTATCTATACAGCAAGTGTCAATCCAAGCATATTGTATGCCATCTTTGACTGCCAGTTGACAAGTCTTGTCAATCTTGGCGAACCCTTTCATGTGTTGCCGGAACGGCTTGCCGTCTACGTAGTCGGCGTACGAAACTTCCTCCTCTTCCCACGTGTGCGTTAGGATTGCATATGCAGGTATACTCTGGCCAATGAACTCCTCAAAAGTCCGCGTACTGGTGTTGATCAGTCGCATGATGTACGAGATGATGTAATGTAGCAGTCAGGTTTACATATGGGCAGTCGGCAGTGACGAGGCACAAAGCCGTGGAAGGCTGAGCTCGTGGCGCACGCAAACGCCTCTGATAATCAACATGACCAATGACGTTCGACATTGACAATTCAATCGTCCAACCATCCCGCGTGGGAAATGCATCGCCACTGACTCTTTCCTGGAGCACGACAAAGCTTTGTCTCGAGGTGCTTGAGCCCTCAAAGGCTAAGTGGTTTTGCATCATGAAGGCATTTGGGAAAATTTTCGTCGCATTTCTCAAAGTGTGAATGATACGGTCCATAACACAAAACTGTCTTCGAATACTTCCGTCTTGATAACACCGTCCACACACACACACACTCTCCCCTCTAATTTCTAAAGCACGCCCAATCATACGCGCCCGTGGTGCAATAAGCATACGTGTTCCCACCATACTGCCGCCCGCAAGCCGCCGGGGTATCGACGCTGAAGAACACTCCCGTTGGACCCACACACCGCCAGTCACTACATCCGTTCCCTCGCTGGAGAGAGTAATAGCCGTTTCCGTACTGGGCGCGACAGGCGCTGTTGATGTCGATGCCGCCGAGGCGTTCAGCGGCGAATGCTGTGGCAGCGAGGGCGCTGAGGAGGATGGTGTAGGTGACCATATTTGCGGTTGAGGTTCTGGAGTAGTCAGTACTTAGAGGGTGGGAACTAGTATGTACTTGAGAAACTGACGTGTTAGGATGGAAGTTCTGGCTGACGATGATGGTATCTGGGACTTTTGATCGAGCTGGCGAAGACGGAGAGGAGCGTGTCGAGGTGATGAGCTCAAGGTGGGTCGAAGAACTGCTTCTTATAGTAAATGCTTTCTTGTATAGAGCTGGATGTCTGCCCAGCGATGTCGGCGATGTCGGACTTCGAGCCTTCCTTCCATCATTAACTATGTCGAACCCCTGTGGTCGCGGTAGTCTGCCTGTATGTGATGTGTTGTGAGCGCATACGTAAGCTCGTATATGCTGCCATGCGGCACAGCTCCGTGCAGGAGGAACAGTTGATGCTCGGATCCGAACACTTCAACCGCGTAGGATCAGACTATCACTGTACCTTCGACTGCTCTCTTCCCTTCGGAAATTCAAGCTATCAGAGTAGCTTCGACACAGATTTGCATCAGTCAGTGAACACGTGGAGAAGTAGTTGGTGAGCCAGAAATGAGATGTCATGTCAAACGCTTAGTCCACCAATTCATGTAACGCCATATCCTACATCACAATGCTTCAACGTCCCACACTCCACGGCATGCTTTTCCGTCCGCCATGCTATTCGGGCTGCATATTTCTGCCCAAAAATCTTGAATTGCCAAAGTCTAGGTAAGCTTCTGCTTAATGAAGAAGGCTCGCAAATGCGACAGTTGCCACACGCAAGTGACACCGAGAACAACGAGCTGGATGATCGTCCATCGAACGACGCGCGAATTCGTAGTCTCGGACTGGTCACGGAACTCGGCCTCTCGCTCCTGGAATATTGTTAGCACTGCCCTTACCAATCTCTCTCGTTGTCGTAGTTGCATACTCTCTGGAAGATCTGCTCCCTCCTCACGTCCTGCAGCCGCGCGTTCAGATCCTGCACCTTCTGCGTGAGCGTCTGCACCTTCTCCTTGTCCGTGCTCTCGATCTTGCTCGTCTCGCCAATTGCCATGTCCAGCGTGAACTTGACGGTGCCGTGCACGCCTGAGCCCAGCCAGCCGCCGCCCGAGGGCACGTTCTGGGGTGTGACGCAAATGCGGTGCTGCCCCGAGTCGGCGGCGCTGAAGGTGAATATGCCCTGTGACGAGCCCCGTTGGGCGACGATGCGGTGGTTGTTGTCGAACGTCTCCTCGACGGTCACGAAGACGCCGACGTCGGCGTTGGTTTGGTACGACTTGGTCTGGTCGTCCCACGCTTCGGCGTGGTAGTGGCCTGGGAGTGTTAGCTACTGAGTTGTTCCTTCATACGCGAGGCCGCAACAATGTGCAGTCCAAAGTAAAGGCGAGCATACCAACGACCAGCGTATCTTTGGGCAATTCCTCGTAGAAGCACTTCTGGACCGCGCCGTCCATGAAGAAGTGCAGCGCCTGTGACGAGCCGGCCAGCGCGGCGGCGAGCAGTATTGAAGATTTCCACATGTCTGCGATCAGTCTCCTCCGCTGGATGTTGACGTTGGGCGGAGTCGCGGACGTTGAAGCTGATACTCTGGCGACCTCGAATGTTGAAGCGACACCGTGGAGCTTGTCAATCGCGCTAGTGCGGACCCCTGCCACGTGCGGTACTCCCCTTCTTCGACGCACGACCGCGCCTTCCTTACTTCAGCCCGTTTTGCACACAAGCGTATCCGAAGAAGTTCTTTGGACTGGATACTTTGCTTACTACACTCAATACTGACCATGAGTAAATATCAGTGAATAGCATGCGACACTGAAGTCAGTATCATGTAGAGGATGATTCGACACATTGGCATGAACTTGTCTCAAGATGATCTGTAGCTTGCACGTATGCTGAGTATCGTCTGGCTATTGCTGAAGTGCTCAATATATCGCGAAACCCACGTAAGCTACGATATGCTATCCTCTGCGCATCCTCCATCGTACTCCCGAACCCCGCAGCGGCGCAACATCTTACCTAGGTAAAGAGTCGTAAGCTTGATAGACGAGGTCCTTTTTCAATCATTGTATCTTCCACCACATCTCAACTCCTATCCATCCATCGAACAGTCTCCTTATCGCGTCACGACCTCATTGTTGTTGTTCTGTCTTAACCATAATCCAGCTGTCAACCACTCGATTTCGTGGTTCCATCATACAAGAGAAGAGAAGAGAAGGAATTCAAACGAAAAGAATCATGTTAACCCTCTTCCACCCCAACGCCAACAACTTCAACATCCTCAAATCCACCCCAAAAACAATCCTCATAACCGGCTCCTCCTCGGGCATAGGCCTCTCCACCGCTTCCCTCCTCTCCTCCCTCAACCCCACCCACAACCTCATCCTACTCGATCTGCACCCACCCCCACAAACATTCACCCACTCCCCTGCCCACCTCCTCGTGCACAAATGCAACATCACCTCCTGGGCCGAGCAGCGCGCGGGCTTCGAAGCCGGGTACGCCAAGTTCGGGCGCATCGACTGCGTGTTTGTTAATGCGGGGATTGCGGAGCACGGCGAGCAGTTTTTCACGGATGGGAGGGATGGGGAGGGGAGGCTGAAGGAGCCGGATCGGAGGGTGCTGGGTGTGGACCTCGATGCGGCGTGTGATACGACCAAGTTGGGTATTCACTACCTACGCAAGAACAGCGACGGTGGGGAGATTGTGTTGACTGCGAGTCTGGCAGGCTATTTGGCGTCTGCTGGGGCACCGCTGTACTCAGCTGCGAAGCACGGTAAGACACCAGCATCACCTTATTATCTTCGTACTTAAAGCCCCCACAGGAATCGTAGGCCTAATGCGCGCCCTCAAACAAGAATGTCTCAAGCTCCGCATCGCCATATCCGTTGTCGCGCCCGCCATAACCGTGACGCCCATCCTCACAGGCAACAACCGGCGCATGGCCGCGCCACCAGACGTGTACGCTGAAGAGATGGCTAAACTGGGCGTGCCTATTAACAAGCCTGAGTCGATCGCGTTGGCTGTGTGCTGGCTCTTCAATGAGGGCATCAAGGGCAGTGGCGCGGGGATATTCATCCAAGCAGATCGGTTTAGTGACTTGGAGAGAGGCTTGGCGAAAAGCAGAGAGCAGTGGATGGGGAAGGAGATGTTGGAGCTGTTTAGGGGTGGGAGGACGGCGCCGCTGTTCGATAGGATTGAAGGTGGGGAAAAGGCGAAGATGTGAAGATGGCGGGGTACGGAAGAGGTGGTTTATGTGTTTGGTAGTATTATACGCTCCTAAAGTCATGCCTACTTTCTCGCCCTCTTACTGCTGACCTCGCTTCCTTGACTGAACACACTCGCACTCCTCTTATGCCCTTGTCCTGCGGCGCCCTGACTGGTCGCACGACTTGGCTGCACACTACTCTCGTCCTCGCCTTCCGCATCGACATCGACATCGACATCGATATCCACGTCCGCATCCCCATCGCCGTCCCCATCCTCGTCACCACCATCATCTTCGTCGCCCTCTGCATCGTCATCGTCCTCTTCTCCCGGCGCATCATCATCATCTCCAAAGTTCGGATTGTTATCGTTCTCATCATCCTCGTCGTTCTCCGTCTCTTGCACTTCCGACTTCGGCTTAGGCGTCTCGCCAGGTTGCGATGTCCCAGAGCCGCCGTCCTTCATGTTCTGCAGCACACGGCACTCGCCTTCTTCTTTCTCGCGTACTTTACGCACGTCGAGAAGTTTGCCGAGCTTGATGACGAGATGCTCGAAGACATCGCCGACTCTTGATGTAGGTATAGGAATGACGTCTGCGATGCCGAGCGTTGCCAGCGCAGTCGCGATCTTCTGGGTTTGGACATTTGACTTGGCTTGGCGCATTTTGAGCAGCTTGTCTGAGCCGAACGTGACGCCAGATGTGAGGCGGTCGTGTGTGGAGACGTTGAAGCGATGTTCCTGGTGAGGCGAGAGCTGCTTGACAGGTGTCTGAGCCACAGGTTGAGAAGCCATGCTTTGCCGTCTGTTGGCCGCAGAGAGTTGTGCTTGTGCCGAGCCTGGAGTGTGCACCATGTCATTCGCGCTGAGGCTGAGTCTACCAGGCCCTGTGCCGCCGCCCGATGCGCGCTTCTTACTGCGATCTTGCTGGAACAGTTGCTGGAAGAGTGCTTGCAGGGCCTGCGATGACGTGAATGCCTGGAGACCTGCCGATACGGACTGGTTCGGTTGTGGCGCGTCCAGCCTCGCTCGAAGCTCTTCACGCTCGGAGTCGAGGCGGACGGCTGCCATATTGATGCGCTGTAGTTCTGTGAGGAGAAATTCTTCCTCCTTGACTTCGTCCATGCTTCGGTTCATAAGCGCCGTCGCCAGCATCTTTCTGTTGCGCTCCATGACGGGGTCGAACTTGGACAGCATCTCGTACGTGCTGTATTGCTCGGCGTCCATGTGCACCTCTGGTATCCGCTGCTTCATCAGCTTGGCCGAGATGTCGTAGAACCGCGCCTTGAGATCCTCCACAGTCCGTTTCTTAGAGGGTGCAAAGGGCATGGTGGCCAGCGCTTGGTCTGCATTGCCGTTCGCGGTCTCCGAACCGTCCATTGTGCTGTTCGACGGCTGGAAGTCGTACCGGTCCCATATCACTGCCCACCGGTACGCAAAGTCGTTGACCATCTGCAGCAGGTACTCCGTCTCCTCCCGGCTCCAGTCGTCGCTGCGGAGGAGCGCGTCGTACTCGTCGTCGGTGAAGGTGGGCAGGTCGACCTCGACGTTGTACTTCTCGTACTCGGAGCATAGAGTGACCTGGGCGTCTGCGTTCTCCGTGTCCTGCATGGGCGCATCGTCGGGTGTTTGGACGGGCGGTGCGGTGGTGTGCTTGCGCCGCCAGTGCCTCAGTACCAGGCCGTCACGGCGGGCTGGGTTCACGAAGGGCTGCTGTTCCCTATAGAGCAATGGTTAGTCTCCAGTGCATGCGTTTAGTCATCCGCCAGAATGTACCATTTCTTTGCTGGTCCCGTGTTCTGCCTCTTTGCGCGGTACGACTTCTTTTCCTCGTAGACTGCGACGGGCGGCGGTCGTTCGCCATACAGCGCTGCAACTTCACGCGCGACACCCTCTATACCCAGCAAGTCAGCACATAACCTCTTGCTATGCGCATTTCGCATTCTATGGCAGTATCACGTACGTATCTTGCGCGATCCGCCCGGCGGCTTCGGTCGCTTCTGTGTCGCTGCCTTTGGCGCATCACCGCCCATGGGCAGGCCGAGCATGTCGCGCACATCGCGTCCGGATGCCATCGCGGCACTGCAGAGAATCGCTTCGGCGATGGGCGAGGGTGATCAGAGGGCGTTGTTGATGGATTTGCAAGGGTGTCGCCCAGAGCGATGTTGAGCTTCGTAGGTGCGACCCTGCCGCGGGTACTTCGTAGACGCGCCTGTCCGAGCGTGGTGCCTGAGGACTTGACTCCACGCAACATGAAGGAAATAATTGTAGGAATGGATGTAGCTGCTTGCTGCGAGTCTACCTACACGCTCATAATGTGCATATTACAAACATCGAAGTGGTGTTGCGGTTGCCTCCAAAGTACTCTTCCGAACTTCACCATGCTAACAGCACTTCATCACATACGCAGAAGACGGATCTTAGTGTTCATCTATTTTACTCTCCCCTCTACTAGCCAGAATGCGGGCCCTCTGAACCACGTTCCCACAAGGTCCCGATACAGAAGCTTCCTTACATGCTCTGTTTCTCTCCTCCCACCAAAAGATAAGCTCGAAGAAATGAAATGTTAATCTGCCGTTGCTCTCCCCAATCGCGACGCCTGAACGCCAGTGCAAACACAGGGCGACCGAAACACGTCGCCTGCCACACGCAACGCAGAATCGTCAAGCCGATAAAGATGATGGTGGAAATGAAGGCGGTTCCAGATGTGTTCGGTCGTCGTGAAGTGGTTATTACCGTCGGGAAAAAAAGGAAATTTTTCGAGTCCTTCTATCAATCATTACAAGGTACCTATACAGGGAAGAAACAGCGTACATGGCCGGGAAAATGGTCGCTCAAGAACGAACTCCAGGATGCAGCGCAAAAGAACGAGGATTAAGCGAGCTGTCGGGCTGGATAGACTATTTTCCAGCGCCGCAGCAGAGCACGTTCATCAGCTTCTGCATTACGCTCTGCTTCTCAGCTTGCTGTTGCTGTCTCGGTTGCTGCGCGGCCGGGGTCGCTGATGGCACTGCGCGGTTGGTGGACGCAATGTTTTGTTGGCTGTGCTGGAATTGTGCCTGTGTAGAGGCTCCCTCTTGTGGTACTAGGTCTCCCACGCTCTTCCTCTTGATCCCCGAGTCCCGCTGCGTGTTCTCCCTTGGGCTTCTTCCGGGCTGGGCTCGCGTCGCTCCGGGCTTCGGGAGAGGCTCGTTTAAACGGTGGTGATCGATGGGTAGGTGCGTCTTGTTTTGCCTGTGTGGCTGGCCGTGGACGTTGACGGCGGTGGAGGAGTTGTGGTGCTGGTTGGCATTGTGCATCTGCTGGACAGCCGACGAGTGCGACTTCATCACTTCCCATCCCTTGCCGTTGTTCAGCTTCATCCAGTCGTACTCGCCGTCTTCAATCTCCCCGGTGCTCTTGAGTGCCTGAGTGAACAGCTCGCGCAAGTAGTCGTAGTCGGGGGTGTCCTCAAATCCAAGGTTCCTGACGTAGCTCAGGTACTTGTTGAACTCTTCTACTTCGAGTTAGCACGGATATTGCACGACTATGGAAATGGCACGCACCTGGAAAGCTGTCGCAGAGGTCCTTGATAGGGGTCGTCTGCTTCTTCTCTCCAATCTTCTCGTACTTTTGCTTGTTCGTCGCAGCCTTCAGGCCTTGCCATGGTAGTCCGCCGCGCAGGAAGTACATGAAGACATGGCCGAGGGCCTCGAGATCGTCGCGACGCGACTGTTCGCGTCCAAGATGGGTGTTGATACTCATGTAACGCGCGGTTCCGGAGAGCGACTTGCGTTCCCTGTAGGGAATGTGCTGCTTCGTCTTGGGGTCGCGGTACTGCTTGGCCATTCCGAAGTCGACAACGTGGATAACGTTGGCGCTCTTGGAGCCTGGGCGGCCGATGAGGAAGTTGTCGGGCTTGATGTCTCTGTAGATGAGGTTCTTCTCGTGGATAGTCTGCACCCTCGACAACTGTGTGGTGTAAGCGCGGTATTGTGATGCAGCTTTGCAGGACGTACCATCTGCTTCGCTACCATGACGACCGTCTTGATAGAGAACTTCCTGTTGCAGTGGTCGAACAGGTCCTCCAAGCTGGGGCCGAGGAGGTCGATGACTAGTATGTTGTGCAGGCCCTCCTGGCCGAAGTAATAGACATTAGGGATTCCGGCTGCATGGAGTTAGCTCAAGCTCTGTCAAAATGTGTGGGCAATGACGGGACTCGGCGTGACGCGACAACAGCACGACGCCATGCCACATGTCGTCTCAAAGTGCAAGTCTTCCCGCCAGGCGTAGTACACACGGACGTGCCCAAGGGGAGGGAGCAACTCACGGCAGCCCACGAGAATCTTGTACGTGCGGTACTCGTCGCGCAATTGCGGAGCATCGCTCTTGCGCGGCTCGAACTTGATTGCGACCTGCTGCTGGTTGAGGAGATTGATGCCCTCGAAGATGACCTGCACGCCGTCAGTAACACGTGCATGGACTCTGCAACGCTTCTACCCACGCCAAAACTCCCTTCTCCGATCTTCTTGCCGACACGGTAGTGCACCCCGACTACGTTCGAAGAGGTGGAGCCGCTCGCCATCTCGACGGGCTATGGTGTGGTGTGGAGCGGTGGTGGTGAAGGGCGGAAGTCGCGGTCGGGGATGCAGCAACACGACAGGCCGCAAGCGCCGTTGGTGGCTGTGCGACGGGCTCGACGGCGGGCAGGTCTCGCGACGCTGCAGAGAGGGCGGCGGGAGTGCGTGGGAGGGCAAGGAATGGGCGACGTGTTGTGGGTGGTGCAGCAGTGCAGGCAGAGAGAAGAGAGCGGTCGTCGAGGACTGAGAATAGGGTGCAAGGAGACGGTCTGGCGTGCACGGGCTGGTCTAGGCTGCTTTCGGACGGCGACATGGCGGCCTGTTAGCTGTATCCGCGCACCTCTTTTTATGCTCGCGCGCAGCTGCACGAATTGATTGAGAGATATTGGCTGTTGAAGCGCCGTCAATCTTACCGCATTCACTTCTCCATCGTCGCGACGCTCGCAGACTGCTGCACCAGCGCCTCTATCCAGGAACATTCCCGACACCACAGCCAGCGCCGGAGATTCGCACAGCCATACACGACACGGCACGTCGAATCGCTGCGGCAGCTCGCATTGACTTGCCTCACGAATGCGGTGCAGCCACACGTGACGCTTCCATGGTCAAGCCTCATCAGAGTCACCACTGCCTTGCCAAATTGCGCCTCACAGCATCGCTCCAACGGCGCTGCCGTGCAACAACATCTCCTCAGCCTCGTTCCACAACGCTCATCTGTAATCCTCATCGCGTCTTTGCCGGCAACCGCTCGATGTCACGCCCCCAGGCTCGATCCCCGAGCCCAAGGAAAGTGGCTGCGGCATTACACCGCACCAATCAAAACCCGTCTGCGGCAGGGACCGTTTTGAAGCCCGCGCTCCGTGCCACAAAATTCATTAGGAACCCGCCGTTCGGTGGATACGACGCTCTAACGCAAAGGGTGTCGAACTCGCGTGTTTTCGCTCCGTTCCTGGCAGGTCGCAATTTGTGAATTATCAGATTTATGCGTATTGACACATGTACATTGGACTGTTGGTGGCTGCGAACGCGCATGACCTGAACTAAAGTTGAACAGCGACGAGACGCTTCCTGTGTGGAGGTCTGTCGCTAGCTATGAACACAAGGTGAGAAAAGAAAAGACAAGCCCGCTGTGCGCGGTCCTACTTGTAGAGAAACGCCGTGCCCAATGCTTGAACCCCGTGCCTGATGCTTTTTTTCGCCAAAGAAAAATTGTAAGCGCTGCCTCAATAGCTCAAGCCTCTTCCATCTCCACGTCGCGGTCCTGATCACCTGCGCCCTCAGGCCCGGCCTCGACTGCGCCTGAGGCTGCTCCGTCAACTGCGTCCTCGATGGCAAGAGGCGCTTCCTCAGCATCTTCATCATCCTGTTCCATAAGCGCGAGTTGTTGTCGCTCTACCACGATGGCTTTGCGTGCAGCTCGCTGGGCCTCGAGCCACCACTCTCCAAGCCTGTTCTTATTCAGATGCTCTTGCAAAAGGTCGTCATCGCGAGCGTTGTCCTTAATGATGGGCTCGCGGAGATCTTCCATGGCGAATCGGGTGGCAAGGTCGCCGTGCTGTGTACCGGCGCCAATGAAGCTGTGCGGACTCTCTGGGAACACGAAGCCTTTGATGTAGCCGGAAGCTGGAAGTCGCATTAGTCATGCCTGGAAATATACACAGTGATGTGAACTTACCCATCAGCTCCATGAGACCCTTGATGGTCCAGCCCAGATTCGTTTGTAGTAGTAGATCCTGTAGCTCGGCGTCTGATATGCCCCTGGTCTGGTTGATCTCAGCCCAGTTGTCACTGAGACACAGTCGCTTCCAAATGAGACTGAGGAGGCCGTCGCGGGTAACTCTGTTCAGGTCCTCCCAGTGGATGGTAAGAACTTTGATGGCAAGTATGTATTCGTTGGATTGCAGTAGACTCGTCATCTCTTCCTGGTCGTTCGAGTCCATCAACGTCAGGATGTCGATCATTAGCCCGGGATCAATGACTTTGTGGTGGATGAGATTCTCGAAGGCTTCCTTGAGTATGGACTGGTGAGCGGGTCGTTGTAGGAGGCGACCCTGCCCAAATGCGGTCATGAGAAGCTCTACGGCTCCTTCGTCATCCAAAGCCCCCGTAATGATTGGGTCTAGCTGATTGTACACATCCTCTCGGATCTTGGCATATTCGAGTTTTGAGCTCGCGTATTTGTTCATGTCCGACTTCTTCCGCTTGTTCTTGCTTTTCGATTTTGCCTGTGGAGGTCGTCCTGCTTCTTCCGCAGCAAGAATAGCAAGCTTGCCCATGGACAACTCGACCCGCTGGCACCAGGCGTTAGTTTCTTGCTTCGTAGCTGCCTCAACCAAGGATTCGGCAGCCTTCCCGTATTGCTTCTCGCCGACCACGTCATTGATCCAGCTGAGTCTCGCACGAGATCCTTCCTTGCGTAGAAACGTCGTGAGCGCCGGCTGATCAATGTAGCGCGATGTGAAGAGAAGCGACGTCTTGCTCTCCGCAACATGCTTGGAGTAGAAGGCGTCCGCCCAGCGATCGCCGTACAGATCGAAATATCGAGCGATGCGCTCAATGAGTTTCTTGAGCTTGACAGAGCTTTCGACTTGCTCCATCTTGCTTTGACTGCTCATGTGCTGCGTGGCAAGCCACTCGCTTTCCTCCCACACCAAGTTGACCAGTGTCGGCATATCGTGGTACTGCTCCGCAATCTTCATACCCTCGTTCGGCATTCCGACCTCCATAAGCCCCATAATATGCGAAGGGCGGACGTTCGTATTCCACTCAATCTCCAAGCTGCGCCCCATTTCCACCTCCTTCTCTTCATCCTGTTCCAATGCCCATTGGAAACGCTCGACATGAGTACGACAACCAAGTTTGACCAGACGCGGGTTGTCGGATGCAATCTTGTGAGCGAGAACCTCCGAGATGTGTTCTTCATAACTGTTGACGGCCAGGTTCCGACCCACATCGACAAGGCTACGGATAGAGCTTACAATGTTGTGCGAGGACGTCCAGAAGTAAGGTAGCAAGCCATAACCGTGCTTTGGCTTGAGTATGCTGTCCTCGAGTGAGTCTGGATCAAGCTCGTAGGTTTCAATGTTGGCTTCCCGAAATCCATAAGCAGTTTCCAAAGTGACAAGTATCACGTCTGTGCCTTCACTAAGACGTTGCATAACGGATGTATGGTCCTTGACACCGTCCTTGATATAGAACGTCCGCAGAAAGAACCACCCCCAGGGAATGAGGACCTGCAAGGTGTCCACGTCCTTGATGAAGAACTGCCTGATAGAGTCCGTCTCGCCAACTTCCGTATGGAGTGCTGTCTTGTACCGCTCTTTCAAGGCTCTGACGATGTCGCCCATTAGGATGCTCTCGGGGTATGACTCTGGGTGCAGCCGCTGATCTTCTAATTTGTCCTGGTACCACGACCATAAGGCGTGTGCTGCCGCAAGTTTCTCGGCCTGCCCTAGCAGACGCCATTTTGTCTGAAAAGGCAGAGGAGGGTATTCGGAACGTAGGTGGTTAATGAGGGTGCGAAGACAGGCGGCTCGTGTTCGGAATTGATCGTCCATACTTGAAGTCACCTTCTCCAGCGACTCGTAAGAAGAGCTCAGTACTGCAGAGCTGACATCCACTGCGGCCTGCGCGACTTCATCTTCGGTAAAGGAGAAGCGTGACCGAGTGGAGAAGTCTAGCAGGTTGCCAGGCGTTGCACTGAATAACGTGGCTTGTTCGAGCTTGCTCCTGGCGGTAACCTTTTGTCTTTCCACATCGGTGTCATCGTTGCTTGGTGGCTGAGCGCTGATCTTCAGTACTCCATGCTGCTGGACGAAGATCAGAACACTCGCTCGTTTGTCCTTGGGGTTGCCCTCATCCACTGCATGGCCGGATACGATGACTGGCACGTCGTCGCGAAAATATACAGAATCTTGAAAGGGGGGAGGCAGTCGTCCAGAGTCTGCAAGTAGCTGGGTCTCGGGGCTTTCTTCCGGCTGGGCCAGCGACGCGATGCATACAGCTCCAGGGAATAAAACGTAGGCCGTATGTCCTGGACGAGGTAGCAAAAGGGCCGCGGTGGGCTCGTGAGCAATCTGTGCTTGCTGGAAAGTGCGGATCGGTATCGCTCTGCTGATGGTGCTGCCTGAAGTGGTGAGGTCCACCTCCAGGAGAGAGTAGTCGAGCGATGCCGGCCCTGAAGAAGCGACGAGGACCAAAAGACTGACGGTGTCTCGCGAGTGCGGCTGATGCAGAATCGCGAAGTCGAGCACTTGGGCATCTCGCTGGCTACGCAGTTCCGGCGCAGTGTCCGTTCGTACCGCAGAGGCAATTTGTGCCTGTACGTCCACCTCCCCAACGAAGCTGTGCTGCCCGGACCAGTTCAGGTCCCATTTCTGGAACAGGCCAGCGCGTGTTGCCGTGATGATCTCCATGTGACCCTTGGCCTCTGACGGGCGTGCCTTGACTGAAGCAACGGTCTTCCGACTCGAGCCTCCAAGCAGCCCTTTGAAGCTGAAGAAGCTCCCATTAGAACTGCTCGGCGCGCTCAGAACGACGGCATTGATGCTCGGCCGGCCTTGCGCGTCGCGGAGGGTTAGATGCACAAGGCGGCCGCTGCTGGAGACGAGGACATAGCCAGCGTGTCCCGCATCCACCAAGCTGGTGATGGCCTCTCCAGAGTACAGCTTCACGGTGCCCTCGACTCCGTGTTGCCGCTGTGTGTATGCGCTCTCGATGTTCTCCCAGAAGGAGACCCTGCCACTCGCGGGCGCAACTGCCACGACGCCGTAGTCGTTGCTGGGGTGGTTCTGGACGATGGCGCCCAGCGGCAGCGGGTCTGTGGCCCTCAGGTGGAAAGGGAGCGCGAGGACGGCGGCTTTTGGGACGATGTCGGCGGTGTAGTCCCATACGAGGGCGTGTTCGTGTGTGAGGGCGAGCGCGAGGCCGGCCGAGGAAAAGGCAGTCGCGGTGTAGGGCTCTGTGTCTGCTGTCAGCCGGATGGTCATACTGCGGGCGCGGGCATCACTGCGGCGTACTGGCGGGCTGGCGCAAGACGGTGGGGAGCGCGGGCAGCTTCTTGACCCCGTAGTTGGCGTTCTTCACCAGATACAGCGTGTTGTCCTCCTTGATCGCGCGCTTCGGGGGCGTCTTCTTCTCGCGGACGGGTATGGCGACCATCTCCAGCGCCTTCTCAGCACCGCCGTGGCCCGCATGGCCGTTCATCAAGGCGCCGCCGTTCCCATTGACGTGCGGCGCCTCCCTGTCGGCATACGTCTCGTTGCTGAGCTTGCTGCGCTTTCGCAGCGGTTGCTGCTGCAGCCCGTCCGAGGTGCGCTGGCGGCGCCGGGGGTTGCTGTTTCGCAATGAACTGCGCGCGCTCTGCACAGAGGCCTCGGGGGAGAACATGGCGGCGGCAGCGAGATGCGGGGGGTTGACGCGATGAACCCGCCGTGTGTTGTTGGCTCAGTCGCGTCGAGGGTGTTGGGTGTTTGGGGACAGTCAAAGTATCTTGACAAGATGACAGGGATGACACACGCTAACGATGTGGTGGAGAACAGCACATACACATGTACAATCACTTGCTTGCTTTTACTTTGGCCTCCCGCTCGCACCTCTCACAGACTGTTTGCTCTTGGAGGGTCTTCATACATTCACGATGGCACAGCAAATGCAGGCAAGGTGCTTTTGTGTTTTACTTTGTTGGTCATATCTCATACTCGTTACAGGTTGTCACATCGAAGAGCGCCGTCTTGCGATGAGACCCCATTGGCGCTGTTCCTCAGCTTTCGTGGATGAAAAGGAAAAGAGATCGTTGAAGAAAATAGTACACACGCGAAACTTGCGCGAAGTCCGAATCATATCGACCAGCAATGACTTCCCATGAGATGACTAGCCAGTCAAGCCACAGCCATGCTGACCTCACAGTATGCTGAGAGTTTCATCCCTCGTCCGCTGCTTCCCTTTCGGGCCGAGCACTGCACCTAAAACTTCCTGTCGTGCTCCTCGTCGTCGACGGACTTGTCGGTAGAGGTGGTGCTCTGCTTCTCGAGCTCCTCACCCAGGGGGCCGTGAAGCTCCTCCTCGAAGACAGGCTCAGTCTCAATGGTCTCGAACTTGGTCTTGAAGTCCTTCATATTCATGGTGGACGAATTGCTGCGACGGCGGGCATTGACCATGTTGGGATTGATGTCCTCGAGCTCATCGCCGGGTGTGCCCCTAGATTGTAAGGTCAGCGAAAAGCACACAGCGAGTAAAACGTCATGGTCTTGTATGCATAGGGATGGTGCGGTGTGTAGCACCACACTTGCTACGATGCTCACCACGAGCAGTGCGCGAGTGCAGTCAGGACTCACCAATTGCCTTTCCCACCACCACCCTTCTTGGTCTTGGTAGGGTCGGAGTCTGCGTGACCTTGCTTGGCGAAGTACCGAGGAAGCCTCGACTCACGCTCAGCAGTGCCATCAGCAATGCCGGCGTGGTCACGGTCAGTGAACTTGTGGGAGCGAGTCACTGTCTCATGTTAGTGTATTGTCAACGATTGCATTGCTGATGACGTGGATCTGTAAAGGTGACGTTAAGCAGCTTGACAAGCCTGAGAGTGCTCAATGGAGCACATATTCAAGCTGCGGTGTGCGTAAGGGTAGACGGCACTCACTGTTTGTTTGTTGTGGTGGATTGGGTTGGTCTTGGGTGGATTGAAGAGTCGAACGCTGGAGATGCTGTGTTGAAGTAATCAGGTACGGAGCAGTCGGAGCGATTGAAAGCTAGAAGCTTCAGTAAACTGTCACGAGACCATCCGAGCTATGACCACCCAGGCGCGCGTCGGAGTGAAGCAGCGTGACCATGGCGCCACGAGTAGATTTTCGTACCTTGCAGGAGCGCGTTCGAGTCACAGATGAGCACGAAGATGAGCAACAAGATTCAATAATGTGCTTGTTTGGTGGTTGCAAGATGGACGGAAGGAGCGGATGGTCAACAATGGCTCGCGTGCTCTTGCGTGAGATGAGTATCAGAAGCGGGGTTGACGGCGGCTGCTTTATGTCGTAACGTGCATCGACCCCTTCCACAACTGCTAGACATGCATCTTGGCCTCATTGAGCGTTCCGACTGCCGATGCCCCAAGACGAGGCTGTTATAGGGATGATCTTTGGTTCCTGAAACGTGATAGTGAAAGGGCCCTACGTCATACTAGTGATCGCGTGTCGTTCGCGATGGTGGATGGTTGTCTATCCTCGAATTGTGCCTTAGTTGCACTGATTGCTGTCAACTGGTACTTCATAGCATCGGTACACCTTCCCATGCTTGAGCTACCAGGAGAGGGCTGGGCTTGTATTTTGTACGCCATGGGCTTCCACGCTGTTTCTCAGTCATGCAGACAATGCAGGGGCTTTAGTCTTCCCCACATTCTCAGCGACACTAACGTCGCCCTAGCGGTACTTCATCATGTGACCATCTCTCCACCCCACCCGTCTAGCCAATGATCTAGCCAATAATGACGACCGCGAGTTCGGAGCGACCGCGGAAAAGTCGCGACTCGATTTATCAGCGGCGACTCTACCACCACGCTATCTTTTGATGATTCACACAGCCGATTGTCTCTCACAAACAGTCTTCAAATATCAAACGTCGATTCCTGAAAGATCTCTGCACTGCAATACCCCGCCATGGCTGCCCCGCGCATCCTCCTGCTCTGCCCGCCGTCCCTATCGTCACACCCAGAAGCGCTCAACCGGGTGCTAGAGATCCATGATCGCTCCACCACCGACCTGCAGATGCTCGATCGCATCGCAGCCGGCCTGGTACATCTGCCCGCCGCCACTTATGACGTCGTTCTCCTCCTCACAGACGCCGACGGCACAACGCGCGAGAGCCACAAACTGCTCGCACGAGACGTCGCAAGCAACGTCGCACAGTCGCTGAAGGTCGGAGGAATACTGCGGGGCCAGAACGGCATACTGGACGGCGCAGCGAAGACGGAGGCGATTCTGGCGGGGCTGTCTGAGTCCCCAGACGGCATGGTCAAGGTCGAGCAGGTGGAGAGCGTGTCGATACCACTCAAGTTTGGCAAGAAGACAAATGGCGTCAACGGTGCGAATGGAGCAAACGGCGCAAACGGCGCAGTCAACCCAGATGGCTCCGTGCCACTCAACCTCAATGGCAAGCGGAATCAGCCAGAGCCAGTCAAGCCTGTAGGAGTAGGCTTCGTGGACTTTAGCGATGATCTGGACGACCCAATAATCACAGGCGAGGACGATGACCTGATTGACGAGGACGACTTGATCACAGAGGAGGATATGGCGCGGCCTGTTATTCAACGTGAGTCACCAGCCTCTATTTCAACTCTACGATGCTAACACACGCATAGCACCCGAGTGTCAACCCAAGGCCGGAAAGCGGCGACGCGCTTGCAAGGACTGCACATGTGGGTTGAAGGAGAAGATGGAGGCCGAGGACAAGGCGATGCGCACGACCGCTGACAAGCAGCTCAACGCACTCAAGCTGGGCGCAGACGATCTTGATGAGCTGGACTTCACCGTGCAGGGCAAGGTCGGTAGCTGCGGTAACTGCGCGCTCGGAGACGCCTTCAGATGTGACGGCTGCCCATACATCGGACTGCCCGCATTCAAGCCGGGCGAAGAGGTGCGATTGCTGAATAACGACATCCAGCTGTAAATATTTGGGATGGCTTTGGGAACTGCATAGGCGGCGCTGACACATGATTCAAGATTGGGGCATTAGTATTTAGACCGCAAGTGCAAGTGAGTAAACAAGCAATTGCATAATTGATGAAACTATCGAACCCTCACATTTCACACAAACACCTTATCATCCTTACCTTGCTTATCCCAGTAACCCCCTCCACTAACCTATCTACTCCCCATACTGATCATCGTCTTCCTCCAACTGCCCCACGTCTGCCTCCCCTTCGACACCTGCAGCTCATCTCCATCGCCATTCTCGCGCTGCAGCGTACTCAACGGCGTTCGCTCCCTATCGCGCTCGCTCGCCGCACACGGCTCCGCCCTTGCATCCACAGGAAACAATCCTAATCCCGCAGGCCTCACAGCCGTCGGGCTCGAACTTGGAAACGGCACGGCAGTATTGCGCTTACTCAACTTATGCGGTAGCTGAGGCCGCGAACTCTCGTGCAGCGATGCGAGTCGCGACTGTCGATGCGCCTCCATGGAGTTCACACGCCCATTCGACGTGCGGAAGCCGATACTACTGCTGCTTAGCTCTTCGATCTCGGGCTCCTCGTCGACACCATACGTCAGGTTGCCGGACATATCGCGTGTGATAAATCTGAGTCTCGTGGACGACTCGGGAAGCATAGACACGCCGTCTGCGGCGGTGGTGATGGCGTTGCCAATGCTTAGAGGCTGGAGCTCGGGCGTCGAGATGTCGAAGTGGGGAAAAGCTGTTGATTGAGAGCGGGAGTGGCCGCGTTGCTTTTTGGGCTGGGTGCGTGAGTGGCGGGATTGCGAGCGTGAGTGGAGTGACCTGCGGGAGTGACGCTCTTGGGGTGTCTCTTTGTGGGAGGACAGGGCTTTGGATGTGCGGTTCAGGTTGCGTGCGTCGCTTGCTGCGCGGGAGTGGCAGGCTGTTGATTTAGGCCGTTCAGGTGATGTAAGTGGGCGTGCCTTGGTTTGAGGCTCCGTTCGAACAGGAGAGGACCTCACGCCGAGACTGTATGTCGACGACTGGTTCTCCTTACCGCCGTGATCGTCATGGTGTCTGAGGTAGTGGGGTGTAGGATCGCCTTTATGTGGTCAGTAAACATCTCTGAGGGTATCCTGGCGGATTGAACGCAAAGGTGCAACTTACGTTCGCTTGTACGCTTGAGCTCTCTATGGCTCTCACGCTTGCTGGACCTTTAATTTCTTTCGGCACTGCTACGCTTGCTCCTTGAGTCGACATTGAGAGGCGGAAATTGATATTGCTCTGGCTTGATTGTGTCCCGGTTCTCGGCTTCCTCAATATCATCCTCCTCGTCAGCGTAAACACTGTCGCTACGCTCGGCATCCGTGAATATGTCACTACCCGTCAAGTCGTTGAGCTTTGATTTGAGCTCGTGTGTTCGAAGGCGAAGGCTATCACATGTACTCCCGCGCCATCTCGTCCCAACTGCACTAGAACCAGCGCTGGTACCCGGTCTTGCGTAGCTCTTTTCGACCTGATCGCGGTTGACACCCGCCGACGTGTATGGACGTAGCACCCGATTCTGCCGCAGGCCACCGGGAAACTCTCGCTTCGGCGTTTCAGGCGTAAGGCTGGCTACTGCATTCTGGTTTTGTGGGATCTCCTTGCCTCTGCCCTCGACAACATCGTCGTCAGGCCTAACAATGGTGTTTCTCTTCGCCGAAGGTATCGCCGTTGGCGGCGACGACCCCGGTTCGGTAATGAAAGCTGGCGGCGATTTGTACGTAGAAGACGACACCCGGCTTCCTGCGGCGCTGAAGAAGGGAGACTGAGCAGAAGCTCTCTTGCGGATATATGAGTTGCGCTTATCGTCCCAATTCTGACGATCTGCCAGACTACTACGCCGAGAAGCTGGCACAACCCGCATGCTTCGCCTTGCTTCCGTTGGTGTCGTTACTTGTGCTGTGCGCTGCTGAGCAACAGGTGGCTGAGTCGAGGCTCATGGCGCGGTAGAAAATGTGCTGGTGCATCTAGTCGTGCATGACGCTGCACCCAGTGGTCGGCGCATAGACGAGCGAGATAAATTCGTGTTGGTTCGCATTGGCGAGTACGTGTGCCGGGAGGGTCCCACTCCTGTTATGCGTCGATTGACGGGCAAGCCCGAGCTACGATGAATTTGGTCTTGGTAAACAGTCGTCGTCCAGCGTTTGTGTTTACGTAAAGAATCAGACTTCTGCGATGTTCGCTTAGCCAATTCAGTCGGGATTTTCATGGAGTCGTGGGGATGCTGTGAGGGAGCCGTATCGTCCTGGATTCCGAAAGTGGAGTATTGGAACGTGTCGAGAGTGTTGGACTCGCCCGAATCAAGTATTCTGGTGTCGGCGTCACCATTTGAATCGGTGAGCGATTGGCCAATGCTGCGGCTGTCTGGTATCTCTGTGTCGATCTTGGGGGCCTTCTCAGGGGTACGTTCTAACTGAGGCTCATCATTACCCTTGCCTTTCTCGAGGTCCTCGTCTTGCTCAATGATGATGTTATCAGGCCAGCCTAGTGGTATGTTCATTGGCCGCGATATATCAGACTTTCTAGGGCTTCTCGGGACCTGCGGGCTGAGGTAGCTTTGGTTCTTCTTCCGCCGACGCAAGCATATCGCGAGGGTAACGAGCAGCAATGAACCGCAGATAGCACCGATGATAGATCCGACAATGATTCCTGTAGTCTTGCCCTTAGACTCATCAGCATACGAAGTGGAGCTGCCCTTGCCAGTTGGCATGGTTGCGACTGCCGGTGAGACAAGAATCTGAAAAGCTTGCGTATCCTTGGTCGTGCCGTCGCTCGAAGTTGCCTTCAACGTACATTTCACATCCTGGGGCGAGAAGTCCTTTTGTATTGTGCCAGAAATCGTAAACGTAGAAGGATCGAAGTGCAAGTACTTCGATAGAGAGGCGAAGTCGACGCTAATCCTCTCATCTTCTTACGCAAACACTTGCGACGGTATCACGTATGAGAAGTCATCTCCGATAGTGGCGTTCAGTTGGCCAATCTCAGCGGCGATCACGTCTGATCTGAAAGCCAGGTGGAGGCTGTACTGCGCATAATCACCATACTGATCCTTGGCACGTATAGGGACGTCTTGGGCCATAGTATCGGCTGGGGCACTCTCGTATATCTTCGCAGTACTTTCGTCAAGCTTGAGCCACGCTGGCAGCTTTGCAGTGAACTGGATCTGCTGGTCTGAGATGGGCGAACCATCGAGAAAAAGCTTGCTCCTGAGGTCGGTTATGAGAATGTCGGCACCTTTATCCAGGTCTGTTGTTTGGCTGAAGGGCTGGAACAGTAGTTGATGGTTGCTCACAGCGATGCTGAATGACAGCGTTGATGCGGCGTATCCAGGCTGATTGGTCGCGATGAGCGTGATGTCGTAAGTGGTCTAGCAACGCGAGCGTGATCAGTTGATAACCCCAGGAGAGGCGTATGAGAATGCATGTGCAAAGACTTACCGCTGAGCTTGCTGCCGGCGTTGTGCCTGCAAAATGCAGCGACGAGGTGTCAAAGCTGATCCATGCCGGTAGAGGTGTGCGGTCCGAGAGAAGTGCAACGTAAGACAGAGAGCTGCCATTGGCACCGAATGTATCTGTAGGGAAGGAGATACTGAAAGGCCTCGAAGGTCCCGTGGTTAGTGTGTGCGGACCGGAGACTTGTCCAGCTTGCGACAACACCTGCGTGATGTTTCCTTGCGTTTTGGGTCCAGCATCCTTGGAGACCAGCAGTTTCGAGTTCAGGTTTGCGACCGCTCCAGCCGCACCGGCAGCAGCGATTGTGAACGATACTTCTCCCGCATCGCTTGCGCGTGGTGTTCCGAAAAGAGTGCGACTTTTGCTATCAATGGACAGCCAGGAAGGACTTGCGATCAAGGAATACTGCAACTTGTCCGAATCGCTCTGGAACGTTGTAGGCGCAACTTGAAACGAGAATGGCGCATCAACATGCGCGATAGGCGGGAATTGTGAACCGAGTGGATAGTTGACTTGAAGATAGGCTTGGACAAGCTCAGCACAGAAGGCTGCTACCAGGAGCAGTCTCATCATTGCTCTACCTCACGATTAGTCCTACACACTTTTTGGAGTTTTTTGATTACAGTGAGACCATTTTTGCCATGGCTTGAATGACACCGTTCGAGGGGCGCACAGAGGGGCGCACATGCTGTAGACCTTTGTCGCATACAGCCACCTACTCCTTGGATTCTGGAATTCCTCATCGCGCTTGATACGCGGTCGCGTCGAAGATGCCTTACTTTTGTGCGCCGAGGGAGGAATGTAGAATCTCCCCCCCTCCCGGCCATCCCTCACAAACTCAATCAACGTCTTTATTGATCGCAGAGACCACCACGAACGTCTTTCGCGGTTTCTGTAACAGAAATCCAAGCTGAGTAAAGTTTTAGTAGACGTTCTCGCAGTTCCGCTTTTCATAGGTGTCGAGAGCCCAAGTGGTGGTGGAGAGGGATGCGTCGCAGCAAGGGAGTACAATGTACATTGACCTGCCACCTCATCAATAGCACAACGATTCCATCACTGGATTGCTAGTTTCATTTTCAAGCCCGGCCGCCCTGGAGCATAGTAGTCGGGACGATGCTCCACTTGCGCAAACCCCAACGAATCGTACAAAGCTTTGGCTGGTCGACGATGCTCGTCCACCCAAAGACAAATGCTTTCGCCGCCTCTGGATTCCAACTGGTGGCGCAGGGCATGTACGAGACACCGGCCAATGCCCTTCTGTCTCTCTTCTTCGATGACACAGAGCTTGTGCAGCCAAGTCACCCGCTTCACGCGCTGATACACGAGATACGCCACGATGACATTCGGAGTAGTTTCTTTGTATGCCAGTATCAGGCCGATGCTCTTCTTCCTCAGTTCCACGTCATAGTCGAAGCCTTCACTGGCGGGGAAGTTCTTGCGTTCTAGTTTAGCGACCTGGTCTCCAGCTGCAACGCGCTCTTTTGGGGTGAGCGTCACAGAGTGCTTGATCAGAATAGCTGGAGACACTCCGGTTCTTGCTGTCGAAGATTGGCTCATCGCAATTCTCGAAGACTTTACACGACCAGCGTCGAAATTTGGCGAGCCAGCGCGGGTCGCACTGGTGCTTCGTTCGTGCGTTGATGTAGGTATCCTGGAATAGGTAGCGGGGTCCAGGCTTCTACAGAAGCCGCCCGCGACGATTCCTAGTCAACGTAAGCGGGCGAGCTGTTTCTAAAGTGTGTATGGCTGTGGATGCAATGTGTGTGCGGATTTGGACGGTGAAAATGAAGATTGGCTGCTGGCGCACGTGCCCATGTTCTCACTTCCAACCTGGGAGGTTCGCGGCTTCCAAATCTCATCCACAATGTCCAGCATTCAACAGCAATTTATGCAAACAAGAATCGTCGCAGCCTGCTACCAATCGGAGGCAAACAAAATCGCGGAGGGTACGAACCTATCCGTCATCTTATGTTATGGACTGAATAGATTCGGAGTGCCTTCGCGCAACGACAACAACTCACTGTCATTTTCGCTGGTAGCTGCAAATGGTGGCACTCATTCATTCTCTCAACAAAGCCCGTGTTGTGGCATAGATCAAAGATTATTTTCTGATGGATTGATTTTCGCCGATAGTCGAAACGCATTGATTAGTTCTCGCAATCACTCGTCGTCCCAATGAGACGATACTTCTGACTCACCCACCGAATGTCGGAACTGCGAAATTTTGCAGCGAATACAGCCACTGTGTTGTTTCATACTCATATTCAAGATACACATACAATCCTGCGGCCGTGACGATACCAATACGTGAAAACTTCCTCATCTTATCCAGTCTTATCCCAAGCCATCGCAGTTCAGCTCAAATGTGATACACATGAAGTGAAGGAGATCGACTCGTGTGCCCAGTCCCCAATTCGTGAAATGATAAGCCGGTCGCGGGCGACATCACCGTCGATGGCCATCGTACCGGGTAAAGCACCCCAAAACGCCGAACCGGCGCCGGAGCCCGCAAAGCTAGAAGGACAGAAAGGCCGTGGCAGACGTAATAAATACATTTTGGGCTCTGTGTTTGAAGTCGCGCCGCAGAACCGAATGGAAGCCAGATGGTCAAATTGAATAGCGCGACTGTCGCTATGCCTTTGCGGCGGCGCCCGGTGTAGTGTCCTGCGTCTCGCTCTCGAGGTCTGAAGCAGATGTCTCTCGGTTCAGGCTCGTCTCGCGGTGCAGGAAGGTAGACTCCTTGACGGGGCTGCCGGCCTTCTCCTGGCTGTTGCCATTCTGCGTGTTCGTTCCAGTCGGCGTGGGAGGAGCGATGTGAGGGATCTTCTCTGGGTTGGGGTGCTCACGGCCGACCTGAGTGACACCGACGTCGCCGGCCTTGCCGGCCTTGGAGAGGGCGTAGTCGCCGCTGTCGAAGTACTTGCGCTCCTAGACAAGATGGTCAGCATGCAGTGACAAGAAGGTGTGAGGACTATGGCTACCTTAAGCTTGTTTTGCAGCAGGTCCTTCTTGTTCGGAAGCTTGCCGTACAAGCGGAAGAGCTTGGCTTCTTCTGCCGACATTTTCTGTGTGTTCATGTTAGCCCTCAGCTATTGGCAAGCTTCTCCTCCGCATCCAAGCCCGCTGTTGATGACGTACGCTGATGTCGACCTTGTTCTGCTGGTGCGGGTTCATTGCTGCGGTTGTAGTAGGTGCTCGTTACTGCACGCTATGCGACTGACGTTGGGTGGGAGGGCAAGTGGTCGCGAGGGTGCGTCGTGGGTTGTGTTGACTCTTTGTTCTGTGGCCAGGGAACTGAGGGCCAGGGTAGGGGTCACGCGTAGTTTGTCCTGGTCGGTCGTTGGGTCGCGCTGGTCCTTGGGCAGTGACGTGATAGGGAGCCAGGGACAGGGTGAATTGGTGCGTGGTCTTGCCGACTTCCAGCGTGTGCGATTGGAGGTCGAGGAAGCTCGGGCGTGTTTACGACGCTGTTGCCTGACAACGCAGAACGTCGACGTTTGCTGAATCCTGCAACGTGGATGCGGCGTGCGTGTTGCTGTTGCTGAAACAGTTGCGTGGAGATGCCCCTCTATCGGTGGTATACGATAAGCCTTGATCGCCCGAGGTTCCAACCGTCCGGGATGGTGCTGCTCCTGATGGAATGTGGCAGCGACGACGGTGCTCGTGCTGTGTGATTGCAGCAGTGGATGACAATTCGGGGTGGACTCGAAATGGAAGCTCTGGAGAAGTGGTGTTGAGGTCTGGGACCGATGGGCTCTTCCGTGTCACTTCCGCTGGCAGAGAGGTCGAGCGTGCAGTTGACAGGCAAAGGAGGGGTATGTGCAGCAGATACGGAGCAGTATGCAACTTGTGGGCTTGACGGCAGCAATTATCAACCAGTGTCTTTCTCGGCGGTTGAACACACACGATCAGGAAGCATCCACATGGACAGGCTTGCCTTATGAGCTGGTTTCTGCTGGTGGAATGCCGACGTTTGGATAGTCGAATGCCTTACCGGACTGAGCTCACCCACGTCACGCGTCCTGCTCATTATTGGCTCTACGAATTGATCGTCAGGGTCTTCAAATCCACAGCGTCCTCAATTGATCACGTTCATGATCGCCTGGTCACATAAAGCATGTTTCGTACGCACCACCCGCGTTGAAGCTTGCAACCCGCGCCTGGACCTCAAGTTTGGCAGCATTGTTAAGACCTTCACTAGAGGGAACACGGTAAGACCCACTTCGATGGTCCGCTACTGCAAGGCTCTGCAATAAATTGTAACTTAATTGCAAGGCCCCGTGATTGTTCAAGCGACGCGGCCAGGGAAAAAGTGGTCGAGCAAAAGCAGGGACTTATTGCTGCGCCGTGATTCGTCAATTCTCACCACATTCATTCTGCTTGCAGCTGCCATCACCTCGCCCAAAGAAAAGGCAAGACACCGGCTGCTTGTTCCGCCCCAGTCACGCCATGTCCCACTCAGGCAAGACCTTCGTCGTGGAACACCTCGATCCGGAATTGGAGGCTTGGTCATCGCTGGAGTACTTGACTATTGCAAAAGAGTCTCACGCATCGGGCGCGCAATTCCTGCTTTCTTCAGTGCCAACTTCACTGAAGCTGCCCGAGAATCTGCAGCATGCTCACGGTCTGAACGTCGAGACAAGAGGCATCGAAGAAATCTACGCCGACAGGAAGGACAAAGTGTGTCTGCTCGACCCCGCGGCAACCAAAGACCTGAGCCCAGAAGATGGCGATACCTTCGACATATTCCTGTTCGGTGGCATTCTTGGTAAGTAGACGTCATTCCTTTTGAGATTCGTTTTCGATTGACCAAGTGCAGGAGATGATCCACCGCGAGGTAGGTGGCACGAAGCCTCGGCATTCATGCCTCCAATGACTGACCTCTCCTTGCTCAGACCGTACCTCAGAGCTCCGCAAGAAGGGATACCAAGGACGCCGATTAGGACCGGTACAGATGACGACCGACACTGCAGTCCGTGTGACTAGAATCATCGTTCAAGACCGAAGTACCGCAGCATGCAGCCTCGACGTGCAGGACGTACATGGCTGACGATACGTAGCACCAGTCGACAAGATCCCTTTCGTCGACCATCCGGAGCTCAAGATCAACAAGAACGAGAGCACGCAAATGCCATTCCGGTATGTCAAGGACAACGACGGCCGCCCGATAATGCCAGAGGTAAGACCCTAAATGATACAACTATGCATGCGTGTAGATTTACTAGCATTTCCTAACACCATGGATCAGGGCATGGTAGATCTCATTATCAAAGACTCAGAAAAGAGCTTGGACGATCTACTCTGAGTGGTTGCAGGCGTGGAATTGTCAACGGGCCCGGTGCAGCGCCCCAGAAGTGCATCGAGAAAATGTATAAGCCACTGTGGCACGCAGTCTTCGATACCAACTTGCAAAAGACCCTCTTATGGAAAGTTTTAGGCTGGATGGGTGGGTGCTTACCCGTACTCACAGGTGGTACATGCAGTACTTGAGGACTTGAGACCTTAGTTTGGGACATTGTTGGGAGATCAGCCGGTTACATAATTGCTTTCGAAGCTTGAGGGCTGGCTGTTCCCAAATTCATATTCCAGCAAGTGAAGCGGAATTGAAATCCCTGACTGAGCTGTGATGGTATAGAAATACTACCTACCAGAGTGTATCATTGCCGCGTGCGGCGGTGACATTTAAACAAGCGACCGTTGAATGAAGCCGTGAAGCCGCGTGGCCTAAGGAACGCCTCCCGCGTGCTCGAGGCGTGAGGACGCGAGTGTGACACATGGGTGAAGCAATTTGCTACGACCCAACAGTGTCAAGAGCCGTGCGAGAGGGCAAGATCGCTGGAAAGGCATCTGCACGAAACGAGATGCTGAAACCGCGGAGACGAGGCAGCCGGTATGCTTGTGAGGCGCTATTGAGTCTTGGCGAAATCGTACAAAGAGCCTCGAACGTGTGCGGAACTCACCACGAAGAGATGCACTGAATACCTCAGAGCCTCTCTTGAATGGTCTGAGAAGCAAGATACCGGGTTGAATCTCACTGTTTCCCTTGGTCCTCTGGTGGAACATTGTTCGCGCCTATCTTTAATCTTTACCAACACAGCCTGGCCTCGTCAGCTGCGGAGTGCCACCTACACAGTAACAGCCTCCTAACATCGAACTCCGATCCTACAGGATACCCCGGCGTCTAACAACCCACGCTGCGACGCTGTGCCTTTCGCTGCTCAGTCATATTCCTCTGCATTCCTCTGCCTGCCTTATTCCTCGCATACCCATGAGATAGCGACAGCGCATCCGGTCGCTCCCCGGCTTTTTACACACGTTCGCGGCGTCGCCATGCTGCTCACATCCACGCCCGCGCGATGGCGGACAGCCTTAGTAGGCGCGCTGGTAGTCACGGCCTCGTGGCTGCCGAGCGTTGCAGCACAGAAGACGCAGGCGGACTACTTCATACACGACCTTCCTGGGCAGCCAGAAGGGCCATTGCTGAAGATGCACGCAGGGTAAGATACGGTCTAGAACGACATGCCACGGCGTACTAACACTAAGGTTACAGGCACATTGAAGTCGACGCAGAGCATAACAGCAACCTCTTCTTCTGGCACTACGAGAACCGCCATATCGCAGACCGCCAGCGGACGGTATTATGGCTCAACGGCGGGCCCGGCTGCTCCTCGATGGACGGCGCGATGATGGAGGTTGGTCCGTACAGGGTGCGAGACGGCGGTAACCTGGAGTACAACAACGGCTCGTGGGATGAATTCGCGAATCTGTTGTTCGTCGACCAGCCCGTGGGCACCGGCTTCAGCTACGTGAACACGGACAGCTACCTCACGGATCTCAACCAGATGGCCGACCACATGATGATCTTCCTGGAGAAGTGGTTCGCGCTCTTTCCAGAGTACGAACAAGATGATGTGAGTTCGCAAGGGGTATGGCATGGCATGATTCATTTACTGACAACTACAGCTCTACATCGCGGGCGAATCATACGCAGGACAACACATTCCGTACATTGCTCGCGCCATTCTGAACCGAAACAAAAACAAGATGAATAAGACACCATGGAACCTGAAGGGTCTACTTATCGGCAATGGCTGGATCTCGCCCGTCGACCAGTATCTCGCATACGTTCCATTTGCGTACCAGAACGGCATGATGCAGGCAGGGTCAGATATGGCGAAACGCGTTGAGACACAGCAGTCCATCTGCATAAAGAAGCTGAATGAAGGTGGCCACGAGCACGTCGACACCAGCGAGTGTGAGCAGATCATGGTGTCAATTCTCGAGGAGACCAAGGACCGCAAGGCCGATAGGATGAACCAGTGCGTGAACATGTACGACATCCGCCTCCGCGACGACTCTTCCTGCGGCATGAATTGGCCTCCGGACCTCACCGAGGTTACCCCCTACCTTCGCCGCCCCGACGTGATCAAGGCGCTGAACATCAACTCTGACAAGAAAACTGGCTGGTCAGAGTGCAACGGCGCTGTCTCTGGGCATTTCCGCGCAAAGAACAGCGAGCCCACCGTCAAGTTTCTGCCCGACTTGCTCGCACAAGTCCCGATCTTACTCTTTTCCGGCGACAAGGACTTCATCTGCAACCACGTAGGAACGGAGGCAATGATTGAGAATATGAGCTGGAACGGCGGCAAGGGCTTTGAGGTCTCTCCGGGCGTTTGGGCGCCAAAGCAGGATTGGACCTTCGAAGGAGAGCCGGCTGGAACATACCAGGAAGTGCGAAACCTCACCTACGTCGTCTTCTACAACTCCAGCCATATGGTGCCTTTCGACTATCCCAAGCGCACACGAGATATGCTGGACCGCTTCATGGGCGTGGACATCAGCTCGATTGGCGGCAATCCTTCCGACAGCCGCCTCGACGGTGAGAAGGGCCCGCTCACGAGCGTGGGAGGGCACCCGAATTCCACACAGGCCGAACAAGATAAGACGAAACAAGTCAAGGAGGCCGAATGGAAGGCGTACTATCGCTCCGGCGAGGTCGTTCTTGTCATCCTCATCATCGTTGCCGGTGCGTGGGGCATCTTCCTCTGGCGCAGCCGACGTACAAACAGCACGTACAAGGGCGATGATGGCGACGAAGGGCGAGAGTCACTCCTAACCGGCATGGGCCTCGACAATTTCCGGAGAAAGGATCGCAGGGGAGACGTTGAGGCTGCGGATTTTGATGAGAGGGAGCTGGACGATCTTGACGATGTGCCAAAGAAAGCGGCCAATGGGTACTCGAATGTACACCACGAGAAGGAGAGGCATCCTGCGAATGACTCTACGTTCAGTCTAGGGGCTGACAGCGACGACGAAGCGGAAGGCAGCGCGAGTGGTAGACACAAGGAAACGTCGTGATAATTGTCTTTGGAGCTGGGACATCGTTTTGGAACACTTGGATCATGATAGGCGGTAGCATTGCAGGCGTCTGGGGTGCGAAAGACAGCACGAATCTCTCAAGTGTTATAGATTGAGATTCTGTTAGACTTGTCAGCCTATTTCCCGGACTTTGGACTATCGTGCTCCTTGCGAGGCTGGTGCAATGGTGACGCCCCACACACGTGACTCCGTTCACTAGCGCACTCGCTGAGCGCGTTCCTTCCGTCTCGGCGCGTCATCAGCCACCCAGACGTCAACCTCAAGCCCCAACCTCGATCAGATGCCCAACGCGATCTCGTAACGCGACAATGCCTGCGTACGTATCTCAACCAGCTACGTCCCGCCACAGCAAAAGTGAAGTACTAACGCCACGCAGGCCAGGCGACCAATACAACGGCGGCAGCGTCACGAACCCATTCGAGGAACGCGTCGTGAACCACTTCACCGCGAACGAGATCGCGACTCTGCAGAGCCGACTAAACAAACAACTCGGGCCGGAGTATATCTCGACAAGACAGGGTGCAGGCGGCGGCAAGGTTGCATATCTTGAGGGAAACAAGGCGATAGCGCTCGCGAACGAGGTCTTTGGATTCAACGGCTGGTCCAGCTCGCTCGGGCAGGTGCAAATCGACTATGTACGTCGCTCATGGGCGCAGGGCAAGAAACGTATGCTGACAGAAGCAGGTCGACGAGCACCCGAACCAGAGAGTCAGCCTCGGTCTATCTATTGTAGTGAGGATCACGCTCAAGGATGGCACATATCATGAGGTGAGCATGCGAACTCTACACAGACGCTGCCCGCTAACCGTCTCCAGGACATTGGCTATGGCTCGATAGAGAACGGCAAAGGCAAGGCCGCGTCGTTTGAGAAGTCGAAGAAAGAGGCAGCTACCGACGGCTTGAAGCGCGCACTGCGTACATTCGGCAACGTGCTCGGCAACTGCTTATACGACAAAAGCTACCTCAAAAAGGTCCAGACCATGACCGTCAAGCCCATCAAGTTTGAAGAGAGCAATCTTTACAGACATCGAGACTTCGCACCGCCCCCGCAGGATGGTCAGGAGCAGGCGATGGTCAAGCACGAGCCGGCGCAGAGGACGCCGGTTCGACACAATCAGGTTTTGCGGACGCGGACTGAGCACCTTGGCGAATCGTTCAATGGCGAATTCGACGATGATCTTGATGGCAACCTGTTTGACGGCGTCGATACTACAGAGGCACATGGCGATGAAGTCTCCTTCGACACCACGTCTGCCCCGGCCGAGCCAGCAGCCAGAGCTATTGAAGCGGCGAGGGTATCGAACGGTCACCATGGTCCGCCATCTGCTCGCACCTCGCCTATTCGACACACCGGCCCCCCTCGCCAGCCTCAGCCACGGACGCAAGCCATCAATGCTGTCAATTGCGTGAATGGTCATGTCGGAGCCCAGCAGCCTCGAACAAACCAGGGGCCAGGACGCCAGCCTCCTAACGGACCTGTTGTCCAACGGCAACCGCAGACACCCATTCCACAGCCAAACCAGCCTCGACCAGACCCGAACAGAGCTCGCATGCCGCCACCTACTACTGATATACATGCTCCTCGGCCTGCGGTCCAGCAACAGCAGCAAAATGCACCGCGCCAGAACCCGCCCTTTCGCCAGACACCGCCTGAACAACAAGCAGTTAACCAGCCACGTCCAGCCGCACAGACACAAGGCGCGACAACCCCCCAGGGCAATCCCCCAGCTCCAAACGGCCGAGCACCTGTTGGTTTCGTCACATCTCGCTCTGCCGAGCTTCTACAAAAGTCCGATGGCAGCGCACCAATCAATGGCTTACCTACCTTCGATCCCAACGTCGAATCACCAGTCCCCAAAGACAAACGCACACCCGGCATAGACCACAGACGCAGCGTCGCCGTCAAGCGTCAAGAAGTCGGGGCGCCAGCCGCTCCTCCGCCAGCCGCCCAGCCTGCAAACTCTCGTGCTGCCGGTCCTGGTTCTGGCCCTCGGCCCACAAACTTTGTCAACCCGCAGCAAGACCTGAACCGGCGCATCGGCATGCCAGGTGCGCCCAATTACGCCATGAGTCCTAGTGCGAATCGTGGCAGCGCGTATAAGCCGCCTTCCTTTGCGAATGGTGCTGCTGCGGGTGTCAAGAGGGAAAGGCCTCCGTTGCAGGATGTTAGTAATCAGGGGTCGAATGGACATCCTTCGAGTGATGGTCCGGATACCAAGAGGCAGAGGGTCGAGGCGCCTGGGACGGAGAACACGAATGGTGCGGTGGGAACTTGACCGGAGTGTGGACACGAGCATTCTTAGCAAAACACGGCGCGAGCGAGGCGTTTGGGGAGGTTATATGACTGTCACACCCTGAAAATAGGCAAATCCGGCGTTCATTGAGCGGGAGTCGGGGAGTTCTTCAACATATCATCGGATATTCTTCACGCAGAAGCACAATATACTTTCAAGCTCTCTGGTCATTTGACTTTGTGTGTTACTTTTCATTGACTAATTCCTTGATTCCCCGTCGTTCCCGTATGCGCCAAAACACTCCCAAGAACGCTAATGCAAAGACAAGAAAATGAAAGTTCTATCAACATCAAATCGCAGATCGCGCGGCACCGGACCTGTCGAGCGGGTTATGGAGTCGGGCAGGCGAGGTGTGCATGGGTGCTGCGCTAACGCGAGAAAGACCTCGGAGAACAAAGTCAGCAAAGCAGCAACACTGCAGCGAGAGAGAGATGAAGGTCAAGTGCTGAGCTCGCTCAGACTCTACCTCTTCTTCCCACCCGGCCGCGGCTTGCACTCGTCCCCAACTACCGGATGCAGCTTGATCTTGATCGGATACTGTGCGTTGTTGCCGCTGTAGCCCTTGCTCCAGTCGTAGCTAATAGCGTATGCGAAGATGTCGCCGGTACGCGAGAAGCACGTTGCTGTGATGCTGCCGCCAACCTCGGGGTAGCCTTTGAGGCGGTGCTTTGCGTCCTTGTCCCAGAAGTGGAACGTGCCGTCGGAGCCGGCGGTGCTGAAGGTGCCGTGCACGGGATGGAAGGATATGGCGTTGACGGAGTAGACTTTTGCGACGTCGCGGGCTGCTGGGTCGGGCTGGCGGTGGCATTTGAACGAGAAGTTGAGGCTGTGTGGTTGTTAGTGTTGTGTGGGTAGGAAGGGGTAGGAAGGGGTAGGAAAGGGCAGTATGTACGAACCTGGTGTCCTTGTCTTCGACGTACTGGATCGCACAGCGTCCCTCAATGGAGCCAACAGCGAAACCAGATGCGTCCGTGAAGCAGCTTACCACACGTGTCTGCCACTTCAGCGGACTCGTAATCGACTTGTATATCGTGGTCGGGTCTGCCAGGTTCACCATGTGGATATGTCGCTCGGCCGTCGCGATGACGAGCAGCTGGTTCTGCACATCCATGCTGTACACGCGCTCCTTCGCGTCCAGCGTGCCCACGGGCTCGGCGCCCTGCAGATCCCAGAACTTGACGCTCTTGTCCCAGGAGCCGGTCGCGACGTAGTCTTTGCCGCCCGTCTGGAACCAGCTCACGCACTTGATGGCTTCTTGGTGGGCTTTTGCTTGTTGCGCCGGGATCTGGCCGGACGCGGGGGCAGTGCGGAAGTCGACAATGTTGAGGTGACCGGTGGAGTCGCCGGCGGCGAGGCGCGTGCCGTCCTGGAGGAAGTATCATTATCAGTATCGTGTGTGCACGTGGGCGCATGTGCCGAAGGTTGCATACCTTTGACCATCCGAGGCCCAGAACGTGTCCCTGGCACTCAAACAGCCACTTTCCCTGCGCGCCCTGCTGGTTGACCTCGTAGATGTACACCTTCTTGTCCCAGCTGCCGACCGCGAGGAAGTCATTCTGCGGCGAGAATTGGAGGTATGATATGCTGTCTGTGGGAAGCTGGCCCTGGGGAATTTCGATGTCTTTGCTAGTGTCGCCCGTGGTAGAGCTCGCTGCCGGGGTGGGTGTGGAGCCGAAGAGCGCCATTGTGGTGGTTCGAGGAAGTTGTTGGTTGTGGTGGTGCAGCTTTGCGCGTTGTTATGCCGCGGTCCTTGGGCGCGAAGAATATGTATGTATGTATGTGTATGCGCGGGTCCGTCGAGTGAAGCAGTCGAGTGGTGATCCAGTGCGACAGGAAGTGATCAAGTGCAGGCTCACAAAGTACTCGCAGCGCGTCTTATAGATTCATTCACCGATGCGCTCTAGCAAAAGACGAGGCACCACTTGAGCTCCAGGCACAGGCATAGGCTCAGGCACACCCTGTAGGCGCCAGCCCAATCCTGCCTAACGTCACCGGTCGCACCTTCCGCCGAGCCTCCGGCGCCGCTAAATAACTTTTCGCGTAGCCTCACCTTCGACCTCCAACGTTCCTCGCTCGAAGAATCGCAACGAAGCACACACACAGAGCACCTCACCGTGTCTCTCGCCACGCTTTGGGAGAAAGTCCCCGGACATCAGTTCCTCTGAACTGCACTTTCAGCAACGAACCGCCATAGAAGCGCGGCCTCGGTCTACCGTTACGACACCTTTTCGCCCTCTATGTCCGCTTGCACTCTTCTCTTTTCGCTTTCCTGACGCCTTCGGGTGGAGGGGCTGGCACCGGGGCGATGATATGAGTCCGCCGGCTACCTCGCCTGTTGTGCCGATTGGCTGCGATCGTTCGGAGAAGGACTGGAGACGTGAGGGGCGCCAGGTTGCCGAGGGTCCTTTCGTCCAGTTTATGGTTATGCGATTGCCTCTTGCGCATCTCGGTCATACGGGCCGTCTTGGGAGGTAACTCAATGGGGCTTATTCTCGATGCGAGGGACGTTCACTTGGACACACTTTTACGGATCTGAGCAGAGATGTCTCCTTGCGGAACATGCTTTGTGGGCTTGGTCGAACGGGCCAGATTCTTTACGCCACGAGGGGTCTACATGATGAGACAAGTGAAATAGAGTCAAGCACTGAGGCTGTCTGAATCCCAAAGTGGTAGGACGGCCGCTGCTGAGTATTTCTACAATTGTAACTGACAAGACCTCTTCGTTGGCTTTAACTAGTTTCTCCATTCAATTCACTTGCTTCAACTGCAACTTTTGCCCTGATCTATCGTGTGGTATCATACAACTGTACTGATTCGCCCGTGACGTTGCCGCTCATCCCACAATGAACTCCTTGACCTCCTGGTACGCCCTGTCCAGATCATCATTGACCACAGTCTTGTCGTGCGGCGCCTCTCCGCTCTCTGCAAATTGCATCTCCTTCTCCGCCTGCTTGAGCCTCTTCACTATCGCCTCCTCCTTGTCTGACGCGCGACCTCGCAGGCGCTGCTCCAGGATCTCCATGGACGGTGGCTTGAGGAACAGGAATCGTGGGCGAGGAAAGGTGGGGTGGTTCGCGACCTGCTTGACGCCCTCCATCTCGATGTCCAGGATGCATGTGCGTCCCTTCTCAGCGACATCCTCGACGGCCTTGATGCTCGTGCCGTAGCTGTTGCCACCGAAAGTCGCGTGTTCGATGAAGCCCTTCTCGTCTACCAGGCTCTGGAATACCTCCTTTGTGACGAAGTTGTACTCGCGGCCGTCTTGCTCGCCTGCACGGGGCTGGCGCGTGGTGTGCGAGATGCTGAAGCCGAACTTGTCGGGGTAGTCTTCGAAGAGGCGCTTGAGGATGGTAGATTTGCCGGAGCCTGAGGGCCCTGAGATGACGATGGCGCGGTTGCGCTCGATGGCGGAGGTGTCCGTGGGCGCCATCTTGGGGGAGTGTTGGGAGAAGGTGCGGATCGAGATGTCTTCGCGTGGAGGCAGCAATTGGTGAGTCAGACGCGACAGTGAGTTCCGTGACGCCTCCACAAAGAATCTATGACCGCGCACAAGAGTCAATGGCATCGAGGACCATTGTGGCAGTCTACAAGTACGTGTGCGGCGTGATTGGCGGTGCAGCTAGGGTCTCTTGGTGGGGATGGTGGGGCTTCACGGCTCGAAGTGGGATGGCAGACAGACCGGTGACACCGCGTTTGTTCGTGTTTGTCCTGACCTCATCGAGCCTCAAACTTTTAACTCTCTGAACTCCACATGTTGCGATATAACACACGTGCTGGGCGCACAGAACATAGCTGCGAAGCTTGAGTATACTCACAATGGTACACATGCTCGCAAATTTGGCCACAAATATCCATACTAACTGCCCAGTCGAAGCAATACCTCACATTGCACACGGTCGATTCGGCGCACCCAAATGCGAGCGACGTCTTCGCCGTAGCACCCACAAGCACGCAGCTGCTCTCGGCATCGGGCTCAAGCAGCATCAACGTGTACGACACCACACAGCCTGACTTTCCCGTCATACAAACCTTAGAGAAGGCGCACCCCCTCGGCATACACCACCTGGTCACAGCGAGAGAAGATGCAGCGAAGCGTGCGGCAAGTGCTGGCTTCGAAGGGAAGGTGAAGATATGGAGTCAGGGCGTTGATGGCTTGTGGAGTGAAGACGGAGAGATCGTTGGTGGGTATGCCTCGTGCTTTCATTGCACCCATCAAAGTCACGGTCGCGGGAGCATGGATGAAATAACTGACATGCGAACCAGACCAGAATAAGCCCGGTGAGATCTGGGCCATTGCTATCAGCGCAGACGGCCAGTACCTCGCAGGAAGCAGCATCAACGGCAGGGTCAACGTCTGGAGCTTAAACAAGAGCGAGGGCATGCCCAAGATCCGCGAGTACGAGACGAAGGGCAGCTTCGGGCTATGTGTCAACCTGGTGCGTTTCTCGTCTTTCCTGCGGAGCAGATGGCACTAAGAACTTGCCCAGAGTCGGAACGGAAGTTTCACAGCATCCGGCCACGAGAACGGATCCGTATACGTCTTCAACAACGAAACTGGACGCCTCGCACACTCGCTAGCCGGTCTTGTTCACCCAGTACGCAGCGTCTCTTTCTCGCCAGCATCGAAGCTCCTGGCTGCTGGAGGTGACGCGAGAATCATCGCGCTCTACGACGTCACATCGGGCGAGCAGGTCGCAAATTTCACGGGACATGGAGGCTGGGTGCTCTCGCTGGACTGGAGTGATACGGGCGAGTATCTCTTGTCAGGGTAAGTGCCCTTTGCAGCAGGAGTACTGGGGTAGTTGCTGATATTACAGGTCGCATGATTCGAAAGCAAAGGTCTGGCGCATCGACACTCGGGCATGCGTTGCGACGCATTCACATGGCGACAAGCCACTCTGGAGTGCGAAGTGGCTGCCGAAGAATCCTGCGAAGAGCGAGATGTTCGCTCTGGCTGGCGGAAACAACTCGATCAGCTTCTACCGAGAAGCCGCAGGCTGAGTGCGACCACGCAACAGCCAAGACCCACAAGATGCTACCAAGCCTCACGCGATGTTTGACATGTACAACTGCAATTTGTCGCGACTTCTACCGAGCCCTTCATCTAGAAACATGAGAAAGTCGATCATCGACATTGCTGCCAACCAGTGGTTTATGGCGGAGTGCACATGTTGAGACGAAAGCGTGCAAGTTTCGCAAATACCCCGAAAATGATGAGAAAGACAATCATCAAAGTCACCTAGCATTGATAATGAGCGTACTCGGTCTGACCTGCACACACTCCCTCTCGCCTTCACGATCAAGCCTTCTCCATTCTTGTCCTGAGCTCCGCCCCCAATTGAACATACGACCCCTTCTCAATTTCTTCCAATATTCCCTTCTTCTCTTCAATCTTCCACCCCAGCTCCCTCCGCGCCTTCTCATTGCTCCCCCTATTCTCCAAACTCAGAAATCTAGCCAGAAACACTCCAGCCGCTTCCTTCATCTCCTCAAACCCCAGACTCTCGACCTTCACACCCAGTGTCTTCCCCATGGCTTCAGCCAACTGCTTGAACGTCACGTCCGTCTGCGATGTCGCGTTGTAGGCTTCCCGCGGAGGCGCTTTCGTAGCAATGAGGTAGTAAAGGCGCGCCGCATCGTCCACGTGCACACTTGACGTGCGCTTTGCGCCATCGTCGACGTATGTCATCACGCCTGCTTGCGCGGCGCCGGTCATGAATAGCTTCACGCCACTTCCACCGCGTCCGTACACCCAAGGAGCAAGACGCACGACGTTGACGTTGAGTCCACGTGTCATGAGCTCGGGGAACATGCTTTCGAGCCCAACGCCGAATGGCATGCCCTCCCAGCCAGGACTCTCCTCGTTCGTTTCTGCGCCGCTGGGGTCGGCGGCAGCGAAGAGGCTCCCGGACGTTAGAATGAGTTTCTTGTATGTGCCATCGATGCCTTTTGCCAAGGCGGTAAGGGCACCGTTATTGATGCGTGTACGTTCTGCATCGTCGATCTTGCCCATCATGCCAGCGATGGCGTCGGCGATGTTGATGGTAATGTCCGCGAGATGGGCCTCACGTGTGAGGACGTCGTGCGTGGTGAGGTCGCCACGGATGGCAACCGCGCCGAGAGAAGAGAGGTATTCGTCACTCTTGGGGGTGCGGGAGAGGGCGTGCACGGTGTGGCCTTCTGAGACGCACAAGGTGGTTAGCACGCTGCCGATGTATCCGCTTGCGCCGGTGATGAAGATGTGTGGCATGGTGGAGGGTGTCAAAGGGCTGTTGAGGACGAATATTTGGGTATAGATTGGTGGTTGAGATAGAACGGGGTGCTGGGTCGTCTTCTTATACTCTTGCCTGGCACCGACAGACCCATCGCTCTACGGACATAAATTAATTCCTCTCATACTTCATCCAAAATCGCCATCCCCAGAAATCTATCTGCAGCTCGATCGAGCATTACCAGGGGCAAACGGTCTAATTGGCTCGTGTATACGACGATAGGTTAGCGTCGCATATGCAACCGTCGTGACATCATTGTATGCAGGCCACGTCTCGGAGGTAGAGATGAAATGACTATCTCCGCTCGGTTTGTATCTGAGGTTTCTGTCTGTATTCAATGGAACTAGTGGATCGAGAGAGACGCTTACCATTCATTGCGAAGACTTTTAAAACCGAGCAAGCAAGCAGCGACCACACCGCAAGCACACTCACACTCCAAAATAGAGGCTTACCTGTGGAAAACGCCTGAGTGCTGTTGGGTGTGCAACTGGAAAAAACCCACGCAAATGCTCGTGACAGAAGCACTCGCGTTTGGAGAATGTCTGTATCTTGTAAGCTGGTCAAAGGCGATACAAACGATCTGACTCTCTGCGCGAGACGGAGTGGTAAATAAAAGAAATCGAAGAGTCAGGGCCGCGCCTTGGAGATTGGCAAAGGAAGGCGCGGAAAGGGACGGGGAAAAGGCGACTGTGTGAGTGAATGCTGGGGACGGTGAGGCTTGTCGTAGACCGTTGGTGGATGGAGGGCGAAGACGTGAAAAGTGCCTTCGGATGGATGATGCTTTTGCGCAAGCTTGGGAGGACGAACGGTGAAGCTTGAGAACGACCGTTCGTGGAGGGAAATGAGGTGCTGCGGTCCCTGGTAGCCGCAGCTGTATTATGAGTTAGTATGATTTCGGAAGGAAGGGGCGTGGTGAGTATGAGTGTCGGTGCAGTGGTGTTGCTTGCTTGCTTGTCGATGTGGATGTGGATGAGAGATGATGAGTCTGTGGCCGGGAACGTGCGCCTTATATATGGAGTGGGAGGTTTGCTACAATGTCTTGGAACATACCACGAGATTCTAGAAGTTTGAGACTTCTGGCAATTGCACGTACATTTTGATCAGAAGGTAATCAATGAAGCTTGATGTTATGTGCACGTGCTGAGGTAGAGTCGGGTGTCAAATGAGACAAACACTGACTTTCGTGTGAAGTCCGGTGTGGTGTATTCGGAGATCAACAGACGCACGAACGCAGCTAACATCACAGCCTGGATTTGACTGTTCTCATGTTTTGGAATAAGATTATGCTGTCTATTAAAAATATCCTCTCTGCGTATCCCTCTGAAGGCGCTGGCCGCACCCGTACTTGGTACACGCGTCAAAGTGTACCACGGAACGGACACAACGCCCTTTCCTTACAAGTAGCGCCCTCAGGAAGCTCTTGACGACCAATTTCGCCAACATTCTGTTCATCCCAAACATCGAAAGAAACCTGTACTGCATTCGTCCCACAAAATACAGATTCGTCCTCGTGGAATCGCGTATCATTCCCTTTACCCACGTGGCCGCAGACCATGCCGCAAACGCGGTCGCTCAAGACTCCTCGCACTCCTCCTCAAAGTCACGGCGCTTCAACACCTGCGATCACACACGCGATGAAATCCTACCTATTGTCCCAGAGCGCCCCGCTTTCACGCACGAGAAGCCTCCTTGGACGCCATACAGCTACACGCTCTTCCTTCCCCTTATTGCGAAGAGCCAGAGGATGACAGGCAATCACATCTGCAACATTCCCTCATTTCTCTACGACGACTTGATGGGACTCTTCTCTAGGTGGATGACCAGTGGCAAAATCGACAATTCGGCACTTGAAGAAGTCATCGAGGCCTGGATGTCGACCAAATCCGGCAAGCATCTCACCGCAATACTGGATGGCGAGGCAAAATGGTTCCTCCGCCTCGACCAAATGTCTCCAAAAGAGTCACAGCTGGGAGGAGCGGGCCCAGCATCGACTCTCACAGATGTCATCAGGAAGATATGCTCCAGCATGCGGGCTCATGGCTGTCTTCAGAGTGCGAAACACGACGCCGATAGAGACGATACGGCTGTGGTGATGCAGCTTATCCTAAACCCTTGGGACCCGACGATGGATCCGGCAAAGGAATTTCGCGTCTTCGTTCCGCCCCCTGTAAGCAGAGTCTAACGTAACTACGTGTTGTATAAGAGACACACACTGACATTGTACATTTACCTCTAGGCCGCGCGTGGAGTTCCCGATCCTCACGTTGACGACCTCACTCTGAGTGCAATTAGCCAGTATCGCTGGCACCACGCTTTTCGGCGCCATACGGTCTCACCGTCGCGGAGGTCGTTGATCATGTGGCGAAGGGCGCACGCGAAACTCTTACTGAGCTGGGAGAATACATTGCGACAAGACTAGACGCGGAGACGAGCGGTCTCTTGCTGAAGTACGGTTTCAGCTTCGATATCTTGCTCAAGGGAGATGGAGGTGTGCAGCTTGTGGAGATCAATCCTTTTGGGTCGATGAGCGGTTGTGGTGGATGTCTGTTCCATTGCGTGCTTGATGGGAAAGCACTGTATGGCCTGGAGAACGCGGTGTTTGCGACTACCATGTATAGGGAAGCGCTCATGTCTATTGAGTCAACGATTCTTGCGTTGATTGCCCGGGTGTGTCCTGAAGGTTGACACAATCAAAACAAGCACCTGCATAGACATGGGACATGGGAACATGCAATTTGTCATTGGACCGATCGAACTAGCCTGTATAGGTTAGACGAATCGGCCCCCTCATCCAGCCAACCAGCAAATCAGTCCTGCGAACCTCTCCATCATTTTGTACAAGAGCTTGAACTGAAGTCTAAAATAAGCAACTGGTTATTATACCATTACTCAATGTGTGGTTTGCTTCAGAAAGCCACGAATGGGAGAGAACTTTCGTGAGTATCTTGCAGAGAGCTGATTGGTGCACGGAGTGTACTGCCTGAGCGAATCAATGACATGAGATCTGAAGCACCAATCAAAAGAACCAAAAAACTCGCATCCCAATGTAAGAGATTCGAGACTCTGGGTTAGATAGAACTAGTGGCAAATCAAACCAAATCGCAAGCGCTAGGCCCACGATTGATCTCACGCAACGACACCTCCCAAGTCACCGTGCACACTATAACAGACTTCTGCGACCTTTCTCGCTTTGGATGCCACTTCCCTCGATCGAAATATCATCCAGACATGGATGCACAACGACATGGCCGCCGCAAGCACGTGTCGGAGGAGAAGAGAGAAAGAGACGTATTCCTCCTCTATGGCGCAGCTTTCCGTACCATGCCTCATCTCGAGGACATGACTCCTGACTCCGAAACCTGCTGGCAAGTTTTGCCTTGCTCTGTCCCTTTCATCGATTGACTAACAGCTTCATAGTAAGTGAACAGCTTGTTGCCATAACTACGCCACCCTACAACCCCTCCGTATCGCACTTGCTTGGCTAATGATACACCAATTCCCAGCCCTGCCCGAAGATCATGTACCTCGTCTATCGCCTGATTCTACTTTGACTGCGTTGGCCCAGCTCGCAACCTACCGCCTCGCAGTAGGTAGGGCTATGATCTCGCTGATCGACAATAATCGGCAGTACATACTAGCTGAAGCAACGCCGAAACTATCTCTCCGAGCAGAAGCGCCTGGAGATGCCTCTAAGAATATGCTGCTCGGAAGTGTGAGTATTCCAAGAAATTGCGGCATGTGCGAAAAAGTTCTGGATCTCAACCTTACGGCGTTTACGCTCAACGAGTACCCAGCTCTGGTTATCAAAGATCTTGAAGCGGATCGTGAGCATACGGGCCGAGCTCTAATGACGGCTAATATGCGATTTTATGCCGGCGTTCCATTGCTGAGTCCCTCTGGGGCTATAGTAGGGTCACTTTGCGTCCTAGACGAAACTCCAAGGCCGGATGGACTGTCCATGGAACACCAGAGCAGCCTGCGGGACGTTGCTGAAAGTATCATGGAATACCTCAACAACTATACAATTCGAGATAAGTACCAACGTGGAGAGAATTTCACTCGCGGGTTGATATCGTTCTCC